>Ga0075021_10001798_pt1 | contig 11099 bp, 11 predicted proteins | sample ColStrG_CSR_2012_FD_72749 | JGI IMG/M metagenome (GOLD analysis project Ga0075021, IMG submission 72749) | Freshwater sediment microbial communities in response to fracking from Pennsylvania, USA - Cold Stream Run_MetaG_CSR_2012 | ecosystem: Environmental > Aquatic > Freshwater > Creek >... | reverse complement strand
GGCGCCCGTCCCGGCCCATCTGGTCCCGAACAGCGCCGAGGCCGACCCTGACCTCGCGCTGCTCCAACTCGACGACGACCACAACCTGCCAGCGCTCACGTTCAACGAGGGCGAGACGCTCGGCACCCCCATCGTGACCATCGGCTACGGGACCAGCACCCCAACGACGCTCGGCCTGCCGACCACGCTGGTGCCCTCGGTCAAGACCGGCCAGCTCGGCCCGACCGGCAAGACCAACGCGGCGCCCGGTCAGCTGGTGACCTACGTCTCCGCGCCGATCTCCCACGGCGACTCCGGGGCCCCCGTCGTCGACCCATTCCCCAACGCCCAGGCCCACGGGCTTGTCCGCTTCCAGGACGGCGGCGGGGGGCTCATCGAGCCGGCGCAGGCGATCTTCGATCTGTTGGAACGCGAGCACATCCAGCCGCCGACCTCCGGTGGCCCGGTCTACGACGAGTTCGCCACCGGCATGAAGGACATGTGGTCCGGCAACTACGTGGGCGCGCAAGCGGCATTTTCGAACACGCTCGCCGCCGATCCCACCCATCCCCTGGCCGCCCAGGAACAGCGGCTCGCGGCCCAGCTCGCGCAGGCCAAGCCCGTGCCGGGACGACCGGGATGGTGGCGGGTGTTGTTCGCCGGGATTGGCGCCATCGCGGCCCTGGCGGCGCTGCTGTGCGTCTGGCGGCTGCGACGCCTGGGTCGCCTGCGCGACGGGCACGACGACGCGGCGGCCCATGTCCCGCCGGCGCAGTAGGCCGGCGCCGATCTAGACTCCAGGGTCACGGACACCTGCCATCGAGAGGCGCCCGTGCGCGTCGGCGTGCCCCATGAGACCAAGCCAGACGAATACCGCGTCGCCCTGACCCCCGCCGGTGCTGACGCGCTGATCGCCCACGGCCACGAGGTCTGGGTCGAGCACGACGCCGGGGTCGGGGCCGGGCATCCCGACGATGCCTATGTGCAGGTCGGGGCGATCATCGGCGAGGCCGCCGATTGCTGGTCGGCGGAGCTGGTCCTGAAGGTCAAGGAGCCGCAACCGGCCGAGTTCGGCTTTCTCTCCGACGAGCAGACGCTGTTTACCTACCTGCACCTGGCCGCCAATCCCCGCGTGGCCGATGCGCTGTGCCGTGCCGGCGGCACGGCGATCGCGTACGAGACCGTCGCGGACAGCAATGGTCGACTGCCGCTGCTGGCGCCGATGAGCGAGGTCGCCGGACGCCTCGCCGTCCAAGCCGGCGCGCGCTTCCTCGAGCAGCCGCGCGGTGGCCGCGGGGTCCTGCTCGGCGGCGTCGCCGGGGTCGCGGCGGGCAATGTGACCATCATCGGGGGCGGCATCGTCGGGACCAACGCGGCCGTGGTCGCCATCGGGATGCAGGCCCACGTGACGGTCCTCGACGCCGACCTCGGACGCCTGCGCGACCTCGAGCTGGTGCTGGACGGGCGCGTCACACTGATCTACGCGACCCGCCTGGCAATCGCCGAGCACGTCGCGCGCTCGGATTTGGTCATCGGGGCGGTGCTCCGGCCCGGGGCGCGGGCGCCGCACCTGGTGACGCGGGAGATGATTCGCTCGATGGCGCCCGGCTCGGTTGTCGTCGACGTTGCCGTGGACCAGGGCGGGTGTATGGAGACGACCCGGCCGACGACGCACGCCGACCCGGTGTACACCGTCGAGGGCGTCGTGCACTACTGCGTGGCCAACATGCCGGCGGCCGTGCCGGTGACCGCGACGGCCGCACTGTGCAACGCAACCCTGCCGTACGCGCTGCAGTTGGCCGATCACGGATTTCAGGGGGCGCTGCGCGAGGATCCGGGTCTGCGGCCCGGCGTGAACATTCGCGACGGCAAGATTGTGAATGCCGCGGTGGCGGAGGCGCTCGAGGCCGGCTAAGCCGCAGGGCGGCAGCGCCGGATCGACAGGTCATCGCGGCTACGCTAGGTCTACCGGGACCCATCTCGTCTATTGGAGAAGACCTCGTTGCGCGTGGCACGCCGTGAGCACCGAGACACGGCACCCATTCGGGAGGATCGCCCGCACCGGGGAGATCGGCGCCGGGGCACGCGTCGCGGACGCCGATGAGCGCGTACCTGCGCATTCTCGTGGTCGACGATCACGCCATTCTGCGGCGCGGCTTGAGCCTCATGATCGCGCGCGAGCCGGACCTGGAACTCGCCGGGGAGGCTGGGACGATCGCGGAGGCCCTCAGTGTCGCCGCCCAGACCGCGCCGGACGTCGTCATCCTCGACATCCGTCTTCCCGACGGAAGTGGCATCGCCGCGATCGCCCCGCTCCGGGAACTCACGCCGGCGCCCGGAATCGTCGTGCTCTCGATGTACGACGATTTCGACCACGTCAGGCGAGCCTTCGCCGAAGGTGCCGACGGCTATGTCGTCAAGTCATCGACCCTGGACACACTGCTCGAGGCGATCCGGAGGGTCGCGGCGGGTGGGACCTACCGTGATGCGAGCCTGCCGAGCCCCAACGGCCCGCACCCGGTCCGGAGCCCGATCGACGCCCTCTCGCCGCGGGAACTCGAGGTGCTGCGCCTGCTGGCGCTCGGCAACACCAACCACGAAATCGCCGACGCCCTCGTGGTCAGCGTCAAGACCATCGAGACCCACCGCGCCCATATCATGAGCAAGCTCAAGGCCGACTCGCGCGCGGCGCTGGTCCAGCACGCGCTCGCGGCCGGGCTGCTGGGGCCCGACTAGCGCACCCTCGTCGGCTCAGACGGCAACCGGCGGCCCGGCGTCGGCGTCACGACCCAGCAGGCTCAACCGAACGACGCTCGCGATCAGCGAGAGCGTCACGACGATCGCGCTGGTGACGCAATATTCGCAGATCGCGTTGATCTGGAAGAGCTCCAGGTAGGTGAGATACGCGCTCAGCATCACCCCGAGGATGGTGATGAACAGCGCGGCGAGAGCCGCCCACTGGCGCGGCACAAGCGCGCAGATCAGCAGGCCGACATAGGCGAACAGGCCGAGGAACGCCACCGGCACGCCCGCGACGGTCGAGAACTCGCTGCGCTGCACCGTCAGGCAGCCCCCGCCCACCGCGCAGACCGGAGCGTTGCCGTGGTAGCGCTCCCAGACCAGGTAGGCGGTGACCCCAATACCGATCACCGCCAGGACTGCCGCGGCGATGCGAATCCAGAAGTCGCTCGCGCTGCGGTCGAACCCCAAGGTCAGACCTTGCCGCCGTTGACCTGCTGCATGGCCTGGGTGATCGTCGCTTCGGACACATCCCCCTGGACGACGACCGATCCCTTCGGGCCGCGGATCACGAACGTCGGGGTGGCCTCCCGATAACCGGCCCCGGATGTATCGGCGGCGAAGCTGTTGGCGAGGTTCAGGAACTGGGTGACGACGCCCTGGCCGGCGTTGGCCTGGTTCCACGCCGCGATGTTGACGCCGGAGGTCGTCGCCGCGTCGTTGAGGACCCCCTGGGTGAGCCACGGGACGAGCTCGCTGCCCTGGTTACGCAGGATGAGCTCGGTGAAGTACCACATGCGGTTCTGGGGCGCGGTCGCGAGTCCGGCCGTGCCCGCGTTGTCCGACTGCGCCGGCGGGGGGATGACCTGCACCGGGCGCAGCTCCATGCTGGCCTTCCCCGTGCGCACATAGTCCCGGATCAGCGGCGGCACGAGGTTCTGGCTCGCCGCGCCGCAGACCGGACACTTGTAGTCCATGTACTCGGCGATGCTGATCGGCGCCGTCGCGGACCCGAGCACCTGGCCGCGCTGCGGGATCCCGTTGAGCATCTGCGCGACGTTCGGGTAGTCGGCGGTGAACTTCTTGGCGTAGACCGAATCCTTGGAGCTGGCCTTGGTGGCCTGCTGGACGCCGATGACCGCGGCGGCCACAACGATGGCGGCGATGACCACGGCGATGATCACCTTCTTCGACAACGCACCCTCCCGGAGATCTCAACATGGGACCTGGCACGCCGCGTGCGTGCCGGTCGGCGCCCCGCGCCAGCCAACACAATGACAGCCCTTGCACGGGAAATGATCAGCGGGGGCGTCACACAACATCGGCGCAAGAGGCGCCCAAGCTTACCCACCGGGCGTGGCGAGCGCCGTGCGCGCCGCCCGGCGCGTCCCCCGCGTCAACCGGCGGCGTCGCGTCCTGAGGCGGCCGCGCTCGGCGTCTGGCGCCCGCCGAGGTACCGGGCGAAGAAGCGCTCCATCGCGCCAAAGGCGTCCATCCGGTTCTCGGGCTTGACGAACCCGTGTCCCTCGTCGTCTTTGCAGATGTAGTCGACCGGCACGCCGCGCGCGCGCAGCGCCGCCACGATCTGGTCGCTCTCCTGCTTGGTCACGCGCGGATCGTTGGCGCCCTGGATCACCAGCAGCGGCGTGGTGATTCGATCGACCCGGTTGAGGGGTGAGCGGAGTTCCATGTCCGCCAGGTCCTCGGGGTCGTCCGGGTCGCCGACATAGCGGAACCAGGTGCTCGCCAAGAGCGGGCGCCAGTAGGCGGGGAACGAGCGCGTCAGCGTGACCAGGCTCGACGGGCCGACGTAGCTGACGGCCGCGGCAAACACGTCAGGAGTGAACGTCACCCCGACGAGCGCTGCATAACCGCCGTACGACCCCCCGTAGATGCCGACGCGCCTCGGGTCGGCGACCCCCTCGGCGATCGCCCATTCGACACCGTCGATGAGATCGTCGTGCATCTTGCCGGCGAACTCCTTCTCGGCCGCGTGCATGAACCGCTTCCCGAACCCCGTCGAGCCGCGATAGTTGACCTGCAGTACGGCGTAGCCCCGGTTGGCGAGGAACTGGACTGTCGGGTCAAAGCCCCAGGCGTCGCGCGCCCACGGGCCGCCATGCACGAACAGCACCGTGGGCAGTCCGGTCCCGGTGGATCCCACGGGAAGCGTGAGGTAGCTGTGCAGCACCAGGCCGTCGCGCGACGGGATCGCGACGGGCGCCATCGGCGCCAGCGCGTCGGGGTCCAGCCACGGACGCGACCGATGGAGGAACTGCGAGGTGCCGCCGGTGCGGTCGAACAGGAAGGTCGCGCCCGGGTCGCGGTCGTCGTCGAAGCCGACGATCCAGGCCGTCTCGTCAGCGTCCTGGCCACTGATCCCCGGGTCCCCGTGATGCAGCCGCCCGATGGCCTCCCAGTCCGCTCGAAAGCGGGCATCGAAGCTGTGGACGACCAGGCGATCCCGCAGGTACGCCGCCGCCAGCAGCTCGCCGGTCTTGTCGGAGATCACCGGCGCGGCAAGGTCGGCCTCGCCGTCGGCGTCGATCACGCGCTCGGCACCCGTGGCGAGGTCGAGCTCGACGAGCCGCATCAGGTCGGCGTCGCGGGCGCTGCCGACCCACAGTGCCGTGCCGTCGGGCACAAAGCCGGCGATATACCCGCCGTCCTCGTTGGCGAACTCGGCCACCTGTCGGAACGCGCCATCGGCGGAATCGCGCACCAGGATCGCGAAGTCGCCCGCCGGGGTCTGGGCGCGCGCGGCGCGCACCACCCCGTCGCGATCGGCGGTCCAGTCGATGACGTTGCCCGGGTTCTCGGCCACGAGGACCAGTCGACCCGAGGCCAGGGTGAGGGCGTACACGTTGAACACGCTCGGATCCCGTCGATTCATCGACACGAGGATTTGGTGGGGTGTCGCCCGCGGCGCGGCCACGATGCCCGCACGGATCCCCGCGAAGGGCGTCAGGTCCCGGACCCGGTCCGGCGCACGCGGGTCGACGGCGTAGACGTGGTAGTTCTCGTCGCCGCCGGAGTCCTGGACGAACAGTACGTAGCGGCCGTCGCGCGACCAGAAGTAGCTGCGCACGCCGCGATTGCGGTCGTCGGTGATCGGCTGTTCCGGTCCGCCCGCGCGCGAACGCACCCACACGTTGAGCACGCCGTCGCGGGGTGCCAAGAACGAAATCGTCCGACCGTCGGGCGACAAGCGCGCGGCGGAGCGCTCGGGGTCGTCGAAGAAGTGCTCGAGCGGAAGCAGGGGTGCAGAGCTCATCGGCGGATAATGCTAGTGGTCCGTCGGACCTCGAGCCGTGCGAACGGGCGCGGCACCGACGGCAGCAGCCACTCCCGGGTCACGACCCGGCAAATCGACGCGAAACCTGTGAGACTCCGACCGGCACGCAAAAGTTGACGCCGTGAGGTGCGGATCCCTAGATTACGGGATCGCCAATCGCGGGCTCGTGCCGAGTCCAGGCGCACAACAGTGGGAGCCGGTGTGGGACCAACGAGTTCATCGGGCGGGAAGATCGCGCTGATGTTTCCGGGCCAGGGCTCGCAGCAGGTCGGCATGGGCGCAGGGTTGCACCGTGAGTACGCCATCGCGCGGGAAACCTTTGACGAGGCCAACGACGTGCTCGGCTACGACATCGCGCGGCTCTGCTTTGACGGCCCCCACGACCAGCTGATGCGCACCGACTTCTGCCAGCCGGCCGTTCTGACGACCTCCGTCGCCGCCTGGCGAGTCGCGCAGGAGCACGGCTTGGAGGCCGACCTGGCCATGGGCCACTCACTGGGCGAATATGCCGCGCTGGTCGCGTCCGAGACGATCGGCTTCGAGGCCGCACTGCGGCTCGTCGTCGAGCGCGGCCTCGCCACCGAGGAGGTCGCCGCGCGGGTGCCTGGTCAGATGGCGGCCCTGTTGGGCGCCACCGACGAGGAGGCCGAGGCACTCTGCCGCGAGGCCGGCGACGTCTGGCCGGCGAACTACAACTGCCCGGGCCAAATCGTCGCCTCGGGTGGGCGCCGCGGGATCGACCGGCTGGTGGAGATCGCCCGAACACACGGGTTCAAGACCCGTGTGCTCGATATCGAGGGTGCGTTCCACTCCTCGGTGATGCTGCCCGCCGCCGACCGCCTGCGCGAGGCCCTGGCCGGCGTGCGGTTCTCGACACCCTCGATGCCGTTCCTGTCGGCGACGACCACGGCGATCGAAGCCAAGGCCGAGCGCGTGCGCGGCCTGCTCGCCCAGCAGCTCACCGCGCCCGTCAAGTTCACGCAGTCGGTACGCACCGCGCTGGACCTCGGCGTGGACCAGTTCGTCGAGTGCGGCCCGCGGCGCGTCCTGGTCGGCCTCGTTCGCCGAATCCGCACGGACGTCGAGGTGCTGCATGTCGGGTCGCCCGACGACCTGCCCGCAATCGTTGCACTTGCACAAGCACGCGCCGATGCCCGTCGCCTTGGTGACCGGCGCTAGCCGGGGGATCGGCGCCGCCTGCGCATTGCGGCTCGCCGCGGATGGCTGGGACCTCGGACTGACCTACGCGCAGGACCGGGCGTCATGCGAGGACACCGCCGAGGCGGTGCGCCGGACGGGACGACGCGCAGTCGCCCGGCGGGTCGAGGCCCGCGATGCCACCTCGATCGAGACGGCGGTCGCCGAGATCGAACGTGAGCTCGGACCGCTGACTGCGGTCGTCGTCAACGCGGGCACGACCCGCGACGCCCTGGCCGTGCGCATGAGCGCGGGGGATTGGCGGTTGCCCATCGAGGTCAATCTCGAGGGCACCGCGAACACGATCCGCGCGGGCGCCAGGCGGATGCTGCCGCGCGGCGAGGGCAGCATCGTCGCCGTGACCTCCGTCGTCGGCGAGCACGGCAATCCAGGCCAGGCCAACTACGCCGCCTCCAAGGCGGGCATCGTGGGGCTCATGCGTAGCCTGGCCAGGGAGTTCGGGCCCGAGGGCGTCCGGGTCAACGCCGTCGCGCCGGGGTTCGTCAGGACGCGACTGACCGACGTCCTGTCCGACGCGCAGGTCGACCAGCTGCGCGCACGCACGGCGCTCGGACGCCTCGGCGAGCCCGAGGACATCGCCGGCCCGGTCGCGTTCCTGGTCTCGCCCGCAGCACGGTTCGTCACCGGCACCCTCGTCAGCGTGGACGGCGGCCTGTCCCTGTGACCCCGCGCGAGTTGCGAGAGCGGGTGGTCATCACCGGCATCGGTCTGGTCTCGCCGCTCGGGATCGGGCGGACCGACGCCTGGGCGGCGGCGCTGGCCGGACGCTCCGGTGCCGGGCCGGTCACGCACTTCGACGCATCCGGCCACGGGGCGCAGATCGCGTTCGAGGTCAAGGGCTTCGACCCGCTGACCTACATCGACCGCCGCGCCGCACGCCGGATGGATCGGTCGTCACACTTGGCCGTCGCGGCGGCCGCGCTGGCCATCGAGGACGCGGGCCTGGTGATCCCGCCGGACGCCGAGCGCTACGGCGCGGTGATCTCGACGGGCAACGGCGGGAACGCGACCTATGAGGATGCCCACCGCACGCTGCTCGAGCGCGGCCCGGACCGGATCTCGCCGGTGGCCCTGCCGATGATCATCTGCAACATGGCGGCCGGGCACGTGTCGATCGCCTATGGGCTCAAGGGGCCGTTGGCGTGCGTGCTGACCGCCTGTGCCAGCAGCCTGCACGCCCTCGGCGAGGCCGCGGACATCATCCGACGCGGCGCGGCCGACGTGATGCTCGCCGGTGGGTCGGAGGCCGCGATCACGCCCTACGCGATGGCCGCACTCGACGCATCCCGGGCGATGTCGCACCGCAACGACGATCCGGTCGGCGCCAGCCGGCCCTTTGATGCCGAACGCGACGGGTTCGTGCTCGGCGAAGCCGGGGCGATCCTCGTGCTCGAGCGCATGGACCTCGCGCTGGAGCGGGATGCGACGATCGTCGCCGAGATCGCCGGCTACGGGGCGACCTCCGACGCCCACCACATCACCGAGCCGCACCCGGAGGGCTGCGAGCAGGCGCAGGCGATCCGTCGGGCCCTGGCCTCGGGCGGCATCGATCCCGCCTCGGTCGATCACGTCAACGCGCATGCGACATCCACCCTCGCCGGCGACGCCTCGGAGGTCCAGGGCATCATCACGGCGCTCGGCGCGCGGGACGCGGAGCGCATCGCCGTGAGCGCGACCAAGTCCATGCACGGCCACTGCCTCGGCGCCACCGGCGCCCTCGAGGCGGCCCTGACCGCGCTCGCGGTGGCCGACCAGGCCGTGCCGCCCACGATCAACCTCGACTGCCTCGACCCGGCCTGCTTCGGCGTCGACCACGTGCGTACGGCGCGCAATCAGGTCATCCGCACGGCGCTCTGTTCCGGGTTCGGGTTCGGGGGGCACAACGCGGTGCTGGCGATCTGCAGGGTGGGTGCATGAGCCCGCGACGGCGTGTGGTGGTCACTGGCATCGGCGTCGTCTGCGCGCTCGGCGTCGGCCGGGAGGACGTCTGGCGCAACACGATCGCCGGGACACCGTGCGGAGCGCCGATCGACGGCATCGAGATCGGCGACGCGCCGGTCCGCATGGCCTGCCAGGCACACGGGTTCGTCGTCGAGGATTTTGTCGATCGGCGGCTCGCGCGCCGCGCCGACCGCACAACCCACTTCGCGCTCGCGGCGGGCCGGCTCGCGCTTGCCGACGCCCGCCTGGCGATCTCGGAGGATGGCCGCGGCACGGGGTGCATCCTCGGTACCGGAACGGGCGGCAACCACGTCCGCGATGAGAACCACACGATCATGCTCGAACGTGGCGTGGACCGGATCTCGCCCTTCGCCATTCCCTACAGCATGTGCAACCACCCGCCGGCGGAAGTCGCGATGCAGTTGGGCCTGCGCGGCCCGACGATGGCGATGGTGACGGCGTGCGCGGCGGGGGCTGACGCGGTCGGGACGTCCGCCGCAGTGATCCGGCGCGGCGACGCCCAGGCAATGCTCGCCGGCGGGACCGACGCCATGATCACCCCGCTGTGGATCGCCGGCTTCGACGCGATGCGGGTGCTCTCCCGGCGCGAGGACGACCCAGCCGGCGCCGTGCGGCCGTTCGACCTCGCGCGGGATGGCTTCCTGATCGGTGAAGGCGCGGCGATCCTGGTGCTCGAGGAACTCGGGCACGCAACAGCCCGCGGGGCGACGATCATCTGCGAGATTGCGGGGTACGGCGCCAGCGCGGACGCGCACCACATCACCGACCCCGATCCGACCGGCCAGAGCCAGGCACGAGCTATGCGGGCGGCGATCGCCGAAGCGGGCGTCGACCCTGGAGACATCGGGTACATCAACGCGCACGGCGGTGCCAGCCGCCCCGGCGATCCGTCCGAGGTCGCCGCGATGCGCCTCGTGCTCGGCGATGTCCACGCGGCACGTACCGCCGTGTCGGCGACCAAGGCCATGCACGGGCACTGCATGGGCGCGACCGGGGCGCTCGAGGCGGCCCTCACGGTGCTGGCGGTGGCCGACGGTCGCATCCCGCCGACGATCAACTTGCGCGATCTCGATCCCGAGTGTGCGGGCGTCGACCACGTCGTCGGCGTGGCGCGCGAAGCTCGCCTCAGCGCGGCGTTGTCGACCAACAACGGGCTGGGCGGCCACAACGCCGCGTTGGTGTTCGTGCCATGGCAGGGCCGATGAGCCGCAGTCCTGGACGCAAACTCACCCCGCGGGCCGAGAAGTCCATCCGGCTGACGCTCGCCAGCGCCCTGAGTGCGATCCCCGGGCTCGTGGGCATCGCCACGGGCACGGTCTGGCTGGGCTATGTCGCGTTCGCCATCATCCTCGCCGCCATCCTGCTCGGCCCCGTCTCGGAGCGCCACTTCACCCGCTAGGCCTCCCCGCCGGCGACCTGTGGTACCGCCACCGGCCGCTCATCCGGGCCGATCGCGACGAACACAAAGCGTCCCGTCCCGCACAGGCGCCGCTCGCCGGTGAGCAGGACCTCGGCGACCATGGTGACCTCGATCGACATCGACGTCCGCCCGGTGGCGGTCACGACCGCCTGCACCTCCACGATCTCACCGATGTGCACCGGGGCGACGTAGTCGACCTCATCGACGCCGACGGTGACCACCGTCTGACGGGAATGCCGCGTCGCGGCGACGAACGCGGCCCGGTCCATCATGCTCAGTGCCACCCCGCCGAACAGGGTTCCGCGATGGTTCAGCTGCTCGGGCAGCACGATGTCGGTCATGCGCGTCACCGCCGGGGCGGCGAGAGCCTCGGCGAACGGGTCGACGGGAGCGTCGGTCATGCCAGGTCGTTCGCCGTCGGTTGCGGGGTCCCATGCCGCCAGGGCGGCCCGAGCGCGTCGATGCGTGCGTAGGCGGGGCACTCGG
>Ga0075021_10001797_pt1 | contig 11100 bp, 12 predicted proteins | sample ColStrG_CSR_2012_FD_72749 | JGI IMG/M metagenome (GOLD analysis project Ga0075021, IMG submission 72749) | Freshwater sediment microbial communities in response to fracking from Pennsylvania, USA - Cold Stream Run_MetaG_CSR_2012 | ecosystem: Environmental > Aquatic > Freshwater > Creek >... | reverse complement strand
CATCATCCCGTCCCTCACTCCCATCGGCGTGTCTGCCGGCGGGATCGAGCAGCACAATCGTGCGGCCGGGATCGAGGTCGACCCGTCCACCGTCATGCCCCGCTGGTACGGCGACCCCCTCGACCTCGACCACATCACGACCGCCCTCTGGTGCGTCGACCAACGACCCTCGGCGAAATCGGTGACATGATCCCCTCATGACCATGCCTACCGACATCGAGATCGTCGACCTGGGGATCGGGTTCCCGCATACGTCCGTCGAACAGAAAACCTCGTCGTACGACTTCTTCCGCGCCAACCTCAAGGACGCCGCCAGCCGACGCGAGATGGAGTTCCCCGTCGAGTACATCTTCAAGGGCGTGCCCGACGTCGTCCCCGAAGGCACCGACGTCGTCGAGTGGGTCGTCGAGAAGATGGACGCGTTCAACATCCGCATCGCGCGCGTCGGCCTGTCGGAGCACGGCATCGAGGCGCAGCGTCGCCATCCCGACCGGTTCGTGTTCGGCATGTCGGTCGACCCGAACGACGTCATGGGCGCGGTGCGCAAGATCGAGGAGGCGAAGGCCGAGTACGACATCGTCTCGGCGATGGTGTTCCCATCGGGTTGCGTGCCCCAGGTCGCGATCGACGATCCGAAGATGTATCCCGTGTACGCGAAGTGCGTGGAGCTCGACATCCCCATCTGCGTGAACGGTGGCATCGTCGGGCCGCGCATGCCGAGCTGGCCCCAGCAGGTGTTCCGCTTCGACGAGGTGTGTTACGACTTCCCCGATCTCACCATCGTGATGATGCACGGCGGGGAACCGTGGGAGGACCTCGCGGTCAAGCTCATGCTCAAGTGGCCCGGTCTCCATTACATGACCAGCGCGTTCGCACCCAAGCACTACCCGAAGGCGATCATCGACTACGCCAACACGCGCGGCGCCGACAAGATCATGTTCTGCGGCTACTTCCCCGCGGGCCTCACCCTCGAGCGCCAGTTCGACGACATGCCGCGGGTTCCCTTCCGTGACCACGTGTGGCCGAAGTTCCTGCGGGAGAATGCGCTGCGAGTGTTCAAGATCCCCGAAGCGATCGCGCGCGCCACGGCCTAACCGCTCGAGAATTCGACCGCTCGTCACTCCGAGTTCACTCGTTGGAGACGCGGGCGCCCGATGGGTTCCGTAGGTTTCGCAGTACAGCGCGACCCCGAGCGGACGAGCCAGCCCCGCGGCAGGCCACTCGGGGTTTCGCTGGTAGGGCCGGACGTGGCGGTGGTGTCAGTCCCGAGGAGGTCTCCGGACAACGTGCAGAACCACGACGAGATCAGGTTCCCCGACCCGCAGGCGCTCGAGGCGCAGCAACGCGCGTTGACCCGTGGTGTGCTGTCGCTCATCTGCAGCACGACCGGTCGCCGGCCGACTCCCGACGAGCGCGGCCGACTCGCGGCGCTCACCCAGGAGATCGATCGCGTCCGCCAGCACCGGCGCGACGCCGTCCGTCAACGCGCCTGACGCACCCGTTGGCGCGTCATCCGGGCAGGGCCTCCGCTCAACAGGTGATGACCAGCCTGACGGCGTACAGGTTGTAGGCGCCCCCGGCGTCCGCGCTGCCACCACAGGTCGTCAGGAACCCAGAAGTCGCGGAGCAGCTGCCGACCGTCAACGAGGTCAGATTCAACCCCGACCCGCAGAGACAGTGGATATGGCTAGCGTTCGACGTCGCGCAGTTGGCCCCGTACGCGACGATCTTGCATGTCCCCCCGGTGATCGTGATCGTCACCGTGTTCGTAGTGGGGGAGCCTGAGGCTGACTCGGTGGCGGTGATCGTCGAGGTCGTATTCACTACGACAGTGCCGGTGCCGCTGGTATTGCAGTTCGTTGTCGGATATCCCGATGGCGCGCATGTCATGCTTCCCTCCAACACGAACGCCGGCCCGCCGTTGAAGATCGTTCTGTAGAAGAGATAGCAGGGGGCGCTGCCGGCCGCCGCTGGTGATGCGAGGCTGTCGATGATCATGGGGGCGGACCAGGCCGCAGCTCCCGCCGCCGCGCTCGCCTTGATCAGCGTTCGACGGTCCATGCCCTTGCGGCCGGAATCGTCGTTAGCCACCAATGCTGCTCAACCTGTCAGGCACGCGATCAACTTCTTGCCGACGAACAGCCGAGTGAGGGGACAGCTGTTGGGCATGCAGTGTACCGGCAGGTATCGACGCTGTGAACGGATCGCCCTGAGCGCCGCTCGGCGCCTTGGTCAGTTGGTCGAGGCGTGGAGGGCGGGGTGGCCGCGATCTCGCCGTCGACCGCCAAGAGCATCGGCAGTATCGCGATTTCGTCGAGACCAGGTTGCTGCGGGGGTCGTGGTTCCCGCTGCCATTGCTGGCGAGCCAGGATCGCTCACGTAAGCGATCGCCAAGTACATGGCGACGTGGGTCGTTGTCGACGACATAAGCCGCGTTCCTTGCGGACTCGATGATCTCGCGACTACGTCGTGAACGTGACGGGGAGCTCTGTGGGGCCGCGCATCATGAAGTGCCGGACGCGGCGGTAGGTCGTGTCTGCGAGTTCCATGTGGGTGATGCGATCGAGGATCGTGTCGAGTGCGCTGGTCGCTTCGATTCGGACGAGGGCTGCTCCAACGCATGAATGGATGCCGCGGTCGAATGCCAGGTGTTGGCGGAGCTCCTCGGGGTCGCGGTCGACGTCGTAGATGTCGGGTTGCGCGAACTGTGTGTCGTCGCGATTGGCCGATGCGAGGCCGAGGACGAGGAATGCGTCCTTCGGGAGATGCGTGCCGGCGAGTTCGGTGTCAACGGCGACGCGTCGCATCGCGACTTGTACCGGTGAGAGGTGACGCAGTGATTCTTCGACTGCCGTGGCGACGAGCGCTCGGTCGGTGCGGAGGCGCTCGTAGAGGCCCTCAGTGGTCAGGATCTCGAAGAACATGTTCCCGATCAGGTGGGTGGTGGTTTCGAGACCTCCGATGAGCACGTCCTTGGTGAGGTGCGTGAGTACTCGATCGTCGGACAACGGTGCTCCGTTCTCGTCGGTGCAGTCGACGAGCGCGGTGAGGAGGTCGTCGGGACGGGTCTTCGCTTGGCGTCGCTCGACGACTCGTGCTCGCACGTCACGTTCGAACCGCTCGCATTCGTCGAGCGCGGCGGTGTCCATGTTCCCGGGATCTGCCACCGCGGCGACGAAGTTGTCGCAGTACGACCGGATCGCGAGCGCATCGCGGTCGGGGAACCCCACGAGGCGAGAGATCACCAGCGAAGGTAGCGGTGCCCCGAAGTCGGCGACGACGTCGGCACTGCCGCGGTCGATGAATTGGTCGACCAGCTCGTCACACGTCGCGCGGACCATGGGCTCGAGGGCCCTGACGCGGGTGGGGCTCAGGGCAGTGGTGAATCGACGACGCACCGCGGTGTGCTCCGGAGGGTCGAGCTCGAACAGCGCCAGACGGTCGAGGGGTTGGGCTGCGCCCGTGGCCGCGGCGACGCCGCCCTGAGGAAACGTCCGCGGGTCATGCAGCACTCGCAAGACGTCTTCGTAGCGAGACACGTAATAGGCGCCCGGGACGATCTCGGCGACCGGTGCTTCGCGACGCAGCTCTGCCACCGCGCCGTATTGGTCGTCGACGGCTTCCGGATCAAAAGGGTTGTACGACCTCGTCACGTGCCCTCCCAAACTATAGGATCACTATATAGTGGCACTATAACGCTACGCTCTTGACCCGTGACGCTGTTCCACGAGCCGGCACCTCGGCGGCCGGGCAAACCCGAGACGCGTCGTCGCATCGCTGAATGTGCCGCAGTGCTCTTCGCCGAGCAGGGCTACGCCTCGACTTCGCTGGAAGCGATCGCCTCGGCCGCAGCCGTGCACGTGCAGACCATCTTCCACGCGTACGGATCCAAGGTCGCCGTCCTCGAAGCCGCGGCTCGTGTCGCAGTCGCAGGAGCAGACGACTTCGAAGGCCTCGGCGGCGACTGGCAATGGGTACAGGACCTCCGATCCGATCCCGACGGCGAAGGTCAACTGCGGCGATTCGCCGCCCACCGCCGTGAGCTTGCCGCTCGGGCCGGGCCATTGACCGCGGAGATACGCTCGGCGGCCCGATCCGATCCCGACGTCGCGCGCTTCCTCGTACTGCTGCAGGCATCCCGCCGCCGCGGCCCTGCCGGAATTGTCGACCGGCTCATCGACCTAGGTGTCCTACGCCGCGATCTCGACCGCGAACGTGCCACCGCAACACTCCTCGGAATCTCCGGCTACGACAGCTACGACGCACTCGTGTGCGACTGCGGCTGGTCACCCGAGGACTACGAGACCTGGCTCGGCGACCTCTTCTGCCAACTCCTCCTCGAACCACCCGACGCGAACCCCGACGCGGAAAGCCACACGCCGTAGCTGCCTGATGGACGCTGGCGTGCGCGTTGGGCGGCTGCTCGCGCGTCTCGAGTCGGTGAGGCAGTTCGGCCTCGCCTGACGGCCAACCGCGGCCTGCGACGTCTCATCTAACGTCACGCGGACCATCGTTCCCGAGAGGGGTCATGAAGTGTCAAACCGTCGCCGGGACCGAGCAGCTGACGAGGTCCACGGAGTCTGGACCGGGAGCATGGATCAGCTCGTGAGCTACCGGTATCTCGGTTGCTCGTCGGTGGTGCAGGACCGCAGCCACGCTGAAGGCCAGATGCGTCTTCGGCGCGACCTGCGCACGCCGGCCGGTCCGCTCGGTGCGCCGTTGGCGATCGCTGCGCTCGACACCGCCGGCATCAACATCGACCGGTACCACCACCTCGCGCTCACGCGCATCGACGTCCACATCTTCGATGCCGCCACCGACGTCGAGACAGTCCGCATCAACGGCAGTGTCCTGCGCGAAGCACGCACCCAGGTCTTCACCGAAGCCACGATCCACGACCGCGACGATCCCCGTCGCACGGTCGCGTCCGCCACCGCCGACTGGGCGGTGCTCGCGCCGACACCGGAAGGCTTCGAATACACGGATCCCGGACCTGGAGTCCCGGACACGCCCGACCTCCCGCCGCTCGCCGCGGCGTTCGACGCGCGGCCACGCTCCGAGGGCGGGTTCGTGATCGAAGGCTTGTCACCCCGGGTCGGAGCCGACCTCCTGCACCACGGGCCCATCCTCGTCGCGCTCGAAGCGACGGCGCTCGAGGTGGCCGCTGCGCACACCGGCACCGATCGCTTGCGCGTCGAGCATCTCGCGACACGTCTCGTCAGTGCCGGTCGCACCGGGCCCTTCGTCGCCACGGCCGAGGTGCTCCCTGTCCGCGGGGAGACGGTGGCGTGCCGAGCCGAACTTCGTGACGAAGGCGCCGACGGTCGCGTCGTCGCCACCGCGATCATGCGGGCCGAACCTGCGCGGTAGGGACGCTCAGCGCAGCAAGTCGCTGAACACGCCGGCGAGGAGCGGGTTGAAGATGTCGGCGCGCTCCCACTGCAGGAAGTGCCCGGCGCCGGGGATCAGCAGCGGACCGATGCGGTCGGTGAACGCGCGCTCGCAGAACGGCACGAAGTCCTCGTCGACCACGTGGTCGTCGGTGCCGTACAGCACCAGCGTGGGCACGTCGACGGTGCCACCGAGCAACGGCGGTTCCGTCATCGGGCGGCCGTGGCCGAGCTGGTACGCCGACCACCCGGCGCGCAGACGCGCCTCGTCGGCGAAGGGCTCGGTCATGAAGTCGACGTCGTCGCGACTGAACGTTCCCGGCGAAGCCCACAACCGACTCTGGTACATGCCCGCGATCCACTGACGACGGGCGGCGTCGGTGGGCAGCATCGCAGCCAGCTCGTCGGGGCGCGCGCCCTGCAGCTCGCGGTAGTCGCCGGTGGGACCGTCGCTGAGCGCGCTCAGCGATCCGTAGTCGAGGCCCGCCGCGGCGTACTCGTCGAGTGCAGCCGGCGGCACCGTGTTGAAGAAGCAGAACTTCTCGACGAACCCGTCGAACCGATGCACGAGGTCGACGCCGACAACTCCGCCGATGTCGCCACCCGCAACTGCGCAACGCCGGTGGCCGAGCACGTCGTGCACCAGCGCGTGTACGTCGCGCGAGTAGACGGCGAGGTCGTACACGTCGCCGGCCGAGAGGTCGCTGTCGCCGTAGCCGCGCAGATCGGGCACGATGACCTCGAAGCCCGCGGCCGCCAGCGGCGCGATGTTGCGCCACCAGATGCGCTTCGTCTCCGGGTAGCCGTGCAGGAGCAGCAACGGGTGACCGCCGACGCCTTCGCGCACGTAGGCCAGCGCGAGCTCGTCACGCACGACCGAGCGGTGGATGGTGAACGCGTCGGCGGCCGGGGTTGCCGGTTGCGGCGGCCGGAACCTGGGGTTGTAGCCCACGCCCGAACTCAAGCCATTTCGACGTCGCGACGCAGGCGCGTGAGCACGAGCGTCTTGATCTTCCATTCGCCGTCGATCAGCTCGTAGGTCTCCGTGTAGTGACCCCAGCCGGTCATGCTCTTCATCCCGAGTGGCGAACCTTCGGGCATCTGCAGGAAGTCCTGCATGGCCCACACTCCGCGCGCGGTCGTCGCGGAGGTGATCTCGATCTCGGGCATGTGCCCGTGGTGCACGGTGACCACCGGCCCGACCGCGGCCTCGACGAATTGACGGATGTTGGCGTTGCCGTGCACCACCTCGATGTGGGGCGCCTCCTGAGTCGTGTCCATGGTCGCGTCGGGCGCGAACACGGCCTGGAAGCCGTCCCAATTCTTGGTGTCCATGCAGCGGAAGTAACGGCCCTTCAACTGCTTGATCTGTTCGATGGCAAGAAGCTCGTCGAGTGTGTCCATCAGGGCCTCCAAGGCTTGGGCCAGTCATCACTACGGAACTGCGCGTCCATGCCGCCGTCGCAGAACAACACCGAGCCGCAGAAGAACCGCGCGTCAGGACCGAGCAGGTACGCGACGAGCGCCGCGATCTCCTCCGGACGGCCGTTGCGGCCCAGCGGCGACTTGAACGCGTCGATCAACGGTCCGACCGTGGGATGGTCGAGCCCTTCCTGCAACAGCGGGGTGTGAATCGCGCCCGGCGCCACCGCGTTCAGCGTGATCCCCTCGCCCGCCCACTCGGGAGTCGGCGCATGCCGGCGCACCCACCACGCCAGCGCGGTCTTGGTGACGGGATACGTGCTGAGCGATTCGCCGTCGCCCGCCAGCGCGCGCGTGGCCGCTTCGTCGCCGTCGAGGCAGCTGGCGATGAGCGCCTCGTCGAGACCGGGCTGGCACGTGGTGGAGTTGGAACTGATGGCGACGGCCGCGGCGTCGGTGCCGCGCGCCAGGAGCGGGCGCAAGCCCGCGAGCAGCTCCACCGTGCCGAAGTAGTTGACCGAGATGAGCAACGACGCGGGCCGTTCGGGGAGTCCGGCGAGGCCGGCGAACGTGACCAGGCCGTCGAGCGCGCCGCCGGTCAGTGCGCTCACCGTCTCGATCGCCAGCGCGCGACCGGCCGGAGTTCCGAGATCGGCTTCGACCTCGGCATTGCGCAGGTCGATGCCGATCACGCGGTCGCCGCCTGCGGTGAGACGCGCCGCCAGCGCCGCGCCCATACCGGAGCCGGCTCCGGTGATCGCAATGGTTCTCACGGCTTCACCAGGTCGCGCCACGGGACGTCCTTGTCGCTCGCCGGGTCGCGCGGCAACCCGAGGGCGCGCTCGCCGATCACGTTGCGTTGCACCTCGTCGGTGCCGCCGCCGATCCGGCTCGCCCACTGGCTGAGGAACTGGTCCTGCCAGCGCGAGTTGTCGGGCGCGTCATCACCCCACAGCGTCGCGCTCGGTCCGAGCAGGCTCAGCACCAGGTCACCCGTGCGCGCCAGATGCTGCGAGTACGCGAGCTTGAGCACCGACGCCTCCGGTCCGGGCATCTGGCCCTTGCTCATCGCGGTGCGCATCCGGAAGCCCAGGTACTTGATCACCCCCGCGCGCACGACCATCTGCGCGAGCTGCTGGCGGACGACGGGATCGCCGCTCACCCCCATGCGTTGCGCCAGCGCGATGACGTCGGCCAACTGGCGACCGCCCTGGGCGCCGCCGATCATCGCCCGCTCGTTGCCGAGCGTGGTCTGCGCGACTCGCCAGCCGTTGTTGACGTCGCCCAGAACGTTTGCGGCGGGGATGCGCACGTCGGTGAGGAACACCTCGTTGAAGTGCGCGACCCCGGTGATCTGCACCAGCGGCCGCACGTCGATGCCCGGCGTCTTCATGTCGACGATGAAGTAGGTGATGCCGCGGTGCTTGGGCGCGTCGGGATCGGTGCGGGCGAGCAGGATCCCGTAGTCGGCGAACTGGGCGAAGCTGTTCCACACCTTCTGCCCGTTGACGACGTACTCGTCGCCGTCGAGCACCGCGCGCGTGCCGAGCGACGCGAGGTCGGAGCCCGCGCCGGGCTCGCTGTAGAGCTGACACCAGAGCTCGTCGCCGCGGAGGATGGCGTCGATGTGCTCCTTCTTCTGCTGTTCGGTGCCGTGCGCGATCAGGGTCGGCACCACCATCGACACCGCCACCGAGAACGCGCCGACCGACACGTCGAACTGAGCCTGCTCCTCGTTGAAGATGGCCTGCTGCATCCCGCTGCCACCGCGCCCGCCGTACTCCTTGGGCAACGTGATCCCGGCCCAACCCTCCTCGTAGAGGGTGCGCTGCCAGGCGCGCGACTTGTCCATGTGGCTCTGGAGGCCCGACGCGCCGTAGCTGCCCTGCGGCGACGCGGCGGCGTCGTCGAGGCGCGTCGCGTGCTGTTCGAGCCAGGCGCGGGCCTCGGCCCGGAACGCAGCTTCCTCCGGCGAGTCGCCGATCTCCATGGGGCATCCTTTCCCGTCTCAGGCGGGCTGGTTCAGGCGGGCTGGTTCAGGCAATGGTCTGGGGCAGCGAGCTGGCCCGGATCTCGTCGGCGAATCCGTAGTCGAACGGCACGATCAGGCGGAACGGCGCGTCGAGGACCACGTCGGTCCCGGCACCGTAGGGGGCAGCGGCCCGCGCCGCGCGAGTGACGGCGACGGGGTCGCCTTCGAGCAGATAGAGGTCGAGATCGAGGCCATCGTCGGTGATGGAGCGATGGCCCAAGACCGCGTGGACACCGTCGACGGCGACGGCCGCGGGGGCAACCGTGTCGCGCGCGGCGTCGTCACCGCCGCGCCGCAACACGGCGCGGATCGACGTGTGCTGGATGTGCGGGACGTCGTCCGGGTCGGCTTTGAGCGCGGGATCGGCCACGCCCCACGTCCACGTCATCGCGTCACCGGCGCGCACGATCTTCTTCTCGGGCGCGAACATCCGATCGGCGGCCTCGAGCTTGTCGCGGTACGTGGTCATGTCGGCGAGCACCTGTGCGGGGTCACCGTGCAGCGTGTACACGGTGACGTGCACGCCGCGACCGTCGGCGAACCCGTCGAGGCGGGTCGCCGGCTCGCGCACCTCGTGGAGAGCAGGCGGTGCGACGTAGCGCTTGCCGCTCATGATGCCCGGCAGCGCGATGTTGGGCGGCAGGTGCTCGAGGTCGTACCAGCGATTCCACGCCTCGATCGCGTCGGCGTCGCAGTCGACCGACGCGAAGATGATGCCGGAGACGTCCATCGCGCGCGTCAGGCGGGACGGAGCTCGACGAGACGCACCAGCGGGATCCGGCGGTCGGTCCTGCTCTGGTAGTCGTCGTACCACGGACGATCGGCGTTGAGGGCGGTCCACGTGGCGGCGTAGTCGGACCCGTCGAGCACCTGCGCGTCGGCCCAGAACACGCCGTGCTGCACGCGGATCTTCACCTCCGGGTTGGCGTCGCGATCGGCGAGGTTGAGGTACCACGACGGATGGTCGGGCGCGCCCGAGAACGACGCGACGATGACGCGGTGACCGTCGGCGTCGACCCAGTACGGCAGCGCGACCTTGTGCTCGTTGCCGCTCTTGCGTCCGATCGTGTGCAGCACCACGTGATGCATGCCGGCGATGCACCAGGCCTCGTCGGCGTCGGACGACTCCATGTAGGCCACGTGACCGCGGCTGATGCCGGGGATCTCCTCGCGCGGCGGTTCCTCGAACGGCTCGCTCGACTGGGATTCGGGCTGGACCTCAGGCATGGCTCGCAAGCTATCCCACCGGCCGGGCGGGCCGCCTGGCGATCTCCTAGTGACTACTATGCGTTCGCCGATGCCGATCAGAACGGTGGTACCAACGTGACCGGGGTGCTCGACGGGGTCACCGTGCTCGACCTCACCACCGGGATCGCGGGCCCGATGACTGCGATGCTGCTGGGCGACCACGGCGCCGGGGTCACCAAGATCGAGCCACCGGGCGGTGATCCCACCCGCAGCTTCAGCGGCGCGCAGGTGTGGCACCGGAGCAAACGCAGCGCGGAGCTCGACCTGCACGACAGCGCCGACCGCGATCGACTCGTCGCCCTCGCGACCACCGCCGATGTTCTCGTCGAGAACTTCTCGCCGGGCACGACCGCGCGGCTGGGCATCGACTTCGACTCGCTGCACGCCGTCAACCCGCGCCTCGTGTACTGCTCGATCACCGCGTACGGCGACGACGGCCGTCACGCCGATCGACCCGGCCTCGACGCGCTCGTCGCCGCGCGCACCGGGCACCAGTGGGAGAGCCGCGGTGTCCCCGGCGGGACGCTGGCGCGCCTGGGCGGCGTGGCGCCCGCCTTCCCCGATCTCGTCGTGCCCGACGACTGCTGGGTTGCGGCGCCGCGCCCGGGGCCACTGTTCTCCGGCGTGCCGTGGGTCAGCATGGCATCGTGCTACCTCGCGACGCTCGCGATCAGCGCCGCGTTGCGGGTGCGCGAGCAGACCGGGCGCGGGCAACGCGTGTCGACCTCACTGTTCCAAGGCGTGCTGGCCACCACGGTCTCGGCCTGGCAGCGCGTGGAGCACGTGGACACCCAGAACTTCCAGAGTTGGATCAGCGACCCGCGCGCGCCCAAGGGTGTGTTCCGGTGCGCCGACGGCCGCTGGATCCACCAGTGGGTGCCGCTCCCCGACTTCATGATCAGCGCGGCCGAGGGCGACCACGTGCAGCGCACCGAGAAGACCACGCGGCCGCGCGAGGCGACGACGCGCATCGGCATGGACGTCAACGAGATGTTGGTGTTGCACCAC
>Ga0075021_10001796_pt1 | contig 11111 bp, 9 predicted proteins | sample ColStrG_CSR_2012_FD_72749 | JGI IMG/M metagenome (GOLD analysis project Ga0075021, IMG submission 72749) | Freshwater sediment microbial communities in response to fracking from Pennsylvania, USA - Cold Stream Run_MetaG_CSR_2012 | ecosystem: Environmental > Aquatic > Freshwater > Creek >... | reverse complement strand
TCTGCACCCCGCGCCGCCGCGCCCATTCGTCCAGCAGCGCGGGCGGGCCGTCGTCGTCGTGCTGGATCACGACCGCTCGAGGTCCGGCGTCTGACGCGACCGGGCTCAAGCGTGGCTCGCCCTGGGGCTCACTGGCCGGCCGACCCGACCTGCTCGGCGTCCAGTTCGCGAAACAGCCCGGTGACCACGAACACGACCTGCTCGGCGATGTCGACCGTGTTGTCGCCGATCCGCTCCAGGCAGCGCGCAACCAGAATCATGAACATCGCCCACTCGCGCAGCTCCGGGTCATCGCCCGCGTCCACTGCCAGCTGGAAGATCGCGCGGTTGAGCCGGTTGACCTCCGCGTCCTGCGCGACCAGATCGCGGGCGAGCGATACGTGGCGCATCTTGAATGCGTCCCGCGCCTGCGCGACCTGCGTGCGCGCGAGCACTCCCATGCGCTCGATCAAGTCGAGGATGTCCTTGTCCTTGGGCGCCTCGTTCCCGGACAGCGGGACCAGTGTGGCGATGTTCACGCACTGGTCGCCCATCCGCTCGACGCAGCGGATCACATGCAGCAGCGCCGCGACCAGGCGCAGGTCATCTGCAACGGGCGCCTGACGCGCGAGCAGCGACAGCACGCCCTGGTGGACCTCCAGGTAACGGCCGTCGAGACGGTCGTCGTCGGCCGCAACCATCCCGGCAAGCTCGACGTCCTGATAGCTGATCGCCTCGAGCGCGCGGTCGAGCTGCGACAGCACCATGTCCAGCCCGCCGAGCGTCTGGTCCTCCAGCGTTCGCAGTTCCTCGCGGTATTCGTGACGGACCTCCTGCATGACGGCCTGGCTAGCTGCCCTCACCGCGCATCGATCAGCCGAACTTTCCGCTGACGTAGCGCTCGGTGCGCTCATCCGACGGGTTGGTGAACAGCTTTTCGGTCGGCGCATGCTCGATCAGCTGCCCTTCGAGCATGAACACGGTGCTGTTCGATACGCGCCCGGCCTGTTGCATATTGTGGGTGACGATCACGATCGTGAAGCGGGAGCGCAGCTCCTGAATCAGCTCCTCGATCTTAAGCGTTGCGACCGGATCGAGCGCCGAGCACGGCTCGTCCATCAGGATCACCTCCGGCTCGACCGCGATCGTCCGCGCGATGCACAGCCGCTGTTGCTGGCCGCCTGAGAGGCCGATCCCGGGCCGCGACAGCCGGTCCTTCACCTCATCCCACAGGCCGACCGCCTCGAGCGCCTGCTCGACGCGATCACTCAGGTTCTGGCGCTTGGCGCCGGTCAGCCGCAGGCCTGCGGCGACGTTGTCGAAGATCGACATCGTCGGGAACGGGTTGGCCTTCTGGAACACCATCCCGATCAGCCGTCTGACCGCCGTCACGTCGACCCCGGCGCCGTAGAGGTCGATCTCGTCGAGCATGACGCTGCCCTCCGCGCGAGCGCCGGGTATCTCCTCGTGCATCCGGTTGACGCAGCGCACCGCGGTCGACTTGCCGCAACCGGATGGCCCGATCAGCGCCGTCACCTCGCCCGCGGCGAACGTCACATCGATGTCGTTGAGCGCCCGCTGCTTGCCGTAGTAGGCGCTCAGCCCTTCGACGAACACGCTGTGCCCGGCGGCCGTCGGCGCGGCCGCCAGCTGCCTCCCCGCCGGGTGCGGAGAGGACTTGGTGAAATCGGGCAGGCCTTCGGCCGTCATCGCTGGTTGATCCTCGTTCGGAGAATCCGACATCATGCCACGCGACTCCTTCGGGCAACCACCCGGGCGACCACGTTCAGGATCAGGACCATCGCGAGCGTCAGCGTCTCCTTCGATCTCCGGGCTGAGGGAAGTCCGGGTGCGAGTCGCACGTGGGCGCGCGCGGATCGACCCGGCCCGAGTGTCGCAGGGCGGCCGAGCCCGCTTGTCACCGGAACGTGAACGCCGTGTGGCTGATCAGGCGAGCAGCGCGGCATCCACCCGCGGGGGCGGGTCGGCCGGGTTCGGGTGTGAAGCCCGGTCGACGTCGCCGAGCCCGGTGCCGCCCACGCCCCCGGACCGGCGCTCGGGAGCGAATCTGTAGCCGATCCCGAAGTGCGTGTGGATGTAGTCCCATTCGGGCGAGGCCGAGCGCAGCTTCTGGCGCAGCTTGCGGACGAACACGTCGACTGAGCGGTCGCCGTGAGCGATCGCGTAGCCCCACACGCGCTCGTAGATCTCCTCGCGGCGCAGCACTCGGTCCGACGAATGTGAGAGCAGGTGCAGGATCTCGAACTCGCGCGCCGTGAGCTCGAGGCTCTGCCCTCCGGCGTACGCCTGGTAGAGGTCAGGACGGATCGTGATCTCACCGACGAGCGTCGCGCCCTCAATCTGCGGCATCTCCACCCTGCGGTGTCGCCGGACGGCGGCCTCGACCACGCAGATAAGCTCCTCCGCGTGGCAGGGCTTGGTGATCCAGGCGTCGGCACCGAGCCGCAACCCGCGCACGCGCTGGGCGACCGACGACGGCCCGGTGCAGACGACCACGGCGAGTCCCGGTAGTCGCAGGCACACCCGCTCCAGATACTCCCAGCTGCCTGGTCCGAGCACCGCCAGGTCAACGACCAGCGCGTTGCGTCGCATCGACACCAGCGCATCGGGGGTGACCGCGCTGGAGAGAGCGCGGAGTTCCCAGCCGAGCGTGTCAAGCCGATTTGAGAGCACCTGCATGAAGCCGGGGTCGCGGTCGATCACCGCCAGCCGCAGGCGCTTTCCCGAGGGCTGAGCACCCGGCGCCGGACGCGCCCCTGTCGACGGCTCGATGGCTCGCGTCGGCATGCAGACGCAAATGTACTCCACAACGTGGAGCGACGGGGCGAAAGCCCCTGCGCCGGTAACGGGATCTTCACCTGCAGCGGCGGGCGACCGGGACGTCGTGGGCTATCCTCATATCTACGGCCAATCGAGGCGGGTCGCATCGACCGCTCTCGCACCGCGACCGAATTCCACCCACCTGTCAGCTGACGAATGGCATCCCGCAAGGAGCAGAAGGAGCAGGCGCGCGCCCGCCGACTCGCCGAGGAGCAGGCCGCCCAGCTCAAGGCCCGGCGCAACCGGCGGCTCCAGATGCTGGCGGGCGTGCTGCTCGGCGCCGCGGCCGTCGTGGCGGTGGCGATCGCGATCTCCAGCAAGAACAAGACGGTCAACACGACCTCCGACCCCGGTAAGGCTCAACAGCATCAGATCGACAGGCAGGTCAACGCGCTGCTGGCCGGCATTCCGCAGAACGGCACCGAGCTCGGCAGCTCCAGCGCGCCGGTCACGATGACCTATTTCGGCGATCTGGAATGCCCGATCTGCCGTGACTTCTCGCTGACTGGAGGCTTGACGCCGCTGATCTCCAACGAGGTGCGTCGGGGCAAGGTGAAGATCGTGTACCGCTCGTTCTGCACAGCGACGTGCAATGGTCCCGGACAGCAGGTGTTCAACGACCAGCAGGTCGCCGCCTACGCCGCGGGGGAGCAGCAGCGCTTCTGGAACTACACGGAGCTCTTCTACCACGAGCAAGGCGCGGAGAACAGCGGCTATGTAACCGAGGACTTTCTCAAACGCCTAGCCGCACAGGTATCGGGGCTCGACGTGCCCAAATGGCAGACCGACCGAGGCAATCCGGCGTTGCTCTCGCAGGTGCAGGCCGACGGGGCGGCGGCGCAGGCCGCCGGCCTGACCGGCACACCGACGCTGATCATGAAGGGCCCAAAGGGAGAGGTGCCCCTCCAGGCGGCCGTGCCCTCCTACGGCCAACTCCAACAGGCGATCAACCAGGTCTCGTGACCGCCGCGAGTGCTCCCGTCACGCGATCGCTCGCGCGCCCTTCGGGGCTGACGATCGCGATCGTCGTCCTGTGCCTGCTCGGGATCGCCGACGCCGGCTACCTCGTGTATGTGCATTACGCAAAGCTGACCGTCCTGTGCGTTGGCGGGCATGGTGGCCAGAGCAGCTGCGGGACCGTGCAGTCCTCCTCCTACGCCGCCCTCGCCGGAGTGCCGGTCGCTGTGCTCGGGCTGGGCGGCTATGTCGTGATCCTCGTGTCGCTCGCCCTCCGAGGCGAGGTCGGCCGGGCGGTCGGCTTCGGAGTGGCCCTCGTCGGCTTCGGCTTCAGCATGTACCTGACCTACCGTGAGCTGTTCACGATCCACGCGATCTGCGAATGGTGCGTCGGCAGCGCCATGCTGATGACGTTGCTGATGGTGCTGATGGGCGTCCGATTCCTGCGTGGCGCGTCCTGAGCGAGCGCTGAGCCCCCGTCTCCAGGCGCCGACCGGTCGCGCGCACAGCGTTGGTGCTCGCACGCGCGGCTGATTCGTCCGGAGCAGCGCGCATGATGGACGCGTGAGCTGGCGATCGACCCGCGCCTCGGCTGGCGCCTCGTACGAGCCCCAGCATGTCGCCGTGATCGATTTGGGGTCCAACTCGTGGCGACTGGTCGTGTTCAGCTTCGGCGCCGGCGGTTGGTGGAAGCGCACCGACGAGCTATACGAGACCGTCCGGATCGGCGAGGGCCTCGGCGCAAGCGGACGCCTGTCGGGGCACGCGATCGATCGAGGTCTGGAGACATTGGTCGTGTTCGAACGGTTCTGCCGCGCCGGCCGTCTCGGCGCCGACGACGTGCTCGCGTTCGCGACCAGCGCGATCCGCGACGCGACCAACGGCGAGGAGTTCCTCGCGCGAGCACGGGCTTCCATCGGCCTTCATGTCGAGCTGCTGAGCGCCCCTGAGGAGGCCTACTACGGATATGTCGCGGCCGTCAACACTACGACGCTGAACGACGGGGTGGCGCTGGACATCGGTGGCGGCAGCATGCAGCTCGTGCAGGTCGCCGACCGGGCGGCGCTGTCGCTCGATTCCTTCGCGCTTGGCGCGCTGCGGCTGACAGAGCAGTTCCTGCACGGGGGAGAACCGGCACGCCGCAAGGACCTCTCCAGGATCCGCTCGCACGTGCGAGACGCGCTCAGTGATCTCGACTGGTTGCCAGGCTGCCGGGGTCATCTGGTTGGGATTGGCGGGGCGGTGCGCAACCTGGCGGCGGCGGCCGAGCGTCTGGCGTTCGGCTCGCTCGGGGGGATCGACATCGGCGTGCAGGGCTTCGTCATCACACCGGAGGCACTCGACGAGCTGGTGTCGCTGCTGGCGTCGCTGCCCGCCGCGAAGCGTGGCGAGGTCCCGGGAATCAAGCCCGGCCGTGGCGACATCATCCTGGCGGCTGCGGTCGCGCTCGCGGCCGTGCTGGAGCTGGGAGAGTTCGATGGGATCGAGGCGACCGAGGCCGGCTTGCGCGACGGCGTGTTCCTGGCACGCACCCTGCTCGACGAGCAGCGGCCGCTGTTCGAGAACGTGCGCACGGCGGCCGTGCGCAACCTCGCGATCCAGTACGAATCCGACCTCGCCCACATCGAGCACGTGGCGGAGCTCGCGCTCCAGATGCACGAGTCACTCGTCCAGGCCGGGGTGTTCTACCCCAAGCCAGGCGAGGACGAGCTGCTGTGGGCGGCGTCGATGCTGCACGACGTCGGCATGACGATCTCCTACGACGATCACCACAAGCACTCGCGCTACCTGATCCTCGGCGCCGAGCTGCCCGGCTTCGATCCGCGCGAGCGCGCCCTGATCGCGCAGATCACCCGCTATCACCGCAAGGGCGCGCCGAAGCTCGGCGAGTGGTCGAAACTCGCGCAGAGCGGGGACGAGGAACTGCTCGACCGCTGCGCGGTCATCCTGCGGCTCGCCGAGCACCTCGAGCGCGGCCGCGACCAATCGGTTCGCGAGGCGCGGCTGTGGATCAACGGCGACGGCGTCGCACTGCACCTCGACGCGGCGGGCGACCTCACGCTTCCGCGCTGGAGCGTCGAACGCTACGGCGACGACGAGGCGTTCGAGCGGGTGTTCGCGCGACGGCTGGTCGTCGGCTGAGCGACCCAAGCGCCGCCGAACCCAGCGCGCCGACCGCCGCGCCCGGGGAAGGAGTGCCGGCTCACGCGGCTCGCGGACAGACGCTAAGCTGCCCTACATGGTCCGCGGACAGACTCTAGAGTGCAGGCATGATCTGGCTCCTTCGTCACGCGGACGCTGTCAAGGGGACCCCCGACGAGAGCCGGCCGTTGAGCGAGCTTGGCACGCTGCAGGCGAGGCGCGCCGGCATCGCGCTCGCGCGGCTTGGGGTGAGCTTCCAGGTATGCCTGACCAGCCCAAAGCTGCGGGCGCTTCAGACCGCGCAGCTCGCGTGCGAGCCGCTCGGCGTCCAAGTAGAGAAGTGCCCCGCGCTGGCCGGGAACGCGTTTGACCCAGCCGATCTGGCGGCCGGCCGCGGCGAGGTGCTGCTCGTCGGCCACGACCCGTCGATGTCACGCTCGCTGCACCGCGTCACCGGTGCGAACGTGTCGATGCGCAAAGGTGGGCTGGCGGGGATCGACGACGGCGAGCTGGTCATTCTGCTGAGGCCGTCCGAGCTGACGGCGATCGCCGAGGAATCCGGGGCGCGCGAATGAGCACAGCCGAAACCTCGGCCGCACCCGCGACCGAGCCGGCCCTCGACACGCCGTCTCTGAAAGACCCGGCCCTCTACTTCAACCGTGAGCTGTCGTGGCTCGAGTTCAACGACCGGGTGCTGCAGTTGGCCGAGGACGAGCGACTGCCGCTGATCGAGCGCCTCAAGTTCCTGGCGATCTACGTCACCAACCTCGACGAGTTCTTCATGATCAGGGTGTCCGGCGTCCACGATCAGATCGAGGCGCGAATCGATGCGCGCGGTCCGGACGGGAACGCGCCGACGCGCGTTCTGGCTGATATCGCGAGTACCGTCCGCGAGCAGGAGCGCCGTCATTCGCGGCAGTTCCGTGACGTCGTCGGACCGGCGCTCGCCGAGCACGGCATCCGGGTTGTGACCTGCGAGCAGTCAGGCGCCCCAAAGGAGCTGGTCGAACGCCACTTCCGCGAGCAGATCTTCCCGGTGCTGACACCGCTGGCGATCGGCCCCGGTCGCCCGTTCCCCTACATATCGAACCTGTCCCTGAGCCTGATCGTGTGGCTGCAGGACCCGGACACCGGCGCCGACGCATATGCGCGGGTGAAAGTGCCCAAGGAAGTGCTGCCGAGGTTCGTGGAGATCTCCAAGGACACGTTCATCCCGCTCGAGGACGTCATCTCAGAGCACCTCGACACGTTATTCCCGGGAATGGAGATCGTCTCCCACGACGTGTTCCGAGTCACCCGCGACGCCGATTTCGAAGTCTCAGATGAGGCCGACGACCTGCTGGCGGCTGTCGAGGACGAGCTGCGCCGGCGGCGGTTCGGCGAGGTTGTCCGGCTCGAGGTCGGCGCCGGCATGGACCCCGCGCTGCGCACTCGACTGATTGACTGGCTACACGTCGACGACGACCAGGTGTACGACGTCGAGGGGATGCTGGACCTCGGCGATCTCTGGCAGATCGCTGGGATCGGAGGGCATGACCAGATTCGCCAGCCGTCGTGGACGCCGGTCACCCACCCGGCGTTCCGCGAGCGTCCTGGCGACGAGGACGAGCAGCCGGACGTGTTCGAAGCGATGCGGTCGGGCGACGTGCTGGTCCACTATCCGTACAACTCGTTCTCGACCAGCGTCGAACGGTTTGTCCAACAGGCGGTCGACGACCCGAACGTGCTGGCGATCAAGATGACCGTCTACCGGACATCGGACGACTCGCAGCTCGTGCCGTCGCTGATCGCCGCCGCGGAGAAGGGCAAGCAGGCGGTCTGCATGGTCGAGCTGAAGGCCCGCTTCGACGAACGGCGCAACATACGCTGGTCCCGCGAGCTCGAGGAGGTCGGGGCTCACGTCGTGCACGGGACCCCGGGGCTGAAGACACACGCCAAGGCGATTCTCGTCGTGCGTCGCGAGCGTGGCCGCGTGCGCCACTACGTGATGATCGGAACCGGCAACTTCCACGCCAAGAACGCTCGCCTGTACGAGGACTTCGGCCTGTTCACGGTCGACCGTGAGATCGGCGAGGAGGTTGCCAACCTGTTCAACGCCCTGACCGGCTATGGCCGCCCGGAGCGCCAGCAACGGGTGCTCGTCGCGCCGAGCTGGATGCGCGAGCCGCTGATCGGGGAGATCGAGCGCACGATCGCCGCCCGCCGTGAGGGGAGGCGTTCGCGTATCACGCTGAAGATGAACTCGCTCGTCGACCAGCGTTGCATCGAGGCGCTGTACCGCGCGTCGCAGGCGGGCGTCCCGATCGACATCAACGTGCGCGGGATCTGCTGCCTGCGCCCAGGCGTCCCCGGCGTCAGCGACACGATCAGTGTCGTCTCGGTCGTCGGGCGGTTCCTCGAGCACTCACGGATCTATGCGTTCCACCACGGCGAGGAGAGCAGCTACTACATCGGCTCGGCCGACATGATGCCCCGCAACCTCGACACGCGGGTCGAGCTGCTGACCCCGGTCACGCGCCCGGAGCTGCAGGCCGAGCTCGAGGACACGCTCGAGCGCTGTTTCGCCGATGACACGAACGCGTGGACGCTCGACAGTGACGGATCCTGGCACCGGCGTGCAGGCGACACACGGTCGGTCCACCGCGAGCTGATGGAACGGACCATCGCCTCGGCGTCGACGATGCCAGTCGGCTAGCGACGCTCCGCGAGACCAGCGTCCATGCCGGTCCCGCGGAGGTCCGATCCGCCCCCTGATCTGACCCTCCGCGAGACCAGCGTCCATGCCGGTCCCGCGGAGGTCCGATCCGCCCCCTGATCTGACCCTCCGCGAGACCAGCGTCCATGCTGGACCCGCGGAGGTCCGATCCGGCCCCTACACGAGATCGGCGTCCATGCCGACCCCTCCCACGAGACCGGCGTCCGTGCCGGCCCCTCCGCGAGACCGGCATCCATGCCGGCCCCGCGGACGGGTCGTTACAAGCCAGTCCGATGTCAGCCCATCAGCGAGATCTCAACCCGTCGGCGAGATCTCAACCCGTCAGCGAGATCTCAACCCGTCGGCGAGATCTCAACCCGTCGGCGAGATCTCAACCCGTCGGCGAGATCTCAACCACTCGGGGCGCTGACCGGCCGCGCCTTGAGGGTGACCTTGATCCGAGCAGTGTGGCCGCCGCGCCTGATCGTCATCGTCACCGTCTGACCCGGGGTGAAGCGGTCGATCGAGTTGATGAAGGCGTTCGTCGATCCGACCGGGGCACCGTTGATGGCCACGATCACATCACCGGGCCGCAGCCCTGCTGCCGCTGCCGGCGATCCCGGCGCGATCGGGGCGGTGCATGCTTGGCTGGGGCCAGTGGCGATCTGCGCGCCGCGCGCCTGCGACGGCTGCAGGCAGACGCCGACGTAGGCGTGCCGGATCGGGTGGCCGGCGATGATCGCGCTGGCGACCCGCACGTCCGCGTTGCCAGGCGTGGCGAAGCCGATCCCGGCGCTCGAGCCCGAATTCGTTTGGATCTGGTCGTTGAGGCCGACGACACGGCCGTAGGCATCGAGCAGTGGTCCGCCCGAGTTGCCCGGGTTGATCGCAGCGTCGGTCTGGATTGCGCCCGTGATCGTGTAGTTGTTCGGCGCCGTGATGTCGCGGCCGACGGCGCTCACGATCCCCGCTGTAACGGTCTCGGGCTCACCGAACGGGCTGCCGATCGCCACGACCGGATCGCCGACCTGGGCGGCGGCCGAGTCGGCAAACGGGATCGGGTGAAGCTCGGACACGGGCGCCTTCACGCGGATGACCGCCACGTCGGTCGACGGGTCGGCGCCCAGCACCTTCGCGGGCGCGGAGAAACCGTCCTGGAAGTGGACCGTTACCGATGTGGCTCCGGCGACCACGTGTTCGTCGGTCAGGATGTCGCCGTTGCGGTCGTAGACGACACCAGCGCCCTCTCCCTCGGTCTGCTGCGTCGTCGGAGCACCGAACGCGCCGGCACCCGACTGCTGCTGTGAGATCACCGTGATGTCGACCACGCCCGGGCTGGCGGCACGGTAGATCTGGTTGATCGTCATCCCCTGCGGTTTCGTCAGCGTCGTCGGGACGGCCGCACCCGGGACGCGCTGGGTCACGGTTTCAACCACGGTGCTGTTGGACCCGCCGCCCGTGCCGGCGATCGCGAACGCGACGATGCCGCCGGCGACGGCGCCGGTGATGGCCGTTGGCAGCAGGACCGAAAATCGACTCATGGCTGGTGGTTTCTCCTGGGCTTTCAGAGTGAGAGTGGATCAGACCTGTCCTACTACACCACCCCCGATTCAGAACCGCTTCTGAAAATGCTCAGAGCTGAATAAGAGTCTGTCTCAAACTCTCGGCGGGGGCGCCAGGCTCTGACTTCGACTCCGCGAGCGGGCTAGCACCGCTTCAGCGCGATCGACAGCGCCAAGCTCGCTACGGCACGGCACCCGAACAAATCCGTTACGGCGCGGTCGACCAGGACCAGACGCTCACACCGTTCCTGGAGGTATGCACGGAGAAATGCTTGCCGTCATGCACCCCCAGCCTCCATCGCTCGTCGTGGCGCGCCCAGGCTCCAACCTCAGCGGCGACCGTAAGAGCCTTGCCACTCAACAGTGCCGCCACGGCCGCCGACCGCCGCGCGAGGATCCTGCTCGCCTGCGCCTGTGTGATCAGACCTGCCTTGATCGCGCGGTCAAGGCGCGCGGAGAGCGCCTGGACAATCGCCGTCCGCAGCCCGTCGAGAGTCTTGCCCTGCGCCGACGCTATCTGAGCGGGAGTGCGCCCGGAGCGCAGCTCGCTCAACAGCTTCTCGGGTGTCAATCCGAGGTAGTCGGCGGCTGCCTTGAACGCGCCGTGCAGCCCGAACCCCATCCCGAAGCCGAAGCCGTGCATCGCCATCGCCCCACCTGCCCCGAATGGGACCGGGAAGTGCGGGGGCGGCATAACACCCCGCGGCACCTGCATCGCGAAAGGCATACCGGCTCCGAGCCACACTCCGAACGGGAGCGGGGCGCCGCTTGACAGGTGCTTCTCAATCTCGTTCGCCTGGGCCTGGGTGAGCCGGCCAGCGGTCACGGCGGCCGTCAACCGGTCCTGAAAAGCGCCTTTCAGAGCCGACTCGAGCGCCGCCGTACTGACCCCGAGGCGGCTGGCTACGTCGGCGAGGAAAGCCTGACTCGGGTTC
>Ga0075021_10001795_pt1 | contig 11114 bp, 11 predicted proteins | sample ColStrG_CSR_2012_FD_72749 | JGI IMG/M metagenome (GOLD analysis project Ga0075021, IMG submission 72749) | Freshwater sediment microbial communities in response to fracking from Pennsylvania, USA - Cold Stream Run_MetaG_CSR_2012 | ecosystem: Environmental > Aquatic > Freshwater > Creek >... | reverse complement strand
GACGAACACCTCGAGGATCGGCGTCGACGTCATGAGCTGCGCCGCCATGATCCCCTGGCTGGCCTCGTGGGCGCACTGCTTGTCGATCTCGGCGCTGCCGGGCATCCCGAGCGCGACGACGATGTCGCAGCCCTCTCGCTCGATGAGCACCTTCGCCGCCACGGCGAGGTCCTTGAATCCCGGAACGGTCCTGGAGACCACCTCGAAGGACTCCTCGAACCCGTCGCACTCGGCGAGCTCGGCGCGAGCGGCGCCGCCCATGTCATAGCGGGCGAACATTGTGTCGACGACCCCGATGCGCTTCATTGGGCTGCTCCTAGCGCGCGGCACTCCGCGCAGAGTCCGAAGATCTCGACGGTGTGCTCGACGTCGGTGTAGCCGCGCTGGGCGGCCTGGCTCGCGGCCCACGCCTCGACGTCCGCGGACTCCAGTTCGTCGCTGCGACGGCACGTGCGGCAGACGAGATGGTGGTGGTGCACCGCGGTGTCGCACCGCCGGTAGACGAGCTGGTCGTCGGCGTCCTTGACCGCGTCGACGCGCCCGGACTCCGCGAGGCGCTGCAGGTGGCGGTAGACCGTCGCGAGTCCCACGGTGTCGCCCTCGTCGCGCAGCCGGGTGTAGATCTCCTGGGCGCTCAGGAACGTCGTGGCGTCGTCGAGAACCTTCTCGATCGCACGACCCTGGCGCGTGGAGCGCCCCGGCGTGTCGGTCGCGGCCGTGTCGTGCATCGCCACAGTCTCGCGCATCACACCGCCGGCGTGACCGGGGCGCGACGCCGCTCGAGCAGCGGGGCGAGCATCCTTGCTGCGAAGTAGCACCCGAAGCTGATGGCCGCGACGAACACGGTGGGCTTCACCGTCGTGGACAGCAACGACAAGATGATCCCCCCGTCGGCGGCCACCACGGCGATGCCCACCGCGCCAAGTGTCACCCTCAGTGGGCTCGAGGTGAGGCGGAGCGCCGCGGCCGCCGGGGTGATCGCGAGGCTCAGCACGAGCAGGGTGCCGACGATCTGGGCCGCCTCGGTCACCGTCAGGGCGAGCACGTAGAGGAAGATCAGGGCGAGCAGGCGCACCGGAACGCCCCGGGCGCGCGCAACCTCCGGGTCCACCGAGGCGAACAGCAGCGGGCGGCCAATGGCCGCCATCACGGCGAGGACCCCGACACTTATGGCGCCCAGCACGATCAACTGGCTGGAGCTCACGCCGAAGATGTTGCCGAAGAGGATGTCGAGCGCGGCCGAGGACGGGCCGTTGTAGTAGCCCAAGAGCAAGACGCCGAGGGCGAGTCCCGCAGCGAGCACGACGCCCGTCGTCGCGTCACGATCGCGCTCGCGCGTGCCCAGGGCGCCGAGCAGCGTGGCGACGACGAGCGAGCCGAGCAGGGCGCCCGCGAGCGCGTTGCCCGCGACGAGGAGTCCGGCGGCCGCGCCGGTGAACGCGAGCTCGGCGGTCCCGTGGACCGCGAACGCCATCGAGCGCGTCGCGACGAACGTCGAGATCACCCCGCACGCCACGGCCACGAGCGCGGCGGCGATCAGCGCGTGCTGGACGCTCGCGAGGCCGAGGTAGTCCGTGATGCTCATGCCGGCCGCTCCAGGAGCCGGTCGTGATCGTGGTGGTGGCCCTCGCCACCGTCGGCCTCACCACCGACGATCACGAGGCGGCCACCGACGCGGACGACCTCGACGTGCGTCGCGTACAGCGCGCTCAGCCGCTCCGAGGTCAGCACGTCGCTGGGCGTGCCGATCGCGTGGCGCCCGTCGACGAGGTAGAGCACGAGGTCCACGTAGGGGAGCACGGGGTTGATCTCGTGGGTGACGAACAGCACCGTCGCGCCCCGTTCGCGTCGCGCGTCGTCGAGCAGCGACGTCACCGCCTGCTGGTGCGCGAGGTCCAAGCCGAGCAGCGGCTCGTCGCACAGGACCAACGACGGCTCCGAGAGCAGCGCCTGGGCGATGCGCAGCCGCTGCTGCTCGCCGCCCGAGAGCCGGCCGACGGGACGGTCGGCGTAGGCCGTGGCGCCCACCGCCGCGATCGCGTCGTCGACGACCGCCCCCGCGCGCCGTGCCGACAGCGGCAGCCCGAATCGGTGGCCGTCGAGGCCCAGTCGCACGAGGTCGCGCCCACGAAGCGGCAGATCCCGGTCGATCGAGGCGAGCTGGGGGACGTAGCCGACCGAGGAGGCCCCCCGGCGCGGCGCGGACCCGTCGACGAGCACGGTTCCCCCATCGAGCCGGGTCAGGCCGAGGATGACGCGCAGCAGCGTGGTCTTGCCCGCGCCGTTCGGCCCGAGCACCGCGACGAAGCTCCCGGCCGCGACGGCCATGGAGAGCTCCTCGAACACGCTCCGCCGGCCGTAGCGCACGGTCGCGCCGCGCAGCTCGACAGCCCGCGACCGTGCGGGACTCTCTGCTCCAGGGATCATCTCAGTAATGGTAACCATTCTCAATAATGAGGTCCACCCGGGGGTTCGCGGGCCTCGACGCATGGGTGGTACGCATTGCGCGACGACGAGGAGCGACCATGGCGTGGGATTTCGAGACGGAGCCGGAGTTCGAGGAGAAGCTCGCGTGGATGCGCGAGTTCACGCGCGAGGAGATCTTTCCGATCGAGACCCTCGAGCTGAGCTACGACGACGTGCTCAAGGTGATCGCCCCGCTCCAGGACGAGGTGCGGTCGCGCGGATTGTGGGCAGCGCACCTGCCCCCGGAACTCGGCGGGATGGGCTTCGGTCAGGTCCGCCTGGGACTCATGCACGAGATCCTCGGCCAGACCCCCTATGGCCCGCTGGTCTTCGGCAACAACGCCCCGGACTCCGGCAACGCCGAGCTGCTCGCGATCGGGATGGAGATGACCGAGCGCGAGGACATTCGCGAGCGCTGGCTGCAGCCGCTGCTCGACGGCACGCTGCGCTCGGGGTTCTCGATGACCGAGCCGCACACCGCGGGCAGCGACCCGAAGCTGCTCACGACTTCTGCGGTCCGCGACGGCGACGAGTGGGTCCTCAACGGGAGAAAGTGGTACACGACCAACGGCTCGGTTGCCGACATCCTCATCGTCATGGCGGTCACCAACCCCGACGTGCACCCCTACCAGGGTTCCTCGATGTTCGTCGTGCCGGTGGGCACGCCCGGGGTCACGATCGTGCGCGACGTCGGCTCGATGGACGATCCCAAGGTCGTCTATGGGCGGTTCGGCAACCATGCGGAGATCACCTATGAGGACGTGCGCGTCCCCGCGGACCACCTCGTGGGGCCTGAAGGCGCTGGGTTCGTGCTCGCTCAGGCGCGCCTCGGTCCTGGACGGATCCACCACTGCATGCGCTGGCTCGGCCAGTCCCAGCGCGCCTTCGACATGATGTGCGAACGGTCGCTCAGCCGGTTCACGCACGGCTCGCTGCTCGCCGAGAAGCAGACGGTCCAGAACTGGATCGCCGACTCGATGGCGGAGATGCACGCGGCACGACTCATGACGCTGCAGGCGGCGTGGAAGATGGACAAGGTCGGAGCCGCGGCCTCGCGCGTCGAGATCGCGATGATCAAGTACTACGGCGCGACTGTCATGTACAACGTGATCGACCGCGCCCTGCAGGTGCACGGCTCGCTGGGCTACAGCTCGGACTTGCCGCTCGAGCAGATGTACCGCTGGGCGCGCGCGGCGCGGATCTACGACGGCCCCGACGAGGTGCACCGCCAGACCGTGGCGCGCCAGGTGCTCAAGGGCTACAGCGCCTCGGAGGTGCCCAGCGAGTTCATCCCCGCGCGCGCGGACGCCGCGCGCAAGAAGTTCGCCGAGGCCCTCGAGCTGCTGACCGCCGCCCAGGCCTAGTCGCCGAGCAGGGAGGGCCGCGGCGCGGCGCCGATGGCAGCCTCGACTGCGGCCGCGGCGCGCAGCACCGAGAGGTCGCCGTGGCGCGGCCCGATGAGCTGCAGGCCGATCGGGCGCCCGTCGCCCGAGGTGCCGACGCACACCGTCGCGGCAGGGCTCTGGGTCATGTTGAACGGGTAGGTGTAGCGGACCCACGCCTCGGTGAGCTCCCCGTTGACGCGACCCATCACCCCGTCGTCGGCGTGCGGGGCGAGCGCGGCGACGGTGGGCGTGCACAGGAGCCGCACGTCGTGGAACAGCTCGACAAGCCGGAGGTTCATGCGGTGGAACTCGTCATAGGCGCGCACGATGTCCACGCCGGTGACCTGCTCGCCGTAGTCGACGATCTGTCGGAGCACCGGATGCAGCTCGTCGTAGCCGGGGTCGCCCCTGCGGTGTGCGAGGTCGCGTGCGTGGCACGCGGCGACCACGGCGAGCCATGGACGCACGGGGTCCTCGTCGAAGGGCCCCGCGACCTCGACGACCTCCACGCCGAGCGCGTCGAGCTCGCCCATCGCGCGCTCGCACGCCGTGAGCACCTCGGCGTCCACGGGCGCGTAGCCGAGCGTCGGCGACCACGCGACGCGACCCGGGAGGCCCGGCGCGGTGACCGCGTCGAACATCGAGGCCTCGGGGCGCGGCAGGGATGCGAGGTCGTCGGGCTCGGGTCCGACAGCGACGTCAAGGGCATAGGCGACGTCGACGATGGACCGCGCCATCGGGCCCTTCGAGGACATGTGCAGCCACCCCGGCGGCGACACGCCCCCGTTGGGGACGCGGCCGAGTGAGGGCTTGAACCCCGAGAGGCCGCAGAGCGCCGAGGGGATCCGGATCGAGCCGCCTCCGTCGGAGCCCGTGGCGAGGGGCACCATCCCCGCGGCGATCGCCGCCGCGGAGCCGCCCGACGAGCCGCCGGCTGAGTGCGCGGTGGCATGGGGGTTTCGCGTCAGGCCGAACAGCGCGTTGTCGGAGCGCGCGGTCCACCCGTACTCGGGGGAGTTGGTCTTTCCCACGACCACGCAGCCCGCGCGCCGCAGCCGCGCGACGAGGTGCGAGTCGCGCGCCGCGTTCGGTGCGCCCCGCTCGAGGGGCGAGCCGTGCGTCGTGGGGAACCCCGCGGCGTCCTCGAGGTCCTTGACCGCGAGGGGAACTCCCGCGAGCGGGCCGGGGTCCACGCCGGCCGCCACGAGCGCGTCGACGGCCGCCGCCTGCTCCATCGTGCGCTCGGGGTCCCGGGCGACGAAGGCGTTGATCGCCCCGTTGCGAGCGTCGATCGCCGACAGTGACGCCTCGGCGGCCTCGCGGGCCGACAGCTGGCGTGCGCGGACCATCGCGGCGATCTCGCGTGGCGTGCGGTCGAAGAGCTCCATTGCTAGGCGGGCGCGAGGCCGCGGATCGCGTCGCGGAGCTCGACGCCCCAGGGGATCAGCGCGATCGCAGGGATGTCGATCCCCGCCTCGACGTAGGCGAGGACCTGCTCGCGGCACGACGCGTAGGAGCCGTGCAGGACCAGCTCGTCGACGACCGCGTCGGGGATCACCTCCAAGGCGCGCTTCCGGTCCCCCTCAGCCCATGCCGCCCACATCGGCGCGAGGGTCTCCTCGCGTCCCAGCCAGCGGTGGAACTGCGCATAGGCCTCGACGTTGAGATAGGCCGTGATCATCCGGCGCCCGATCGCCCGGGCGGTGTCGGCGTCCTCGGTGGGGATGACGAAGATGCGCGCGGCGAGCAACTTGTGGTCGCCCACCTCGGCCTGGCAGGTCGCGACGTCGGTGGCTGCGAGCCAGTTCAGGATCGCGCCGTCGGCCTCGCTGCCCGCGAGCCGCAGCATCTGGGGGCGCAGCGCGCCGAGCAGGATCGTCGGCGCGACCTCGGGCGGTCGCGCCATCTTGTAGCCCGTGACGGTGAACGAGGCGGACTCGAACGTCACCTTCTCGCCGCGGAACGCCTCTTTCAAGAACCGCAGCATGTCGCGTGTGCGCCCGAACGGGCGCTCGTAGGCGATGCCGTTCCAGCGCTCGACGACGGGCTGGCTCGACGCGCCGAGGCCGAAGGTGAAGCGGCCTGGGGCGGCCTCTGCCATCGCGGCGACCGACTGGGCCAGCAGCGCGGGGCCCCTGGTGAACGCGGGGGTGACGGCGACGCCGAGCTGGAGGCGGGGCTCCCACGCCGCGGCGAGGGCGAGCGGGGTGAACCCGTCGGTGCCGTCGACCTCAGCGGACCACACGTCGGTGTAGCCGAGATCGGCGAGCTCGACGAAGAGGCCGCGGTGCTGTGCCAGGGATACGCCGTCGAAGGGGACCGTGATGCCGTAGCGGGTGGGGGGCATCGCAGCAGTGTCGCACCGCCGCACAGTCGGCGCCAGCGCTCAGGCGCTGTAGTCGACGCCCCTCGAGACGGGAACCTCGACGCCCTCGCGGCGCATCCCCTCTTCGATGCGGGAGATGATCGTCTCGAGGATGACCGCCCGCGCGAAGTGCTTGTGTTCGGCGGCGATCACGTCCCAGGGTCCCGACGGTGAGCTCGTGGCGGCCAGCATCTCGTCGGCCGCGCGCTCGTAGTCGACGCGCCGCGCGCGGTTGCGCCAGTCCTCGTCGGTCAGCTTCCAGCGCTTGAGGGGGTCCTGCTCGCGCTCCGTGAACCGCCGGAGCTGCTCGTGCTCGGAGATCTCGAGCCACAACTTGACGACGGTTGCGCCCTCCTCGGCGAGGCCCTGCTCGAAGAGGCGGATCTGGCGCGCGGAGCGCTCGACCTCATCGTCGTCGATGAGTGACTCAACCCGCTCGACGAGCAGCCGCCCGTACCAGGAGCGGTCGAAAATCGACATGCCGCCCCATCCGGGCAGCGACGGCGCGAACCGCCAGAGGAAGTGGTGGCGACGCTCTCGTTCGCTCGGGGCTGCAACCGAGATTACCGAGACATGGCGCGGGTCGAACGCCGCGGCGAGCCGTCGGATCGCACCGCCCTTCCCCGAGGCGTCCCATCCCTCGAAGACCACGAGGACCGGAGGACCAAGGACGGCGCGATCGAGCAGCCCCGCGTTGTGCAGCCGCAGGTGCAGGAGCCGACGGCGCGCGACGAGCTGGCGCTCCTCGGACTCGGTCTTCGAGATGGCCTGCGTCAGGTCGACGTCGCGCAGCCCGCCGGCGTGCCTCGTTGTGCGATCGTGCCCGCTCACACCGCCGCGTCGGCGGGTGCGCTCGCCGGCGCCTCCGCACGCAGGACCCGGTGCACCGCGGCGGCAAGGGCGCCGCCGACGAGCGGGGCGACGATGAACAGCCAGACCTGGTGCAGCGCCGTCCCGCCGACGATCAGCGCAGGGGCGAGGGAGCGCGCGGGGTTGACCGAGGTTCCAGTGACGAGGATGCCCATGACGTGCGCGAGCATCAGGGCGAGGCCGATGACCAAGCCGGCGACCGCGGCGGGAGCACCGCGCTCGGTCACCGAGATGACGATGAAGACGAACACCGCGGTGAGGATGACCTCGATGACGAAGGCGCCCGCCAGGTTTATCCCAATGTGCGACAGCGTCCCGTAGCCGTCCGCGCCCAGGCCGGTCTGGGCGCGCGAGTAGGTCGGCGACCCGCTGAACGTCCCCCACAGTGCCAGCGCGCCGAGCATCGCGCCGACGAACTGCGCGACCCAGTAGCCCGCCGCCTCGGCGGCCTCGATCCGGCCGGCAACGAGCATCCCGAGGGTGACCGCGGGATTCACATGGCAACCCGAGATCGAGCCGAACGCGTAGCAGAGACCCGCAAGGACGAGGCCGAAGGCCAGCGCGGTGGCCACGACGCCTGCTGCGAGCGACCCGCCGGCGAAGCCGAAGCCGAACATCAAGGTCGCGACGCCGCAGCCGAAGTAGACGAGGACTGCGGTGCCGAGCAGCTCCGCGATGAATTTGCGTGCCATGGCACTCCTAGGTTGGGGTCCTTAGGGACGTCTAGAAGGCTACGGAGCGTGCCCGGCGCCGCGGTGGACCCTCAGCGGGCGGCGAACTGTCCTGAGAGGAACGACGAGGCGAGCGCGATGGCCACCTTGGCGTCCGCGAGCGCCGAGGGCATCGAGAAGAACAGGTGCATGACCTCGGCGAAGTGCGCGTGCTCGACGTGGGCGCCGGCGGCGCGGAGCCGCTCGACGTACGCGAGGGACGTCGCGAGCAGCGGGTCGTACTCGGCAGTCACGACGAAAGCGGGCGGGACGAGCGCGAGGACGGCGTCGTCGGCGAGCCCCGGGGAGACCAGCGGGTCGGCGAGGTCCACCTCCGGCGCGCACTGCGCGAGGAACCACCGCATCCAGTCGGCATCGAGCAGGTAGCCCTTCGCGTGCGAGGCGTCCCGCCAGTTCGTCGTCAGGTCGCAGCCCGGGTAGACGAGCACCTGGGCACAGAGGCCGTCGACGCGCTGGGACGCGACCGCCGCGAGGTTGCCGCCCGCGGAGTCGCCGCCGACGGCCACGCGGCTTGGATCGCAGCCCAGGTCCGCGGCATGGTCCAGCGCCCAGCGGGCTGCGGCGATCCCGTCGAGTTGGGCGGCTGGGAGTCGGTGCTCGGGCGCGAGTCGGTAGTCGATCGACAGGCCCACGCACCTCGACGCGGCGCACAGCAGGTCCATCTCGCTGACCGAGAGCGCGGGCGAGCCGAGCACCCAGCCGCCGCTGTGGAACCACACGAGCAGGCCGCCGTCTTGCTGTGGTGGCGTGACGCGGAGCGCCGCCATGCCCGCGACCTCAATGGGTGTGACCTCGCACGTGGTCTCCGAGGGCAAGAAGTGGCCGAGCAGCTCGACGTAACCCTTGCGGCGATTCGGCACGGAGTCATCGGCGTCGAGCCCGCGCCGCTCGATCACGGCGTCGTTGATCAGCTGGGCCACCGCGTTGAGCGACATCCCTGGCTCCTTGTCCGACCTGAGCGCATCGTACGACGGCGTGGCAGGATCGCCGTCTCGCATCTAGCAAGGGGGGTCAGATGCCAGGGATCTCGGTCGTCTCCATCCCGGTCACTGATCAGGACCGGGCTGCGGCGTTCTACGCTCGTTACCTTGGCTTCCGCGTCATCGAGGACCAGCAGATGGGTCCCGGCATGCGATGGCTCCAGCTCGCCTGCGGCGAATTGCCGACGACCATCACGCTGACGACCTGGATCGAGGTAATGGCTCCTGGCACGCTCTCAGGGCTCATGATCGACGTCGACGAGGTCGACGACGTCCACTCCGAACTAGTCGCCGACGGCTTCGACTGCTCGGCGCTCGACGACGAGCCTTGGGGCAGGTACTTCATGGTGAAGGATCCTGACGGCAACCAACTGATCGTCGCGAGGACGACCGCGGCGCACTGAGTCAGCGCGGACCGAAGATCATGATCTGGCCGGTGTACACGGCCACCCACACGTGCCCGGTGACCGGGTCGAAGGTGATGCCGACGGGGTGCTGGCCGGTTGGCACGGTCTGCAGGATGCGCAAGTCCGACGCGCGCACCATCGACATGGTGTCGGAGAGGTAGTTCACGACGTACAGGGTCGTGCCGTTCGCCGAGATCGCCAGTGAGCGGCAGTCCACGCCGGTGTGGATGATACCGAGCACCTGCTGGGTGCGCCTCAGGATCTTGACGACGTCGCCGGGCTGGTTCAGCGTCACGTACAGGAACTGCCCATTGGGGCTGACTACGACGTGACGCGGGTTCGACCCGGTGTAGATGCTCCCGACGACGCGCATCGTCTTGAGGTCGACGACCGCCAGCGAACTGCCGCCCATGATCGCGACATAGGCATAACGGGAGTCCGGGGAGACCGCGATACCTCGTGGATAGGCGCCGATGGGGATGCGCGCGACCTCGCGCATCGTCGCCGCGCTGACCACCGACAGGTCGTAGGAGCACCAGTTGGTCGCCAGGACCCATCGCCCCGACGGCGTGGTGGCGACGTACTTGGGCACCCAGCCGACCTTGGCGACGCCGTCAATCGACAGGGACTTGAGCGAGACGCGGTACAGGTAGCTGTCGGTGTAGCCGTCCGCATATCCGGTGCCCGAGCTGCAGGTGTCCGAGCCCTCCGGTCCGAATCCCGCGCCGTACATCGAGTAGTTGGAGACCCACATGTGCGTGCGGTCCGTCGTGACGGCTGCCTCGACAGGGGCGCCCTGGGAGACGCCGGGGTGCCCCCCTATTCCGAAGTGCGCGAAGACGACGGAGTCCGGGATCGTCCGGACGAGCGCGCCACTCGATCGGTAGACGGTCATCGTGTGGCGGTACATCATGTTCTGCGCGAACACGAGGCCCGTGCCCGTCGCGTCGACGGACTTCGGCGAGATCGGGCCCCCGATCGAGGTGAGGAGCCGCAGCGGGCGCGACCCGGGCAGGGGGTACGCCAACGTCGGGGCGGCCGTCGAACCCGCCGGCGCGGCCGCCGTCGTCGGCGTCGCGGTGGTCACCGTTGAGCCGAGGTGCGCCGTGGTCGGAGGCGCTGCGGCCGAGGCGGCGCGGTGGTTGCCGGCGAGGAACGTCGCCGTAATCGCGCCGGCGACCAAGACGGCGCAGCCGGCGAGGGCGAGCCCTCCTCGGCGGAGGGGCTGGTGCCGAACGTGGGATCCGCGCGCCATGCAGCCACGCTACTCACGCCTCCTATGAGTCGGGGACCTCCGGGCGGGGCCCGAAGCTGGCGCTGCGCTTCTCAAGGAACGCGGTGAGGCCCTCGGTGAGGTCGCCGCCAGTCGAGGCGATCGCCTCCCAACGCCGAGCGAGGGTCTCGGGCACACGCCCGTCTCGCACGACGGCGGCGACCATCTCCTTGGCCGCCAGTTGCGTGACGGCGCTCGTCGCGGTGAGCGCGTCGCTGGTCGCCGACACCGCGGCGTCGAGGTGTCCATGGTCAACCACCTCGTCGACGAGCCCCAGCTCCTGTGCGGCGTGGGCGTCGAGCACCGCAGCGGTCATCACGAGCCGCCGGGCCGCGGGGGCGCCCACGGTGGCGACGAGCCGTTCGAGGCTCGGCGCGGGGAACGAGATGCCGAGTCGAGACGCGGTGATGCCCACCATTGCGCGGCGCGTGGCGATGCGGATGTCACATGCGAGCGCGAGCTGGACCCCGCCGCCGATGCACGAGCCGTCGATGGCAGCGACGGTGGGGATCGCGACATCTGCCAGGGCTGACTCCGCCGCCGAGTTGAGTGTCCGGTACGCGACGGCTTCGGAGTCCGCAGCCAACGCGGGGCCGAGCTCGGTGATGTCGGCGCCGGCGCAGAAGTGCTCTCCGCG
>Ga0075021_10001792_pt1 | contig 11123 bp, 7 predicted proteins | sample ColStrG_CSR_2012_FD_72749 | JGI IMG/M metagenome (GOLD analysis project Ga0075021, IMG submission 72749) | Freshwater sediment microbial communities in response to fracking from Pennsylvania, USA - Cold Stream Run_MetaG_CSR_2012 | ecosystem: Environmental > Aquatic > Freshwater > Creek >... | reverse complement strand
TTTTTCGCGCGTAGCAGTGCCACGGTTCGCTCGCGAATGTCGGGAGTGAAGAAGAGTTGATTCAGTTCGATATTGTGAAACCCGGCCGCGTGCGCCATTTCGACGGCTTCATCCAGCACATCGGCGAGACGCTTCTTTTGGCGGGCGGCGTACTGCTGAAAAATGTATGCCTCGACGGACATACGCGAGTCGCGTTGCCGGGGAAACAGCGGCGTGGTAGTGAGCGCGAGAAGCGCGGACCGGCGAGTCATATTCACCATCGATCTATCATAAAGAAGATGCTGCGCGCGGTTATGGTGTTTGCACTCGCCTCGGCCGGGTGCCTGGCCGCCCACGATATCATCACCACGAATCTGACTTTTGCCTGCGACGTTTCCCGCATCTTTGACCGCCGCTGCAACTCCTGCCACGGGCCATCTTCCGATATTCCTCTCAGCACCTATGAACAGGCGCGTCCTTGGGCCGTGGCCATTAAGGAGCAAGTTTTGTCGCGCGCCATGCCTCCCTGGGGCGCGGTCAAAGGTTATGGCAATCTCAAACCCGATCGCGCTCTCACGCAGGAGGAAATCGCGATCATCGCTGCCTGGGTGATCGGCGGAGCGCCGCAAGGCGACTTGGACTGGTTGCCAAAGCAGGCACACGGCAAACCGGCCAGCGCGCCGCCGGTAATCAAAGATGTTTTGACGGGCGGCAACGGAACAATGTTGAAGGACGCAACGGTGGTGGCCGCCATTCGTCCACTGACGGAGTCTTTGGTGGAGTCTGCCAGAATTACGGCGCGCTTACCCAACGGGTCGATTCTTCCCTTGGTCTGGCTATACCGCTATGACCCCAAATGGCATCGGGACTTTCTCTTTCGCGAACCCATCAAGCTGCCCAAAGGCGCGGTAATTGAAACTTCCGCGCCGGTCCGCTTTGTGCTCGAAACCATTGAGCAACGGGGACGGACTTCCTCTGTCCCCCAACGTTAACTCTCTACCGCCTTGAATCTCGCTGCAGTGGACAGAGTTGTCCGTCCCCGTTGCGGTCGATAAATCAACTGACTTTCGTTAGCTTCGTAACGCGCCCCACTTCAACCCACTCCACAACATAGATATTTCCAGTGTGGTCAAAACAAGCGCCGTGTGGGCAAACGAATTTGCCGGGCTTGAAATGATCGCGCGTCATCTTGCGCGTCTCCATATACTTGCTCTCTGAATCGTCGCCAAGCTGTGTGATCACCTTGTTGTTGCGGTCAAGCAGCGTCACCCGCGCGAACAGATCCGGCAGCACCACGTCGCCGTTCTTATAAATCCCGAAGTGGCAAGGGGCGGGCATGTTCTCGACAAAATCGATATGCTTGCCATCCAAAGTAAAGCGCTGTAGCCGCTTGTTGGCACGGTCGGCAACGGTCAAATTTGGCTCGCTGCCGCGCGTATCCACAATGATGCCATGCGGGCAACTCAACTGGCCGGCCTCTTTGCCCATTCCGCCGAACGTGCGGATATATTTCCCCTTGCTGTCGTACTGATTGATGTAGCTTGAGCCGTAGCCGTCGCCAATGTATATATCGCCGTTGGGCGCAATCGCCAGATTCGTCGGCGAGTATTTGATGGGTTTGCCATCCGCGCCCGGCTTCGAATACGGCTCCGCTTCCTTTGGATATTCGAGCGCAAAGACTTCTTCACCGCTCAGCGTGGTCTTCACCATCAGACCGCGCTTGGTGTCGCACAAATACAGGAACTCCTGCTTGCCTTCCTTATGAATGTGCAGGCCGTGCGCGCCCCCCTTGAATTCCTTTCCCCAGCTCTTGACGAACTTGCCTTTACGATCGAACACCACCATGCTGTCGGCTTTTTCGCTGTTGGCGTTTACCGTGTGGTGAATATAGATGTGGCCGCGCGAGTCTTCGCACACGCCGTGCGTGTTGCCGTAACTAATGCCCGCCGGCAGTTCGCCCCAATCGTGAGTGACCTCGTATTTATGATCGCCTTCGCCCACAATGGGCTTTTGGGAACCTGATTTGTTTTTCGCTCCCAAGATCAGCGGAGCGGCCAATCCAGTGCTCACCTTCGTCAGAAATGTACGGCGTGACGTCGACATTGTCGTCTTTCTCCTGAAAGTCATATGTATCACAAAGCCAAATGGCGCCGGCGAATTATTTCGCGCCAATTCCAAATTGATTTCCGGCGCGAATCACTTTGCCGCCGGCGAACTCCAGATCGAGCATCTTCTCGCTTTGCACGGCGCGGCCTTCCTCATCTTGCAACACTGCGATCACTTTCTTCTTCGCGGCATCGATGATTTCGCCGGTGGAGCTGTAAGCGAAGCGGCCGTCCAGGCTAAAGTTCAGCCAACCCACGCAATCGCGGGCGGCGATGCTCTCGCGTTGCACGGGCGGCATTACGGTGGCATCGAAAACGTGAATGGCGCTATTGGCGCAATCGGCCACCCACAATTCCTTTTCGTTGGGCGTAAGGGCGATACCGTGGCTCGGGCAGCCGTGGCGTTTGACCGGGCCTTGCTTGAAGCCTTGAACCTCAACCCGATACAGTTGTTTGCCGCTGGCGAGATCGCCGACTTCGAAACCAAGTAGGCCGTTGACGTTCACGAATACGAGTGACTCATTGCCGTTTATGGTGAACGGTCGAATAACGTTTCCAAACGGACCCACTGCGCGGCTTACGGTATGCGTTTCGGCGTCCGCCACTTTCACAACGGGAGCTTTTAATCCAGCCAGGTAGACACGTTTGCCGCCGGCGGAGTAAATGGTGTTGTGTGAGCCCGTGTTGGTTTCGATGGTAGCCGTTACGTCGCCGGTCGCGGCATCCACGGCATGCCAGGCGGGTCCTTCCAATTCGGGCAAGTAGATGGTTTTGCCGTCGGGCGAAATCGCCAGGCGGTCACAACCTCCTTCGTAACTCTTGTCCCAGATTTTGGTACCGGTGACGGCGTCGATGGCCATCATACGGCTCAGGTTTGTGACATAGACCCGGCCGGTCGTGGCACTAGCCGCGATCCCTTTCACATTCTCCGGTTTCTTGCCCTCGATCGCATCCCATGTTGGAATGCGGCGTACGAACTTGTAGCCATGATCGATATCGAACACAAGAATGCCGACGCCGCCGTATTCCGTGTAGTTGCGTATACCGGGACTGGCGACGTAAAGCAGGTGGCTGTGGGTCTTGGCGGCCACGGGAAATGTAGCTATGGCACAGGTGAGCGCGGCAAGCAGTGTCCTAGTCATTTGCCTAGTATGTCAACTTCTTCTACATTGGCTCCGGCGGGCGCGGCACAGCCGTGAACGCAGCCGCCCATTTCGCCGAATTGCCCGCTGGGACTCGCGTTGATCGCAGATTGGTCAAGCAATCGCTTCTGAAAGCAATGTGTATCACAAGGGGTGATACACCACAACTGAATTAAAAGATCAACTTCCCGCCGAGTTGAATCACGCGCGTGGTGATGCCCTGCACGCCGCCTCCGATGGAGCCAAATGTCGCGGAGTTGAGATTCGTGTCGACCGTCTGAGGATCGGGATTGTAGTGGTTGAAAAAGTTGAACATTTCAGCGCGAAACTCGAAGGTCCGCTTCTCTTTAAAACGGAATGCTTTAGTTGCCGAAAAATCGACGTTGATCAAACCGGGCAAACGGAAGGCGTTGGTGCGCGGGGTGGTTCCGAAAGCTCCATAACTGGCTTGCTGGAAAGCGCCGGTATTGAACCATTTTTGCCAGGAGCGCACACCTGGATCGAGATTTCCACTTTGTCCCGAGACCCAACTGGGGCGCGACGTGATGCCCGTGCCAGTGGTGTCGAGATTCGAGCCCACCGGCGTGGGGAATCCGCTCTGCGCGGACAGAATGAACGAAGCCTGCCAACCGTCAAGCAATACTTTCATGGGCCCGTGCAAGCCGTGGAAAAACGGAACATCGTAGAGCACCGTAGTTACAAAACGCTGAGTCACATCGAAGCCCGAGACCGACCGGTCGCCTTGCGCGTAATAAATATCCTGCGGTGAACCGATGTAGAAACCGCCGCCTACTTGGCCGCCGATATCGGAGGGGCCGGAAATCGATTTCGCCCACGTATAGGCAGTCAGAAACGTGAGGCCGCGCGACAGCCGCCGCTCCAGCTTGGCCTGTAATGCATGATAGATGGAATTGCCGACAGACTTGTCGCCGGTGACGGAACGCGGGAAGAGCGGATTTGGCCGCCGCGAATTTAGCGAAGCAAGGCCAGGCGTGCGCGGATCGACAATTTGCAGGGGCCGGTTGAGATCGCCATACGTCACGATAAGATCCGTGCCCTTCGAGCCGACGTAGCCGACATCGGCCACGATGCTGCCGGGCAACTTGTGTTGAATATTAAAGTTCCATTGTTGGATGTAGCTGTCCCTCAGGTTCTGGTCGTTGCTTACCGCGAAGGGCAAAGATGAGGTTGAGGAAGTGGCGCTTGAAAACGGATCGTTAAAGAAAATATTCGGCTTACCCGACAATGCGCCAATGACGCTCGCTCCCGAAGTGGCTTGGTCTCCTTCGGCCATGGCGAAAATCGCATTCGAAATCTCTGTTGTCCAATAAATACCGTATCCGCCGCGAATGACCGTTTCGCCGCCGAACGCTGGGCGGTACGCAAACCCGAAACGCGGACCAAAGTCCTTGTGATTGGGCTGCAGCAAGCCGCGTCCGTAGGGAGAGTTGCTGGGGGTCACCACGTTGCCAATCACAAAACCGTTTTGATAGATATCGGCGAACTTGTCGTCGGATTGGTTGTAGCGGCCAAAGTAGTCGTAGCGCACTCCCAGGTTAAAAGTCAGGCGCGAAGTGGCCTTCCAATCGTCCTGGACGAAATACGCTTGCGTCCAATCGTGCAGGTCGGTGTTGGTGTGCGTCGGATTGATGCTAGCCGTCTTCAAATAGCCAAGCATAAAATCGGCGAGCGCCGATCCGGTATAGACGCCTGTGAATCCAAAGGCTCCACGCGGTGCGCGCGCCTGTTGGAAAGTCACCAGCCTGTGGGCAAAATCCACGCCGGTCTTTATGAAGTGGCTGCCGTGCTGTACTGAAACAGTGTCGGTGAATTGAATCAAGCCATTGGAGCGGGTACGCGGCCCAATTTGGCGTTGCAGGTCGTACACGCTGAAGATGCCGTCTGGGCCATTGATGCTGATGGATGGCGGACCGTATTCGACAGGTAGCCGCGAAACCAGCGGCAAGTTCATTTTGCCCACTACGTCGTAGTTCGGATCGTTGGTGGTGCCGAATACTTCAGCCTCGCCAAAGTGGTGCCAGCCAGTTCGAAACTCGTTGACAATGGCCGGACTGAAGATGTGGATCTCCGACGCCGCCACGCCTTGTGTGCGGCCCAGGTTGTTGCGCTCGTCGTGCCCCCAAAAAGGAATACCGGCCTCGTAGGTGTCGTTGAAAACATAGCGGCCCGACACCGAATCCTTATTCGAAAAAGTGTGATCGATGCGCGGCGTATAATTGCGCTGGTAAGAAACTGCACTGTAGGGAGTGGAGAGAAAATTCTGCGCGCCATTGGCGGCGTTCGGCTGCGGCATGAACTGCAAGTACGCCAAGGTCTGTGCGCTAAGGCGGTTGGTGGGAATCATATTGTTCGGAAACGCCACCCCTGTAGTGGGGTCGATGATGGCGATTGCTGCGCCGGTTCGCGCATTCGTTACGGCGCTAAAATCGCCCGTGCGGATGGCGGCCGGCGGAATGATGCGGTACGCCGCTGAAGCGCCTTGCGCCGCGTAACCCGATTCCCAATTGAAGAAGAAAAACGTCTTGTTGAGCCCGTGGTAGAGCTTAGGAATATATACCGGACCGCCGATATTCGCGCCAAACTGGTTGCGGTTCAGGCGCGGCGGCGTTACGCTCTTGCCCGCGATGGCGTCGTAGCTCTGGGAGAAATCGTTGTTGCGGTTGAACTCCCAAAGGGTCGCATGCAGATCGTTGGTGCCCGACTTAGAGACCATATTGACTTGTCCGCCCGGCGCTGCGCCCGATTGTGACGAGTAGGTGCTAGTCTCCACTTTGAACTCAGCGATAGAGTCGATAGAGGGAGAGTAGCTATAGGTAACGGCGTCGTAGTCCATGATCTCGATGCCGTCGAGAAAAAAGCGATTCGCGGTATCGCGCTGGCCGTTGGCGGAAGCCGAAGTGGCGCCGCCGGAGGGGTCGGATTGCCCCACGGAGCCGCGCCCGCGCCGCACCGTGATGGAACCGGGAGTGCCAGGCTGGACGCCGGGAATGAGCTGCGCCAACTGGATAAAGTTTCGCCCGTTGAGCGGCAAATCGACGATCTTGGCCGAATCGATCACGGTTCCCACGGAAGAGTTCTCGGTTTGCAGCAGAGCCGCGCTGGCGCTGACCTCCACGCGCTCATTCACATTCCCAGGCTGCATTTGAAAATCGACGCGCGCGGTTTGCTGCACTTGCAACGTTACCTTTTCGACCTTTTCCTCGCGGAATCCGGCGAGCGATGCGCTCACGGTGTAATCGCCCGCCGGAAGAAACGGAATGGAAAAATTTCCCGAACCGTCCGTAGCGGCGTCGCGCGACAGGTTGGTTCCCAGATTCGTCACTTTTATCGACACCTTGGGCAAGACAGCCCCCGAGGCGTCGGTGGCGGTTCCCACCATGGTGGCCGCCGTACCCTGGGCCAGAGCTTGGCCGCAAAAAGCCAGCGCCCAAACGATGGGCGCAAAGCCGAATATGTAGGTGGTTTTTTTCATCTAGGACTCCCGTATTCGATATGGCGTAGTCTATCTCAACCGCCAAAGGCCCGCAAGCGGCAACGGTATGAGATGATCGCACTGATTGCCGCATGGAATCGTTATTAACGCAATTGTGGGCTCACGGATACCGCATTCTATTCACCATCGTGCTGCTGGAAACGCTGGGTTTCCCGGTTCCCGCCGCGGTGGCGTTGGTTGTTGCGGGAGCGGCCATGGCGCATCGTTCGCTCAGCGTTCCGGGCACGCTCGCCTGCGGCTTGGCGGGTATGATGGCCGGCGATTCGCTTATGTACATCGTGGGCCGGCACACGGGTTGGTGGTTGCTCGGCGTCCTTTGCCGGCTCACTCTTAACCCCGAGTCGTGCATTCTGCGTTCCGCCGATGCGTTTTTCAAACGTGGGCGCGCTCTCTTAATGTTCGCCAAGTTTGTACCCGGCATCAATACGATGGCGCCGCCCATGGCCGGCAGCATGGGCATGCGCTTCCTCCCGTTCGTACGCTACGATTTTGTGGGTGCGCTGCTGTATGTGGGCGTTTATTTATTTGCCGGGTTTCTTTTTAGCGACGCGCTCGATATTGTCACCAAGGGCTATCGCACCTTCGACCGGGCCATGGGCTGGATCGCCATCACCGCTGTCATCGCGTATGCGGCTGCGCAGGTCTGGTTCTGGGTGCGTGCCAAGGCGTTGCGCTATGCGCCCACAGTTGAGCCGGAGGACGCCGCCATCGAACTAGCGGCGGGCCGCGCCATCGTGTACGACGTCCGCAGCCACGGCTACTACGACTCCCGCACCATGCGTATCAAGGGTTCGCGCCGCCTCGACCCCAACGCGTTTCACTACTGGCGCGATCAAATTCCTACCGGTCTGCATATTTATCTGTATTGCACTTGCATCCGCGAAGCCACCAGCGCGCGAGTGGCGCTGTTGCTGCTGGAACAGGGGGTCGCGTGTCTGGTGATTCATGGCGGCTTGCGCAAGTGGAAGAAAGCAGGGTTGCCGTTGGAGAGGGTGCCGATTGAAGAGGTGTCGGACTTGCCGGTCTTTGCCTAGTTTGTAAGGGAGCCGTTCGTTCCTTTGCGCTCTCCCGTTTATCACTACCCCGGCTACTTCACGCGAAACAACAGCAAATCCAAACTGAACGTCACCTTCATCGCTCCCACCGGTAGCGCCATCATCGGCCGGTAGATCGAATGCAGCACATCCTGCACGGTGGCTGCGTCAAGATCGGCGGTTGTCGTCGCGCGCCGCTGCTTGATCGGCGTAAAATCTTCCGCAAATGTCTCAACTGTGCGAGCCACCCGGTCGCGGCCCACGCCTCGCAATTCAATGAGATCCTCCGGCGCGGGCAGCGCAATCAGCAGCCGTCCGTCCTCGCGCAAAACTCGCCGGAACTCGCTGGCATTCATGCGTGCCGTGATCGATTGAACAATCGAAAACGAGCGGTCCGCATATGGCACAAATCGGTCCGCGTTGGCCACAACCCATTCACACTTGGGGTAACGGCGGGCTGCGGCGTCCACGGCCCGAATCGAGATATCGACGCCGTGCCCGGCGAATCCGCTTTGGCTGGCCATGGCGCCAAGGTAGAATCCGTCGCCACACCCGGCATCCAGCACGCTGTCTTCAGGCGAGGCGGCTACCATGTCCGCGATCGCGCGCAGCAACGGGCCGGTCGTGCCCTGATCGTGCAAGCGCCGCCGGCCTGCCATTGCGGCTATCGTGTCGCCCGGATGTTTTGATCGCCGGTCTTGCGGCTGGAGCAAGTTGATATAGCCCCTTTGCGCCACGTCGAACGAATGGCCGCGCGGGCAGAACACTCGCCGCTGCTCCCTCGCGAGCGGCAAAAGGCAGCCGCGCACCGTGCAGAGAAGCGTGCTACTCAAGCCGGCCGGCACTCGATGAGAACCCGCCCTGAAGCCTGCCGGCCCACGGCTCTTACCTCCAGCCCGGCTTCCCGTGCCATTGCGCCCAACTCCTCCAGAGTCCGCTCCCGCCCTCCCAACAGCACCATCATCAACAAACCCGGCGACGCCTCCTCGCCTGGTCCCGCGTTTGTGAAAACAACCACTCGCCCGCTTGGGCGCGACGCCTCCGCGCACCTTTTTAGAATGGCCGTCGCCTCCCGGTCGGGCCAGTCGCCAAGAACGCTCTTCAATAGGTAGAGATCGGCCCCAGCCGGCAGCGCTTCGAAAAAGCTTTGCCCCACAGTCGTTACTCTCTCAGTCACTCCGGCCGCGCGAAACACTTCAGCCGAACGCGCCACCACGCGCGGAAGATCCACCAGCGTGCCGCTAACCTCCGGCCGGGCGCGCAGCACCTCCGCCAAAAGCGCTCCCGTTCCGCCACCTACATCCACCACCGTTCGAATCGCCGCCCAATCGGCGGGATCGACAAGCACTTGCGCATCCGGAGTGCCGTGGCCCGGCCCCATCAGCGCATCGAAGCTTTCGGCAACGCGCGGATGCGAGTCAAGATCCTCCCAGAAACCCACACCGAAAAACTCGTCATAAGCTGGGCGACCCTTCCGCACAGCCGACAGCATCGTTCCCCAAGCATGCGCCATGCGACCGCCGATGCCATCGAGATCGAGCCCCAGGCGCGCCCCATCCCCTAGCAACCCGCGCGCGGCATCGTTCAACGCGAACTGTCCGCGCGCCGGCTCCTCAAATACGCCTTTGCCTACCAAATGGCGCAGCACCCGGTACAGGGAATCGCGGTCGGCGCCCGCTGCGGCCGCAAGCTTGCCTATCTCACTGTTCCCCGCCGCGATCTCATCGGCGATGCGCAAAGTCGCCACTACATGTATGCACCAAGGTGTACAGAGATCGCTCAGCGCCCACAAATCCATATGGGCCATGATGACATGTGACTTATGGTTTGGGGGTTTGGGATCGCTGGACTTCGCTTCTGCACGAAGGAGTTGAGACGGGCATGATCATTACATCCGCCGCGCCGGAGAATCTAACTTCGCTCCATCACCGCATTGCCGGTCGTAATCGAAGAAGTATTTATAGATCGCTGGCTTGATCCGAAGTCGCCAAGGGTCGCCGCCACATGTATGCAACAAGGAGTGCAGAGATCTGCCAGCGCCCAAAGCCCCATGAGAGTCATGATGACACGGCCCACTCGTTTGTGGATTATACTGTGGATGAGCATCCACAATGGAAACGATTCAAGTCGTCCTGGACGTAAAACTCCTGAAGGCGGCTGATCTTGCGGCGAAACGCCAAAAAGTAAATCGCTCAGTGCTGATCCGGCAAGCTCTACAAGATCATCTGAAGCGCCTTCAACAATCGGAACTTGAGGAGCGTGACCGTCGCGGCTATCTCGCTCAACCACAACGCGCGGAAGAATTCCGCGTCTGGGAGGATGCCGCATATTGGCCCAACGACTAAGCCGAGGCGAGGTGTACTTTATGCCGGTTTCCAGAGCCGGACAAGCAGCGGCCCGTGCTCATCCTAACCCGCGATAGCGCCATCAGCCACCTGTCTACCGTTACGGTGGCGCCAATTTCGTCAACTATCCGCCGCGTCACTCGCCTAAGTGCGGAACGGATGAAGGAGGTTTGCATTGCGATAGGCTTCTCTCTCGGCTGTAGTTGAGCCTTCGGCTGATAAGTTGCCTCCATGGACGCGGGGACTTTTTTGAACCTTGAAAAAACAAACCCAATCCGAACTTGCTTCTCCTCCAAATCGCCCCGGCCTTCCTCCAACAATTGGGTTCGTTCCGTAAAGTGCGCCGCTGGCCTTTCGGCTTTGCGCCTTGCCTTCGCTCGAAGTTCGTTTCGTAATCGCCAGCCTCTACACTCCCTTGGCAACTGCCAAAATCCCGTTCACAACTCCGGCGAATAATCTAAAACGTCTCTAATCTCATTCTTTCTCAATCACTTACCAAGCTTTAGGCGGGTCTCAAAGGGCACTCGCCCCGCTTGCCGCCTTGTTAATTTCAGTTGAACGAAGATGTCACTACAAACAATGAACTCTAGAAGAGAAGCTCCAATTGGCTTCGAAGCGGAAAATCCGCTATACCTTCGGCGTGCGCACCACCACTGGGCGCGGCTGGATCTCCAGCGCCACGTCGCCCTCGGGCAAACGTTTGTAGCGAACCGTAACGCGGCTGCGCAATTTGATCGCGGTCTTATTCATCTTTGTCGAAGCGTTGATCGCAAAACTGCGGATTTCAGTCGGCCGTCCAACCAAGGTCCGCGTAACTTTGACATGTTGCGTGTCCAGTTCGACAACCGTACCTGCAAAAAACTGCGCGTGCGGGGGCGGCGGGGCGGCGGGCGGCGCAGGGTCGCTAGTCACAGCTTGCAACGCGCCGAAGGCGGCGCTGCAAAACAGCAAAACGCCAGCCAACTGCATTGCCCTGAAGCGAATCTTTGTCATGCCGATTTCCC
>Ga0075021_10001791_pt1 | contig 11128 bp, 10 predicted proteins | sample ColStrG_CSR_2012_FD_72749 | JGI IMG/M metagenome (GOLD analysis project Ga0075021, IMG submission 72749) | Freshwater sediment microbial communities in response to fracking from Pennsylvania, USA - Cold Stream Run_MetaG_CSR_2012 | ecosystem: Environmental > Aquatic > Freshwater > Creek >... | reverse complement strand
CGCCGCCGGCGGCGTCGGCATGACCACCGTCGCCTACTGCGCGGTCTCCCAAGGCGGCCGCACCGAGGGCAACGGGATCTGGATGCGCCCCGAGGCCGTGCCGGGGTTCCGCCGGCTGACCGACGCCATCCACGCCGAAGGCGCGGCGGTGAGCGCGCAGATCGGTCACGCCGGCCCGGTGGCCAATGCCCGATCCAACAAGGCCACCGCGCTGGCACCGGTGCGGTTCTTCAACCCGATCGGCATGCGGTTCGCCAAGAAAGCCAGTCGCGATGACATCGACGACGTGATTGCAGCCCATGCCAACGCCGCTCGGCTGGCCGTCGATGCCGGTTTCGACGCCGTCGAGATCCACCTGGGCCACAATTATTTGGCGAGCGCGTTTCTGAGCCCGCTGATCAACCGTCGCGACGACGAGTTCGGCGGACCGCTGGAAAACCGGGCCAAGGTCGCGCGCGGGATGGTGATGGCCGTCCGCCGAGCAGTCCAAGACCAGATCGCCGTGACCGCCAAGCTCAACATGGCAGACGGGGTCCGAGGCGGCATCAGCACCGAAGAATCTCTGATCACGGCCAAGTGGCTAGAGGAAGACGGCGGCCTGGACGCGATCGAACTCACCGCGGGCAGCTCGCTGGTCAACCCGATGTATCTATTCCGCGGCGATGCACCACTGAAGGAGTTCGCCGGCGCCTTCAAGCCGCCACTGAGCTGGGGCATGCGCATGACGGGCAAGAAGTTTCTGCGCGAATATCCGTATCGGGAGGCCTACCTGTTGGGGGACGCCAAGTTGTTCCGCGCCGAGCTGACGATGCCGCTGATTCTGCTCGGCGGTATCACCAACCGGGAGACGATGGACCTGGCCATGGCGGAGGGATTCCAGTTTGTCGCGATGGCCCGCGCACTGCTGGCCGAGCCCGACTTGATCAACCGGATCGCCGCCGAGGGCGCCGGGCACAGCGTGCGTTCGGCCTGCACACATTGCAATCAGTGCATGCCCACGATCTACAGCCGGACCCGCTGCGTCGTGACAGGTATGCCTGACCGCTGACGATGCGCGCCACGCAGTCAGTCGCTGTGAGCCGGGCAAAAATCCACCCCGCCGCCCGCCGGTGACAGCAGTGACGGGAGTTAATCCCGTCCATTGACGATGTCGACTGAAGCGGGTATTCAAACCCCGCCATGCCGCATTTGTTGCCGATGTTGCGATGGGGCTCCGAGCTACAGTTGGTCCAATGAGTCCGCCAGCCCCACCAGCGCTGACCGTTCGGCATGACGGGTCGGAACGCACCTTCGCAGCGGGCCATGACGTGGTGGTCGGGCGCGACCTCAGGGCCGACATGCGCATCACGCATCCGCTGATTTCGCGTGCTCATCTTTTGCTCCGGTTCGACCAGGGTCGGTGGCTGGCGATCGACAACGGATCGTTGAACGGGACGTACGTGAATGGCCGCCGTGTTCCGGTGGTCGACATCCACGACGGCCACAGCGTCAACGTTGGAAACCCCGACGGGCCACTGCTGACGTTCGAAGTTGGCCGCCACGTCGGGATGGCGGGTCGCCCACCCCAAACCGCTTCGATGCCCATCGCGTCGGCATCCGTGTTTGCAGAGGCGGCCGGGATGGCTTGGCCGCCCGCTACCCCCGGACCTCAGCAACCTGGACGCCAACCGAACCGGACCGCGCCGGGAGCGCCGCGGCCGTATCCCGGCGCATCTCCGCCCGGCCAACCCGTGTATCCGACCAGCACAAGCACGGGGCGGCCCAGCCCGTATCCGGCCAATTCACCGCCCCCACCGAACAACTTCTTCCAAGCCCAACCCAGGGTGTCCGGTGTGGGCCCCGCCGCTCCCCCGCGACCGGCACCGCGCACCCAGATGTCACCCGCGGTCGAGAAGCCGCCAGAGGTGTCGAACCTGGCGACGAAGATGTTCCAGGCGTTGTTGCCATCCCGGTCCGGGGCCATGCCCAAGTCCGTCGACTCGGCCACGATCGGCCGCGCCACCGACAACGACATCGTCATCCAAGACGTGCTGGCGTCGCGGCATCACGCGTTTTTGATCAAGACACCGCTGGGCACCGAGATCCGCGACGCGCACAGCGTCAACGGTACCTTCGTCAACGGGGTCCGGGTCGGATCCGCGGTGCTGAATGACGGCGACGTGGTCACCATCGGAAACGTCGACCTGGTTTTCACCCGCGACACCCTGGTGCGGCGCACTGAAGCCGCGACGCGCACCGGCGGCCTGGAGGTGAACTCGGTCTGCTTCACCGTCGACCACGGCAAGGAACTGCTCGACCACATCTCGCTGACGGCGCGTCCGGGGACGCTGACCGCGATCATCGGCGGGTCCGGCGCCGGCAAGACCACGCTGTCCAGACTGATCGCCGGGTATACCAGCCCGACTTCCGGCTCGGTGACGTTCGAGGGCCACAACATCCACACCGAGTATGCATCCCTGCGCAGCAGGATCGGGATGGTCCCGCAGGACGACGTCGTGCACCGCCAGCTGACGGTCAACCAGGCACTTGGCTACGCGGCCGAGCTGCGGTTGCCACCCGACACCAGCAAGACCGATCGGGACGAGGTGGTCGCTCAGGTGCTCGAGGAACTCGAGCTGACCAAGCACGCCGACACCCGAGTCGACAAGCTGTCCGGCGGCCAGCGCAAACGCGCCTCGGTGGCGCTGGAGCTGCTCACCGGACCGTCACTGCTGATCCTCGACGAGCCGACCACCGGTCTGGATCCGGCGCTGGACCGTCAGGTGATGATGATGCTGCGCCAGTTGGCCGACGCCGGCCGGGTGGTGCTGGTCGTCACGCACTCGGTGTCCTACCTCGACGTCTGCGATCAGCTGCTCCTGGTGGCGCCCGGCGGCAAGACAGCGTTTCTGGGCCCGCCCAGCCAGATCGGTGCGGCCATGGGCACCGCAAACTGGGCAGACATCTTCACCAAAGTGGGCGCGGATCCCGACGAGGCCAATCGCCGCTTCCTCGCCGAAAACAACCACCAGCCGCTGGCTGTCCCGTCCCAGGACAGCCCGGCCGCCGACTTGGGCGAGCCGGTTCACGCCGACACGTTTCGCCAGTTCTCGACGATCGCCCGCCGCCAGATTCGCCTCGTCATCTCCGACCGTGGCTACACGGTGTTCCTGGCGCTGTTGCCATTCCTCATCGGTGTCCTCACCCTGACCGTTCGCGGCAAGAGCGGATACGGCATGTCGGATCCGCTCGGCAACAATCCGGCTCAGCCGGACCAGATTCTGGTCATGCTCAATGTCGGCGCGGTGTTCATGGGTACCGCATTGACCATCCGCGACCTCATCGGCGAGCGTCCCATCTTCCGGCGCGAACAAGCGGTCGGCCTATCGACGGCCGCCTATATGGGCGCCAAAATCGTGGTGTTCTCCGCGTTCGCGATCGTTCAGGCAGCGATCGCGACGGCCATCTCGATCATCGGCTGGGGCACCCCGATCTCCAAAGCCGTCATCCTGGGCAATGTCAACGTCGAACTGTTCGTCACCGTGGCCGCAACCTGCGTGGGTGCGGCGCTGCTCGGCATGGCACTGTCGGCGCTGGCTCAATCGCAAGACCAGATCATGCCGATGTTGGTGGTGTCGATCATGTCGCAGCTGGTGTTCTCCGGCGGCATGATCTGGGTGACCGACCGGATCGTGCTCGATCAGTTGTCGTGGGCCACGCCCGCCCGGTGGGGCTTCGCGGCGTCGGCGTCGACGATCGACGCGCATCGGCTGATACCCGGCCCGACCGACCCGAAGGACCAGCACTGGGACCACACCAAGGCCGCGTGGCTATTCGACATGGCGATGCTCGGGGTGTTGTGCATCGTCTACAGCGCCATCGTCTGGTGGAGGATCCGGCTCAAGAGACGATGAGCCGCGGCGGCGAATCAGGCGTCCAGGCCCCCGTCCAAACGAAGCCCGTGCGCCAATGCAAACGCCATGGCTTGTGGAACGTCGACGCGCACACCGGTCAGCGAAGCGGTTGTCCATAGCGACGGGTCCACGGTCGCGCCTCGCAGGTCGGCGTCATCCAGTCGGGTGCCGGTGGTCCGTGCGCCACTGAGGTCGGCGCCGCGCAGCACGGCCTTGCGTAGATCGGTCTCCACCAGGCTGGCCTCCCGCAGCCGGCAGCCGCTGAGATCGACGCCACGTAGGTCGTTGCCGCCGAGCGCGGCGAGCGTGAAGTCCACCTCGTCGAACGTCACTGGCCGGAAACGACAGTCCAGGAACACCGAGCCCAGCATGCTGCACTGAGCGAATGTGCTGTGCCACAGCGTTGTTCGCCGGAAGGAACAGTTGCGAAACGCGGATCCGCGGTGTTGGGATTCGCCCAGGTTGACACCGCTGAAGTCGCATTCGGTGAACAACACCCGATCGGTGCTTAACCGGCTAAGGTCCTCGTCGCGGAAATCACGGCCGGTGAATTCAGTGTCAACCCACTCCTGCAACGCGCTCAACTGGCCGTCAGGCCGGTAAGCGCGTATTCGCTCACCGCGATCAGCGCATCGGTCGCCGACCGGCGGTCTCTGGCGTCGACCCCGATCACCGGGATGTGCGGGGGCAGCGCCAGCGCTTGGCGCACCTCATCCACCGGATACCTGGGTGCGCTGTCGAATTCGTTGATCGCGATCAGGAAGGGCAGGTTCCGGTGTTCGAAGAAATCGACCGAGGCAAAGCTGTCCTGCAAGCGCCGGCAATCGACCAGCACGATGGCGCCGATAGCGCCTCGCACCAGGTCGTCCCACATGAACCAGAACCGACGCTGGCCGGGGGTGCCGAACAGGTAGAGGACCAGATCCTGGTCCAGGGTGATCCGGCCGAAATCCATCGCGACCGTCGTGGTGCTTTTGTCCGGGGTGGCCTCGAGCATGTCGACGCCGGCCGAGGCGTCGGTGACCATCGCCTCGGTACGCAGCGGCATGATCTCTGATACCGCGCCGACGAACGTGGTTTTGCCGACGCCGAATCCGCCCGCGATGACGATCTTCGTCGAGGCGGTGCTTCGCCTGTCAGAGTGCTTTAAGGCCACGCAGCGTCCTTCCTATCAGTTCATGGCGGTCATCGCGGGTCGAGCGTTCGTTCAACGTCCGGTGCACCCGAAGGTAACCGGCTGTCACCAGATCTCCGACCAACACGCGGGCGACCCCCAGCGGCAGATCCAAGCGGGCCGAGATTTCGGCGACCGAGGGGCTGTTGACGCAGATCTGGGTGATCATGCCTCGTGTGTCATCGGCGGGCCATCGGTGAGCCAGCCCGGCCTGCAACGTCTGAATCGGCGCTTCCAACGGAAGGTCGACGGTGGTGCCGGTGCGCCCGGACGTCAGCGTGTAGGGCCGGACCAGGCTCGCCTCACGTGGGGTTGGCCAGGGCTCGCGGGGGTCCATGACGACTCACAGGCTTGGCGTGCTGCGCGACGATGCGGGCCGTGCAGCGGCCCGGGGAGGAGCCCAGCGATCGGGCGAGTGCGAAACGGAACGCCGGGTGGACTCTACGACGCCGCCGACCCGCTCGACGAGGGTCGCCATCTCGTACCCGATCTGCCCGATATCGCAGGACGCGGCAGCCAGTGTGGCCAGGTGCGAGCCATCGCCAACCCGCATCAACAACAGATACCCGTTCTGCATCTCGACCACCGATTGCAGCACCTGTCCGCCCTCGAACAACTGCGCGGCACCGGTCGCCAGGCTGGCCAGCCCCGACGCGACCGCGGCCAACTGATCGGCGCGTTCGCGTGGTAGATGCTCACTGGCGGCGATGGCCAGCCCGTCGACGGACACCAGCAACGCGTGCGCCACCCCGGGGACCTCGCGGGCGAACTTCGATACGAGCCAGTCCAACGGGTTGCCGGGTGACGTCATTGCTGATCGGGTCCTTCGTTGGCTTCGAGAGTTTCGCGGGCGTGCGACCGTCCGGAACGTACGCCGTCGAAATGGCTGCTGAAGGAGGCGCGAACGGCGTCGGGGTCGCGCACCGCGGCGGCGTGCTGCGGCTGGCGCTGCCACTGGAACCCGCCGTTCGATGCAGCCGCGAACTCTTCGTCGTCTTCGGCGCTTTCGTTGGCCGCCCCTGGCACCAGCCGGGCCCCGGGTGTGCGCACGGGCAGGCCGTGTTCAGCGGTGCGCGACTCGATGGGCTTGTCCTCGGCCGCGGCGGCCAGCGACCAGCCCTTGTCCCACACCGACTGCCAATCCAGATCGGGGCTGTTGGCCAGGGCGACCGGATCGTCCACCATCTCAGACAGCATCCGCCGGTAGATCACGTCATCGTCGGCCGCGACTTCGGTGGGGACTTCAGTAGCTGACGGGACCGCTTCCCGGAGTGCGCCGCCGGCCGGACTCGGGGTTTCGGCGGTGGGGGTGTCCGCTTGGCCGGTGGCGTGCCGGGACCGCGCAGCAAAGAACGCCGAGGTATCCGACGCCGTTTGGACCACGGCTTGCGCCGGCGCTTGTTCCGGCTCTTGCGTGTCGCCGTTATGCCACGCGGGTGTGGCTAGCGCGCGGCGCCGTCGCGGCGGCGGCTGCTCGGGCGGCTGGGCAGGAACGTCGGTGATTCCGCTGGAACCCGGACTGCGGCGCGGCAGCAACGTGATCGGTGGTCCGGACGGATTTCCGAACCCGTTTTGAGCGATCGGCTCGGGCGGGGCTTCTTTTTTGACGGTTTGTCGGACCGTCTGTCGGAGGGCCTGCTCCGCCGCCGCGGCGAGCGGTGCAACCGGCCGCTCCCGTAGGCGCGGCGCGGCTGCCGGGACAACGGCTGTGCCTTCGAGCGCCGCCGGTGGTAGGTAGATCTCGGCGGTGGTACCGGATCCGGCTTCATTGGCGGTCGGCCCGCGCAGCCCTACCCGAACGCCGTGCCGAGCGGCGATCCGCCCGACCACGAAAAGGCCCATGTGGCGGGCATTATCGGGAGTGACCTCACCGCCGGCCTGCAGCCGCGTGTTGGCGATGCGCTGATCGGCGTCGTTCATGCCCAGGCCGGAGTCGGTGATACGCAGCAGGACTCCCGCGTCGCCGCCGCGTGCCGCCGCGATCCGAACGAATGTCGTCGGGGGCGAGTACCGCAGCGCGTTGTCGATCAACTCGGCAAACAGGTGGATGACGCCGCCCGCCGCGGCGCCGATCACCATGCACTCAGGCAACCCCGCGATCTCCACGCGACGATAGTCCTCAACCTCAGAAACGGCGGCGTTGATCACCGTCGAAAGCGGAACTGGCTCGCGCTGGTCACGCGCGAGCTGCGCCCCCGCCAGCACCAGCAGGTTGGCGCTGTTACGGCGCAGCCGGGCCGCTAAGTGATCGAGCCGGAACAGGTTGTCCAGCCGGTCGGGATCCTCCTCGTTGCGCTCCAGTCGATCGATGAGCGACAGCTGCTGATCGACCAGCGAACGGCTGCGCCGCGACATGGTCTCGAACATGTCGTTGACCAGCAGACGCAACCGCGCCTCGTCGCCGGCCAACAGCAGGGCCTGGGCGTGCAGTTCGTCGACCGCGTGCGCGACCTGGCCGATCTCCTCAGTGGTGTGCACCGGCAGTGGCACCGGGATCGGTTCGGCGCCACCGGCCTTGACCAGAGCGACCTCTTCCTCGAGATCGGTGTGGGCGACCCTGAGGGCGCCGTCGCGCAGCGCGCGAAGCGGCCGCACCACCGCACGGGCCACCAGCAGCACGATGATCAGTGCGATCACGATGGCCGTCAGCACCAAGACGGTGTCCAGGAGTGCAGCATTACGCCGATCGGTCGCCTGGGCGTGCACTGACTTTGTCACCGACGACATGGCATCTTTGATGACCTGTTCGGCGATCCCGTCGGTGGCCTGCATCGAATGCAGCAGGTCCGCGTTGTCGACGAGCACGCTGTCTGGATCGGACAGGATCGCCATTCGGCTGACCAGTTGCTGTTGCAGCGTCTTGGCTTCCGGCGAGCTGACGCCGAGCACCTGGCTCATCCCGAACAGCGTCGACGGTTCGGTGCCGGCCAGGGTGATCATCGAAGTGCGCAGTTGCGGCTCGGGAAGGTCGTCGCCGTGCGTCAGCAGGGTTTCTTGCATCGCCATCTGACCGCGGGCTCCGACCGCCCGGCTCAACCCCTGCGCCTGGGCGCGTATCTGTTCGTTGTCGACGCGCACCGATGCGTTGATCACGTCCTCCGCCGTGAGCAGGAGCGGCGCATAGGTAGTCACTCGGTCTCGCACACCGATGCTGTTGTCCAGCACCTTGTCCAATAGCCCTTGGCCGCCGTTCAGCAGGATGTTGACTCCCGAGCGGACATCGGGGATCACGTCGGTGGCCGCCAGTCGCGTCTGCAGCTCGTACTTGCGGGCCTGGAAGTCCTTCTTGGCCCCCTCGACGTCGCCCCCGGCGGCGGCGGGCGCCAGCAAAGCGACGTCCAATGCCGACATGTACTGCGTGATCGCCGGCAGCACGTCGGTGCGGGCGGCGGCCAGCCGTAGACCTGCGGAGTTGGTCATCGCATCTTTGACGCGCAAGGCACCGAAAGCTGTCGCCAGCAACAGCGGGACCAGCACAATCGCCAAGACTTTCCAGCGAACCGGCCAGTTGCTCAGCGACCAGGCCGGGGGACGCTTGGCCCGTGCGGCCGCCGCAGCAGGGGCCGCCGAGAACTCCGGCGCAACCGCCGCGACCGGTGGGGTCGGGCGGGCGAACATGGTCATGTGGTCGCGACCGCGCGAGCGGCGTCGGCATTGATACTTGACGCTGCAAAAAACGAGAGACTCATGAGACTTCCTGCTTTATCCCGCCCGCCCCGCGCAGATGGTCGCGAAGGTAAACACCCGGCAATCCGACGAGTATGACAGCCCGCGGCCCGGGTCACCACAATTCCCGCTGAGCAGCATCGAAGCCGAAGCTTGCAGGCTTTACTGTCGGCAAGCCAGCGATTGTCCACGCGCTATTGTTCCCGGTGTGATCGGGTTGAGGAAATAGCCGGATGCTGACATTGCATGCTGTGCGCTATCGGTTGGCAAGCGATTCGTTGAATTCAATGGAGCTCGTCCAGCGGCTGCTGCCACAGATTGAAGCCAGTCAGCCGACCCTGCACGCCTTCACCGTGGTGCTTGCCGAGTCGGCGCTGGCCGCGACATGGCCGTGGAATGTGCTGGGCTGGCCGGCCATTACCGTGCCCGCCGGGTTCAGCTCCGAGGGACTGCCCGTCGGGGTGCAACTGTTGGGGCCGCCCAACCGTGAACCTTTGCTGGTCTCACTTGCCTGCCAACTCACCGCGCTCACCGGCTACACCGGCGCCAACCGGCCGGCGTCAGCGAATAACCGGCATCCGTCGCATGGTCTCGCGTAGGCGCTCGATCGATATCGGGCAGGACACCGTGTTGTGTTCAAGCTGATGTTCGTATCGCCGCGCATCGCCCCCAACACCGGCAACGCCATCCGGACCGCGGCCGCCACCGGCTGTGAACTGCATCTGGTCGAGCCGTTGGGCTTCGACCTGTCCGAGCCCAAACTTCGGCGGGCCGGCCTCGACTATCACGACCTGGCGTCAGTCACCGTCCATGCGTCGCTGCAGGCCGCATGGGATGTGTTGGCGCCAGCGCGGGTGGTCGCCTTCACCGCGCACGCGACGGCACTGTTCAGCGACGTCGAATACCACGCCGGCGATGTGTTGATGTTCGGACCCGAACCCACCGGGCTGGACGCGGTGACCCTGGCTGACGCGCATATCACCCAGCGGGTGCGCATTCCGATGCTGGGCGGCCGGCGCTCGCTGAACCTATCCAACGCCGCGGCGATCGCGGTTTACGAGGCCTGGCGCCAGCATGGATTCACCGGGGCCGGCTAGTCACCACGTGTTCCAGTGCGTGAGGGTGTCGGCGGGCAGCCGCTTGGCCAGCCGGAAGTCGGTGCCCTTGGTATATGCAATCGGGAACAGCCCGCCCTGGCTGTACTCGTTGTAGGGAATGCCGAGCACATCGGCCACTTCGCGCTCTCCGTCACCAACTAGGTGCAGCGTCGTCCAGCAGGAACCCAGCCCGCGGGAACGCAACGCCAGGCAGAAGCTCCAGACCGCCGGGAACAGCGACGCCCAGAACGACACGCCGCCCAGCGGCGACTTGTCATCGCGGCCCTCAATGCAAGGGATCAGCAGCACCGGCGCCTCGTGCATGTGCTCGGCCAGATACATGGCGGAATCGCGGACCAAACCCATCCGCTCACCGCGAGTGTCGCCCTCGGGATACTCGGCCGCGGGCGCACTGAGGTAGCGGCGGGCACGTGCCAGGTAGATGTCGCCGATCGCCTCCTTCTTGTCCGCATCGTCGATGAACACCCATTGCCAGCCCTGCGAGTTGGAACCGGTAGGCGCCTGCAGCGCCAATTCGAGGCATTCCATCAGCACCTCATGAGGAACCGGCTTGTCGAAGTCGAGGCGTTTACGGACCGAGCGGGTGGTGGTGAGGACTTCGTCGACGGACAAGTTGAGGGTCATATACGGAGGCTATCGTTGCGCCATGAGCGTCGAGCTGACAGAAGAGGTTTCCGGCAGACTGACGTCCGACCACTGCGGGTGGTTGACGACCGTCGCCAAGTCGGGGCGGCCGGTGCCGCGGCTGGTCTGGTTCTACTTCGACGGCGCCGATCTGCGGGTGTATTCGATGCCGACCGCCGCCAAGGTCGCCCACATCAAGGCGCATCCGCAGGTGAGCCTGAACCTGGATTCCGACGGCGACGGCGGGGGCGTCATCGTGATCGGCGGGACCGCGACCGTAGACGCCACGGACGTCGACTGCCGGGACGACGAGCCGTACTGGGCCAAGTACCGCGCCGACGCCGCGCGGGAGGGCCTGACGGACTTGATGGCCAACTTCACCAGTCGGCTGACGATCACCCCGACCAAGGTGTGGACGACACCCACGGCCTAGAAACGGCATAGGAATCGCGCCCGCCGAGCGTGCACCCACTGCGAAAATTCGGCTCAGATTTCGCCCTTAGTTCACGCTCGGTGAGGAATCAGCGGAAGTCGCGCGAACGGGATCCGACGGCCAAGCTGATGCGGCCCAATCGTTCGGCCACCACAGTGATCGCCCCGCTTGCGTTCTGGACCTGACCGCGGACCAGCAGCGCCGGCGCCGTGTGCGCCAG
>Ga0075021_10001790_pt1 | contig 11128 bp, 12 predicted proteins | sample ColStrG_CSR_2012_FD_72749 | JGI IMG/M metagenome (GOLD analysis project Ga0075021, IMG submission 72749) | Freshwater sediment microbial communities in response to fracking from Pennsylvania, USA - Cold Stream Run_MetaG_CSR_2012 | ecosystem: Environmental > Aquatic > Freshwater > Creek >... | reverse complement strand
GTGGCGACTATGGTCTAATTGGGCGCAGGGATTGCCGCTGCGCGAAGCGACGTCGTCGGCGCTCTGGCTGATCGTTCCGGCGATTAGCGCGATCGCCGTTCTTGCCGGGCTCGCCCTGCTATTCCGCCGCGCGGCCTGCTACACCATTACCAGCAAGCGGGTACTGTTCCAGTTCGGGGTCGCGCTGCCGGTCACCATGAACGTTCCGCTCGGCAAGATCGCCAATGCCGCTTTGAAGACCTATCGCGACGGCAGCGGCGATATTCCGCTGCGGCTGTCCGATAGCGATCGGGTCTCGTATCTGCTGCTTTGGCCCCATATCCGCCCGTGGCGGCTGCGTGCGCCGGAGCCGATGTTGCGAGCGGTGCCAAACGCCGCGATTGCCGCGGCCAGGCTCTCCGAAGCGCTGACGACTCATCCGGGTCCGACGGCGATTGCGCTTTCGCCGTCGGCGAACCGCAATCCTGCGGCGTCCGCGGCCCCGCCTTCGCCATTGGCAGCCTGAACGGAGAACCGCGATGAGCCAGGCCATTCATGAGCCGGTCGTATCCAAAGGCGGAATCCTCGCTGCTGCGGCGCTGGTGCTGTTTGCCCTTGCGACGGTCACGACCGCGCGGCTGACGGGGACCGGTGGCGTCCGCATGACGCTTCCCCAGGCCGTCGAAAGCCGCGATCTTCAGTTCGAGGACGGCAAGAATGGTACGGTGCTGGTATTCGACGCAAGCAATCGTCAACTGGTGGATACGCTTGCGCCCGGCAGTAACGGGTTCATCCGCGTGGTGTTGCGCGGGCTTGCGCGGGAGCGAAAGCTCGGCGATATCGGCGCCCAACCGGCGTTCCGTTTGACGCGATATGTCAACGGCCAGATCACGTTGACGGATACCTCGACCGGAAAGCAGATCGACCTCGACGCGTTCGGTTCGAGCAATACCGGGGCGTTTGCGCGGCTGATGACTACGAGAGGCGAAAAATGAGCATCATGCGCGTGAATTCCCGCAAGTCCTTCGATGTGCCGTGCACCGTGGAGATCGAGCAAAGTTCGGAAACCCTGCACGCCCATGTGGTACTCGACGGCGATATCCAGATTCAACCCGGCGACGAGGTCACGGTCCACGACGCGCCGACCAGCGTCAAATTCGGCGAGCGGCTTGTGGTCCGACGAACCGCAACCGTGGTGCGCGCCGGTCCGCTGGACCGGTTACGCGCGCGTATCGAGGGCTATCTCGAATTAACCGAACTCTATGAAGTCAGTTTCTCGGATGGGAGGGCATCATGATCCCCATGGAAGGCGGCACTCAGGGAAATCTCAAACCTTCATCGCGCGCCGGTGTCAAGGGTAACGCTGAAAGCACCGAGATGGCGCGCGAGGACACCATCCTCAGTCCGCGGTTCTATACCACCGACTTCGATGCGATGGACCGGCTTGACGTCGGCCTGGTACGGTCGGAATGGAACGCGGTCATCAGGGAATTGCGGGCCGACCATAACAAGTCGCATTTCGTCAAGTCGGACGAATTCAAGAACGATCTTGAATCGCTTCCGCCCGAGTTGCGCAAGGAGTTCAAGGATTTTCTGGTCAGCTCGCTGACCGCCGAATTTTCCGGCTGCGTGCTGTATGCGGAGATCAAGAAGCGGATCAAGAACAAGGATATCCAGGAGCTGTTCAGCTACATGAGCCGCGACGAGGCGCGTCATGCCGGCTTCATCAATGAAATCCTCAAGGATCATGGCATCGGCGTCGATCTCAGCTTTCTCACCAAGGTAAAGAAGTACACGTATTTCCGGCCGAAATTCATCTTTTACGCGACCTATCTGTCGGAAAAGATCGGCTATGCGCGCTACATCACGATCTTCAGGCAGATGGAGCGGCATCCGGAGCGCCAGTTTCACCCGATATTCCGCTGGTTCGAATTGTGGTGCAATGACGAGTTCCGCCATGGCGAGGCATTCGCGCTGCTGATGCGTGCCGACCCGTCGCTGCTGCGTGGCGTCAACAAGCTGTGGATCCGGTTCTTTCTGCTCGCCGTGTTCGCCACCATGTATGTGCGCGATCACATGCGCCCGGCCTTCCACGAGGCGCTCGGCATGGATCCGACCGACTACGATATGCGGGTATTCCGCATCACCTCGGAGATTTCCAAACAGGTATTTCCGGTCACGCTCAACCTCGACGATCCACGCTTCCTCGCCGGTCTCGAGCGTCTGCGGGTCATTTCCGAGCGGATCGCCGACGCGCGCGCAAAGGGCGGTCTGTGGTCGAAGGTGCAACGCGCCGGCCTCGCGGCCAGCGCTGCGGTCGCCTTTGCGCGGCTGTTCCTGCTGCCCGTGAAGCCGAACGCGTTGCCGCGCGAAATCTGTATGCAGCCGGCGTGGTGAGGAAGCGCATTCATGGCCCTGTACACCGTCCCGGCGATCTACGCAGCCTTTATATGGTGGTTCAGCACCGGGGCCGTGCTCGTACTGGTCGGGCGTTCGGGACGCTTTGGGGTATTGCGCGCGTTCCTGGCGGGGAGCCTGCTTGCGGGATCGCTGTGCGGACTGGTGCTTACGGCCGATGATACAAGCGTTGGCGGCGCCTATGCCGCCTTCACCTGCACCATTCTGCTGTGGGCGGCGCAGGAGATCGCATTTCTCGCGGGATGGCTGACCGGTCCGCGACCGCAGCCTTGCCCGGCCGGTGTCACCGGCTGGAGCCGACTGGCCTTGGCGTTACAGGCCATTCTCTTTCACGAACTGGCGCTGCTGGCGTGTGGCGCGGCCATCGTCGCGCTGACATGGAACGGATCCAACCATGTCGGGCTCTGGACGTTCGTGGCCCTCTGGGCGTTGCGGCAGAGCGCCAAGATCAATCTGTTTCTCGGCGTCCCCGTCACCAACGAAGAACTGATGCCGGATGCCGTTCGGTTCCTGAAGACGTTTTTTGCCCGCAAACCGGTCAGCGCGTTTTTTCCGGTCTCGGTCACGATTGCGACCGCCGTCGTGGTCATCCTGGTCCAGCGCATCGTCGAAGTCGCGATCACGCCCTTTGATGTGGCCAGCTTGACGCTGGTCTCGACGCTGTTTGCGCTCGGCGTCGTCGAGCATTGGTTCATGCTGCTGCCGCTGCCCGCGATCACGCTGTGGGGCTGGGGCATGCGCTCAGGTTTCCGGTCGGAGGACACCACCATGGAACAGGAACCAGACGTCAAATTACACAATGCTTCGCCTAAACTCGTCGTGCTGGCAAATGTGCGACCCGATGTGGCGCCTCCCAGCCCGACCCAGGCGGCTTGCGCGCGGCAAAGGCTTGAAGATCAATTTCGCCGGAACTTTCGCGAACAACACGCGAGGGAAGATTTGGCAACATCGCTCAGTGTCGGCGCCGAGCCGGCTGCAACAGTTAACGGGAGGACGTCATGAATTACGAAGCCTATTTCCGCCGGCAACTTGAAGGCCTTCATCGTGAAGGACGTTATCGCGTATTTGCCGATCTCGAGCGCAAGGCGGGCGCCTTCCCCCGAGCCAAGCATCACCAGCCTGGCGGCGCCGGCGAAGTCACCGTTTGGTGCTCGAACGATTATCTCGGGATGGGCCAGCATCCCGCGGTGCTGGCGGCCATGCACGAGGCACTCGACACCTGCGGCGCCGGTGCCGGCGGCACCCGCAACATCGCCGGGACCAACCACTATCACGTGCTGCTGGAGCGGGAGCTGGCGGATCTGCATGGCAAGGAATCCGCACTGCTGTTCACCTCAGGCTATGTCTCCAACATGGCCTCGCTGAGCACGCTGGCGTCGCGCATGCCGGGCTGCACGATCCTGTCGGACGAACTCAATCATGCGTCGATGATCGAGGGCATCCGGCACAGCCGCAGCGAGACGCGGATCTTCGCTCACAATGACCCGCGCGACCTCGAACGCAAGCTTTCCGATCTCGACCCGCATGCGCCGAAGCTGGTGGCGTTCGAGTCGGTCTATTCGATGGACGGCGATATCGCGCCGATCGCCGAGCTATGTGACGTCGCCGACGCTTACAATGCCATGACCTACCTGGACGAAGTCCACGGCGTCGGTCTCTACGGTCCCAACGGCGGCGGCATCGCTGACCGCGAAGGCGTCAGCCATCGTCTGACCGTGATCGAGGGGACGCTGGCGAAGGCGTTTGGAGTCATCGGCGGCTATATCGCCGCCTCCGCCACGATCTGCGATTTCGTTCGCAGCTTCGCATCGGCCTTTATCTTTACGACCTCGCTGCCGCCTGCGGTTGCTGCCGGGGCGTTGACCAGCATCCGGCATCTAAGGTCGAGCGCGGCGGAGCGCGAGCGGCATCAGGATCGTGTGGCGCGGCTGCGCAGGCGGCTGGATGAGGCCGGAGTGGCGCATCTCGACAATCCAAGCCATATCGTGCCGGTGATGGTGTGCGATCCGGTGCTCTGCAAGCAGATCAGCGACGTCCTGATCGACCGCTATGGCATTTATGTCCAGCCGATCAACTATCCGACCGTGCCGCGCGGCACCGAAAGGCTGCGCATCACACCGTCGCCGCATCATACCGATGCCGATATCGAACATCTCGTGCAGGCATTGGCGGAAATCTGGGCGGAAGTCGGTCTCGCAAAGGCGGCTTGATCGGCCGCTTCGGCTGGCATCGGTAGCCGGTCAAGTCGCTTTGCTCGGCTTGCGCGGGCGTCGACGGGCGCGTCAGGCGAAACCTGTCATGGGTGCGCGGCAGGAATTCCATGCCCTGCGCGCTCAGGAATTCCAGCATCGCGCGTGCGGACGGCAGCAGGATCTTGTCCTTGCGCGAAAGGACGAACCATTGCCTCACCACGGGAAGACCGACGACATCGAGTGTCACCAATTCGGCGTTCCTCAAGTTCGGTAGCCACCGTATGCGCGAAAATGACCGCAATTCCTATCCCTACAATGACCGCCTGCTTGACGTTCATGTAGAGGCCCGCCGGATGGCTGGCGTGCCGTTCTTCGACGTGCAGGATATGAACTACAAGTTCAGCCCGGAGGCGCGCGAGACCTTGGTCCGCCTACATCACGCTGCGCAAGACCCAGCCGCTGTTTTCCAACGCCCGCTCGATCCGCAACGCGCTTGACCGCATTCGCCTGCGCCAGGCCAACCGGCTTGTTGCCGATCTCGACCGGGTGCTGGGGACGAAAGAGATTATGGCGCGCGAGAACTAGTTTCGTTCTAAATCGGAATGGTCAACTGCAATAATGATGCGGGAGCAGGATCGCTAATCCCGATTCAAAGCAAGTATTTCGGCGTGCTCCAAAGCCATTTTCCTATTTATCGTATTGAAATCACGGTCGAGAGCCAAAAATTCACTTCGCGAAGCACGGCATACAAACAGTTCTCGAGACGGCTTGACTAGTTCAAAAAAAGAACTGAAGATTTCATGAAGCGACGGTCGACCGCAACGGCTGCGTTTTCACGGAGGAGGAAAGCCCATGTTCGGGAGATACAGGCTTGCTTGCGCTATAATGCTGGCGATGTGCGTGCCGGTATTCGCCGCCGATCATCCCGGTGTTACCGCGACCGAAATCAAGGTCGGCGGCGTTTTTCCGTTCAGCGGCCCGGCGTCATCGATCGGCCTGGTTGGCAGGGGAGTTTTGGCCTACGTCCAATCCATCAACGACCGCGGCGGTATCAACGGACGCAAGATCAACTATATCGCCTACGACGACGCCTACAGCCCGCCCAAGGCGGTGGAGCATGTTCGCAAACTGGTGGAAAGCGACGAAATCGCTTTCATGTTCGGTCAGCTTGGTACGCCGGGCAACACAGCGGTAGCAAAATACCTGATGGGTAAGGGCGTTCCGGCCGTCGCCATCGTCAGCGGCTCGAGCAAATTCACCAATGTGAGCGACTATCCACTCACCACCACCAGCCTCGTGAGTTTCGACACCGAAGGCAAGATCTACGCAAAATACTTGAGCAAAGTCTTGCCAAACGCGAAGTATGCGATCCTTTACCAGAATGACGATCTCGGAAAGGACTACGTCAACGCCTTCAAGGCGCTGTTCAAGAATGATTTCGACAAGAAAGTCGCCACGGCGGCTTACGAAATCAGCGATCCGACCATCGATTCACAGGTCGTCAATCTCAGGAGTTCCGGCGCCGAAGCCCTTCTCGTCGCGGGGACGCCGAAGTTCGCCGCCCAGGCCATCCGCAAGACATCCGAGATCGGCTGGAAGGCGACGGTGATCCTGAATTATCCGTCGAGTTCGGTCGGCGCTACCTTGAAGCCGGCCGGTCTCGATATATCCACCGGCGTTATCGTGGGAACGATGACAATGGACCCGACGGACTCGCAATGGGATGGCAACGCGGGGATGAAGGCCTTTCGTGCGTTCGTCGACAAATATATGCCGGGGATCGACATCGCCGATTCCAACTACCTGTTCGGCTACACCCAGGGCATGATCCTCGAGCAGGTCATCAAGCAGTGCGGCAACGATCTGTCGCGGGAAAACATCCTCAGGCAGGCCAAAAACCTCAAGGATGTCGTTATTCCGACGGTGCTTCCGGGCATCAAGATCAACACCAGTGAAAGGAGCAACATGGACTTTACCCAAATGAGGCTGCAGCGCTGGACCGGCACCCATTGGGACCAGTTCAGTGAGGTGCTCGATGCGTCATCGGAGTGAGCCGCAAAGCTTCGCGTAGCCCCGCGAGACCAGGAAACGACGCCGGTCGAAATGATATTCAGGCCGCGCGTCCGGGCGAGCGAGCTTTGACGGCTTTTTCAGCTTTCGACGGAGCCTTCCGCGCGCCAGGACCGGGATGCACATGGACTTCCTTGGCGGAAAGCCGCTCGCCGCACTCGGAGCAGACCATCACCGGATCAAATACCTTTCCGCAATTCCTGTGTTCGTGGAGCAACGGCCGCCCGCGGGCATCGACCATATGCATGTCGCCCCAGTGTACGATCGACATGATCACTGGATAGAGGTCGAGGCCCTTTTGCGTCAGGATATATTCGTACCGCTTGGGAGAGTCCTGATAGGGAATCCGCCGCAGGACTCCAAGCCGGACGAGTTTCTTCAGGCGCTCCGCGAGCAAATGCCGGGTAATTCCAAGCGCCGACTGGAAAGCCTCGAACCGACGTTTGCGCAGGAAGCATTCGCGCAAAATCAAAAGGCTCCAGCGGTCGCCAATGACCGCTACGGTGCGAGCCAGCGAGCACGGCTCTTCCTCGAGTTCATCCCATTTCATAACGCTGTCTCCGGTCGATGCCGCATCTCGATTCGACGCCGGTCGCCTACATTCTAATTAGGCACTAATACTGGCACAACCACCCATTTGTTGCCCAGACGTGTGCGCCAAAGCAGGGAATCCTTTCGAATTGACAGTTCTATTTTAGAACTGTAACGTTTGGCATGATGTATGAAATCGTCGAGGCCACGCGATCAGGACGGTCGATCAAACAACGCCTTCCCGAGGAGACATCCGGTGACAAGCCCCATCAGAATCGAATTCCACTTCGATTTCGGCAGCCCGAACGCGTATCTGGCCGAACTTGCCATTCCGGCCATTGAGCGGCGCAACGGCGTGAAATTCGAATATGTCCCGGTCCTGCTCGGCGGGGTGTTCAAGGCGACCGGCAACATGTCTCCTTTCGAATCGATGCGGGGGATCAAGAACAAGCCGGAGTACCAGGCACTGGAAACCCAGCGCTTTCTCCGACGCCATCACATTACCTCGTTCAGGCAAAACCCGTTCTTTCCGGTCAACACGCTGATGCTGATGCGCGGCGCCGTGGCGGCGAAGTTCGAAAACATGTTCGAGCCCTATTTCCGGGCCGCATATCACCACATGTGGGAAGAACCCAAGAAAATGGACGACCTCGATATGTTCCGGAATGCCTTCATATCCTCGGGCATCGATATCGACAGGCTGATCGCCCGCGCGCAGCAGGATGACGTCAAGAACAAGCTGATCGAGGACACGACCGACGCGGTTAGTCGAGGTGCGTTCGGCTCGCCGACATTCTTTGTTGGCAAGGAGATGTTTTTTGGCAAGGATCAGCTTCGAGACGTCGAGGACTCGATCTTCGAGCAGATCGGCGCCGCCCGGCCCAAGATCGCCTGAGCCGATCCGTTCGCGGTTGAAGCGTGGGAGATTTGGCCGGGAGAACGCCTGGAAGGGAAACGTATGTCAGGACCACTCAAAGGCGTTCGGGTTTTGGATTTGACGGGGGTCGTGTCCGGGCCGTTTGCGACGATGTTTCTGGCCGATCAGGGCGCGGACGTTCTCAAGATCGAGCCGATCGGCGGCGACATCACGCGCCGCAGCCGCGCGCCCATCGACAAGGGCGGCGAATTCTCCGCGCTGTTCATCTCATCCAACCGGGGCAAGCGCTCGCTGTCGATCGACATCAAGAGCGACGTCGGCCGCGAGGTTCTCGGCAAGCTGGTGGCGCAGGCCGATGTGCTGGTGCAGAATTTCCGGCCGGGCACGATGGAGCGCCTGGGTCTGGGTCCGGACGAGCTGCGCGAGCGCCATCCGCGCCTGATCTATGTTTCGATCAGCGGGGTCGGCGATACCGGACCCTACGTGAAGAAGCGCGTCTACGACCCGATCATCCAGGGCCTTTCCGGCTTTGCCGACATCCAGTCGCAGGCGGGGACGAACCGTCCGCAAATGATCCGCACCATTGTTTGCGACAAGACCACCGCGATATTTACCGCCCAGGCGGTCTCCTCAGCGCTGTATGCGCGAGAAAAGACCGGGAAGGGCGATCACATCCAGGTTGCGATGCTTGACGCCATGATCTCGTATCTGTGGCCTGAAGGCATGATGCAGTACACGGTGGTCGGCGCGGAGGCTACCGCTGCGGATCCGAACGATCGTCCCGATCTCGTGTTCAAGACCAGCGATGGCTACATTACCGCCGGCACCATTTCGGACTCGGAATGGCAGGGCTTCTGCAGGGCCACGGGCGATCCGGAACTTGCCATGGATCCGCGCTTCGCGACGCCGTCGGCACGTTCGGTCAATGCTGCCGCCCGTATCAACAAGATGGGCGAGTACATCGCCCGGCATACCACCGCGGAGTGGCTTTCGCGGCTTGACGCAGCGGACGTGCCGTGCGCGCCGATCCTGCGCCGGGGCGAGATCATTCACAACGAGCAGGTGGTGTCGCGCGAGATCATCGCGGAGTTCGATCAGCCGATGGTCGGTCGCGTGCGGCAGCCGAAGCCCGCCGCGCGCTTTCGCGTCAATGAGGCCGTGATCGGTGGTCCGGCGCCGCGCGTCGGCCAGCATTCCCGCGATGTCTTGCTCGAACTTGGGTATGACGACCGCGCCATCGACAAGATGATCGGTGACCGCGCCATACGCGTGGCGACATGAGCGATCAGGCGGGACGCCGCACCGGTTCGCCGGGTGCCGGCGGGACGTTGGCAGCAGCGCCGCGCTGGTAGCCCGGCCGCTGCGTGATCCGTTCGAGATAAGGATGCGCGTTGTCGCAAATCCCGACGCCGTATGCGATGGCCCATTCGAGGCATGTCGTCAGCAGGATGTCGGCGCTGCTTAACCGGTCGCCCATCAGATAGGTCCGGCCGTCCGCGAGCGCGACTTCGACGTGACGCAATTGTTTGCGGAAGTACTCACCGGCCTGCGCGACCACGTCCGGTGCAACGCCGTAAATTCCGCCCAGCGCATCCGCCTTGTGACGGCGCATGACGTACAGGCTGGTAGAATCCAGTTCCGTGACAATGAAGAAACACCATTCGAGCCAGGCGGCATATTCCCGCGGGGTTTCCGGGACCAGCGCATTTTCCCTGGTCGAATAGGTTCGCGAGAGGTAGGCGACGATCGCCGCGCTTTCTCCGATACGGAAGTCGCCGTCCTGCAGCAGAGGAACCTTCTGGCGCGGATTGAGCGCGGTGTATTCCGCGGTCTTCGTTTCGCCGGTGCGAGGGCCGATGGCGCGCGTCTCGTAGGACAGCCCGAGTTCATGCATTGCCCAGTGGGGGCGAACGGTACGGCCCGTTCCAACTCCCCACAGGATCAGGCCGGGCGATGTGTTCATCTCACCATTTCTCGACCGATGGCCGCAAGTCCAGTTCATGGGTCCAGCCGTCCCTCGACTGGCTGTGCGCGAACCAGTAGGCCTCGGCGATCGAGGCAGTCCTGGTCAGGCTGTCAGGCGGTATCTCCTTCGCATCGATGCCGGTCGCCGCCTTCATCCGCAGATGGATCGCTTCGCTGTCGACGCCGGCATCGATCAGTAAATGCACGACGTGAATGTTCCTTGGTCCGAGCTCACGCGCCATGGCTTGTGCGAGTGCTCGCAGCCCGAATTTCGCCGATGAAAAAGCCACAAAGCCCTTGCCGCCACGAACGCTCGCAGTGGCGCCCGTAAACAGCATCGTGCCGCGGCCACGTTTCAACATGTAACGGGCGGCCTCACGGCCGACGAGGAATCCGGCATAACAGGCCAATTCCCACGCCTTGAAGAAGAGCTTCTCGGTCGTTTCGAGTAGCGGTTTGTTGACGTTGGAGCCGGCGTTGAACAGACAGACTTCAATCGGTCCTATGGTTTCCTCGACGCGGGCGAAGAGCGCCTGGACCTCAGCCTCGTTACGGGCGTCGATATTGAATGCATGCGCCGCCAGGCCCGCGGCCGTTAGCTCGTCGATGAGCCCCTTGGATTTGGCGGCATCGCGCCTGGCGACGCATACGGTCAGACCGCCCCTGGCGAACCGCCGCGCCACCGCCGCACCGATCGCGTCGCCGGCGCCCACGAGCATCGCTACGCCGCGAGGGTCGGTCATTAAGCGATCTCCAGGAAGTTCTAATTTAGTACTATAAACCATATCGAAGCAAAAGCGGGTTGTAAAACAAATTTATAGTCCATTCAGGCCGCTTGTTGTTTGGAGCGGTCGTCTGTGGCCCGGTTCAGCCCTTGATTTCCCGCAACGGGTTTATAGTTGACCAGTTCTAAAAAAGAACGTTATTTGTCGCATGACCTCTGCACCTGGAGGGCGCCGGTTTCGAAGGAGGCTTGCATGTGGCGAAGACGGCGGAAACCATCGATGTCGCGGCGATTCTTGGGAGACTTCCGTAGCGGATCCACGAAGTGATGGGTCGACAGGTTCAACACCGGCGATCTCGCGCTTTTGAGGGC
>Ga0075021_10001788_pt1 | contig 11131 bp, 5 predicted proteins | sample ColStrG_CSR_2012_FD_72749 | JGI IMG/M metagenome (GOLD analysis project Ga0075021, IMG submission 72749) | Freshwater sediment microbial communities in response to fracking from Pennsylvania, USA - Cold Stream Run_MetaG_CSR_2012 | ecosystem: Environmental > Aquatic > Freshwater > Creek >... | reverse complement strand
CCCGATGGCCACTCGATGCGGAAGCACTCGATCCCCGCGCCAAGCAGCCGCTTCGCGATCACGTCGGCGCTCTTGTGCCCGGCGTCGTCGCGGCGGAACCCGAACAGGACCCGGGTGACGCCGTGCAGCATCAGCGCTTCGAGATGCGCGCGCCCGAACGCGTCGGGACCGCCGACGCCGATCACGTGCCGGAACCCCGCCGACCACAACGACAACGCGTCGAGCACCGACCCCGCCAGCAGCACCTCGGTGTTGGTCAGCATCGTCGCCGCGTTGAACAACGGTTGGGGTCCGTGCAGCCACGTGTGCAGCTGCGTGCCGGCGACGAGGTGCGTGCCGATCTTGCGGCCATAGAGCTGCAACACGCGCTGATCGACGTCGGTGACCGGGACGACCAGCGAACCCCGGAACGCCTCATGGCCCGACGGGGCCAACACGCCGAGCGACTGGAGCTGCTGGCGTAGCTTCTTGCCCGCCGCGCGTTGGCGGTTCGGGATCCGGTAGGCGAGGTTGCGGTTCGAGAACCCCAACCGGAACGCGTCGACCATCTCCGCGTCGGCCAGGCCCCGGCGTTCGAGGAACCCGGCGACCTCCGGCGCTTCGAGCAGAGTGCGGTGGTAGAAGGCGGCCACGTCGGCGAGCAACACGTCATCCGGTAGCCCGGCGTCGAACGGTGGGAGCTTCGACGTCGACGCCTTCTTCGGAACCGACCCCACCGGACCGTCCGACAACGGCAAGCCCTCACGCAACATCTCAACCGCCAGACTCAACGACACACCCTCGGTCGCCATCACCCACTCGACCGCGCCGCCCGCCTTCGCACACGACGAACACGACCACGCGTTCTCCGCGTCGATCACCAGCACGCTCGCCGTGCCACACCACGGGCACGTCGAGCACAAGTCACCGTTGCTCTGCTCGGTCAGCTCCAGCCCCCGGCCCTCCGCCAGGCGCTGCACGGCGACCTCGACGTTGAGCCGATCGACCTCGACCTTCGGAATCCGAGCCAAAACGGTCCTCCCGAGAGAAATTTCTTGATTGCCAGGTTTGCCCGTAGCCTATGCCATGAATAGCTATACATGGCAAGGAAGGGCGGCAAGGATGCCTAGCGAGCCCGAAGCAGTCGTCGCACAATGGCCACTCCCCGAACCATCAGGAGGCCACGTGCCGCTCGGAGAACGCATCCGCGAGCTGCGCACAGAACGCAGCTGGTCCCAAGACGAGCTCGCCACCCAAGTCGGCAGCGACGCGCGCGGGATCAGCCGCTACGAGAACGGCAAAATCACCCCCGGGCTCGACACGCTCATCCGCATCGCCGAGACCTTCAACGTCTCCCTCGACTACCTCGCCGTCGACGACACGCCCCGCCGACCCCTACGCGTCGACGACCCCGGCCTCACCGAACAACTCGTCCAAGCCAGCGAACTGCCCCTCGAGGACCGCACCAGCCTCCTCAACGTCCTCGACGCGCTCCTCACCAAGAACCGCGTCCGCGCCGTCGTCAGCCGCGACGCCAGCTGACAGTCGCCGCGTCGCTGCGTCGCTGCGATCAGCAGCGACCGTTCGAGGCGAAGACATCCGGCGGATAGGTCTTGCTGTTGACCAGGACCTCACCGTCCGCCACCGAGGCCAGCGCAGTCTTTTCGAATACCCCGAAGAACACGGCGCCCTTGTCACTCCCGACGGCGATCCCGAACTCGTCGGGCAGCTCCGCCAGCGAGTCCGCGTGCGCGACGATCGTGGTCCCCGGCGCGAAGCCTGGCGGCACCTCACCCAGCGCGAAACCCGACGCGAGTGACAGCGGCGGCGACGTTGCCGTTGCCGTTGCCGTTGCCCAGAGAACCTTGTCCAGGTCCGATGTCGTGATCGCCACGCCAGTCGAGGTCCCGGAATAGCAGGCCGGAAGCACAACCACGAAGCCTCCCGCACTGCGCTTGAGACCCACGTCGCCGAACAGTTGGCCCGGCTTGATCAAAGCCGGCTGACTGAAGGTGGTCGACCCCGCGGGCGGTGCCGGTCGCGGACCCGCAGCATCATCTCGTCGCAGCGCGACCACGGCGACAACGAACAGACCGAGGAGCACGACGCCCGCAACAGCCATTGCCACCAGGCCGTGGCGGCGCCCACTGCCGGCTGAGCGATCGACATCGCTCCACATCTGGTCTTCCGAATCACCGTCATCTCGCACGCGGACCTCGTAGCTACATGAGCCGTCGTCAGGACAACAGCTTGCGCACCGCGTCCAGGCCATAGTCATGAATGATCTGTTGATACGGGGGGCCGTCAGTACAGAACTCGTTGCCGAGCGCCGTCCAGCTCGTCGCGAACGACACCTGCACGCTTCCAGCATTCATGTATTGCCGCACCGGGTCTGGATGTTCACCCGGCTCTGCAACGCCTGGATCTACATGTCCACCAAGTCCCGGTCCTTCGCCCGCATGCCCGCAAGTTCCCATCTATCCAGGAACGCCAGCGCTTACGGCGATGACTCCCTGCCCAAAGGATACGCCTGCGGAGATGCCGTTCACGTGTCCGTCAAAAGCGCAAACCCCCGAGTGTGAGCTGGGACCGCTCTCGAGAATGAACCCACGCTCCCCCCACGTAGCCACCATCGCACCCACTCTTTCGCAAGTGACAGCCTCACCCGTAGCGAGCGCAACGGATGCGCTGACCAAAGGAGATTTGCACGAAGGATTCAGCGCGGAACATGAGCCGCCCGATCGGACCGGCTCCGACATAGCACCGCCCGGCGGGACCGGAAACGACCTCACGGCCTTCTCCATATCCGGCCAAGGCGGTTCTTGGGCATTCATCGACTTGAGAGCGATGACGACAGCAACTGCGCCAACGCACGCAGCGATCGCCAAAAGCCAAACCCATTTTCGTCCAAGACCCGACTTTCCCACTACAGGTCTGCTCCCTGTATCTGTGTCCAGACGTGTAGCCCCAAATTCATCAAATCGCCAATAGCTATGCAACTCACAGCCGGGAATGTGGAGAAAATGAATCCCTGCTGAGCACAGACCTTGTTCGAGAACGTGTGGAGAGCCGCGTCGGCATCACTCCGATCTCGCTTGAGGTCGATATCTGACGCGGCCTTTGTCCGGCGAGCAAATCGCACCAAATCGTACGCGTAGTCATGCGACCTGCATGGCTGATCAAAGGCTTCGTACGCTCGGGTTACCATATAGGGGTTGATCAGCACCGACGAGAACGGCACGGTCGACGCAAAAGTAAGGATCTCGGCAGAACATCCATCCGAGAATCGGTTGAAGACCCCGTACGAGCCCGGTGCTCGGGCGATGCTGAGATCTCCCGCCACGCCCGGCTCCGGCACGTAGCTCATGACTGATTCGAACGCGCATGGGGCACCCTTCGTTCCACGCATGTAGTCGTTCATTCGACCCGTCTCGTAGCCAGGCTGACCGGCACACGCCAGTGGAGGCGGCGGTGGGGGCGGGCCGTAGCAGTTCCCGTCGGTGCATCGCAGACCCGTGGGGTCGGTGCCGTTGAGGGGGTCGTTGTTCACGTAGTGGTAGGGATTCGCCTGCGTCGTGGTTCCAGGAACGCCGTCGAGGGGGTCGCGTTTAGTGAAAGAGCCCGTCTTAGGGTCGTAGTCCCGCGCCCTCAAGTAGACCAGATCGTTGATGGTCTGCTCGCCCTTGTAGCCCATGTAGGTGTCGAACGTGGCAGCGCTGCCTGGGGCAGGAGCACCGAACGGGTCGTAGCCGTTGCTTGGTGCTAGGGCGCTCGGTGTGGCGATCACCGAGTCATGCATGTCGTACGAGTACATGTAAGCGGTGTACGGGCCGGTGCGGTAGTTAATCCGTTCGAGTCCGTAGTTCGAGCGTACGTAGTTGGTGCCGTTGGCCCAGCCGTCCAGGATCTGTGGCACGGGTCGGGTTTCGTCCCACACTAGGTCGTAGGCGGTGTTGGGCGTCACCAGCCGCGTCATCTGCTGGTGACCATCGTAGGTGCGGCTCTCGATCGTGGACGTCGTCCCGCTTTGGGTCTTGGTCTTCGTGTTCGGGAGCCCTCGATCGTCATAGTTGGTCGCGATGGTCACGCCCGCCGCGGTCTGACTGTCGCGGCGCCCGTCGTCATCGGAGTGGTAGGTCGTCGCTCCGGACGTACTGTTGACCGACCCAGTGAGCCGAGCGTTGTCGTCATAGCTGTAGTTGGTCGTAGTCCCGTCCCCGTTGGCGCTACAAAGCCGTGAGCCGCGGGTGTTGTAGGTATAGCGGAACTCGGTGGTGGTAGTAGCAGTGCAAGTAGCGGTGTTGCTCTGGCACCCGCCGGCAATGGATTGGCAGCTGACCTGACCGGCGTTGTCGTACTGGTAGTTCTTGGTGATCCCAGCCAGTGTGTCGGTCTCGAGCTTGAGCCGCCCGTCGGGCCGCCACAGCGCTGTGGTGTTGGTGACCGTGTCTGGGTTCGGGGATGCGTTGTGGATGACCTGGTGATACGTCTTGGCTTCGCCAGTGTGTCCGAGCGTGTTGTCGTAGGTGTAGGTGCGGGCTTGACCATTACCGAGATCTTCGCTGGTCATGTTGCCATCGCCGTCGTAGCTGTACATCGCGACGGCTGCGTAGCCGCCACCGACATTGGCGGCGGTCATAGTCAGTCGGCTCTGCCGATCATGCTGGTACTGGAACTGGGCGGTGTCCGGATAGGTGATCTCGAACGGGTTGCCAGCCATGTCGTAGTAGTAGCTGTACGTACCTGAAGCACCGGTGCCTGGGGTGGGCACGGTTGCTGAGGTGATATTGCCTTGGTCGTTGTAGGTGTAGTCACTGGTCAGCGTCTGGCCACTTTGCACGGCCGTCACGCGGGTTTCGGCACCCCGAGCGTCGAACCAATGTTTCACGGTCACCGTTGCCGTACCCGCTGCGGTGGGTGCGAAGTCCGCTTCCTTCACTCCACCGCTGTTCCAGTACTGCCGGTTCTCGGTACGCCCGGAGGGTTGGGTGATCGTCTTGACTCGCCCGTAGAGGTCGTAGTCGTAGGTTGTCCGCTTCGCCCCGGTCGACAAGGCGGTGTTGATGGGGTCGGTCTGCGACTTGAGTTGGTTGTCACCGAACCAGTCCCAGCTTTCGGTGGCCTGGTGGAAGCTGGTCGGGTTGGCCGGATCGTTGTTGGTCCACGCGGTGCGTGTCTGGCGGTTGGCGCGGCCGTCGTAGGTGTACGAGACCAGGTCTTGCGCAGTCCCGTTGGCGTTGGTAACGGTCTTGACCGATCCCCGCCAGTCGTAGGTGTTCACTACCGCCGGGTATGGATCGGTCGCGTAGCTCGTCGGCGGGACGTGCGCTTCGGTTGTGCGCAGCGTCCGGCCTTCTGGATCGTAGGCCGTTGTCTGGACGACCTCAGCTGGGTCACTCGTCTGCGCCCGTGCCGGGTTCGGCTTGAAGGTCCGAAGCACTCGACCCTCTTGGTCGTAGTCCATGCGCTTGTACGGAGCGGTCGCGTCACCGTTCGAGCGTGGTTCATCGATGCGGATGGCCCGCCCGTCGCCGTCGTAGGTCGTGACGCGAGGCCAATTCTGGAAGAAGTTCGGGGGCGTGACTTTCCATTCCCGACCCAACGCGTCGTACACGTATGAGGTCACGCGCTTCAACGACTGGTCGCCAGTGGCCCAGTTGTACCCAACGGCGCCCGGCTCGCCGCTGGGGCGGGCCTGCGGCAGGTTGACCGGTTCCTCGGTGGAGGACTGCAGGCGACCGGCGGGCGTGTACAGCTTCTCGGTGATGAGACTGGTGTCGGTATTCTGTCGGATGACCGTGGTCTTCCACTCGCGGCCCGATGCGTCGTAGTCGGTGTGCGTCGTGACCTGCCGAGGTGACCCAAACCCTTCGGTCACATCGGTCTTCCGATCGAGCTCGTCGTACACATATTTGGTGACGCTGCGGGCCGACGTGGTGCCGTCCCGCTCGACATCACCAGTCGGCCCGTCAACCTCGGTCAGTCGATTGCGGGCGTCGTACACCCTGTGAGTCGCGTGTGAAAGATCAGCACCGACTGCGTCCGGGTTGGCGACATCGGTCGGGCCGATGATGGTCCAGGTGGTATTGCCGTTGTTGTCGTAGTGATACCAGGTCGATACGCCCCCAGCAGTTGCTCCGGGCACCACCTTCTGGGTCAAGCGGCCGAGCGCACCATACGCCATCGTAGTGACCGCATTGCCGGGGGCCGTTACGGTGGTCTGCCGGCCGGCCGAGTCGTAATCGTACGTGGTGGTTGCGCCAGTCGTGTCCGCCAGGTTGACATAGGCAGTCTGGGTGAGGAGCTGGTGATCTGATGTGTACGTCGACCGGGAAGTCGGCCGGTTGGTTGCCGAGTCGGGCGCATCAGGATTCGATGGATTGTCCCGGCCGTATACGCGGGCAAGGTTTCCAACCGTGTCGTACCGGTTGCGAAGTGGGAAGTATGTGACGTTGTCGGCGTCCGAGTCAGTTTGCGACAGCAGGCGGCTCCGAGCGTCATAGGTGAAACGAGTGATCGCACCCATCTGGCTGGTTGAGGTCAGCATTCGACCGGCGCCGTCGTAGACCATTTGTGTGGTCTGAGGCGTAGTCGAGCCGAATCCCTGGACATTCGTCAACAGGTCTCGCGTTACTGGATCATACGTGTATTTGGTCGATACGCCGTCTGGGTCGACCGTCTTCGTCACCAATCCGTTAGCCGAGTCGACAACTGTTGCCGCGGTCTGCCCCGGCTCTGTGACGGTGTGGGGAATCTTGTCCTTCGGATCCGACGGGTTGTTGTAGCCGAAAGACGTCGACAGCGTCTGGGTTGGACCTGATCGCTGGGTGGCGGACTGGGGCCGATCGTCCGAAGCTCCAACGTAGTTCAGTGAAGTGGACTTTGCGCCAGCGGTTGTCAACGGGCGTGTGACGTCGTTGAGTTGAGTGCCAGTCCAACCGTTCGTTGTCGTGGCCTGCGGGCTTTGACGGTCTGATGTCGTGCCAAGCTTCCCGTTCGTCGTCCACGTCTTGTTCGTAGTCTTGCCATACGGGTCGATGGCCCCGCGCGCGTGGGATCCAGTGTCGACCATGTACGTCATCTGCTCTGCAATGACCGGCGGGCTGGCCGCGTCTCCCCACTTCACGATCGTGTCGGCCTGGTCAGTCCCAGCGCCCGACGTATCTTGATACGTGAAGTAGACGTTGTCGCCGGAGGTATCGTTCTTGTGGGCGATGAACTGATGCGAGACCCGCAAACCGCGCGACTCATAGTCGACGTGGAGGGTCTTGTGCAGGGTCCCGTCGACTCGCGAGCCCTCGTAGATGTCGCCCACCTGACCTGGGTTGCCGTTGTAGACGTAGCAATCCCTCCCGCCATCGCCGAAGTCGACGCGTAGGTGGCAATAGTCGCCCGGCTGATTAGCGGCATTATCTGAGAGGTTGTAGTGATAGCTCACGACGCGGCCGTCGGTCTTGCCCGTCTGGTTGGTGCTCGCCGTGACCGAGGCCAACCAGTTGTTGGCTTGCCACACGAAGGTCAAAATGTGACCGGTTGAAGAGGTCGCGGTCTTTAGGAGGTTCGGGGCGACGGTGTCATAAGCCAGCGTTACCGTCTGACCGTCCCAGTTCTGCATCGAGCTGAGGCGACCATCGGAGCCAAAGATCCACTTCTCCTGAGACCGGAAGAGGAGCTCATACTTACTGGTCGTGCCATTGAACGTGAGGGTGCCGTCGATGCCTTCCGGCGAGGTCCACTGGTTCGTGCCCGTGTTGATAAAGGCCACTTGGCGGCCATCATTCATTCTGATCCCGATATTGGACTTGCTCGTCGCCGATCCGAGCAGGCTCAGCTTGACCGAAAAGCTGGTTGACCACGCACTCTGCAGCGGACTGAGGGTCGGCGTGGTATCGCGGGTATTGAGCGTCCGCTGGAAGTTCATGCCATATACGGAACCAGGAAAGTCGATGTCCGTAGTTTGGTGAACCAGATTACCGTTGGCGGCATTCACGGGGTCACCGGCGAAGTCGAGCCAGGCGGAGTCGACGCCCAGATTCTCCGCGGAGTGCGCGTCCATGATTTCCCGCGCCGTCGGCTTACGCACCTCGACCCTGCGAATCTTGCCTGACCCGCTGACCGGGTCGGCGTCAGCGACATAGGCCCAAAAGCTGCCAGCTGGAGCTCCGACCGCCGTCATCGCGATCCCGTACGGGTGGCAGACCGTTCCCGGGGTGCCGTCTGCATGCCCGCCAGCCTGGTCAGCGGTAATCTTGACTGGTTGCTCGCCGCCGGCGAGGCTGTGCCGGTACAGGCTCCCCACACAGGCCGATGATTCGGGGGATGCTGGACTTGAGAGGGCGACAAACGACTGTGACGGGTCGATGGCGAACCCGCCATCACTCGGCAGGTTCTTCCAATCATTGGGAGACCCTGCGTTCGCGTAATACCAGCGCCCACCCGTCGGCGTATTGGCAATGCCGCCCTTGTTGCCTGAAGAAACGTCAACCGTGTAGATGGCCCCATTAACCGAAATGAGGAGGGTGTTGTTGGCGAGCAACGTCATGTTGGCTGAGCCCGACCAGCAGTCGCACCCGCTGAACGAAAGCCCTCCGGGGACCGGGATCGGCGTGACAAGAGAGCTGCCCAAGTCGACGCGATACACCCCACCGTAGGAGTTCGTCCCGCCGAGCCCATCTCGACCGCGGTCAAGCACATAGAGGACACTGCCTCCGCCATCGGCCGCTACGGCCTGAGGGGTGCGGAACCGGAAGTAGTTCTCTGGATTGGCAACTGTGCTGCACTTGTTGCCATTGATGTCTGGGGCGACAATCTCGCTCTGGCAGTAGTACGGATCGCGACGCTCAGCCTCAGGTAGCGACGGATCCAGCTTGATTCCGCCGATCGCCGTCCCGTTCGCGTAGATCTTCCCCCAGCGATACCCATCAGCACCCTCAGGAACCGACGGGCTCACAGCCTCGGTCAGGTCTCCCGTACCGCCGACGTACCAATTGTTGCCGTTGTCGACTGCGGGGTAGGTCGGCCGCTTCATGGAGCCCGCGGTCGACACGGCGCCACTCGTCGTAACGGAATACACCGTGTCGTGCCCATACGACGAGACGTACATGCTCGTGCCGCCGTTGGTGATCGCGAGACCCATCGGAGAGTCGATCGAGGCCACGATCGTCGACAATGCGGTGTCGGCGGCGTGAGCCGGCGGCGCCAGCAACACGATCAGCGGCAACCCGACCAAGCCAAACAGCACCAGCGCACGTACCGCGAAGGCACGCGCCTTCATTCCCGTCACCCGCATGTTGTCTCCCGAGTCCTACGCGCTCAGCGCGCTCAAGCAAAGTAAGCGGCCACCGACGGCAACCGTACAAATCCCCAAAGGGCTGGCATCTTCACACAGCCGAGCGCACCACGCGTGGATCGCATCGACGCTGAGGGCAGCGGCTGGTCAGACGCCGCACTTCGACCGCAGATCCGAGATGATCTTCTTGCCATCATCGGTCCCGGGACCGCCCGGCGAGACGCCAGCGGTGAAAACCGCATCCGCCTGATCTCGAGTCAGCCCCGCATAGCCGTCCTGCAGACAGCCGAGCTGCACCGCGCTCAGCTTTCCCCCCGCCTGATCTTGGGCCAACCGGGCAAACTGCGGCGCGAACACGAGGGCGCGCCGACAGTCCTGGAGGTACCCGAGCAAGGACCCAAAGGGCGCTGAACCCGGCGCAGCCCCAGTCCGGAGACTGGCAAGCAGCGCCGTGTCCTTGGATAGCCGGTCGGTCACACAAGCTTCCTCGTCCGGCGTCGCCCCCAAGGCAGAGCGAAGACCCGTCACGACGTCACCTGCGTTCCCGGCGGGCGCAGCGAACGTGATAGGTGGCAGGACCGGGACCGTCGCCGGGGGCAATGGCGACGTGGTACCAGGAGCGACGCTCGTCCCGGACCCCGGTGGCGCGGCCGCAGGCTGAGAGGGACTCGACGGGGACGAACAAGAACACGCCCACCAGACACAGCCCACCAACATGACAGCCCGCACGGTACGCATCGGGAGACCGTAGCTCAGGCAGTCCCGGGTGCCGACGCCGGGACCGCAACGAATAGAAGCGAATCGTCCCGGGCTCAACCGCCCACCAGGGGCCGTTGCCCCTTGAACGCACCCTCCTCGGCCTTCCGCCTCGGGCGGCTTCGGAAGTAGCTCCGCCAGATCCCAAGCGTCAGGTACACGGCTTCCGGGAAGCCAGTTGGCTCCATGAATCCGATGCTCGGTTTCTGAATCACGACGACGGTTTCGACGATGCTGCCGGGCACTGACGCGCTGTCAGGGGCCGAAGGCTCTTGGCTGCGTTGAAAGGCCCAGACCGCGAACCCAGCGAACAGGCTGGTCGCGACACCGATGACCACGTTGTCCGAGATCATCCAGCCGAGCGCCTCGCGCAAGGTCCAGGCGATCAGCACCCAGGCGAGTGCGGCCCCAGCACCCGCGATGACCAGGCCCAAGCTGGTGGTCTTCGTGGCCGGGCGCGTGACACCTCGAGCCATGTGCATGAGCGAGACGGTCATGGCGATGATCCAGAGCAGGATGGTGGTGAGGGCCACACTGTGCTCGAAGGCAGTCTGCGGGACATGGCCCACGGCTGGGTCCGCGCGTTGCTCGATGGTGTTGAGCCAGACGAGCAGGCACACGCCGACAGCCGTGGCCACAACCCAGGGCCGGGCTGGGGCGCCGCTGTAGGCGAACACGGCGGCCGTGAGGCAGAGGACCGCGGTCGAGACGAACAAGAGCGAGGTGTCGGCCGGCACGCTAGCGGCGAGCACGAGGAGGACGAGCCCAGCGAGCATGACCGGAACAGGCCAGAAACGGGCTCGCCAGCTCGGCTGTCGATCGCGGCGGGATACGGCTTGCCAGCTGCGATGCCACCAACGAGGTCCGCGCTCGGGCGACGGACCGACGGACGTAGCGCCCAGAAGCAACAAAGAGCAGATAAAGGTCGTTAGCAGGGTTGACGCCGAACCCCAGACGCACATCGGTGCGAGCAGCGCAAGGAATACGAATGCCGACGTGACGCGGACGTACTCGCACACGGTCGGAAGCAGATTCGCGACACTCTGGCCGAGGCGGGTAGCACCGGCCACAAGCTGGACGAGCCCCACATCGACAGCAGCAACCGGT
>Ga0075021_10001786_pt1 | contig 11139 bp, 10 predicted proteins | sample ColStrG_CSR_2012_FD_72749 | JGI IMG/M metagenome (GOLD analysis project Ga0075021, IMG submission 72749) | Freshwater sediment microbial communities in response to fracking from Pennsylvania, USA - Cold Stream Run_MetaG_CSR_2012 | ecosystem: Environmental > Aquatic > Freshwater > Creek >... | reverse complement strand
CCCGTGCGGATTGAGCCCAACGTCTTCGATCGGAGAATTCGATGCGAGTGCTGGTGACCGGAGCCAACGGGGTCTTCGATCGGGCGCGTGCCGGGGTGCATGCGGTGACATACTTGGGTACTGCCCGGGTGCCGACCCCGTGGCGAACTCCGACGCCGGATCACCGTTGGGGGCGCGATCATGAGCCGCCCGAGGCGCATCGCGTCGATCCCGCGCCCGCCGAGATGCGCGGTGAGTTCGACGACTACATCGACGATCGGTATCCAACGCTGACCACCGCGAACGTCGGGGAGGCGTTTCCAGGAACGCTGACTCCGATGTCGCTGCTGCTCGGCAGGGACGCATTGCGCCTAGCCGGAGCTATACAGGTCGACGTACTCGGGATGCACGACGAAGAAGTCGTCCGCGCCCAGCGCACGCTGAGCATCGCCTCTGTCGGGCACCGGTTGTACACGAACCTCTCGGTGGTCCACGCGATGGCGCGGGCGATGCCGGGCACCAATGCCCGCGAGGTAGACGAGCACATTCTGGGCATTCCGCACGCGGCGGAGACCGCAGAAGAGCACGGGTCGGTTCTCGAATCGATCCGCTCCGCACTCGGCATGCCCGCCGCGGCCATGCGGATGGCCGGCACCGGCCGTCGGGTCGCTGAAATCAGTGTGTGCATAACGGCTCTGACGCCATCGCCTGTCGAGCTTCGTGAACTCGACGGCAGCGCCTTACTGACGCTGATCGACTCGATGCGCGAAATCACCATCGATGCCTGGGCTTACAGCACCACCACCAACCTGGTCGCCTCAGCCGCCCAAGCTTTGGTGCGCAAGATCGCCCCCGAACTCGACCTGTCGGCGATGCGTGGTGGCACTAAGGGGCTAGCCAGCGCTTCTCTGCTCGGTGGTGTGCGGCGCCTCGTGGATCTGTCGCGCGCCCAGTCGCAAGTCGAGCAAGTTCTTCGGTCCGAACCGGCTGAGGACCTTGTCAAGCGGCTCGACGATGTCGACCCGATGTTCGCCATGGCGTTCTGGAAGTTGATCGCGGAGGCCGGCCACCGCGGACCAGGCGAGACCGAGTTGGCGAACTTGATGTATGGCGACAACCCCGCCAAGCTCCTCGACATGGTGAGGATGGCACTCGACGTGCAGCCCCGCATGTTCCCCGATCCGACGCGGCTCTCTGGGGTGCCTCGCCGGGCGGTGGCTGCGCTGAATGCCGCCGTGCGGCGGCGCGAGCGCTCAAAAGACGTGGCCATGCGCGGTACCCACGCGCTTCGATTGGCGCTCCGCGAGGTCGGACGCCGCCAGGTCGACGCCGGGGTCTTCGAAGAAATCGATGACGTCTTCTACCTGGTGCCCGACGAAGTCGTCGCACCTGTTCTGCACGCCGAGCGCATCTCCGCGCGTCGCGCTGAGCGTACGCGGCTGGCAGGGCTGAATATTCCGGCGACGTTCACCCTGCGCTGGGAACCGCTGGGCAGCGATTACGCGGGCGCCGGCGCTCAAGTACTGCACGGCATCGGCGCGTCGCCGGGCATCGTGCGCGGGCCGGTGCGCGTCGTGCACACGCCGGATGACATCGTCGACATCGAACCCGATAGCGTTCTTATCGCGCGTGTCACCGATGTCGGCTGGACGCCGATGTTCAGCTGCGTGGCAGCGGTCGTCACCGATGTCGGTGGTCTGCACTCGCATGCGGCGATCGTCGCCCGCGAGTTCGGCGTGCCTTGTGTGGTCGGAACAGCCTGCGCGACGTTAAACCTCAAGAACGGTTGCATCGTCGAGGTCGACGGGACTCGCGGAACTGTCACACTTGTGCAGGCTTTGTAGCGAAGCCTCCAGCCACTACAGGTCAATCGGACGACGGCGGGCGGCGTGATGATTGGTCGGCCAACCGCTGAGTTGCTAGGCGGTCCAGGACCACAACGGCGCCCGACTCTCGACGGACCCAACTGCGATCCTCGAAGTCCCGCAAAATCTCGCTCAGCGTTTGTCCCGACGTCCAGACCAGGTCGGCGAACTCGTAGTCGGCCAACCCTACTGACACGTGTACCTCGGCACCTTGATCAGTTCCGAATCGCTCAGGCGCGAACAACTCCGGATTGAGTAGCCCCAGAAGCGCCCTGGCATCGCCGAGATCGTCGTCGCCGACATTGGGAAGCCGTAGTGCGTGTTTCCGATCAGCCTTTTCGCTGTGAGAAGCGCGCGCTGACGGATTGTCGCTGTCGTTTCCGGTGCTGATCATCGCGTTCAGCCCCTTATTTCACCGCAGCGGCGCGAAGCAGTAGCGGTCGACCGGCCCGAGACGGGCGACCGCCCGGCATGCTCAGAAGTATTCTGAGCCGCCATCGACATTGAGCAGCACGCCATTGATATACCCGGCGCGCTCCGAGAGCAGGAATGCGATGGCGTCGGAGATGTCTTCGGGCACACCGAACCGGTTACCCCAGGTGGCTCCGCCCCAGGCTTGGTTGCGCTCGCGGAAATCCTCATCCTCGGTGTGACCGGACTTGGCCATCCGCTGTCGGCGTTCCTCGACGAGCTGTTCGTTCAGGACCATCCCGGGCAGCACGGCATTGGCCCGGATACCCTGAGCGCCATACTCTTTAGCGAGGTTCTTGGTGAAGTGCGCCAACGCCGCTTTTTGCGCCGAGTAATGGGCGATCCGCGGAATGAAATGGCGCACCGACATCGCCGACGTGGTGACGAGCGCACCGCCGCCGTTCTGCAGCATGGCCGGGATCGCGGCGCGCGCGATCCGCACCGACGTCATCAGAACCGACTGAAACGCTCTCTCCCACAGCTCGTCTGGCTCCACGGGCGACGTCCGTACCTCACAGAGGCCAACGGTGTTGACCACCTTGTCAATGTGGCCGTAATGCTCGGTGGTCTCCTTGACGATCTTTTCGGCGTCTCCGGCGTGGGTGAGGTCGGCGACCACGGTCAACGTCGACGCCGCACCGGCGTCGGACACCTCTTGTGCGACCGACTGCAGGCTCGGCTTGGTGACATAGCGGTACTCGGAATCGCCCGCGTCGCGACCGCGCGAACACAGGACCACGTGAGCGCCTTCCGCGCCGAGCCGGACCGCGGTGGCCCGGCCCATTCCCTGTGTCGCGCCCAGCACGATCGCGACTTTGTCTTTCAGTCCGAGATCCATGTCGTCCTCCAATCAGCCTCGGGGCAGGCCCAACCAGCGCGCGGCGATGATATTGCGTTGAATTTCGCTGGTGCCGCCGATGATCGACAGCACCGTGGATGCGCGCAGGAAGTGCTCGGCGTCCTCAGCCAGCGGGTCGCCGGAACCGAGTGTGTAGGCATTGGGACCGAGAGCATCGACGAGCCACTGCGCCACGCGCTGCGCGATCGCCGGGCCGTGTAGCTTGCTCATCGACGCCTCACCACTGGCGGACTGGCCGCGCTCGCCCAGGGCGACGACCTGCTGACCGAGCAGGCGCTCGGCCTGCAGCTCCATAATGAACTCGCCGATGTCGCGGTAGTCGGACTCGTCGAGCTTGGCCCCCTGCCTGTCGACCCGGTCCAGATAGCGGGCCAAAAGTAGGCGTGCCTCACGGCCGCCGAAGCTCATCGAGCGCTCCATGTCCAGTGCCTGCGACATCATCGTCCACGCCTGGCCCGGGTGCCCGATGAGCGCCCGCGCCGGGACCGTCACGTTGTCGAAAAAGCAGGCGTTGACTCGCCATCCGCCCAGCACCCGCACCGGTTGTATTGTCACGCCCGGCGCGTGTGCATCGATCATCAACAGCGACAGGCCCCGATGGCGGGTGCTGTCGGGTTCGCTCCGTACCAGCGTGTAGATCCAGTCGGCCAGGTGTGCACCGGAGGTCCACATTTTCTGGCCAGTGACGATGAAGTCGCCGTCGGTTGTCCGGCGGGCCTTGGTGCGTAGCGCCAACATGTCGCTGCCCGCTTCGGGTTCACTGTATCCACCGGCGTAACTCCACGACGCGTCCAGTATGCGCGGAATATGTTCGGCTGCAAGGTCTTCAGGTCCGAATGTGGCCAGCATCCAGCCGACCGCTTCGGCCTGTTCCAGGCCGTAGGTGGGTAGCCCCGCCGAGTCCAGTTCCTCGTGGGCGATGAACCGCTCGGTCTGCGACGCCGCCCTTCCGAGCGGGGCGGGCCAGCCCAATCCGATGACGTCCTGGCGAACCAGCCAGGGATGGAACAGCTTAGGAGCCTGGCGGTCGCTCTCGAGCTCGGCCATTTCGGCTCGCATTGCCGCCATGTCGTCGGCGCTGAACTCGTCGATATGGCCGCGCAACTCGTCACGGAACTTGGCTTCACGGTCGTCAGGGCGAAATTTCATGGTCGCCAGTCCCTTTCGTAGGTTTAGGCGCAATCAGGCCAGCAGGCTGTAACCGCCGTCGACGGGAATGGTCAGCCCGGTGACGAACTGGAAGTCGCTGCTGAGCAGCGCGAGGACGACCGAGGCCAGCTCGTCGGGCTGGCCCAACCGGCGCAGCGGGGTCTTTTGTGCCACCGCGGCCTGCATCTCCTTGACCCCGGCGATGATGTCCTCCCCGCCGTGACCGGGGTTGTCGACGAGTGAGGGGGAGATGCCGTTGACTCGCACACCACGGGGCCCAAGTTCGGCGCCGTAGTAGCGCACCAGGTTCTCCATCGCCGCCTTCGCCGGTCCGATTGCCCCGTAGTAGCGGGCATAATGGTTGGCGCCCAGGCTGCTGACCGCCACTACGGCGCCGCCGACTTGCTCCAACTCGGGCAGGGCGGTGCGCACCGCCTCCCACAAACCCCACACTTGGACGTTGAACACCCGGTCGTACTCTTCGCGAGTGACCGTCAGCGTCCGCCCGGCGACGATCGGCACCGCGGTGGTCACCAGTCCGCCCAGCCCACCGAGTGCCTCGATGGCCCCGGTCACCAAACCGGCCGCGTCGGTGCCGAGGTCGCCGCGTACCAGCACCGGCTCGGGGCCGCCGGTGGCCGCGGCCAATTCCTGGGTTTCCTTGGCTGCAGTGTCATTTTCGAGGTAGCCGATCGCGCAGCGGCTGCCCGCGGCGGTCAGTTGCACCACGGTGGAGCGGCCGATCCCGCGGCTGCCGCCGATGACGAGAACCTTGTCGGGCAGCGTGCGGGTGTGGGTCTGCGTCGTCACTGTGCGGACCCTTCGCCGTAGTGCTCGTCGCGCTTGCGGAATGCTTCGCTGGTGCCGCTATTGGCGCGCTCCTTGACGAAGTTGAACTCGTCGGGTTCAAACCGCAGGTTTGTGCCGTAGCTGTGGAAGAGGTAGGAGGTGGTTTCTTCCAGGCTCAGCGCGGAGCCGGCCTCGACGAGGCGGTAAGCCTCTTTGGCGATGGTGATGCCGTCCGCGGGCATCTTCGCCACTTGTGCGGCCAGCGCCTCCGTTTCGGCTGCGACATCTGCCTCGTCGGCGAAACGCGTGAACAGCCGAGCCGACTCGAATTCCGCTCCCGTGGCCATTCGGCCTGTCAGCATGAGATCGCGTGTCACGACCGGACCCAGCCGGTGCATGAACAACGCGACGTTGCCCAACACCGGTCCGAGGAAGCGCGCAGCCGGCATTCCGATTTTGGCCTGTCGGGATACCACCGCGAGGTCGGCGGCCAGCGCCAGTTCCAGCCCCAACCCGAGTGCGTAAGACTCCACTTGGACGATGGTGGCTTTCGGGAATCCGATGAACTCGTGAAACATCCTTTGGCCCTTGCGATCCACGGCCAAGCGCCGTCGTTGGCTGGGCCGGCGCTCATCACCCGGGGTGGCATACCATCCGTAGGCGCGGTCGAGGTCGACGCCGGTGGTGAAGACGCCGCCTTCGCCGCGCACTAGGACCACTTTGATGGCGTCGTCCTCGGCGATGTCGTCGAGATAGCGACCCATCAGCTCGCAATCCTCGGGGGCCATCGCGTTCTTCTTTGCCGGGTTGCAGATGGTGATCCGCGCGATGTGGGTTTCGTGGTCCTTGGTGAGGATTACCCGGTCGGCTCGGCCGGGCGGCGTGGTGGTGGCGTCGGTAGCGGTCATTCAGTTCACTCCTTTGGGATCGGTGAAGAACGTCTTATCAATGACGTCGCGGGAGAGCATCCGCAACATCACCTCGTCGGCGCCGCCGCCGATCGACAGCAACCGGGAATCACGGAAGAAGCGGGAGGTCCACGTCTCGGCCATGTAGCCCATGCCCCCGTGATATTGCAGACAGGTGTCGGCCACCCGGCGAATCAGCTTGCCGGCCAATAGCTTCGCGCTGCTGGTGCGACGGGTGACATCGGTGCCGGTGACGATCAGCTCGGCGCAGGAGTGCGCGTAGCGCTTGAGCGCGTCCACTTCACAGGCGAGTTCGGCGAGGTTGTACTGCAGGTGCTGGTTGTCGATGAGTTTGCCGCCGAATGCCGGACGCTCGCACAAGTAGTCCACGGTACGCCCGATGGCCGTCTCCATCTGCCCGACCGCCTGATAAACCGCGCAGATTCGTTCGGTCTGGAATTGCTCCATCTGCTGTTGGAAACCACGCCCGATCTCACCGATGGTGTTGTGGACCGGAACACGGACCCGGTCGAAGGTCAGTTCGGCGGTGTCCGAGCACCAGTTGCCGAGCTTCTTCAGCGATCGGCTCACGGTCAGTCCCGGGGTGTCGGTCGGCACGATGACCTGGCTCATCCCGCGGTATCCGCCCTCATCGGAGGTGCGCACCAGCAGGCACAGCCAGTCGGCCTGCACACCGTTGGTGATGTAGGTCTTGGCTCCGCTGATCAGCCAGTCGCAACCGTCGCGCACAGCCCTGGTACGGATGCCGGCCACGTCGGAGCCGGCGTCGGGTTCGGTCACCGCGATGGAGCAGATCTGTTCACCGGCGATCGCGGGTGCGAGGAATTCGCGCTTGAGTTGGTCGCTGCCGTGCGCATGCAGCGACGGCGTGGCCATGTTGGCCTGCACGTTGTAGGCCATCGGAATTCCGTTGCAGGGCAGCCGGCCGAACTCCTCGCCGGCGATCACAGTGAACCAGTGATCGGCGCCTTCGCCGCCGTAGGCGGGGCTGTATTCCAGGCCTAAGAGGCCGAGCTTGGCGAATTCCGGGAACAGCTGGTGGCCGGGGAAGCCAGCCTGGTCCTCCCACTCATCGATCCGCGGTTCAACGGTTTTGGCCAGCATCTCTCGTACGCTGGACCGGAACAGTTCGTGTTCGTCGGTGAATTGCATGTCAGGCCTCCGTTGCCTGGTTCCGTGGCTCCTGAATCTGAGCGAGCGGCGACTCCATCCGTCGGCGCGCCCGCTGGTAGGGCTAGCTGGAGGGTGCGGTCTCGGTGGCCAGAACGGGCACGGCACCCCCAAACTAGTAACCTGGTTATACAAAAGGTGCGACCGGTTTGGCAAGCTGCACGACCCGGTGACCATCACGGTTTCAATGCGAATGCCTCGACTGCGTTGTCGCGCAGGAACAATTGCTCGACTTCGGGTTTCAGCTCCAGCGCTGCCAGCCCGGTCAGTGCGGCCTCGAACGTCAGGATCGGCCAGTCACTTGCCCAGACGCACTTATGCCGACCGTAGGTGCGGAGAAAATGCACGAACTGCGGCGGATAGTACTTGGGCAGATGAGCGCTGGTGTCGATCCACACGTTGGGGTGCTTAGTGGCAACCGCGATCATTTCCTCTGTCCACGGCCAGCCGATGTGGCCGGCGACGATGCGCAGTTCCGGAAAATCGATAGCCAGCCGGTCGATGTGGCCGGGTCGGCCGGTCTCGGACGTGTAGGTGGCCGGGCCGGTTCCACCCACCTGAATCTGTACGGTGATGTCGAGGTCGCAGCAGGCCGCGTAGAGCGGGTACCACTGGGCTTCGGTAGGGGCTTTGTCGAGGATGAACGGCTCGAGTTTCAGGCCCTTGAAGCCGTACTCGCCGACCAGGGCGCGCAGGGTGTGCACGGCGGGCATCACCCCGTCGGGGGACCAGGGGTTAGCGCTGGCCACCCCGATGAGCCGATCCGGATGGCGCCGTACGGCATCGATAACGGCGCCATTGGGGATGAGTGGTCCGGCCGAACACATGGCCTTGCTGATGCCGGCCTCATCCATTTCGTCGATCAACGTCTCCAGGGGGATGCCGGTGCGCAACCGGGCCCCGTGCGACATGCGGTCGGCCAGGGTGAAGTTGCGCTGCGGCATCTTGACCACGGCGTCAGCCGGCCAGGGCTGCACCCAGCCATCGATGATCGGGACGCGATGCGGTGCTGTGCTCATAGGGGTTCAGCCTCTCGGCAGGCCGAGCACTCGCTCGGCAATCATCGTCTTGACAATTTCATCGGTACCCCCGGCGATGTGGAAGGCCGGTGCTGACAGCAGCACCAGTCGCCAGTCGTCGAGGCCTGCATCCCGCTGCGAAAGCCGGTTGCCCAAGCGGCCGGCGACGGCATCGGCCAGCGTGCTGACGACGGTGCCGGTGGCGAGTTTGGCCAAAGCGGCTTCGGGCCCGGGCGATACCCCGGCGACGATGCGCTGATGCACCCCGGCTTCGAAGGCGGCCAGGGCGCGCTGGTCGATGACGGCATCGATGAACGTCTCGCGAGCAGTGCCGTCCGGCCACCCTAGACTGCCGGCCTGACGCACCAGCCGGCCCAGGGACCGCCCGAAGCTGGAGAATCGTTCGAAGCCCAGTGTTGTCATCGCCACTGACCAGCCCCCGCCGGGTTCGCCGAGGACCGCATCGGCGGGCAGGTCCACGTCGTCGAAGAAAACCTCAGAGAACGACGCGCCGCCGGTCATTTGTCGCAACGGCCGGACGTCGATTCCGGGGCTCGACATGTCCACGACGAACGCGGTGAGGCCGCGGTGACGTGCTTGGCTGGGATCGGTCCGGGCTAGCAGGTAGCCGTATTCGGCGTGACGTGCTTCCGATGTCCAGACCTTTTGGCCGGTCACGCGCCAACCGTTGCCGGTGCGGATCGCGCGGGTGGACACCCCGGCCAGGTCGCTGCCGGCACCGGGCTCACTGAACAGCTGACACCACACTTCCTCGCCGCGGAGGATGGCCGCGCAGTGGCGATTCTGCTCGCGAGTGCCGACTGCGAGCAACGTCGGTCCGACCATCTCCAGCGTGACGCCGAACAGGCCGCGCGGCACGTCGTACTCCGATTCCAGGTCGGCCCACGCCAGGGCGTACTCCGACGGCAGAGCCCGTCCGCCGACCTCCCGCGGCCAGGTCAGCCCCGCAAGCCCGTGGTCGTAGAGCAACCGCTGCCAGGCGACACCGCGAGCGCGCCACGCCTCGGGATCCGAAATGGGGCGGAACTGGGCGAACATGGCGTCGGGGAAGCCGTCAGGCCGGTGCTCGGCATGAGTGTCGAGGAATTGCTTGGCCTCTTTGAGAAAGGTGTCGACCGAATCGGGCTGGGGCTGCATCACACTCTCTACTGTCTGTCATGTACGCCGCTTGGCACTGCAAATACTAACCTGGTTATATATTAAAGACGGCACGTTGTTGCGAGGAGCGTTCAGTGACATCTCCGTCATCCGCCGACGGCGCTGAGGCGCTCGCCCGCGACCTGCTCGCGGAGGGACAGCTTGTCGTTCGCCTCGACGGCAGCCGGGTCTACCCGCGCGCGAGCGAAAGACCGCCGCGCCCCCGACGGTGTATCGGGCCATCGGCACCGGTGCCCTTGCCGTGGCGGCGGACATCCCCTGCCGGTCTTGCTTATGATTTTGGAACGGAAGCGAAACTCCGGTGGCGCTTTACGCTAACCAGGATTCCTATTTAGATGCGACAATAATCTGGTGCATCCCGACAGTGAGGCCGTGACGCACCCCACCGCGGGCCAGCTGGTGGCTGACAACATCCGCCGCAAGATCATTCTGGCCGAGTTCCATGACGGTGATTTCCTGCCGAACGAGGGGCAGTTACTCGCCCAATACGGTGTGTCACGCCCCGTCCTGCGCGAAGCGATCCGAATCCTGCAGTCCGAATCGCTGTTGACGATCCGGCGCGGCAGCAAGGGAGGTGCCCGGGTCAACGCACCCCGACCCCAACCGGTGGCGCGGCAAGCGGGCGGACTGCTCCAGTACAGTCACACCACCGTCTTCGACGTGTTCCGCGCTCGCGCGATCATCGAACCGCCCGCGGTTCGCCTCCTGGCTGAAAACGCGACCCCTTTAACAATCCAGCGGCTACGTCAGGCGCTGGACCTGGAGGCCAACGCCATCAACGACCCGCGCAGGTGGGGAAAGATTCATGCCGCATTCCACACGCTGGTGGTGGAATTGTCCGGCAGCAACACCCTTGCGCTGTTCGCCGACATCATGGCCGAAATCACGACCGCCCACACGCAGGCCGTATGGAAGCACGCCACCGGGGATGCGCAGAAGCGCGCCGATGCCGAATTGGCGCACCGCGTGCACCGCAAGCTGGTCCGTCTGGTCGAAGACGGCAAGGCGGCCGAGGCCGAGCTGCTGTGGCGTCGGCACCTGGAGGAGACCACCGACAAAATGCTCGAGAACCAGGGGCATCGAGAGCTGCTCGACCTCATCGGCTGACCGCTCCTTCGAGATATGACCTAACCTGGTTATGCTTTTCTCCTGTCGCCGTTGGAGGAGATTGACGTGAGTGCCGAGCTGCTCGAGGACTTGAGGACAACTACTCGTCAGGTGCTGAGCGCCGGCGCCGGCGACGTCGTCGATGAGCTGGACCTGGTTGGGTTGCTGGTCGATTCCGAACGGGGTGGGCTCGGTCTGGGAGATCGTGAAATGGCGCTGGTGGCCACGGAGCTCGGCCGGGCGCTGTCGCCGTCGAGCTTTCTGCCGACCGCAGTGCTGACGGCCACCCTGCTGACCCACGCTGACACCGAGGCGGCCGCCGAGGTACTGGCCGCGCTGATAGCCGGCGAAATACGCTGCGCCGTGGCGGTCGCCGATGCCGACGGGTCATGGGTACCGTTGACACCCGCGGTCGTCGCGACCTCCGCGCCGGACGGCGGTTGGCTGCTCAGCGGCACCTCCTGGGGAATATCGACACCGTCGCAGCCGGACACGACGCTGACCGTCGCAGGCATCGACGACGGCGCAGCGCTGTTTGCGGTGGATGGCACCCATGCTGAAGCCAGGTCCGCGGACCAGCTCGACTCCACCCGCGGTCTGGTCGAAGTCGTGTTCTCACAGTC
>Ga0075021_10001784_pt1 | contig 11142 bp, 10 predicted proteins | sample ColStrG_CSR_2012_FD_72749 | JGI IMG/M metagenome (GOLD analysis project Ga0075021, IMG submission 72749) | Freshwater sediment microbial communities in response to fracking from Pennsylvania, USA - Cold Stream Run_MetaG_CSR_2012 | ecosystem: Environmental > Aquatic > Freshwater > Creek >... | reverse complement strand
CTTCGGCGCCCCACTGGTCTCGAGCGCACAGACGACGTCCGACTCGACGAGCTCGTCGAGCTCCGCCAACACCTCCAACACGGATCCGGCGCACGAAGCTGCCGAGTCGCCTGCGCACGCCGCTGACGAGGCGTCTGGCAACTTCCACGGTGGAGACGGCCACTCGAACACCGACCCGGCGCACGAAGCTGCGGAGAGTCCCGAGCGTGCAGCCGCGGAAGCCGCCGCGGACGCCGCGGCACCGGCTGCCTCGGGTACCAGCACCTCTGGCTGAGCCGAACGCCGGGCGGTCCGTCGAGACCAAGTGCTCGTCGCAGGCCGGATCGGCCCCCGGAGAACCGGGGGCCGATCCGGCACGTCGCGGACCACGCGCCGATGATCTCGGCGACCTCTGCGTTTTCCAGGACGGCGACGCGCGTTCCGAGGCTCGCAGTCGTAGAGTCCCTTCGTGGCGGACGACGAACCGATGAAGCACTTCATCGCAGGTCTGTGCAAGGACCGCGAATCGTCGCGGAAGTTCGGTTTGGGCTTGATGCTGATCGCCGGAGGCTTCGCGCTCGCGGACTGGCTCACTGTCCGGGGACATCCCGAACAGGACCTGCCCCTTTGGCCCACATGGATCTTCGCTTCACTCGCGTCGTTCGGGCTCGTCCTCCTGGTCGCGTCGGTCCTCTCGCTCGGACCGTTCCGCGCAGGCGAAGGCCGGCGGCGACACGACGATCGGCGGCGGTGGACCGGCCCGACCTGACCCACGAACGGACCCGTGCGCCCGTGCAAGGACCGTGGTTCCGTCACCGTCACCGAAATCCGGGCTCGAGTCCGACGAGCCAGGGCTTGTGTGTGGCGCCGGGAAATCGCGTGGCGGCGAGGTCCTGGAGGTCTGGAGCATCGAAGGGATCGGGGTCGGCGTCCGGTTGGTGGCTCGCCAGCTGCGCCGGTGTGCAGCCCGGGGCGACTTCGGGGAGTGGCATCGCGAGGTCGAACCCGAGCTCGGGGTCGGGACGCGAGGCTTGCACCGTCGTACCCATGTTGCGCGCCGAGCGGTCCCGCAACGTGAGCGCCCAACTCGCCCGCCCGCGGTGGCCTTCAGGCGGCGCGCCGAGAAATCGCCATTCGAGGAATCTCAGTATCGAGGTGTGGTCATAGGTTCGGTGATCCACTGCGCCCCGTTGCGCGTATGGCGAGGCAAGAAATGTCGGCACCCGAAATCCACCTTGCCCGAAGTTGTCTCGGTCGCGGCGGCTCGTACGAGCGTCGGCGAACACGGGGGGTGCGACGTGGTCGAAGAACCCGCCGCCCTCGTCGTAGGTGACGATGAACGCTCCGCGTTCCCACTGTGGCGACTCGACGAACGCACGAAAGATCTCACGAACCCAACGTTGACCCATCCCGATGTCGCCGCGCGGATGGTCGTCGGTGCGGTACGTGTCACCGCCGCCGAATTGCGGTTCGACGAACGCCACGTGTGGAAGCCCGCCAGTCGAAGCGTCCTCGAAATACCGATCGAGCGAGCGGATGAAGGGCGCCATCCGGTCCGGCCCCCACAACGCGAGCAGCGGCACGTTCGTGTTGTAGTAGCCAACCGGTACGCCGGCGCGAGCGAGTCGCTCGATGATTGTCTCGGCGTGGAAGATCCCGTTGGCAATCGAGCGGGGATGCTTCCCGAGTCCCGGATCGGTCTTGATGCCTTCCGACTCCGCCGAGAGGAGGTATTGGCGGTTCGGGAACGTCGGGCCGAGCAGCGATGAATGCCAGGCGTCGAACACGGTGAACCGGCGCGCGAGCGCGGCGTACACCGGAAGGTCTGCACCGAGGTAGTACGAGAGTGCGAACTCGTCGTTCTTCGTGCCGGGAGCGATGAACCCCTTGTCGCGTTGGATCCTCGCTTCCTGCCAGCTGTGCCCGGGGTCACGGAGGGTGCAACCTCGCGTCTCGACCTTCTCCGGAGAGAAGGATCCTGCGGGACGCGTCGCGACGGAGCGACCGTTCCCGTCGCGGAAGGTCTGCGCGACGCGTCCGTCGATCCGGAACGTCGGCCCGTAATGCCGTCGCCCGGCCTCGAGGTAGTCCGTGTCGCCGCCGAGCCAACCGAAGTAGTGATCGAAGGAACGGTTCTCCATCATCACGACGACGACGGTGTCGATCGGGCACTCCGACGCGGGGAGATCGAGGATGCTCGTCGATGTGGCCAACTGTGCGCGGGCCGAGGACATCGGTTCGCCCACGGCCGGGTTGCGGAGCCAGCGCGGCATCGCAGAGGTCGCGACAGTCGCGGCGACTGCCGTCGTCAGGAACGTTCGTCGGTCCGTGTCAACCTCGGGTCCGTGCTGAACCGCTGCACATCGCGTCTGGTCCGTTCACCCCACGTACGTGCGGATGAATCGGAGGATCTCGACGTGCTTCGCAGAGTCGTGAAGCATGAGCTTGACGAGGAGGGGAAGCAGCGAGGTCGGAGGCGCGTACCGGAGCTCCTTCTGAAGCCGCCGCAGTTCCTTGGCGTCCTGGCGCTCGAGCGCGATGAGGCGTCTCGTTTCGTCGAGCAGCGTTCGGTCGACGCGTGGCGAGAGTGACGGCGTGCTGTGCTCGGCCTCGCGCCCCTGGATCCACGATTCGACGCGGTTCGCCATCTCGCTGATCACGCCGTGATGGCGCTCTTCATCCTCGATGATCAGGCGGCCGAGATAGCCGATCCCCTCGTCGGCGTACTCCTCGACCAAGCGGCGGTATGCGGCGAGGACGGTCGCCTCGCGCTCGTCGTGGCTCCTGAGGGTCTCGAGCACTCGGGCGTCGGTGTCCGGGTCTGGGACGGGGTTCACGGAGTGCCTCCATCGTCTGCGCTCGTCGACGTTGCTCGACCTTGGTCCGCGGCCGGCACCGCGACGACGATCTGGTCCTTCTTCGTCTTGGTCAGGTACGCGACGACGACCGCGATCGCGGCGAGGAAGATCAAGCTCGTCGTGGTCGTCCCGAGCCCGAGCCCGCCGTCAGCCTTCGGTTGTGAGAGGTAGTCGCCGATCGACGCGCCCAGCGGTCGGGTGAGGATGTACGCCATCCAGAAGGCCAGGATCGGATTGAGCTTCCAGTAGCGCCAGGCGATCGTGATCAGCGCGATCAGGCCGCCGAAGAGCAGCGCCGCCTTCCAGTACCCGACGTTGTAACGCTCTGCGATGAGATCGCCCGAAGCGGTCCCGAGCGCGAACGTGAACAGGATCGCGAGCCAGTAGAACGCCTCACGACGCGGCGTGTAGATGCTGTGGATCGACAACGTCCGCTCGACGAGGTACCAGGCGGTGAAGGTCAACGCGAGTGCGACAGCGAAGATCGCCGTCGTCGTCTCCAGTGCGACGTTGTACTTGTCGGTGAGGTTGTCGGTGACAAGGGTCCCGACGATGCTCAGCACCACCACGACGAGCCAGTAGACGGCCGGGACGTAGCGCGGCGCACGGAATTGCACCACGAGGACACCGACGAGCAGTGCGGCCATGACCCACGTCGTGCCGGTGAGGCCGAATCCGAGGTTGGTCGCGAGGTAGTCGGCGGCTGTCTCACCGATCGTGGTGGCGAGGATCTTGATGATCCAGAAGAAGATCGTGACTTCGGGGACCTTGCTCGCCACGTTCCTGACGACGGCGCCCGCCGTGGACCGATTCATGCTCATGGGTACCGGAGCGTAGGGACGTGCAAGTCAACGGAAGGTCAAACCCGAGCGCACTCGTCGGCGCGAGGTTCAGCCTGCGCTCAGGCGCGACAGAGTTGGCCGTGCGTTGACCCGCAACCGGGCGAGCGTTGACCGCAACCTCTCTACCGTCTCCGACCATGCGACGACCGTTCTGGCGGGGACCTCTTGCGATGCTGGCTGCGACGCTGACCGCTGGAGTGCTGATGGTCGCGTGCGGTGGTGGTTCGGGGTCAGACCCGGCGACTCGGACGTCGACGGGTGCCCCCGAGGTGAGCCCTGCGGGCGACATCCCGGACACGCAAGCGTTCGTCACGTACTCGTCGCCCGACGGCACGTATTCGTTGCGGGCGCCCGAAGGGTGGAGCCGGACCCAGACCGGATCTGCGACCGTCTTCGCCGACAAGCTCAACTCGGTACGGGTGGACGCGGCGAACGTGCCTGCAGCGCCGACGGTGGCGTCGGCGACCGCAGACGAAGTGCCGGCGATCATGGCCGCGACTCCCGGCTTCAAGCTCGCAACCGTGTCGCGCGTGAGCAGGCCCGCAGGCGATGCGGTCCTGATCAAGTACCAGGCCGACAGCACGCCCGATGCGGTGACAGGAAGATCGGTACGGCTCGACGTCGAGCGCTACGAGTTCGCGAAGAACGGTCAACAGGTCACGATCACCGTGTCGGCGCCTGCTGGCTCCGACAACGTCGACCCGTGGAAGACCATCACGGACTCGTTCGGATGGCACGCATGAGCACCGTGCTCGAGGCCACCGACCTCTACCGCTTCTTCCACGCGGCCGACGACGAGACGCTGGCATTGCGCGGTGTGTCGTTGCGCGTCGATGCGGGTGAGGTGGTTGCCGTGACCGGTCCCTCGGGATCGGGGAAGTCAACGTTGCTCGCGTGCCTCGCCGGTCTCGACGAGCCCGACGGTGGCGCAGTTCGGATCGGTGACGAGCTCATGACTCGGCGACCCGAGGCAGAGCGGGCTCGGTTGCGAGCGCGCTGCGTCGGCGTGCTCTTCCAGTCCGCGAACCTGATCGAGCACCTACGCGTGATCGACAACGTGCTGCTCGTGCAGCGACTTGGCGGCCACAGTGATCGGGGCACAGCGTCCGCGCTGCTCGATTCCTTCGGGATCGCAGACCGAGCACGCGCGTATCCGTCGGAGCTTTCGGGTGGCGAAGTCGCGCGGGCCGGACTTGCCGTCGCGCTCGCGAACGATCCGGTGGTGGTCCTGGCCGACGAACCGACGGGTGAGCTCGACGCCGCGAACGCCGAGCGAGTTGGCATGTTGCTCGCGCAACGCGCGGCGGACGGAGCCGCAGTGGTGATCGTCACCCACAATCCCCTGGTCGCGGCCGGCGCCGACCGCCGCATCACGCTCATCGACGGAGAGGAAGTCACGGCTTGACCGCCAACCCGGAACCCTTGGTGCGCTGTGTCGGTGTGGCGCGCACGTTCGGCACCGGGCGGGCCGCGGTCGTTGCCGTCTTCGGCGTGAACTGCGTCGTTCGTGCCGCTGAGCAAATCGCGCTCGTCGGCCCGTCGGGCTCGGGGAAATCGTCGCTGTTGCACCTGATGGCCGCCCTCGACGCCCCGACCAGCGGCACGATCAGCTGGCCTGCCTTGGGCGCGAAGGCGGATCTGCGCCCGGGTCCGGTCGGCGTCGTGTTCCAAGGACCGAGCTTGCTCGCTCCTCTCGACGTCGCCCAGAACGTCGCGCTTCCGCTGCTGCTCCAGGGTGTCGACGCCGACCTCGCCGACGTGTCCGCGCGCGCCTCCCTCGCGCGACTGGAGCTGAGTGAGCTCGCGGAGAAGTTGCCCGAAGAGCTCTCGGGAGGGCAGGCGCAACGGGTCGCAGTCGCGCGTGTGCTCGCGTCCTCACCCCGATTGATCCTCGCCGACGAACCCACCGGCCAGCTCGACCACGCGGCCGGCGCGCACGTGATCGATGTGCTCTTGACGGCGGCGACCGAAACGGGCGCGGCGCTGATCGTCAGCACGCACGACCCGGCAGTTGCCGAACGGATGGCAACCCGGTGGGAGATGACCAACGGCCGGCTGCTCGGTACCGAGCGCGAGGGTGCGACATGCTCGGCCTGAACTGGCTGCGCGGCCTCGTTGCGCGCCGCCCCGGACGGCTCGTGGCCACCGCGGCGGGAGTCGCGATCGCGGTCGCGCTGCTGGCATCGATCGGCACGTTCCTCGGTTCGTCGAAAGCGACGATGACGAAGCGAGCCGCGGCCACGGTGGGCGTCGACTGGCAGGTCGAGGCCCAGCCCGGAGCCGATCCTGGCGCCGTGTTGTCGGCGACGGAATCGACAGCGGGAACGACGGCTGCACTTCCTGTCGGCTACGCCGAGTCGTCCGGCTTCGTCGCCACGACCGGCGGCACCACGCAGAACACGGGTCCGGGCGTGGTGTTGGGCATCCCGGCCGACTATCGCACGACCTTCCCCGCTGAGCTGAGGGACCTCGCGGGAACCGGAGCGGGCGTGTTGCTCGCGCAGCAGACGGCCGCGAACCTCCATGTCGCGCCCGGCGATGTGGTCACGATCGGCCGAGCGGGCCTCCCACCGATCGACGTCGTCGTCGACGGGGTCGTCGACCTCCCTCAAGCCAATTCCCTCTTCCAGAAGGTGGGGGCACCGATCGGCGCGCAGCCGGTGGCGCCCCCCGACAACGTGATCCTGCTCCCGAGCGCCCAATGGCACGAGCTCTTCGATCCCCTCACGCAGGCACGACCCGACCTCGCGAGCACGCAGATCCACGCCAAGCTGTCGCACCAGCTCCCGGGCGATCCCTCGGCTGCCTACACCCAGGTCAGCGGCGCGGCGCGCAACCTCGAGGCGCGCCTTGCCGGCCGCGCTCTCGTCGGCGACAACCTCGGCGCGACGCTCGCCGCGGCGCGATCCGACGCTCTCTACGCCCAGATCCTGTTTCTCTTCCTCGGGGCCCCCGGGGCGTTGCTCGCCGCGCTGCTCACCATCGCGGTCGCGAGCAGCGGTTCGGAGCGTCGTCGTCGCGAACAGGCGCTGCTTCGCACCCGCGGCGCGACCACCCGGCAGCTGGTGCGGCTCGGACTCGCTGAAGCCACGTTGGTCGGCGGCATCGGCGCGCTCGCCGGGTTGGCCCTCGCGCTCGTCGTCGGCGAAGTCGCCTTCGGGACAGCGAGTTTCGGCGCGGGTGCCGGCCAGGCCATCGCCTGGGCTGCGAGTGCGGCCATCGTCGGGCTCGGGATCGCCGCACTCGCAATCGGCATGCCGACGTGGCGTGACGCGCGAGCGGTCACGGTCGCCCGCGCCCGGCACCCCGTCGGACGCGGCGCGACTCCCCGCTGGATGCGGTACGGCCTCGATGCGATGCTGCTCGTCGCGGCGCTGTTGGTGTTCTGGCTCACCAGCCGCAATGGGTATCAGCTCGTGCTCGCTCCGGAAGGTACCCCGGCGATCTCCGTCAGCTACTGGGCGCTCGCCGGCCCTGCGTTGCTGTGGGCCGGCATCGGGCTGCTCGCATACCGAATCGCGTACGTGGTCTTGGGGCGTGGACGCGGATTTGTGACGCGCGCGGCACGTTCGCTTTCAGGGCCACTCGCCGGCACCGTCGCGGCGAGCATGTCGCGCCAACGACGGTTGCTCGCACGCGGTGTCGCGCTCGTCGCGCTGACTCTGTGCTTCGCCACGGGCACTGCTGTGTTCAACGACACCTACCGAGCGCAATCCGCGGTTGATGCTCGTCTCACCAACGGCGCTGACGTCACCGTGACGGAGCTGCCGGGCGCGCATGTCGGGCCCGGATCGGCGGCCGCGCTCGCGCGCATATCTGGCGTCACGAGCGTCGAGCCGCTCCAACACCGCTTCGCCTACGTCGGCGCCGACCTCCAGGACCTCTTCGGCGTCCGCACGAGCACGATCGTCGATGCGACCAAGCTGCAGGACTCATACTTCCAGGGTGGAACCGCGAACGAGCTCATCGGTCGCTTGGCCAAGCAGCCAGACGGCGTGCTCGTCAGCGCGGAGACCGTGAAGGACTTTCAGCTCAGGCGGGGCGACCTCATCAAGCTGCGGCTGCAGGACGCGCGCACACAGCAGTTCACAGAAGTTCCGTTCCACTACATCGGAATCACGAGCGAGTTCCCGACCGCACCGAAGGACAGCTTCTTCGTCGCCAACGCCGACTACATCACCAGTCGAACCGGGAGCAGCGATGTCGGTGCGTTCCTCATCGACGCGACGAGTTCATCACCGAAGGCCGTGGCAATGCGTGTTCGGGCGGCGGTGGGCACGGGACCGACCGTGACCGACATCACCACGAGCAGGCGTGTCGTCGGGTCGAGCCTCACCGCGGTCGACCTCTCCGGCCTGACCCGCGTCGAGCTTGGCTTCGCGTTGTTGCTCGCCGCGGCGTCGAGCGGCCTGGTGCTCGCGCTCGGCCTGGCCGAGCGTCGCCGCACGTTCGCGATCGCCGCGGCGCTCGGCGCGCGGCCCCGGCAGGTCGGTGGCTTCGTGTGGAGCGAGGCGATCTTCGTGATCCTGGGCGGCCTCGTCATTGGGGCGATCGCAGGATGGCTGCTCGCGAAGATGCAGGTCAAGGTGCTCACCGGCGTGTTCGATCCCCCACCCACCGTGCTTTCCGTGCCGTGGAGCTACCTCTTGGCCTTCGTCGTGACGGCGATCGCGGCCGTCATCGCCGCGGCGATCGTGACGATCCGGAGCGCCGAGCGCTCCCCGATGAGCGTGTTGCGCGACCTGTGACGCACACCAGCGAGCGCCTGCTGCTCCCTAGCCTTCCGGCCATGTCCCGCGACAGGATCCTCATCATCGAGGACGACACGACGATCGGGCGAGCGCTCGAGTCGACGTTGGACAGCGAGGGACACGACACTGGATGGTTCCGGACCGCGGCGGCCGCCCTCGAGGACGCAGCCGCGCGGCCGCCCGCCCTCGTGTTGCTCGACCTCGGACTCCCCGACCGCGACGGCGTCGACGTGTGCCACGAGCTGCGTGCCATCGTGCCCCGCACGCGCATCATCATGATCACCGCACGCGCGGAAGAAGTGGACTTGGTCGTCGGGCTCGACGCGGGCGCCGACGACTACATCACCAAGCCGTTTCGCCTCGCCGAGCTGCTGGCACGTGTGCGCGCACACCTTCGCCGTCTCGATGACGCCAGCTCGACGATCCCAAGAACTGTCGGCGATCTCACGCTGGACCCCGGTTCGCGACGGGTCCGGATCGGAGAGACCGAGCTCGGGCTCCGGCCGAAGGAATTCGACCTGCTCGAGCTCCTCGTCGCGGAGACCGGCCAGGCGGTGACGCGCGAGCGCATCATGGAAGAAGTGTGGGACGAGCACTGGTTCGGCTCGACCAAGACACTCGACATGCACATCCTCGCTCTCCGACGAAAGCTCGAGCCCAGTTCGGTGACGATCACGACGTTGCGCCACGTCGGGTACCGGCTCGACCCATGAGCCCATGACCCGATGAGAAGGCGCATCCTCGTGGCGATCATCGGGGTCGCCGCGGTCGCCGTCCTGGTGTTCGCCATCCCGCTGGGTGTCACCGTTCGCAACCTCACGACCCAAGACGAGCTCAACGAGATCGAACGAGCGGCGGAACGAGTCGGACGTGCGGTCGAACCCGAGAGCCTCAGCGCCAGCGGCACGGGCGCGCTCAATCTCGCGGAAGGCGAGTTCGCAGCCGGCATCTACGACCAGAACGGTCAGCGCGTCGCCGGTCACGGCCCACTCCGCCTCGAGCCCGATCTCAGACGGGCGCTCACCGGGACGGTGACCGCCCAGAGCGGCTCACAGCTCCGGGTCGCGGTACCGATCGGCGTGCACCCCACCGCGGGTGTCGTCCGCGCCGTCGCGGCATCGGGAAACGTGAACTCTCGCGTGCTCCGCGCCTGGCTCGTTCTCGGCGCGTTCGGGTTCCTCGCGATCGGAGCCGCGGCCGCCCTCGCCTGGTGGTTGAGTCGCCGCATCGATGCCCCTCTGGCGCGCCTGGCGGCGGCCGCCCATCGAGTCGGCGACGGCGACTTCACAACCCGTGCTCCACGCAGCGGCATCGCCGAGATCGACGGCGTCGCGCAGGCCATCGACACGACGGCCGGGCGGCTCGGTGCCGCGCTCGACCGTGAGCGCTCGTTCAGCTCCGATGTCTCGCATCAGCTCCGAACGCGGGTGACAGGATTGCGGGTGACCCTCGAGGCGGCGATCGCCACCGGTAGCTCCCATGATGAAGCGATGCACCAGGCGATCAAGGAGACCGACCGCCTCGAGGAGACCATCGACGACTTGCTCGCGCTCGCGCGTGATCCCGGCGGCAACCAGTCTCCCCTCGATGTGCGCGCGATGCTCGACGAGCTCGAGCACAGCTGGCACGGGCGCTTCGCGATCGTGGGCCGCCCGCTTCGCGTGGATGCCGATCTCGATGTGCCATCGCCGAGGGTCTCCGGGGCCGCAGTACGACACGTCGTCGAGATCCTCGTGGACAACGCGATGCGCCACGCTCGAGGAGAGGTCAAGATCGTGGCTCGCACAACGCACGACGGCGTCGCGATCGACGTCGAGGACGAGGGCCCGGGGATCACGATCGCGTCCGACGAGCTGTTCCGGCGGCGTGCGCCCGGTTCCGACGGGCACGGCATCGGTCTCGCGCTCGCCCGCTCACTCGCCGAAGCCGAGGGCGGCCGCCTCGTCGTTGCACGTCGCCATCCCGGCGCGCAGTTCACGCTCCTGCTCCCCCGACCAACCACCTCCTGAGGAGAACCCGGTGCTCAGCTACTTCCAAGCGATCGTGATCGGCGTGCTCCAGGGCATCACCGAGCTGTTCCCGATCTCGAGCCTCGGGCACTCGGTGCTCATCCCTGCCTGGCTCGGATGGGATCACCTCGTCAACGCGCAGTCGGCCGACGAGTCCTTCTACCTCGCGTTCGTCGTCGCGTTGCACGTCGCGACCGCGCTCGCGCTGCTCGTGTACTTCCGGCACGACTGGAACCGGATCATCCGTGGCTTCTTCCGCACGTTCCGGACCCGACGGCTCGAGACGCCTGATGAACGGATGGCGTGGCTGCTCGTCGTCGCGACGATTCCCGCGGGGCTCGTCGGGCTCGCCCTCGAGCACACCTTCCGGACGGTCTTCGCGAAGCCGCTCGCCGCCGCGATCTTCCTGACCGTCAACGGCCTGATCCTGCTCCTCGGTGAGCGCTACCGCCGGCGCGCGTCCGTCCGCAAGCTCGTCGACGAGCACGCGACCGCCCGAAGCGAGGGCGAGGTCGGTCGTCGCCTCGACACGCTCGACTTCAAGGAGGCCGGCGCGGTCGGCGTGGCCCAGATCGGTGCGTTGTTCGCGGGTGTCAGCCGGTCCGGCATCACGATGGTCGCGGGGCTCGTACGCGGACTCGACCACGAAGACGCGGCGCGGTTCTCGTTCCTGCTCGCGACGCCGATCATCCTGGCCGCCGGC
>Ga0075021_10001783_pt1 | contig 11150 bp, 10 predicted proteins | sample ColStrG_CSR_2012_FD_72749 | JGI IMG/M metagenome (GOLD analysis project Ga0075021, IMG submission 72749) | Freshwater sediment microbial communities in response to fracking from Pennsylvania, USA - Cold Stream Run_MetaG_CSR_2012 | ecosystem: Environmental > Aquatic > Freshwater > Creek >... | reverse complement strand
GATCCGGTCATGTGGATCGAACTGCCGACCTCTTTGGTCGTGCGGCAGTCGTGTTGCGAACCCAGCTTGAAGCGCCGTCGCGTTGATGGCGGTGATAAATAAACCGATAACAAGGCACGGACCTTTCGATGGTCACTACGAATGGAGAAATGCATGATGTGATGCTTTGACAATGATTCCCACCCGGTGACACTGCATGCGCGTGTGTAAGCGCATCTATCTCCTAAATGCCCGTTGCATGCCGACTTGCACGTGTCCAGCCTGTCCGATCTGCTAGGTGATTACCGAATCCGTCTCTTGAATCCGTTTCACAATTCCAGGAGGAAGACCATGAACCGAAAATTCAAAATTTCAACCGCCAGCATCGCCGTCGCGGCCACGATCCTCGCCGCCTGTGCGACTCCACCGGCCCCGGGCGCCGCACCGGCGGCTCCGGCTGCGCCAGCAGCTACCACCGCGCCCGCAGCTGCAGCCGCCACCGAGGCGCCAAAGGCCACCGAGGCACCTGCTGCGGCCAGCACAGGTGCGGTCAAGATTACTTGGTGGCACATTAATACTCAGGACAACGGCAAGAAAGCCTTTCAGGCCGTCGCCGACGAATTCATGAAGGCGCACCCAAACGTCAAGATCGAGATCACGGTGATCGAGAACGAAGCCTTCAAGGCCAAGCTGGCCACCAACATGCAGTCGGGTAATCCGCCGGACATCTTCCAGAGCTGGGGCGGCGGTGTGCTGGGTCAGTATGCCAAAGCGGGTCTGGTGCAAGACCTAACCGACGCCTTCAAGGTCGATAACTTCGCCGATACGATCCAGCCCGGCCCGCTCGGCCTCTACACGATCAACGGCAAGATCTACGGCGTCCCGTGGAACGCCGGTATGATCGGCTTCTGGTATCGCAAGGACATGTTCAAGAAGGCCGGGATCGCCGAGCCACCGGCCACCTGGAATGATCTGCTCGTCGATGTCAAAAAGCTCAAAGACGCCAAAATCACCCCAATCGCGCTTGGGGAGAAGGACAAATGGCCGGGTCACTTCTATTGGGTCTACGCCGCGGTTCGCCTCGGCGGCAAGGCGGCGTTCGACGCAGCCTACTCGCGCCAAGGTAAATTCTCCGACGCGCCGTTTGTCAAGGCTGGCGAGGAGATCAAGAAGCTGATCGATCTGCAGCCGTTCCAGGAGGGCTTCCTGGGCGCGGCCTATGGCGATCACATCGCCGCCATGGCCAACGGCAAGGCCGCGATGGAGCTGATGGGGCATTGGGCATACGGCGCCGACTCAGGCAGCGCCAAGGACCAGGCACTCAAGGATTATCAGGACAACATCGGCTGGTTCCCCTTCCCGACCATGGATGGCATGGTGGGCGACCCCGGTGACGCATTGGGCGGAGGCGACGGTTTCGCGATCGGCAAGAACGCGCCGCCCGAGGCCATCGACTTTGTCAAGTTCTTCTTGAGCAAAGAACACCAGACCCAGATGGCCAAGGCTGGCATCGCCGTGCCGCCCACAGTCAAGGGCGCCGAGGCCGGCCTGGACAACCCGCTGCTTAAGGAGATTCAGAAGCGCGCCGGTGCGGCGAAATACTTCCAACTTTATTATGACCAATATCTGCCGCCAGCCGTGGGCAGCCTGGTCAACGATGAGACCCAGAAGTTGTTCGCCGGCACCACCACACCTGAGAAGCTCGCGGCTGCGATCGAAGATGCGGCCGCCACTGAGCTCAAACCATAACCGCCGCGGCTAGTCCCTATGCTCGCGTCTTAACACGGGCGCCGGGTCCGGGTGGCCCGGCGCCAATCTTTTTAGCCGACAGTATCTCCGTGACAAAGTCACTCAGCAAACCCCTGACGCTTGGCGTGCTGTTATTGCCCCCCGCCATCGTCTATGCCGGACTGGTCATCTGGCCGATGATCCAGGCTATTATTTTCAGCCTCTACCGCTGGAATGGACTCGGACCGCTCCAGCAAATTGTCGGCCTTGGAAATTTTTCGAAAATCGTGGGCGACGAAGTTTTCCGGGGCGCGCTTAGTCACAATCTCATCATCATCGCGTTGTCGCTTGGCCTGCAGTTGCCGATCTCGCTTGGCCTTGCGCTTCTGGTCAATCAAAAACTCGCCGGCCGGTCGGTGTTCCGCACGATCTTCTTCATGCCGTTTGTACTGTCGGAAGTCATCACCGGCCTGATCTGGAGTTTTATCTATCTGCCCGACGGCGGACTGATCAACACGTTGGGTGGGCAGCTCTTTGGCATGTCTAAGGTGGCCTGGCTTGGCAACATCTCCACTGTGCTGCTCGCTATCTGGGTGGTGCTGGGCTGGAAATATTTTGGCTACCATCTGGTGCTGTATCTGACAGGCCTGCAAAACATCCCACAAGAACTTCACGAGGCCGCGCTGGTCGACGGCGCCACCAACGGGCAGGTCATCCGCCACATCACGCTGCCGCTCCTGGGCCCAACTGTCCGGCTCACTATCTATCTGGCTGTGCTCGGGTCACTCCAGGTGTTCGACCTGGTCTGGGTGATGACGACGGGCGGCCCGGTCAATGCCTCGGATACGATGGCGACATATCTGTATCGTTTTGGCTTCCAGCGATTTCAATTGGGCTATGGCAGCGCGGTGGCCCTGATCATGTTCATCCTGTGTTTCGGCTTCTCGCTGATCTACCAGCGCTATGTGATGCGGCGCGATTTGGCGCTGTAAAGACATCGAGGAACGGTTTCATGACCAAGGACCCCCAATACACGCCCGCGATCAGGCTTGCGCTCACGCCCGCAATCACCGCCGTGCTGCGCCATGCGATCGCGCTCCTCACGGCGCTGGTGGTGCTGATCCCAATTGCCATGACGGTGGTCGGCGGCTTCAAGACCACCGGTGATCTTTATGTCGCGCCGCTGTCTCTGCCGGCAGAGTGGCAGTTTGCGCATTACACAGACATCCTCGCGGGCGAAGCGTTCTGGCGTCTATTGCGTAACAGCCTGGTCATCACGCTGGCTACCGCCGTCTGCGTGGTCGCCTTGGCGTCGATGCCGGCCTTCGCCTTCTCGCGCATGCAGTTCCGCGGCCGGGAGGTGCTTTTCAACTTCTTCACGCTTGGTCTGATCTTTCCGGCCTCGGTCGCCATTCTGCCGCTCTACATCACCATCCGTCAGCTCGGCCTGGTCGATTCGCACCTCGGGGTGATCCTGCCCCAGGTGGCGTTCGGCCTGCCCGGCAACATCCTGGTGCTGCGCAGCTTTTTCTCTGCGATACCAAAGGAGATTGAGGACGCCGCGTCAATCGACGGCTGCTCCACGCTTGGCTTCTTCTGGCGCATCCTGCTGCCGCTGGTGCGTCCGGCGCTGGCCGCGGTCGCGGTGCTGACCATGGTCGGAAGCTGGAACGCCTTCTTCCTGCCGCTACTAGTGCTCAACAGTGAGCAGCTCTGGCCGCTACCGCTCGGCATTATGCAGTTTCAGGGTCAGTTCGGAACGGACTGGGCGAAAGTACTGGCCTTTGTCTCGCTCGCGCTCATCCCGACCATCATTTTCTATCTGCTGGCCGAGCGTCAGATCATTTCTGGCTTGACCTCCGGCGCAGTCAAGGGCTAAGCATGGTCAGGCTGATCTCTAATGGACTAAACGTCAACGGTGTGTTTGTGCCGGTTTACTCGGGCACGGTGCACTATTGGCGCCACGAACGCGCACTGTGGCCGCACATCCTCGATCAATGCAAGGCGCTCGGCTTCAACATGATCGAGACCTACATGCCGTGGGGGATTCATGAGACGGCCCGCGGCCAACTCGACTTTGGCGCACATGACAGGCGCAAAGACCTTGAGGTATTCATCAGGTTGTGCGAGGAGAAAGGGCTGTGGTTGTTGGCGCGCCCCGGCCCGCTCATCAACGCAGAGCTGACCGACTTCGGATTTCCCGAATGGGTGCTGATGGATCCTGCCGTACAGGCGCAAACCGCCGTCGGCAGCATCCACTTCGACGCGGCCTGGGGCTTGCATCCGCCCCATCAATTCCCCGTGCCCAGCTATGCCAGCGACGCGTTCTACGACTATGTGGCTGAGTGGTTCGACGTGATCTGCCCGATCATCGCGCGCCACCTGCCTACCACCCAGTCGCCGTCGGGTGGGTGCATCGTGGCCGTGCAAAGCGACAACGAGACGTGCTACCTGTTTCACGACCAGCCTTACGCGACTGACTACAGCCCCGCGTCGCTGGCACTGTATCAAAAATATCTGATCGAGAAATATGGCAGCCTGAGCGCCGTGCGTGCGCAGCACGCACAAAACTACGCCGATGGGTGCGTGATCGAGCCGCCGCGGGACTGCGAGCTGCACACCGCGTCTGACCTACCGCGCCACATCGATTGGATCGCCTACAAGGAATACCAGATCATCTATGCCGTCTCGCGCATCGCTCACATGCTGTGCGCCCGCGGCATCGAGGGCGTGCCGATCTTCCACGACGTCGCGTATCAATATCGCACGCCGCTGGATATCGCCCGGATGGAAGCCGACCCACACATCGATTGGGTGGGCATGAACCTCTATCGCAACGTCGATGATTACGACGGCTTGGTCAAGCGGCTGCGTTTCCTGAGCGGTGCCACACGGCTGCCATTTGTGCCTGAACTGGGGTGTGGGCTGTGGAGCCATCACCCGCTCACGCCCTTGCCCAATGAGCAGGCGTTTATAACCACCTGCACCCTGATGTTCGGCCTCAAGGCCTTCAACTTATATATGTTGGTCGAGCGCGAGCGCTGGCAAGGCTGCCCGGTCAAGCGCGATGGTGACTATCGGGAAGACTTTGCGCCGTATTACCGGCGGCTGATGGCGTTCCTACACGACACGCGCTTCTGGGAATTTAGGCGCGAGGTCCGGGTGCTGGTGCTGTTCAATTATGACTTAGGCCGGGTGCAGGCTGCGACCAGCACGCTGAACTACGCCCATGCTGATCTCCTGGGATTGCCGTGGGACCTGTTCTCGGCCGACGTGGAATCGGATAGGCTAGGGCTGCCGGAGGGCAGCTTGCGTGAGGCAGACGAGGGTCGGGGTAACAACTGGCTGGGGCGGGTGTGGACGGCGCTACGCTCGCGCGGGATTGATTTTGACCTGGCCGACACGCATGTTACCGAGCGCGCGTCTGACCTTGGGCGGTATACGCATATTCTGGTACAGGACTTTGCTAACACAGATGCGACCGACCGCGCGCGTATCAACGCCTTACAGCGTTCAGACCGCGTCGTGGCTTGGGGCGAACAGGCGCATGCGACCATCTCCACCATCGCGCCAGATGCTTTCCATGCCCAGCATGAACATCTTGACATAGCCGTGCACCGGACTGGGGCTAGGACGCTCGTGTTCGCGAGCAATTTTGGACCGGCAGGAATACAAGTCCCTGTCACGGCCGATGGGGCCTATCGCTTGACGCCCTTATTTGATTCAAGCGACGACGTGACTGTCGGCCCCGTCACCTTTTCAAGCGCGGGCACGGGCTTACTCACGCTCGCATCATATAGCGTGCAGGTGTTCGAGGCGGAGCGTTTGCAGGCGGGTCAGGGAGGTGCGATGTGACGGTCGGTCTAATCGATCCAAACTGGGTCTTGACCGACCTTGACCCGTTGACTTGGCGGCACATTGGGCGGTATATCGAACCGGCTGGATATATTCGCGCTTCTCAGCCAGGTGAGCGCGGTTTGTATATCTTGCACGATGGCACCAAGGTATGCCGTGTCGTCGATGAACACTTCCCAGCGGGTGCCGGCCTAACGGCTAACGCGATTGGCCCTGTGCACGACCCAGCCGCGCTCGCACATGAGCTATTTGCCGAGGGGCATTGGGACCGGGTGCATGTTATCGACAAACGCCATCTTGCGAACGTCGCCCGCGACTCACAGCGGATCGAGAACCGTGTGCTCACCCTCGATCAGTATTACCGTCACGTCGCCCACCTGATTTGGGGGAGCGAGACTGGCTATGTGTGCGTGCCCGCCAAGCCGCCCAGTTGGAACGGCTGGACCTACGACCAGGTGCTGGGGTATGTTGACGCCTTGCCCGAACGCGCGTCGGTCGCGCTCGGCGTGTTCGACCAAAGCGTTTTGTATATCGGCTTGGTCATCGAGCTCACCGCCAAACGCATCACCCGCGTTACGACGTTTGAGGCGCTAAAGCCGTCCTCGCTGACGCTCGATGTGAGCGCAGCAAGCCTGAACGCGGTCATGCAAGCCATGACGCACAGCTGTCACCCGCCAGCGGCGGCGCTCTTATGCACACTGCCCGAGTTTGAGCGCTGGCTAAAAGCGGACGACAAGGCTGCCTCACTCAACGCAGCTATGGCGCATGGGCAGGCGATTTGGGCGGTCGCACAGCCCGGAACGGCGACCCCAGCGGCGTATTGAGCAGGCTAGAACGGTAGCAGCGCACGATGCCATAACAGCCGTAGCGGGTGACATGAAACACGGCCAGCGACACATGTAACACATGCGACCTATGAAAACCAATTTGCTTCTCTTGCTCACACTTGCACTCGTGGGATGTGCCTCGACACCCGTGAGAGCACCCGCCTCGAGCGCTACTTCACAAGCCCCAGCCGCAGATGCCACGACCATGACCTCAACAGCACCCATATATACCGCGGCTACGACCGCCGGTGCAGTAGCGAGCGGCAATTATCCGAATCTGTTCTCGGACCTACTGGGTAAGAGCGGGACCGACGTAAAAGCCAAGATCGATGCCGCCTGGCAGCAACTGTTCTATGGTAATGGCGATACCGAGCGCGTGTATTACGAGGTTGGCCCAGACATGGCCTATGTCAAGGACATCGGCAACGATGACGTGCGCACGGAGGGCATGAGCTACGGCATGATGATCGCCGTGCAACTTGATAAACACAAAGAGTTCGACCGGCTGTGGACGTGGGCCAGGAAGTTCATGTATCACGCCCAGGAACCCTACCAGGGCTATTTCGCCTGGCACTGCAAAGACGACGGCACGATGATCGATACCAATCCAGCCTCAGATGGTGAGACCTGGTTTACGACGGCCCTGTTTTTTGCCTCGGTTCGCTGGGGCGACGGGACGGGTATTTACAACTACCGGGCCGAGGCGAATGCCATCCTCGACACGGCCCTGCACACCAGCGATCGTAATCCGTCAAGCATCGCCACGAATATGTTTGATGCCAAGGCCAAACAGGTGGTGTTTGTGCCGAAGGTCGGCAACGATTCTAGTTTTACCGATCCGTCGTATCACACGCCCGCGTTTATGAGATTTGGGCCAAGATGGCAAGCAAGGACAAGGCCTTCTGGACGAGCGCCGCCGCTGCTAGCCGGGCCTTTTTCAGGACAACCGCCAACGCCAAGACAGGACTCGTGCCCGACTATGCTCACTTTGACGGCACACCACAAGATACGTCAGATCACAAAGACTTCCGCTTCGATGCCTGGCGCACCGGGATGAACATCGCCGTGGATTGGTCGTGGTATGCCGCCGACCCCTGGCAGCGCGAACAAAGCGACCGGTGGCTGGCTTTCTTTGCCGGTCAGGGCATCGACGGCTATGCCAATCAATATTCGCTCACCGGTGAGGCCTTGTCGCACGATCACTCACCAGGGTTGGTTGGGATGAATGCGGTCGTCGCGATCGCAGCGACGAATGACCGGCGCAAGGATTTCGTGCAAGCACTGTGGGATGCACCGATCCCCAGTGGGCACTGGCGCTATTACGACGGCTTGCTGTATATGCTGGGCCTGCTTCACACCAGCGGACAGTTCAAGGCCTGGCTGCCTGCACAGTAAGGGCTCAAGTGGCAATTGGCTTGACAGCCTGGATCCGTCTTGCGCGACATATACAGCGTTCAAGAACGATAGGACAACACCTGCGCACACCGGCCCCTTTTCGGGCGGTTGCGCGCATCGCTGTCCCATTTGTCTCGTTCACTTTTGAAAACTCACTGTGCGGCTTGTGACATGAAGCGTGTGTCCGGGTTGCGGTGTGCGGCCATTGCTTCCAAGGCGGCCGACCCGCACCTGCCGGACGATATCGTCACGGGCGTGGGTATGAGGCGGTGCAAGCGATTGATCGATTGATCGATTGATGAAGGCATTACTGTGGTGTGGCTGGGTTAAAGACTATTGCACCAGATGTATTGATCTCGTGGATCATGGGTGATCGATATGATTTTCAAAAATCATCAGCGCATGTGTTGACAAATGGATACGAGTTTGATACGATCATTCGCGCAATGAACGTTTTGATAAAAGGCCCCGTGATCGTCAAAGGTAGCCGCCATCACTCGATGAGCGGTCATGACCTGTTGACCGGCGTTTGCCTGAATCACGACGGAGTGCACGCAAGATGAATTGACATCGATTAAGCACGCAACCGTTGACGAGCAGGCAAATCGCCTGCTCGTTTTTGTTTTCCATGGCTGGTGAGGATTTGCCTGTCTGCTGGGCCGTGCCTTGTCTGACAGTCTCGCAGGTGTAGCTTGGTGGTAGCGCATCGCGCCACTAACGTGGGATCGTCGCTGACACGTGTGGCTCTGCTGCGTCGAATCCTGCCGTCGGTTTGTGAGCGTAGCTCAATTGGCTAGAGCGCTGCTTTGTGAGAGCAGATGGTGCAGGTTCGAGTCCTGTCGCTCACCTGAATCGATCACGTCCGCGTAGCTCAACTGGCTAGAGCGGCTGGCTTTTAACCAGCGGGTTGCAAGTTCAAATCTTGTCGCGGACATCACGAATATGTTGATCGGCCTGCGTAGCTCAATTGGCGAGAGCGTCCGCCTCTTAAGCGGAGGGCTGGGAGTTCGAATCTCCCCGCAGGCACTGAGCCTTTGACTGAAAGACCGCCACGGTCACCAACTTCTGGAAACTCAGTGACTCAAGACAAGCGCTACGACCGATTTGGCTGGCATGGTGAAGCCTAGCGTATCGCCGTCAAGAACCGCGCCGGTAAAGGGCACCGGTGCGAGATTATCGGGTGAGTCAAACGTGTTGTGCGCTTGCATCAACGGTGCAGTCAACACCCGCCCAGTCACGCGACGCGCCTTCATGCCCCGCACATCACAGCGCACCTCTGCTGCATTGCCCGGATCGACGTTACAGATCGTGAGACTCACCGTGCCCGCCGTATCACGCGAGGCCGAGGCGCTCAGCGACGGCATCGTGTGCTCACCAACCATGTAGGTGCCGCACCGCACATCGAGGTGGCACAGCTCGGCATCGTGGTGGGCGCGATACATCTCAAACACGTGGAACGTCGGTGTGCGCAGCATGCGCCCGCTATCCGGGTCGGTCAGGATCAGCGCCTGTAAGACATTGACGGTCTGCGCGATATTGCCCATGGTCACGCGCCCGGCGTGCTTGTTGAAGATATTAAGGGTGAGCGCGGCGACTAGCGCATCGCGCAGGCTGTTTTGCTGATATAGAAAACGGGGGTGAGTGCCCGGTTCGACGCCGTACCAAGTGCCCCATTCGTCGACCACCAGCCCAACCTTCCGCTCTGGATCGTATTGATCCATGATCGCAGAATGGCGGGTGATCAGCGTATCCATGCGTTGGCAGGTGTTCAAGATGAAAGCCCAATCTTGTTCCTCGAAGTTCGTGGCTGATTGTTTGAGCCGGAACGGGCCGTCAGGGGTGTAATAGTGCAGGCTCAGGCCGTCCATCAGCCACCCGCCGCGCATGTTGCGGCCATTCTGCATCAGCACTTCGGTCCAGTGATAGTCGTCGTTACGCGGACCACACGCAATCTTGTATATCTTATTTTCACCAAAATTGCGCACATAGGTTTGATAGCGGCGGTATTCCTGGGCGTAATGCTCAGCGGTCATATTGCCGCCACAACCCCAATTTTCGTTGCCGACACCCCAGAACCGGAGGGCCCATGGCTCGGCCCGGCCATTGGCGGCGCGCAGTTGTGTCATGGGGCCGGTGCTATTGCTGGTGAGATATTCCACCCACTGCTGCATCTCCTGCACCGTGCCACTGCCGACGTTGCCGCAGATATATGGCTCACACCCCAGTTGCGCACACAGATCCAGAAATTCGTGTGTGCCGAAGCTGTTGTCCTCGGTCACCCCGCCCCAATGGGTGTTGATCATCACGGGCCGCTCCGGACGTGGTCCGATGCCGTCCATCCAGTGATACTCGTCGGCGAAACAGCCGCCCGGCCAGCGCAGATTGGGGATGCCCACCGCGCGCAGTGCCGCGACCACGTCGTTGCGTATGCCGCGTGTGTTGGGGATAGGGGAGTCTTCGCCTACCCAGAATCCGCCATAGATACAGCGGCCAAGGTGCTCGGCGAAGTGTCCGTAAATATGGCGGCTGATCGTGCCGGCGACGACGTCGGCGTTCAATGTGAGCTGGTTCATAGCGGTGATTGTCGGTGGGGGCGATCATATGACAAGGCGCTCGGCGTGCCAACTCAAAACAAGCAGATGATGCGATTGTGCTAGGCCGCATGACTGTCTCGGGTCATGCGCTTGTGGGGTTTGCGGAAGGGTATATCGAGCGCATTAAGCTGCGTGAATACAAGATTCGCTGCTGCGCCAGAGATGAACGCAGCGGTGTCTCCGGGCAGGAGAGTCATGCAAGAGATAACACACAACAGCCAGCGCTACCAAATTTCAGAAGAGCACTACGCCGTGATTCAGCGCGCCTACTATGACATGTGCGACGCTGAGGCGACGTGGGACTCCGGCAGCCACACCTTCCTGATCCAGGCCTTTCATCAAGCCGGGATCAAGGGGTTGTCAAAAGAAGAAGCGCGAACGCTTGGGGCGCAGATGTGTTAAGCGCAAAGTAAGGCGGCACTTCTCGTTTTTAGGCTGACGTGGAAGCGAGCACAGAACAGACCACAGTGCGCCACGCGATTTAGCCGTGCATTTCACAATAAGCAGGAAATGGTTCGCCCCTGGCATCAAGAGCCAGGGTACGCAAACCAACTCGCTTTACGTTTGGTTGTGGGCTATACCGGCGCATCTACACATCTACAAATGCAACCGCTTCTTCCAAACTGAGCTGCTGCCCGCGTGACCACGCGGCGTCGAAGGCTTTAGCGCTTAGCGCGGCCCGGGCGGCAGCCAGCACCTGATCGAAGGTGATCTTTTCACGCGGCTCTAGTGCCGTGTGTGTCGCCTCGACAAACGCCTCTGACATGCTCAG
>Ga0075021_10001782_pt1 | contig 11156 bp, 15 predicted proteins | sample ColStrG_CSR_2012_FD_72749 | JGI IMG/M metagenome (GOLD analysis project Ga0075021, IMG submission 72749) | Freshwater sediment microbial communities in response to fracking from Pennsylvania, USA - Cold Stream Run_MetaG_CSR_2012 | ecosystem: Environmental > Aquatic > Freshwater > Creek >... | reverse complement strand
GCGGCTACTACCGCGAGACCAATCGCGCGGGCGGCCTCGAGGGCGGCATGACCAACGGCCTGCCGCTGGTGGTGCGCGGCGCGATGAAGCCGCTACCGACGCTCACCAAGCCGCTGCGCTCGGTCGACACCGCCACGCACGAGCCGGCGGAGGCGCTGCGCGAGCGCACCGACTCGTGCACCGTGCCAGCCGCCGGCGTCGTCGGCGAGGCGATGGTCGCGTTCGTGCTCGCCCAGGCCTACCGGCAGAAGTTCGGCGGCGACCACATCGACGACGTGCGCGAGGCGGTGCGCGCCTACGAACGGCGCATCGGATGGCACTCGTCCTGATCGGCTTCATGGGCGCGGGCAAGTCGACCGCCGCGGCCGAGCTCGCCGACGCGCTCGGAGTGAGCGCGCTCGACAGCGACGCGCTGCTGCGGGAGCGCCTCGGGCATCCGCCGGCGCGCGAGTTCGAGCGCAACGGCGAGCCCGCGTTCCGCGCGGCCGAGGAGCAGCTCGTGTGCGAGCTGCTCGCCGATACGCCGGAGGGCGGCGTGATCGCGCTCGGTGGCGGCAGCGTGCTCTCCGAGCGGGTCCGCGAGGCGCTCACGCGCCACGTCACGGTCCTGCTCGACGTCGGCGCCGACACCGCATGGGCGCGGGTCAGCGCCGCCGGCGACGCGGCCGAGCGCCCGCTGGCTCGCGACCCCGGCGTGTTCGCGGCGCTGTACGCCGAGCGCAGCCCGATCTACGAGAGCCTGGCCGACGCGATCCTGCCGGAGCTCCCGCCGGGGGGCGCCGCGCGCGCGGTGGAGGCGCTGCGCGCGCTCGCGGGTGCGCCGTCGGGCACGCGCATGCTGTGGGCCAGCTCGACGTCGGGCGATTATCCGGTGCTGGTGGGGCGCGGCCTGCTCGACGGCGAGCTCGACGGCGACGCGCGTGAGGGCGGCGAGCTCGCGCCGTGTGTGGCGCTCTGGCCGCTCGCACGCTCGCGCTCGCGCCCGTTCTGCGTCAGCGATGAGACGGTGTTCGGCCTCTACGGCGGGCGCCTCGGCGAGCTGGCCGGCACGGTCGCGATCGCGCCGGGCGAGCAGCAGAAGACGCTCGCGAGCGCCGAACGGGTCTGGCAGGCGCTGCTCGAGCGGGGCGTCACACGCGCCGATCACGTCGTCGCGCTCGGCGGCGGCGTCGTCGGCGATCTCGCCGGCTTCTGCGCCGCGACCTACCAGCGGGGCGTGGCCGTCGTGCAGGTGCCGACGACGCTTGTCGCGCAGGTCGACTCGGCCTACGGCGGCAAGACGGGCGTCGATCTGCCGCAGGCGAAGAACTACGTCGGCGTCTATCACCAGCCGGCCGGCGTGATCGTCGATCCCGACGCGCTCGCGACGCTGCCCGCGCAGGAGCTCGCGGCCGGCTGGGTCGAGGTGCTCAAGACGGCGCTGATCGCCGGAGGCGGCCTGTGGGAGCGGGTGGCCGCGGGCGATGAGGTGGACGAGCGCATGATCCTGGAGTGCGTGCGCACGAAGCTCGCGGTCGTCGCGGCCGATGAGCGCGACGGCGGCCGCCGCCAGGTCCTGAACCTCGGCCACACGGTCGGCCACGCGATCGAGGCGGTGACCGGCTACAGCCGCTATCGCCACGGCGAGGCCGTCGGGCTGGGCCTGCTCGCCGCGCTGCGGCTCTCCGGCCAGGACGAGCTGCGTGAGCGCGTGCGCGAGCTGCTCGCGGCGCGGGGCCTGCCGGTCTCCGCTCCGGCGCTCCCGGCGGAGGAGATCATCGCTGCGATCGGGCGTGACAAGAAGCGACTCTCCGGAGGCGTCCCGTTCGTGCTCGTGCGTGCTCCCGGCGACGTCGTCCACGGCTCGGTGCTCGCCGCGGAGGAGCTGCGCGCGGCGGTGCAGGAGCTGCTCGCGTGAGCGACGTCCCCCGCATCGAGGTGATGCACGGCGTCAACCTCGACCAGCTCGGCCGCCGCGATCCGCTCCTCTACGGCAGCCTCACGCTGCCCGAGCTCGAGGCTCAGATCGCCGAGCGAGCTCGCTCGCTCGGCCTCTCGACGCGCTTCTTCCAGACCAATCACGAGGGCGCGTTCGTCGAGCACCTCCATTCGCTGCGCGGCGAGGCCGACGCGATCCTGCTCAACCCCGGCTCGTGGACCCACTACGCGTGGGCGATTCGCGATGCGCTCGAGATCGCCGGGCTGCCCGCGCTCGAGATGCACCTGTCGGACATCGAGAGCCGTGAGCCGTGGCGGCGGTTCTCGGTGATCAGGGAGCTGTGCTTCGCGGTCGTCTCCGGGCGCGGGCCGGACGGCTACGGCGACGCGCTCGTGATGCTGCGCGACGAGCTGGCGCGGGGGAGCGCGTGATGGGATCCGCCGCGCACACCGCCGACGCGCTCCGCGCACAGCGCCTCGCTGCGGCGCTCGCAGAGCTCGGTGTCGACGCGCTGCTCGTCGACGCGCTCGTCGACGTGCGCTACCTCAGCGGCTTCACGGGGAGCCACGCCGCGCTGCTGCTCGCCGGCGAGACGGCGGCGCCGGAGCTCGGCGGCCACCGCTTCTTCACGGACTTCCGCTACACGTCGCAGTCCGCCCAGCAGGTCCCCGAGGCGTTCACCCGCGAGATCGTCAGCGGCGAGCTGCTCGACGCGATTCCGGCCGCGCTCGACGGACGGGCCGGCGGGCGCCTCGGCTTCGACGAGGGCAAGCTCACGGTGATGGCATACGGGCGCCTGCGCGAGCGGCTCCCGGACGGCTGGACGCTGGTTGCGTGCAACGGCGCCGTCGGGCGCCTGCGCTCGGTCAAGGAGGCGGGCGAGGTGGCACTGCTTCGGGCCGCGAGCGAGCTCGCCGACGAGGCCCTCGTGGGCGTGCTCGCCGGCGGCCTCGCCGGCCGCAGCGAGCGCGACGTCGCGATCGAGCTCGAGCTGGCGATGCGCCGGCTGGGCGCCGAGGGGCCGAGCTTCGAGCCGATCGTCGCCTCGGGCGCCCACGCGGCGTTGCCGCACGCAACGCCGCGCGAGCACGTGATCGCGCGCGACGTGCTCGTTACGATCGACTGGGGCGCGAGGCTCGACGGGTACTGCTCGGACTGCACGCGCACCTATGCGACGGGCGAGGAGATCTCCGAGCTCGCCGCATCGACCTACGCGCTCGTGCTCGACGCCCAGCAGAGGGCGCTCGAGGCGCTCGCGCCTGGCCGCAACGGCCGCGAGGTCGATGCCGTGGCCCGCGCCGTGATCGACGCGGCCGGGCACGGAGAGCACTTCGGCCACGGGCTCGGGCACGGCGTCGGTCTCGAGATCCACGAGGCGCCGAGGCTCTCGCGCCTCGCCTCCGAGGACCCGCTCGTCGCGGGCAACGCCGTCACGGTCGAGCCCGGCGTCTACCTGCCGGGCGAGCTCGGCGTGCGGATCGAGGATCTGGTCGTGCTGGGCGACGACGGCAACGAGATCCTCACGGGCCTGTCGAAGGAGCTGACCGTGATCGGCTGAGCGGCGCCCTCACGCATGCCGCCGGGCCGTCCCGGGGATGTCCGGCGGCGACGCCCGCCACGCCCTGGAGTCGGCCTCGGGGCCGGCCTCGCGCGGCCTCCGCGGGTTGGCAAAGAGAGTATGTTCGCCTCGCCAGGAGTCATCAGCTGTGTCACCGATGAGGAGGTCCCGCCCACCGATGCCTTCGCTACTTGATCTCACCAGCCAGGGGGATGTCGGCACGATCACCGACGAGTCGAGACTGTCGTCGGTCACGTTGATGACGCCGCAGCAGCTGTATGAGCTGTGGGAGCGCCAGAACTGGCAGTCGCACACGATCGACCTCGAGCAGGACCGCCGCGACTGGGAGGCGATGGAGCCGGAGCTGCGCAGCCAGCTGGCGTGGAACCTGTCGTCGTTCTTCATCGGCGAGGAGCGCGTGACGACGCAGTTCTCGGGCCTCGTGATGGCCTACGAGGACCAGAGCGAGGAGGCGTTCCTGACGACCCAGCAGGTCGACGAGGCGCGCCACGCCCAGCACTTCAACCGCTTCTACGAGCAGGTGCTGGGCATCGACGGCACGTTCGAGGATCGCCTCGCGGAGGCGCGGCGCCATCTGAACCCGGCGTTCGTCGAGATGTTCGACGGCGTGCTCGTCGACTGGGGCCGGCGGCTCGTGGAGAACCCGGCCGACATCGAGGCGAAGGTCGACTTCGTGACGCTCTATCACATGATCATCGAGGGCACGCTCGCGCTCACCGGCCAGTGGTTCCTGACCGACTACATGGAGCGCACGGGCATCCTCCCGGGCTGGGTGGAGGGCTTCAAGCTGATCTCCCAGGACGAGCACCGCCACGTCGCCTACGGCACGTGGCTGCTGCGCGAGAAGGCGGCCGATCCGGCGCTGAAGCGGCGCATCGCCGCGTGCCTGACCGAGCTGATCCCGCTCGCCTCCGCCGTGCTGGTGCCGCCCGGTGCCGATCCGCAGAGCTACGCGATCCTCGACTACACGATGGAGGAAACGAACACGTTCGCCTTCAACGCGCTCAACCGGCGCCTGAAGGTGATCGGCGTCGACGCGGCGACGCTCGCGGCGGCCGCCTGAGCGCGCTCAGGCGCTCGCGGGCAGCTCGGCGCGGACGGCGGCGACGGCGCTCGCGCCGGCTGCGGCGAGCGGCTCGGTGCTGCGCATCGCGCGGCAGAAGATGAACGCGCCCTCGAGCAGCGAGAGCATCGAGAAGGCGATCGCGCGCGCCCGCGCGGGGGGAATGCCTGCCGCGGCGAAGTAGGCGCTCGCGCCGTCGATCCAGCCGCCGAACACATCGGCGGTCGCCTCGCGCAGCGGCTCGCACGTGCTGGCGACCTCGAGCGCGACCGTCGCGATCGGGCACGCGTCGGCGTAGTCGGTCTCGCGCAGCGTCTCGGCGGCGCCGGCGAAGAAGTCCTGCACGGCGCTCTCGACGTCCGGCGCCGCGGCGGCGATCTCGGTGAACAGCCGCATATACATCGCGCCCGACGTGCGGATCGTCTCGGCGCCGAGCTGCTCCTTGCCGCCGGGGAAGAAGTGGTAGAGCGAGCCGAACGGCGCGGCGGCGGCGGCGGCGATCTGCTTGACGCCGGTGCCGTTGTAGCCCTGGCGGCGAAACAGCTCGGCGCTCGTGTCGATGATCCGATCGCGTGTGTCAGCAGCCATCCCAACCCCCGAAGTCGCGGCGTGCGCCGGCCGATGGTACGCTCCACTCACTAGAGCGATCTATCAAATAGATGATGACAGACGGGAGGCGCGATGCCCGAGTTGGAGCTCTCAGCGGGGACGATCGACTACGAGGACACTGGCGGCGACGGGCCGGTGGTGTTGCTCACGCACGGCCTGCTCATGGACGGAGCGCTGTGGCGTGGCGTGATCGAGCGCCTCGCGGGCGAGCACCGCTGCATCGCTCCGACGCTCCCGCTGGGCGCCCACCGCCGCCCGATGAGGCCTGGGGCGGACCTCTCGATGCGCGGCATCGCGGGGCTCCTCGGCGAGTTGATCGAGCGCCTCGATCTGAACGCGATCACGCTCGCGATGAACGACTGGGGCGGGCCGCAGTTGCTCGTCGGCGGGCCGCATGACGAGCGCATCGCACGGCTCGCGCTGATCGCGTGCGAGGCCTTCGACAACGTCCCGCCGCGCGGCGCCGCGCGGATGCTGCCGCACATCGCGCGGATTCCCGGCGGCCTCGACGCGGCCCTGCTGCCGTTCCGCGTCAACGCTCTGCGGCGGCTGCCGATGACGTTCGGGCACCTCAGCAAGCGCGCGGTGCCGCGCGAGGTGATCGATCGCTGGTTCGAGCCCGTGCGCCGCCAGCGGGGGGTGCGGGCGGACCTGCGCAGCTACGTGCTCAGCTCGGCGCAGGGCCGGCGCGAGTTGCTCGAGGCGAGCGAGGCGCTCGGCCGCTTCGAGCGCCCGGCGCTCGTGGTCTGGGCGAGCGAGGACAAACTGATGCCGCGCGAGCACGGCCCTCGCCTCGCCGAGCTGCTGCCCCGCGGCGAGCTGCTCGTGGTTGAGGACTCCTACACGCTGATCCCCGAGGATCAGCCCGAGCGGCTCGCGGCGGCGCTGCGCGAGCTGATCGCTCGATGAGGCGCGCGGGGATCGGCCCTGGACGCGGCGCCCGGGTGTCTCCGGCGGCGGCCGCCATGCTCGGCGCGGGCGGCGCCGTCGCGTGCCGCGAGCTGTTGCGCCGCGCCGCGCTCGCAAAGCTCCGCCGCGACGTGCGCGCGCTGAACGACGGCGACCACCGCCCGCTGCTCGCCGGTTACGCGCCCACGGCCACGCTGCGCTTCAACGACGGCGAGCACCGCTGGGCGGGGGAGCACGTCGGCCGCGACGCGATCGAGCGCTTCCTGCGGAACTTCATCGCCGCCGGTCTGCAGGGCGAGGTGCGCGAGCTCGCGCTCGCCGGCCCGCCGTGGCGCATGACGCTGCTGGTGCGCTTCGATGATCGCGCGCTCGACGCCGCTGGCGTGGAGATCTACCGCAACCGCACCGTCCTGCTTGCGCGCGCTCGCTGGGGGCGGATCGTCCTCCAGGAGGACTTCTACGAGGACACCGGACGGATCATCGAGCTCGAGCGCCGGCTGTCCGAGCGCGGCGTCGCAGCCGCGCGCTGAGCGGGGCTGGCCATCAGCCGTTAGGCTCGCCGCTCACCGAACGTAAGGAGGCACTATGGCTTACCTGATCACGCATTTCTGGCCGGGAGCGACCGTCGAGCAGTACAACGCAACCGTTGCCGCCGTGCACCCTCCCGGCGGCCTGCCCGACGGCCAGACCTACCACGCGGCGGGCCCGACCGACGGTGGCATCCTGATCGCGGCCGTGTGGGACTCCAAGGAGCACGCCGACCGCTTCGTCAGCGACAAGCTGATCGCGAGCATGCCGATCGAGGGCGGCGTCTCCGGCCAGCCGGTCGAGCGCGCGGCCGAGCTCGTCAACGTTCAGACAGGCTGACGCGGGCGGATCACGCCGGCGCGTGGAGCGCGAGTAGGGAAGACAGGCCGGCGCGGTCGGGGACGACGTGAGATATCTCGCGAATGCGCGCGAAGTCGGTGTCGGCGGAGACGAGCGCGGTGACGCCGGCGCGCGCTGCCGATGCGGCGAGCACGGCGTCGAACGCTCCGAGCGACTCAACGCTCTCGAATAACGCCAAACCGGCGGCGAGGTCCTCGGCCGTGGGGCTCAACAGCGGCGAGAGCAGTTCGGCGTAATCACGCCCGAGCGAGACGGCGTCGCGGCGACCGCGGCGCCGTGCGCGGACGTGCACGAACTCCTGGATCACCTCGACCGTCGTCGTCGCCTCGATACGGCGCGCTGCGATCGTCGAGATGAGGTCGCGACACGGATCACGCAGTGGGTGGTCCTGGCCCTTTGCGTAGATGAGAACGGTCGTGTCGAGCAGGATCACTCGCGGCGCCCGCGTAACTCGTCCAGCTCGGCCCGAAGGTCGGACGGGTCGGGGACCGGCATGTCGGGTGCCTCGAGCAGTCTGAGGGCTGCGGCGTGTCGTTGAGCGTCGGGACGTGGCAGTCCGCGGTCGATGGCCTCGCGCACGATCGTCGCCACTGAGACTCCGCGTTCTCGCGCGGCGGCGGAGATGCGCCGATGGCGCTCGTCGTCGATCAGGATCTGAAGCCGATGATCCAGAGACATGCTCATACTGTAGCATGCTGTGGTCTTGCCAAGCTGCACCGCGTACCCCACGGATGTGGGCGCCCAACAGCTTCGCGATTGCGTCCCAATTGGCGGCCATTGCTTCCCGGGTAAGTCGACCCGATGGTCGCGGCGGGGCTATGCGATGTGCCATGCTATAGGCATGCTATCATCAGAAACACATGCCATCGATGATCCAGATCCGAAATGTTCCCGACGAGCTGCATCGCGACTTGAAGGTGCGCGCGGCGCGCACGGGCATGACGCTCTCCGACTACCTGCTCGCCGAGCTTCGCGCGTTGGCGGTGCGGCCGACGATGCGGGAGTGGCTCGCGCACAGCGAAGGATGGACGGCTGTCGAGGTCGCAGAGCCGCCAGCGCTTGCGCTCAACGCCGAGCGTGGCCGTAGCGCTAAGTGATCGTCGCGGATGCGAGCGCTACCGCGGAGCTGTTGCTTGCGCGACCGGGTGCCGCCAAGGTCCGTGCGGCTCTGTCACCGCATCCGGAGCTGCATGTCCCGGAGCACTTTCACGTCGAGCTGCTGTCGGTTCTGCGTCGCTACTCGATCCGCGGAGAGCTAAACGATCGCCGGGCGGGGGAGGCACTTGCCGCGCTCGCCGACCTGCGCGCGGTCAGGTATCCCGTAATCGAGCTTGCCGAGGCGGTATGGGAGCTGCGCTCCGAGCTGACTGCACATGACGCTGCTTACCTGGCGCTCGCGCGACGCCTGGACGTTGGTCTGGTGACGCTCGACAAGGGGCTTGCGAAGGCGGCGGCGAAGGAGGGGCGCCTGGTGCGCTGCTAGGGCGGGCGGCCGGACGATCCGCCCGATGTTGCCAACGCTCGGAAGAACGGCCAAACGCAATCACGGGTCGGCGGCTGGGGAGTCGCCTACGTGGCGCGAGCCCTCCTCCAGGATCGGAGCCCGCCGCATCAGCCAGTCCCCGTACACCGCACGAAAGGGCCGTATCGCGTCTTCTCGTGCGATCCACTGCTTGGCCGTGAGACCTTCGCCCAGTCCCGCCCTGAGAGGGAACCCTTCTTCCACGAGAATGCAGATGGCCCGCATGAGGGCCGCGAGAGACTGAGCGCAGGGTGTTGGTTTTGGTTCGCCGAAGCTCGCGTTGATGACCAGACCGTCGAGAGGTCCGGCCGTCTCGACGACTGCGACTGAGTGGCGGATCGCGGTGATCGGCACCCACGATGCGGACCACCAGCCCGCGTCGATCGATTCGGCCCAGTGGTTGTCGAGCTCGAAGAACTCGCATGCACCGAGGGCGCTGAGTAGCGGCCCGCATTCGATGAGCGGCCAGGCGCCCTCGTTGTGCTTGGAGTCGCGCTGACCATCGTGCCATCGGAGGAGGGCAACGAGTTCTTCGTGAAGCTCGTACGGGTCAAGTAGTCGTCGCAGCGCGTCGAGGTCTTTCTCGACGACGGGCCGATTGAGGCTGGCCCAGAACTCGGGCTCGCGTTCTGGGAGCAACGCGTCGAGGCGCTCAAGCGACTCGTCCAGAGTCATCAATGGTGCCATGCTGCCTGCCGACTCTAGCCAACAGTTGGGCGGGTGTCGGGGAGTCGTCTTTCGTCCCGCTTCAGCGCCTGATGAAAGCACGTCACGACCTCAGTGGGGAATCTGCCGGCACCGGCCGAAGGTCGAGTGCAGCTATCGTGACCGACGGCGCCTGGGTGACGCAATCGCGCGTAACCACATCGAAATCTGGCTCTAAGAAAGGCCTGATCAACCATCATCAGCACCAACCAATTCAAGAACGGCAACCACATCGAGGTTGACGGCACGGTCTTCAAGATCGTGGAGTTCCAGCACGTCAAGCCGGGCAAGGGCGGGGCGTTCGTGCGCACGAAGCTGCGCAGGACGTCTGACGGCAACGTGATCGACCGCACATTCCGTGCGGGCGAGAAGTTCCGCCCGGTGCGCACGGAGGCGCGCAGGATGCAGTTCCTCTACGCGGACGGCACGGACGCGCACTTCATGGACACGGAGTCCTTCGAGCAGATCGCGGTTGCCGAGGCGGCGTTCGAGGAGGCTCTGCGGTGGGTAACGCCGAGCAGCGAGGTGGACCTGCTGTTCATCGACGGCCAGCCTTCCGACGTGCAGCTGCCGAGCGCGGTCGACCTCGAGGTCACGGCGACCGACCCGGGCGTGCGCGGTGACACGGTCTCGGGCGGCGGCACCAAGCCGGCGACGCTCGAGACGGGCGCGGTGATCCAGGTGCCGTTGTTCGTGGAGCCGGGTCAGCGCATCCGCGTCGACACGCGCTCGGGCGACTACATGGCGCGCGCCTGAATGCGTAGGGCCGAGCAGCGCCGTGCGGCGGTCGTCGCGACCTACCAGCACGACCTCACGGGCCGCCCGCTCGTCGAGACGCTGGGGCCGAACGCGTCGCTGTTCACGCGCGCGCTCGCGCACGCGGCGGTTGATCGCGCTGAGGAGCTCGACGCGGTCATCGACCGCCATTCGCACGGCTGGGCCGTAGAGCGCATCCAGCCGCTGGAGCGCAGCATCATGCGCGTCGCGCTGATCGAGATCCTGCACCCGGACGCGGCCCCTGCCGAGGAGCCGATCCCGCCGGAGGGCGCGATCGAGGAGGCGGTCGAGAGCGCCAAGACGTTCTGCGGCTCGGAGGCGCCCGGCTTCGTAAACGGCGTCCTCGCCGCAGTCCTGCGCGAGGTGCGCGAGAATGCGCACATCCCATGAGCAGCGTCGAGCATCTGGATGACCTGATCGCGCGCCTTGAGCGCGCGGCCGAGCAGCTTCGCTCGGGCGAGCTGTCCTCCGACGCGGCGGCGACGCTCGTCGAGGACTGCGCGTCGCTGGCGACCCAGGCGGCGGCCGAGCTCGAGCAGCTGACGCGCGCCGAGGTCTCGGCGCCGGCGCCGGGCCAGGACAGCCTGCTGTAGGTGTCCGCGCCTTCCGTGATCGCGACCTATCCCGATCATCTGCGCGAGGAGGTCGAGCGCTATCTGGAGGGCATGCACTTCTCGCGGGAGCCGCTGACGGCGGGGCTCGAGGAGGCGATGCGGTACTCGCTGCTCGCGGGCGGCAAGCGCATCCGGCCGGTGCTCGCGCTCGCGACCGCGCGCGCCGTCGGGCTCGAGCAGCGCGAGGTGCTGCCGCTGGCGGGCGCGATCGAGCTGATCCACACGTACTCGCTGATCCACGACGACCTGCCGGCGATGGATGACGACGATCTGCGCCGCGGGCAGCCGACGTGTCACGTCAAGTTCGGCGAGGACGTGGCGATCCTCGCGGGCGACGGGCTCTACGCAGAGGCGTTCCGGCATCTGCTCACGCAACAGCCCGCCGAGCCCGAGCGCCTGATCGCGGCGGCGGCCGAGCTCGCGGCGGCGACGGGCGTGAACGGAATGGTCGGCGGCCAGTACGCCGACGTGAGCCCGCAGGCGGCCGACGGCGGGGGCTCGCTGCGCCGGTTGCACGAGCTCAAGACGGGCCGTCTGATCGGTGCGTCGGTGCTCTGCGTACTACTGTTGTC
>Ga0075021_10001781_pt1 | contig 11158 bp, 5 predicted proteins | sample ColStrG_CSR_2012_FD_72749 | JGI IMG/M metagenome (GOLD analysis project Ga0075021, IMG submission 72749) | Freshwater sediment microbial communities in response to fracking from Pennsylvania, USA - Cold Stream Run_MetaG_CSR_2012 | ecosystem: Environmental > Aquatic > Freshwater > Creek >... | reverse complement strand
CGCGCTCGCGCGCGCGGCCGAGCTCGAGACGCTGGTCGCCAACGAGGTGTCCGCCCTCGAGCACGCCTACAACGACAACGAGGTCCGCATTCGCGCGCTGCTCCAGGATCTGGGCGGCCAGCGCGATACGCTGGTCGGCCAGGCCGAGCAAGTCCGCGACGCCATCAACAGCGTCCATCTCGATCTCAGCCACGACATCTCGCAGATCAGCCAGTTGGTCGCCGATCAGGTCAACGAGGCATCGCGGCGCATCACTCATACTCTCGCCGAGAAGGGCGAGCATATCTCGCGCGCGCTCGGGCACGCCGGCGACACCATGATCGAAACGCTCGGCGAGCGCGGCGGCGACCTGCTCGAGCGGCTCGAAGCCTGCAGCTCCAACACCACCGAGGCGATCGCGGCCGCCAGCGACCGCCTGACCGCGACGCTCAATTTCAAGACCGATCATATCGGCGATGAATTCACCGAGATCGCCGCCAACCTCCAGCACATGATGTCGGTGCGGCTCGACCGCGTGACCGAGAGCTTCTCGCAAAAGTCGGTGGGAATCCTCGACATGATGACCGGCCGCACGCAGCAGCTCACCGAGCTCGTCGTCGAGACCGGCAACAACCTCGCCGACGCGATCGGCAACCGCGTCGAGGAGGTCAACACCACCCTCAAGAACACCGGCGATTCGCTGGTGCTCGATTTGAGCCTGCGCGGCGGCGATGTGGTGTCCAAGCTCGAGCAGACCGGCGCGCGCATCACCGATGCCATCGTGGAGCGCGGCAACAAGGTGAGCGACACGTTCCGTGAAAACGCCGAATCGATCGCCGAGGTCATCGGGGGTCGCGGCGACGCGGTGCGCGAAATGCTCGCCGCCCGGCTGCAGTCGTTCGAAGACATGTTCAATCACGGCGGCGCCGAGCTGGCGGAGCGTATCGCCCGCGACGCGACCACGCTCGGCAATCTGATCACCCGCCATCTCGGCGAGTTCGATCGCACGGTCAAGACCTATGGCGGCGAAATGGTCGAGCGCCTGGGCGAGCGCACGCAGGAAGTCGTTACCGCCATGCGCGACTACCTCGACAGTTTCGATACCCGCGTCAGCACCAAGGCCACCGAGGTCTCCGCCAGCCTCGACCAACAATTCGTCCGCTTCCACGACGCGTTGGACGGTCGCAGCAAGACCATCAACGATCAGCTCAGCGCACGCGTTGTGGATATCGGCGGCAAGATTTCCGAGGTCACCACCACCGTCGATCAGCAATTCTCCCGCTTCCAGAACGCGCTCGACGGCCGCACGCAGACCCTCAACGAGGCGCTGAGCTCGCGCGTCATGGACATCGCAAAGACGATGGCGGACGGCGGCAAGGAGGTCGTCTCCGCGCTCGACCAGCGCATCAGCGACGTGACCAGCGTCATCAACGTGCGCGGCGCCAAGCTGAGCGACACGATCAGCGCCAAGATCGAGGACATCGACCGGGCCATCGGCAGCCGCGCGATCGAGGTCGCCAACAACCTGGACACGCGGATCGGCCGCTTCGAAGAGCTGCTGGTGGGACGGGCCGAGGTCCTCACCAAGGAGATCGAGACTCGCACCCGGGCCGCCGCCGACGTGCTCGACACCCGATTGAAGGAAATGACCCACGCGATCACGGCCAATACCAGCGAGGCGGAACGCTCGATCGGGGATTTGGCGGCCTCGACCACCGAGACGATCGCCTTGCGGATCGAGAACCTGAACCAGGTGGTCAAAGCCCATACCAGCGACGCGGAGCGTACGATCGGCGCCGTGACGAGCTCCACCTCCACGTCCATCGGCAACATGGCGAGCAAGCTCACCGAGACCATCGGCGCCAAGATCGACGACATGGACCGGGCGATGGGCAGTCGAGCGAACGAGGTCGCCCACAATCTGGACACGCGGATCAACCGCTTCGAGGAGCTGTTGCTGGGGCGGGCCGAAGTGGTCACCAAGGAGCTGGAGACGCGCACCCGCGCCGCCGCCGACGCGCTCAGTGTGCGACTGGGCGAACTGACCGACACGATCACGACCAATACCGGCGAGGCGGAGCGCTCGATCGGGGGGCTGACGACCGCGACCGCGACCTCCATCACGAACCTGGCGACCTCGACCACTTCGGTGATCAATTCACGGCTGGAGCAGCTCAACACCGCGATCAAGACCAACTCCGGCGAGGCGGAACGGGCGCTGAGCCAGCTGGCATCGAGCACCACGGCCGCGATCCGCACCAGCGTGCAGGACGCCGAGCACACCCTGACCGGAGTATCGACCGGCGTGAGCAACGTGCTCAAGCAGAACGCCAACGACGTCGAGCGAACGCTGCTCGGCGTCAGCGCCGAGGTGGCGCGCAATCTTGTCGGCAAGGTGGACGACATCTCCGCTGCCGTCAGCCAGCGCGCGGCCGAGATGAACGAGATTCTCGGCGAAAAATCGAGCGTCCTGCTGACCGCCCTGGCCGGCAGGAGCACGGAGTTCGCCAGCGAGCTCAGCCGCGTGACCGAGCATGCGGTCAAGGCGATCGAGGTCAAGGGTCTCACCTTCAGCCAGACCATGATGGACAACAGCGAGCACATCGCGCGCCTCATCAACGAGGCGAGCGAGGCCGCGACCGATTCCGTCAACAAGTCCATCAAGCAGGTCCAGACGACCGCGGCCGAGGCGAGCCAGGCGACCACCGGCGCCATCAACCAATCGATCAAGGAGCTGCAGAACAATTCGCTCGAGGTGTCGAGAAACGCCTCGGCGACGGTCGCCCGCACCCTGCGCGACCTGCAGGAGCAGACCCATTCGGCCGTCGAGCACTCGAAGCAGACGGCGGCCGCGGCGGTGTCCGAAATGCTGGAGACGCACGGCATGCTGCGCTCCGACACGACGGCTTTGTTCGAACGGCTGCGCGAGGCCAATATTCTGCTGCAGGAGGTCCTCAGCGGCGCCCATGAGAACATGGGCGAGATCGAGCGCACGCTCTTGAGTCGCGTGTCCGAATTCGTCGCCGCCATGAACGAAGTCACCCAGAAGACCGGTGCGGCGAACAGCCAGGTCGAGCAGCACATCGCCAGCTTCCAGGCGCTGACCACGAAGACCGTCACGGACTTGTCGCAGCTCGCGGGCCAGTTCGACTCGCACGGCCGTTCGCTCGCCGAGGCGGTGACGCTCGTCGATCAAAGCAATCGGCGCGCGGAGGGCAGCATCGGCGAGCGGCGCGATTCGCTCGAATCTCTGGTGGCGACCCTCGACGGCAAGGCCGGCGATCTCGACCAGCGCCTCTCGCGGTTTTCCGGCCTGCTCGACCAGTCGCTGGACGGAGCGGCGGAACGGGCGCGCGAGATCGCCCGGATCATCGCCGATTCGACCACCGGCGGAGCGCGCGCCATCGCCGAGAATTTCGAGGTCATCCGCGAGAGCACCGAGGAGCAGAGCAAGCGCACCACCGAGACGTTGCGCAGCATCTACGAGCGTGCGACCGAGGATTCTCACGCGATGTTCACCGCGGCGGCGCAGCGCTTTGCCGACGTGGTCGACGGGCTCAAGCGCATGACGGCCGAGATGCAGCGTGAGCTCGAATCGACGCGTGCCGAGTTGCGCAAGGGGATACTCGAGCTGCCGCAGGAGACGTCGGAAAGCGCCGCCCAGATGCGCCGCGTGATCGTCGATCAGATCGAGGCCCTGGCCGAGCTCAATCGCATCGTCGCCCGCCATGGACGCGGCCTCGACACCGCCGATCCGACCGCGCGTCGCGTCGAGCCGGTGGCGGTGGCCGCCGGACCGCGCCGCGTCGGGCGCGAGGAATCGATCGCCGCCAACGGAAGCGGCCGTCCGGAGACGCCGCCGCGCGGCCGCGCCGACATCACCGGGATGATCCCTCCTCCGGCTCCGCCCCCCGCCCCTGCTGCCGCCGCGACGGCCCGCCGGGCCGAAGCGCCTGCGCTGAGCCCGGGCGGCAGCCAGGGTCAAGGCGCCGCCGGGCGCAGCGGCTGGCTGTCGGACCTGCTCACCCGTGCTTCGCGCGAGGAGCCGGATCAGCCGCGCGACGCCACGCCGGATGCCGCCCGCGGGGACGATCGGCCGCCGCGCCATACGATCGAGTCGCTCGATTCGCTGGCCGTCGACATCGCCCGCATGATCGACCACGATGCCGCCGCCGAATTGTGGGACCGCTACAAGCGGGGCGAGCGCAATGTGTTCACGCGCAAGCTCTACACCATGCAGGGCCAACGGGCCTTCGACGAAATCCGCAGGAAATATCGCAGCGACCGCGAATTCATGCAGACCGTCGATCGTTACATTGCCGAATTCGAGCGCTTGCTCGACGAGGTCTCGCGCGACGATCGCGGTCAGGTGGTTGCGCGCACCTACCTCACCTCGGAGACCGGCAAGGTCTACACCATGCTCGCCCACGCGGCCGGACGTTTCGACTGACGGGCCGCGACCGGAGCGGTTTCACGTTGGTTGGAAACAGAAACCGCGCCAGCATTTTTGCATTGTCGCATTTTCGGATGGAAACCGGATGCCACTTTTTCTGAAAATGCGCTGAGCCCAAGATCGGGATGCTGGAGAGATTGCGCTCCAGGTCCCTCGCCCGCATCGAGCCCAATGGCCGCGTCGCCGCCTATTTCACTTTCGGTGCAGGTCGAACGTTGGCCGATCGCCGGCTCGTTCGCCATCAGCCGCGGCGCCAAGACCGAGGCTGCGGTCGTCGTCGCCACCCTGTCCGATGGCCGGCATCGGGGGCGCGGCGAATGCGTACCCTATGGGCGTTACGGCGAGACCCTCGAAGCGGTTGCGGCGGAAATCGCCGCAATGGGCGCCCAGATCGCCCGCGGTCTCGACCGTACGGGGTTGCAGGCGGCGATGCGCCCGGGGGCCGGCCGCAACGCGCTCGACTGCGCATTCTGGGACCTCGCCGCCAAGCAGAGCGGCCGGCCGGTGCATGAAATCGCCGGCTTGCCGCCGCCGGAGCCGCTCTTGACCGCCTACACGATCTCGCTCGCGGCACCGCTGGAGATGGCGGCCGCCGCCGAGAAAGTCGCCGGCCGGGCCCTCCTCAAGGTCAAGCTCGGCGGCCTAGGCGATCCGGCGCGGATCGCGGCGGTGCGCCGCGCGGTGCCGCGCTGCGAACTGATCGTGGACGCCAACGAGGGCTGGACGCCGGACAATCTGCTCGAAAATCTCGCCGCCTGCGCGGACGCCGGGGTCACCCTCCTGGAACAGCCGTTGCCCGCCGATCGCGACGATGCATTGGCGAAGATTGCGCGCCCGCTTCCGGTCTGCGCCGACGAGAGCGTGCACGCGAGCGCTTCGCTCTCGGCCCTGATCGGCAAGTACGACGCCGTCAATATCAAGCTCGACAAGACCGGCGGCCTGACCGAGGCCCTCGCCATGGCGCGCCACGCCGAGCAACTCGGCTTTGCCGTCATGGTCGGCTGCATGGTCGCGACTTCGCTCGCCATGGCGCCTGCCATTCTGGTGGCCCAGCGCGCCCGCATCGTCGATCTCGACGGAGCGCTCCTGCTCGCGCGCGACCGGCCGCACGGCCTGCGCTACGAGGATAGCCGGGTCCACCCGGGCACGCCGGCGCTGTGGGGGTAGTCGAACCGGCTCCGCCCCGTAGATTCCGAGTGGCGTAAAAATTTAATTTATAAAGGACTTCATGCTACCCCGGCGATCCACTAAGAATAAAGGTCGCTGGGATGGCACAGGAGGGGTGGAACATGCAGGTTTTGACGGCCTTGACCGTTACCGCCATGATGGCGCTCGCGATTTTGCCTGCTTCGGCGACCATGCGCATCACCAGCGATCCGGGAGGCCAGATCGGACCTTATCTGGAAAATCTGGCGTCGCTGCGCAGCTCGGGCGAGCATGTCGTCATCGACGGCCCATGCCTGTCCGCCTGTACCATGGTGCTCGGCGTCATCCCGCGCGATCACCTGTGCGTCACGCCCCGCGCGCGGCTCGGGTTTCATTCCGCCTGGCGGCCCGACGAGGCCGGTCGCCCGGTGGTGAGCCGTGATGGAACACAGCTCTTGATGACCGTCTATCCGCAGTCGGTGCGCAATTGGATCGCCCGACGCGGCGGTTTGTCCCCCCATATGATGTACTTGACCGGCCGTGAGCTGGCGTCGATGTATCCGGCCTGCCAACGCGGCGAGAACGAAGCCCGGAACTAAGCGGGCCGGCTTGCGTCACTTGGGCTCGAGAATCTCTTGGATCGGAGATTCTCGGGCATGGGCTGGACAGTACCCGGGTACGGTGCGAGCATCCCCGGACCAGGTGACAAGCTGATTGCGCTTCGCGCTCGTTCATGCTGATTCTGGCAGCGGGGTGGTGGGGCCCTCGCCACATGTCGGAACAACTCTCGGCAATTTCGAAAATCCCCCCGCCTCCGGCGGCGCCGAGCGACTACGATTCCATCTGCGCCGCCTTGATGGACACCGAGCGCGGACGCTGGTTCCTGCAGGAATACACCAGGCGCAACCGCAGCGCCGATACCAAGCTCCTGCTGACCGCCATCGAGCGCATCGAGGCCGTGGTCTGCGCCGAACGAAGCAAGCAGGCCCAACAAGGCTTCCGCTCCGACCTGCTGGAGATGGCGAGCGCGATTACCCGGACGCGGGCCGAAGTCGCCGAAATCCGATCCGACGCCGCCGCGCGCCCAGAATCGGCCCAGCCTGACGGCCAAGCGTCGCCGGTGCCGCGACCGCGGGATGTCTTCGCCGCCGCCGAGCGAATCCGGGATGTCACCTGGGCGATGCGCGGGCACGGCTTTGACCCCTCGACCTGCGATCAGCTCGAGGAGCTCGCCGCCGCGATATTGTCCGCGTCCGCGCTGCGCGACCCCACCGACCACCGCGCCAGCAAGCTGAGCGAGGTTCTGCAATACCTCGAGCGCCGGATCGATTCGCTGCTGGAAAGCTGCGCGGACGCCGAGGCATCGGCCGCCGAATCGGAGCCCGAACCGGATCGCAATGGCTTCGAGCGCGCCCCCAACGGCAAGGCGGTCCACGAAAACGGCTGCGCGAGCGCGTTGATCACCGAGAACTTCGCGCGCAAAGGGGCCGAGATCAAATTTCACGGCGCCCGAGTGGTCGTCCCTGACGTGGTCGTCCCTGATGTGGCCGCCCCTGATGATGTCGAAGGCAGCGCCGCGGCCAGGCCGATTGCTTCCGCCGTCGAAATCGCGCTGCGGGAAGTAGCCTTCCCGCCCCCGGTGGAACAGTCCGTCGATTTGGCACTTGAGCCGAAGGCAGACGCCGAAAACTCACCGATTTCGGCGCAAAATCAGGAAGATGGAGCGCGAACCGCAGACGTCACTGCACGATGGGCCGACCACCCTATGGCGAGGCCCCTCGCCTCGCTGGCCGGCCGTGCGGTGGAGCTTGGGGCGGACGCGCTTGCGACCATCGAGTCCACCGCCACGGCATCACCCAATGAGCTTGCCGCGGCACCGGCGGAGCCGCCAAAGCGGGACGTATTCCTGCCGAGCATCGAGCTGCCCGGTTCACGCCACGAATTGCCGAAATCCGCCGAAGTTCAAGCCGCCTCGACGGCCCTGCGGGAGGCAGCCGCACGGGCGTTTCTCCCGCAGATCGATCTGGGCTCGCACAGGCCGGGCTTCGACATGGCACCGGCGGGCGACCGGCGGGCGGCGGCTGCGATGCTGACGGAGGCCTTCAGCAGGGTGGTGCCCGAACCAGCGCAGCCACCGGTCGGCCTCGCCAACGATGTGGGTGGCAGGCGGTTGACCGCCCTCGACCCGGCCGAACCCGCCGGCTTGGGGACGGCGTCCCTGGCGCCGCCGGATCAGCCGCCATCCCAGGCGACCTCGCAACCGGCAGCCGCGCCAATGCCGCAACCTCCCGGGCCCGATCCTCTGGCGGCGCTCAAGGCCATGTCGGACGATGAGCTGATCGCGCTGTTCAGCTAGTTCCAACGCACCGCCATCATGCAACCAGTCGATGGAACAGCTCCGCATCGACATTGCCGCCTGAGAGCACCGCAACCGCGATCTTTCCCCTGATGGCGATCTTGTTCGACATCAGCGCCGCGAGCGCCACCGCCCCGCCCGGCTCGACCACGAGCTTGAGCTCGTGAAACGCAAACGCCATGGCGGCAGCCACCTCCTGATCGGTCGCCACAACGCCTTCGCCGACCAGGGCGCGGTTGATGGCAAAGGTGAGTTGCCCGGGCATCCGCGCCATGAGGGCATCGCAGATCGTACCGGTCAGCGCCGCGTTCTCCTCGCGTCGCCCGCTTTTGAACGAGCGGGCGTGGTCGTCGAAGCCGGCCGGCTCGGCGGTATAGAGACGCACGTCGGGGACCCGCGATTTCACCGCCAGCGCAATGCCGGCCGTCAGCCCCCCTCCCGACGCCGTTACCGCGATCACGTCGGGAACCAGACCCAGCGCCGCCAGATCCTCGATGATCTCCCGGCCGACGGTGCCCTGACCCGCAATCACCAGCGGATCGTCATAAGGCGGCACCAGCACGGCGCTTCGCTTGCCGGCGATGTCGCGGGCGATCGCCTCGCGATCATCGGTGGCGCGGTCGAAGAGCACGACTTCCGCGCCCAGGGCCGCGGTGCGGGCCCGCTTGCCGCGCGGCGCATCCGACGGCATGACGATGACGGCGGGCATGCCCAATAGCCGTGCCGCCGCCGCGACCCCTTGCGCGTGATTGCCGGACGAGAACGCGACCACGCCGCCGGCGCGCTGCTCGCACGGAATCGAGGCCAGCTTGTTGTAGGCGCCCCGGAACTTGAACGAACCGGTGCGCTGAAGCGTCTCGGCCTTGAGAAACACCCGCGCCCCGGTCAAAGCGTCGAGCGCCGCAGACGCAATGAGCGGCGTGCGCGCGGCAACGCCGCGCAGAAGCTGCGCCGCCGCATCGACATCCTGGGCGGTCGGCAAGGGCGGCAGCGTATCGGAGGTCGGCGGCATCGTCTGCGACGGTAGCCCCCCGGTGCCCTGCCCGGCAAGAGCGCGAATCTCCTGTGACGACGGCCGACCGCCCCTGTCACATCGGTGTCACCGCTGGCGTGACATAGCTCGCGCATGATGATTCCGATCGTGGCCGCTGAGGCGTTCTGCATCGTCACCACTGCCATTCATGTTGCCAGCACGCTGATTGCGATCATTCGCTGCAAATCGCCGACGCATCGCCTGCGCGCCCCGGCGCAGGCGCCGGCGGTGAGCCTCGTGCGTCCGGTCTGCGGCATCGAGAACTATGTCGAGGAGACGCTGGCTTCCGCCTTCGCGCTCGACTATCCGCGCTACGAGATCGTGTTCTGCGTCGCCTTGGCGCAAGACCCCGTCGTGCCCACGGTCAGGCGCCTGATGGCGGCCCATCCCGAGGTGCCGGCGCGGCTGCTCGTCGGCAACGAGAAGATCAGCGACAATCCCAAGCTCAACAATCTCTATAAGGGCTGGCGCGCGGCCGCGCACGACTGGGTGGTGCTCGCCGACAGCAACGTGTTCATGCCGCCCGACTATATCCAGCGCCTCATCGCCGCGTGGCGCCCCGATACCGGCCTCGTCTGCTCGCCGCCGGTGGGCTGCCGCCCGGACGGCTTCTGGGCAGAGCTCGAATGCGCGTTTCTCAACACCTATCAGGCCCGCTTCCAGTACGCCGCCGACACCCTGGGCATCGGCTTCGCGCAGGGCAAGTCGATGCTGTGGAAGCGCAGCCTTCTCGAGCAAGCCGGCGGCATCCGGGCTTTGGCAACCGAGGTCGCGGAGGACGCCGCCGCCACCAAGGTGGTCCGTGGCGCCGCGCTGCGCGTGCGGCTGGTCGACGCGCCGTTCGAGCAGCCGCTCGGATATCGCCGCGCCGCGGAAGTGTGGCGGCGGCAGGTGCGCTGGGCGCGGCTGCGCCGCACCTCGTTCAAGGTCTATTTCGTGCCTGAGATTTTTGCGGGCGGCGCGTGGCCGCTGGCCGCCGCGGCCTTTGCGGCCGCGCAATCCGACCTCTCGCTCGCCGGCGTGCCGGCTTTGGCCGCCGTTTGGTATGGCAGCGAAGCCGTCTTGGCGTGGGCGGCGGGATGGCCCCTGACGGTCCGCTCCCCGCTCGCCTGGGCGCTCCGCGATCTGCTGCTGCCCGCGGTCTGGTTCAGCGGCTGGCTCGGCAGCGCCTTCGTCTGGCGCGGCAACCAGATGCGAGCCGTCGAATCGCGCGGCGCGGTGTAGCTGTAGGTTGGGTTAGCGCGGGCCAACGGGCTGGCGGCTCGGATCTGAAATTTGATCCCGCGCGTAACCCGACATCAGCGCCAAACGTCGGGTTACGCGCGGAAAAAGCCCGTGCGTCAAAAGCATGCTCACCGGCCACGCTAACCCGACCCACAAGAACGCCACGATCAAGCCGCCTCTTGCTCGACCTCGTCATCGGACTTGCTGCTGGTGCTGTTCGACCAATCGATGATCTCGAACTTGCCGTCGTGGTGCTCGACCACGGCGGTGCAGCTCTCCACCCAGTCGCCGCAATTGATGTAGCGGATGCCGTAGTCGTCGTGGATGACCGCGTGATGGATGTGGCCGCAGATGACCCCATCGGCCGAGTGCCGCTGCGCCTCGGCCACCAGCGTCTTCTCGAACTGGCCGATGAAATTCACGGCATTCTTCACTTTCAGCTTGGCCCATTGCGACAGCGACCAGTACGGAAATCCCAGGCGCCGACGCAGCCCGTTGAAGATGCGGTTGGCCGTGATGGCGAAGTCATAGGCCTTGTCGCCCAACAGCGCCAGCCAACGCGCCTGGGTGACCACGAGGTCGAAATGATCGCCGTGGATGACGAGATAGCGGCGGCCGTCGGCGCTCTCGTGCATCGCCTTGTCCTGCACCTCGACACCGCCGAAATGCGTGCCGTAGTAGTCGCGCAGGAACTCGTCGTGATTGCCGGGCAGGTAGACGATGCGAGCGCCCTTGCGGGCCTGGCGCAGCAGCTTCTGCACCACGTCGTTATGGGCTTGCGGCCAGTACCAGCCCGACCGCAGCTGCCAGCCGTCGACGATGTCGCCGACCAGATAGATCACGTCGGCGTCATGGTCGCGCATGAAGTCGAGGAGGCGTTCGGCCTGGCAGCCCTTGGCGCCGAGATGCACGTCGGAAATGAACAGCGCGCGAAACCGCCGCGTGCTGGTCGCCATCAACATGCTTG
>Ga0075021_10001780_pt1 | contig 11158 bp, 8 predicted proteins | sample ColStrG_CSR_2012_FD_72749 | JGI IMG/M metagenome (GOLD analysis project Ga0075021, IMG submission 72749) | Freshwater sediment microbial communities in response to fracking from Pennsylvania, USA - Cold Stream Run_MetaG_CSR_2012 | ecosystem: Environmental > Aquatic > Freshwater > Creek >... | reverse complement strand
GTCACTTTTATGGCCCGCATAGACTCATCGCTGGGCGGCCAGTTCGTCGGGACTGGGGACCCCAGTGAATAGTTGCCGCTCAGCTCGTCGGCCGTGTTGGTCGCCTGCGGAATATAGTAGCCGACGTCGAGTTGACCAACGGTATGGCTCACGGCGAAATTACCATAAATGATAATCTGCGCGCCAAGTTGGTCCCCGATGCGCTGGGCGTCGCTGAGTGTGGCAATAGGGCCGATTTGCCAGCCATTCGCCTCAGCGTCCCGCCCACTCCACACCCGTGGCTGAAGGTCAGAGCGCACGGTTACTGAAAGGACGCTGGCATCCCCCAACTCCGTTCTGAGCGAGTCAGCAAAGCTCTCACTCAACGTGCGGCCAACAGGTGACGAGATGGCCCCTCCTGCGTCGAGTTGTCCAAAGTCAGCGACGACAATGTTGTAGTTCAGCGGCGACATGCGTTGCGGCGCACGTGTCGCGGGTGTCACCGCCGACGGCAACTGGGTCGGGGCCGGCGCCGGGGTCTGCGTTGGCGCGGATGGCGCACTTGCTGGCACACCGCTTGCGCTTACCGTTGGCGTCGGCGCAGCAGCTTGATGAGGTGCGCGCGAAAAAATCGTCGCCGTAATGACGAGCACAAAGAGCACAATGCCAATGCCTGCCAAAACAGGGATCGGCAAACGACGTGGCACTTCAAGCGCTATCGGTGACTCAGATGGTTGATACGCCCAGTTGATATTTGGCCGTTGGCGTCGCAGCGCGGCCAGTAAGTCAGGGATTCGCTGACGTCGCTCAAAGTAGGTAATGATCTGATCGGCCCAAAATTCCTCGCCCTTGTCCTCGCCACCGATACGATCTGGATCGATGCCAAGGTCGTGACACACTATCGCCAAGTCCTCGGTGCCAAGGGCATCGACAATCTGTTGGCGAAAGGTTTGACGGTCGGACATGGCAGGGCGGTGAGTGTCAAGGAACTAGGGCGAGTGGTGTGATGTTACCGCTATTTCGCGATTCCTGAGTGATATCTACGACCCTATCAAACCAGGGTGTCTGGGGTGTTTAGGCGCATGGCTGCTGAGGGAAACCGCGTTCATGTCTAAGAGGATGTCTAAGAACGACTCTTTACTGCTAACATGCTGGGCAACATTCAACGGATCGACGGACCACCAGGCTTTGTCCTGATCAAACACTGCTGCACGTCCAAAGGCCAACTCAAGGCAGCGCGAGACCGTGCATCGCTGCATGGATAGGCTGCTGTGGCGTAGCCTGGTCAGGCTCGACCCATGGCACGGGCCATCAAGTGGCCTAACGCCTGCGTCAGCCCGTCATCGAGACCGAATCTGCTTTGACACTGGCCTAGATTGCCCCATCTGAAAACGGGCAGGTCAATTGCGTGTGGGATACATGCCAATGCTAAAATTTCTTGACTGAAACGCTTTGGAACGAGCGAGTATGTTTTGGATTGAATACACTCGCAACATGTGCGAGTTCAAGTTGGAGATAAATTACTTATGACTACAGACGGCAACGACCCAATATCGACGGCACCCACAGCAGCCACATCTTCTCCGGCTGCAGTCGTCGCACCAGACCCCGGCATTGCACCAGACCCCAGCGCTGCATCCTCTCCCAGCAGCGCACCTGCCCCCGCGAGCACAAATGGATCAACCGATGCCATGAACGATGCCCTGTTTGACGTGACGCTCATCGGCGCCGGGCCGGCCGGTCTGTTTGGCGCGTTCTACGGCGGCCTGCGCGAGATGAAGGTCAAGATCATCGATGCCCTCGACGATATTGGCGGACAGCTTACGGCGCTCTATCCAGAAAAATTCATCTACGATGTGCCCGGTTATCCGAAAATCCTCTCAATCGACCTGGTCAAGCAGATGGGCGACCAAGCGCGCATGTTCAATCCGACCATCGTGCTGGGTGAGCGCGTCGAGAAACTCGAGAAGCAGGCCGACGGCACATTCCAGTTGACGACCAACAAAGGCATGCATCACACGCGCGCGGTCGTCATCGCCGGCGGCGTTGGTGCCTTCCAGCCCAAGAAACTGCCCAATCCGGAACTGGTGCAATACGAAAACCACGGCCTGTATTACAGCGTCAAAGAGAAAATGGCCTTTCGTGGCAAAAATATCCTCATCGTCGGCGGTGGTGACAGCGCCGTGGACTGGGCTTTGAATTTGAAAGACTATGCCAAAAAAGTCACGCTCATTCACCGGCGCGACCAATTCCGCGCGCATGACGCGTCGGTCACACATCTCAAGATGTCGCCCGTCGAAGTGAAGCTGTTTTACGAATTGAAGACGATCAGCGGTAATGGCAAAGTCGAAAGCGCGACCATCTTTGACAATCGCACCAATGTCGAAGAAGTGATTCCGGTGGATGCCGTGATTCTGACGCTTGGTTTTAGCGTCGACCTGGGGCCGATCAAGAATTGGGGCCTGGAGATGGAAGGCCCCCGTTATATACGGGTCAACAGCAAGCAAGAGACCAGCGTGCCCGGCGTCTACGCGGCCGGCGACATCGCGGCTGTGCATGGCGAAGAGCCGCTCAACTTGATCGTCGAAGGCTTTTCGCAAGCCACCCGCGCGGTGAACTTCGCCTATCAATACCTGAATCCAGGTACAAAGGCCTTCCCCGGCCATAGCTCGGAGAAGAAGCTGTAGCAAAGAGTGCGGGTGGCGCGACCGAGCGCGTAAACACGTGTAGGCGAGTTGTCTAGCCTTTTCAGCCCACCTTCAAACCGAGCTGCCACAGTCGTTTGAGGGTGGGCCGTTATTATGGATATTCCATCCAAGCCGGCGGAGGCGACTGGAAGCGAGGGCGAGGCGGGCATCGGCTTTGAACGGCTGGTGTTCTTTAGCGACGCCGTGTTTGCTATTGCCATCACGCTTCTGGCGCTGGAACTGCACTTGCCCGACCCAACCGGGCCAGTGACTACAGATCAGTTTGCGCAGTTGCTTCTGGGCGACATGCTGCCGAAATACTTAGGCTTCGTCGTCAGCTTTGTCGTGATCGGCGTTTATTGGGTGCTCCACCACCGCGACTTCACCTACTACATCAGACGTTACGACCAGCGTCTGATTTGGCTGAACTTGCTGATGCTGATGACGATCTGCTTTTTGCCGTTCTCGACATCCGTCCAGAATGCCTATGGTGGCCAGCCGTTGACGGTTGCGTTCTATGCGACGAGTGTCGCCGCCGTTGGTATCGTGCACACGTTGATGTGGTTGTATGCGTCCGCGCATCATCGCTTGATCGACCCGTCTTTGTCGCCCCAGTTCATCCGCACGTATACGCTGCGCTCACTGGCCGTGCCGGCGGTGTTTCTCTTGTCCATCGGGCTGGTGCCCATCCATCCTGATTTGGCCCGGTTTTCGTGGTTGCTTCTAATCCCACTCACTATTATCCGTAGGCGTGCAGCAGTCCCACCCAGTCGCTAACACGCTGGTGTGTGAGCTCTTGTCGTTTGACGCCTTACGCACTACGCTTTAGCCATGCATATCGTCCATGTCCATGTCCAGGTAAAGCCCGACTGCGTCGATGCGTTCAAAGCGGCCACGATTGAGAACGCCCGAAATAGCGTGCAAGAGCCGGGCGTCGCTCGCTTCGAGGCGCTGCAGCAGGCCGATGACCCGACGCGTTTTATCCTGATCGAACACTATCGAACGCCTGACGACCAGCTCAAACACCGCGAGACGGCGCACTACCAGCACTGGCGGGATACCGTCGCCGATATGATGGCTGAGGGCCGGGCCGCGACCAAATACCTCAGTGTGTATCCGTCTCTAGCACGCTAAATGACGCTAGGCCGCGGCTGGGCTTGGGCCATTTGGGCTCGGGCTACGGCCGGCCTGAAATTCGACGATTCATTATTCACCTCATGCGTTTTGAGTTTGCCACGTCACAGCGTATCGTCTTTGGACCGGGCACCGTTGCGCAAGCCGGCGACATCGTCGCGAGCTTTGGAACGCACGTGCTGGTCGTGATGGGGTCGCGTGTCGAGCGCGCCCAGCCGCTCATCGATCAACTGACTGCTCGGCGACTGACCATCACGCGCTTTCAAGTGACTGGCGAGCCAACAATTGCGCTGGCGCAACGCGGCCGTGCGCTTGCGCATGAAGCGAGATGCGATGTGGTTGTCAGCCTTGGCGGGGGCAGCGTCATCGATACGGGCAAGGCTGTCGCCGCGCTCGCGACCAACACCGGCGATGTGCTTGACTATCTGGAGATAATCGGCAAGGCCCGTCCGCTCAAGCAGGCGCCGTTGCCATTTGTCGCCATTCCGACCACGTCCGGCAGCGGAGCCGAAGCCACGCGCAACGCCGTGCTTGCATCACCCGAGCACAAAGTCAAGGTCAGCCTGCGCAGCCCGCTGATGTTGCCAACGATAGCCCTGGTCGATCCAGAATTGACCCACGACCTGCCGCCGGGCGTGACTGCCGCAACGGGCATGGACGCCTTGGCCCAGGTGCTGGAACCATTCGTCAGCACGAAAGCCAGTCCGCTAACGGATGCGCTCTGCCGTGAGGGCATGGCCAGGGCGGCGCAGGCGTTGCGGCGTGCCTTTGAGCACGGTGACGATGCAGCTGCACGCGCGGACATGAGTTTGGCGTCGCTATTGGGGGGCATGGCGCTGGCAAACGCCGGGCTGGGCGCGGTGCACGGTTTTGCTGCACCCATTGGCGGGATGTTCCCAGCCCCGCATGGGGCTGTGTGCGCGCGTCTCTTGCCCATTGTGTTCGAGACGAATGTGCGGGCGCTGCGAGAACGGGCGGGTGATAACCCGGTGCTGGCACGCTTCGATGAGGTGGCGCGCATCCTCACCCTTGACACGCGGGCACAAGCCGAAGCGGGTGCGGCCTGGCTGCGCGAGTTGTGCGGGGCGTTAGGCATAGCACCGCTTGGTAGTTATGGCGTCGCGCAGGCGGATGTGCCTGGACTCGTCGAGAAGGCGGCCCTTGCCAGCAGTATGCAGGCCAATCCGATAAAGCTGACGCGGGATGAGTTGAGTGCGATCCTGTCAGCGGCGATATAGGCTATGGCAATTGTTGTCAGCGCGACGCCCGAGAACCCATACGTCGATTTCTTGAACACGTCCAATCACGGCTTTGTCCTAAGAACTTATCTCTAAACCTACCGGAACTTCACCAAATCCCGTGCAAAAACAGGACTTGTCTGGGTTTAGAGATAGGCTCTAAATGATCGTCGCTGGAGCAGTGTCGAAAAATACGTTCTGGCGAGCTGTTTCAACGGCACGCCGCTATTTGAGCAAATCCGCTTGACGTTTGACTCGAACAAATTGAAGCAACTTCTCGAGACAACGGCTGAGCAGCCAGTCGCCAATTGGGAAGATATTCGTGACTCGGTCATGTTCGAGGCCCTCACCGCCAAATTCGAAGCAAATTTGCGTTTGCGTGCCAAGCTGATGGGGACACACGATGAAGACATCCGCTTCCAAATCGACGACGCCTACTGGGGGACAAGTAACGACGGTCTGGGGATGAACCGCCTTGGGCAATTACTGGTCGAAGTCCGCGCGAATTGTCGCGCACGAGCCGAAGATACAGCTGCGATCCAGTGTGCTCATCAGACCGCGGCCGACCTGGGAAGGGTGTGCTGTCACATCATGGGCGGCGAGGCCGCGGACGTTTTCTTGTACTTTGATGATATGTTCGCGGAGAAATGTCACCTGGTTTGCCAGCGATGCGGTCAAGATGAGCCGCTACGACATGAAAGCCTCCGGCTTATATGCTCGGACTGCGTCTCAGAGTATCTGCACAGCAAACCTAAAGCGATCTTGGGTGCTCGGGCGCCAAAGGCGCGGAACACAACGGTGCATTTTGATCATGAAGACATTGTGCTTGGTGGCATCGGCGATATCAACATCGTAGCCGTATCCCCCGACCTATCCGAGTCTGGCCCACGCTGGTTCGCTCTGGCTCACGATGCAACGCTGTGGCAATTCGACTTTTCAAAACACATGGCAAATCGTATGTGCGATGTGCCGTTTTCACATCTCGATTGGGGCAAACCCATATCGTTGGTAAGTTCGGCAAATGGGCGCTTTGTTGCTGCTTACAACACAAAAGGTCAATTTGGCTGTGTGCTCAGCGTCGAAGACTGCCAAGTGACAACCGAACTAGATCGCGGCAACGATCACATCGAGCACTATGACTTTTCGGTGTCATTTTTTGAAAGCCCTAGCCGCACGCTCCTCATCCATGCGACTGCTTGGAATCGTCTGGATATCACGGACCCCGCCGTAAAACAGTTGCTCACCGAACGCCAGCAACCGAACCGCGAATCCCTTAGGCCTGAGCCGGATCACTACCTCGACTACTTTCATAGCCGCATCTTAGTCTCACCAACGGCGGACTGGGTGGCCGACTATGGTTGGCATTGGCATCCATACGGTCTTATCTATTCGTGGAATCTCCAGGTCTGGCTACAGACAAATGTTTGGGAATCCGAAGATGGTGCTTCAAAGCACTATTTTGCTGGTCGACCCTACTTTTGGGATGGTCCGTGGTGTTGGATCGATGATGTCACGCTAGCCGTGTGGGGCTATGGCGACGACGATTGCAACCTCGTAGATGCCGTGTTGTTCTTCGATGTGACGACTGGTCAGCAAACGCATTGGTTTGCTGGTCCGCATGGTGACTTTGCATACGACGAATTTCTGTATTGCTATTCTCAGGATGAGGGGACAAGTGTCTGGGATGTGGCTACTGGGGAATGCCTTGTTACGGATAGGTCACTCAAACCGCTTGGATACCACGCAAGATCGCGGACGTTTTTGTCGCGCATGCCCGACGGCGCTTTCCGGATCAGCAGATTGATGACCCAACCTTAGGAGCGCTTGTTCTAACTTTGTGGCGACTTGGGTAACGCCTTGGTCCACGGTGCGCGGCGTGGGTTGCGCACTGAGAGGCCACACGGTTTTAGTGCAGTCAAGACGATACAGGCTGAGATAATTGGTGGCGCTGCGTGACCGTGGCACCTTCAAACAATCCAGCCTTGGATTGTTCAAATAACCTAGACGGCAACACTGCCATCGGCGCGAAGTGTTTGGCGTTGTGCGTGATGATGGCGCGATGTTCGGCAACTGCAAGGGCCATCCGCTCGTTATCGTCTTGACCTTTACGAGTAAGTTCGGTGACCGGTCATGCGTCGCAACCAGAATCGCGAAGCTTGGTCGCCAAGCCCTGCCACAGGTCTTCGTCGATATACAGTTTGACGTGTCTAGCCGCCGATGTCACGCTGATTCTCCAAGCAGTTTGCTCGCGCCTAATCTTTGATGCAATTGAAGACGCTACGCCTCCTCGGTATTCGCTGCCATGTCGGCGTCTAAGTCGGCGCGGTGATCTTCGTAATAGCCCAGCGTGTCATACACTTGCGCGGGCGTCAAATGCGGCAGTATGTCGATCGCAATCTCGTGCGGCGTATAGCCAGCTTGCTGATAACCGACGATGGCGTGGCAGCAACTGTTCAGACAATAGCGCCTCGACAAACCGATGCGTCATATGCCCTCCACCCAGGAGATTGTAGCTTGTGATCGCCTTCTGTGACGGTTACCGATAGGTGCCATGGGCTGGGCCAAGGGTTGTTGTAAAACCAGTGACCGCAACACTCGTTAACGTTTTGAATATTAGCCATTATCTGGTCAATTTTCACAGACGTGATATCACCCAGCCATGATCGAACGCGCCATTACGCCAAAACTCATAGCGGCGCTCAAAGACACGCCCGCCGTCATCCTGCACGGGGCCCGGCAGACGGGTAAGACTACCCTGGCCGAGAGCTTCGCTGACGCCAGGGTAGGGGGGCGACGCTTCGTTTACGTCACTCTAGACAGCCCAGACGCTTTGGCACTCATCGACCGTGACCCAGCTGGTTTTGTGGCCGATCTCCCAGAGCATGTCATCCTCGATGAGATTCAACTGGCACCGAAGACGTTTCGAGCGATCAAACTGTCCATTGACCAGAACCGAAAGCCTGGTCGATTCATTCTGACTGGCTCTGTTAATGCCCTGTTGATTCCAAGACTCGCCGATGCGCTCGTGGGCCGGTCAGAAGTGCTGACACTGTTCCCACTGGCCCAAAGTGAGATCGAGGGTGTGCCGGGTCTTTTTGTGGATTTGGTGTTTGAACATGGGGCCGAATACCTAAAGTCACTGGTAGGCACCCGATATACCCAGACCAAGTCGGACTTGATCAAACGCAGCGTGACCGGGGGGTTCCCCGAAGTCGTCACGCGGCGGCGCAACGGCCGTCGCAACGAGTGGTTCAGCAGCTACGTCACATCCATCATCCAGCGCGATATCCGTGACCTGGCGGAGATCGAGGGGCTGGTCGTCCTCCCACGTGTGCTCGGTGTGCTGGCCTCGCGCGCTGCCAATCTGTCAAACCAATCTGAACTGTCGCGTACGCTCGGCATTCCGCTCACGACACTCAAACGCTACCTAGCGCTATTTGAGGTGACATTCCTGACGCAGACTTTGCCGGCCTGGTCGGGCAATCTGGAGAAGCCCCAGCCCAAGGGGCCGCCATGGCCGGCAGCCGGGGGTAAACGGTTGGTGCGGGCGCCCAAGATCATGATGAGCGACACGGGGCTATTGTGTTACTTGCTTGGCATCGATGAAGATCGGCTCGTCCGCGACCCGTTTCTGCTCGGGCCGGTGTTGGAGAACTTCGTGTTTATGGAGATCAAGAAGCAAGCCACATGGGCGAAGACAGATGTGCAAATGATGCATTTCAGGACACATGCCGATCAGGAGGTCGACTTGGCGCTGGAACGTCGTGACGGCAACCTGATAGGCATTGAGGTTAAGTCTGCGGCTACGCTCTCTCCAAAGGACTTCACCGGCATGGAATTGCTCAGGCGTGAGCTGGGGAGCAAATTTGTGGCTGGTGTCGTGTTTTACACCGGCACACAGGTGTTGCCAGCCGACGATGGTATGGTGGCTGTGCCGGTGTCGTTGTTGTGGCATGTATAAGCGGCGATTCACCCTCGCACCCAATCTGGCCCATTCGTTGCAGCGGGTCGGTGTTTGTAATGTCACCGGGCGCAGTGAGGGCAGGGCAACTTGCGTCGTTGAAGAGGTTGTGACCAACGACCACCAGATAAAAGGATGCCCAGGGGTGCGAACAATTCTTAAGCGAGCCTGATGGCGTGTTTGCCGCTCACAGCAAGGAATCGGTCATGACAACGGTGTCAGTGATATCAAGATTGCTGCCGCTGGGCAAGGTGCTATAGACGTTCAGATAAGAAAGTGGAAAATGGAACGCCGAACCCCTTGTTTTCAGGCATTTGCGCTACGTCATTCTCCAGATTCAAATCTGAACATCTATAGATGCGGCAAGGCCTACCTTACCCGCGCCTACACGCTGCCGCCTGCTGTTCTATACGAAACTCGGCGCTGCTCTGGCTTCATCCCAGTCTGGCACACAAGTCCGGCACACAACGAGAGTGCCTCACACTCGCTGGCGCACTCAAACCGCTTGGATAGCACGCGGCGTCACATGCGTTCTTGTCGAATACGGCATGCGGTGCGCCTTGTGAACAAGCTGACGGCATAACGACCCGAGTCACTTGGCGGCCCGTTTATTCCACGGCGCGCGGAGTGTGTCGCGCACGTCCGGGTAGTCCTTGCCCCCGTCCCACGCCTTGCGCACGGCAGGCGCGAATACATCCCGATAGAACGCTTCGCCCATGCGCCTGACAATCACTTTCTTGAACTCTTCGTCGCTGCCCAAATGCTCCCACCAGCGTTCGTCGGTCGCTTTGTGTGGCTCTTTTTCGCCCTTCTCGTTTTTCTCCGCTTTGTCATCTTCGTCCGGTTTACCCGCTTCGCGGTGTTGTTTTCGCCCCGCAACGACTTTGGCCACGGCCAAGCCATAGGCACGCGCGTCGCCTGCGCGCAGCTTGAGCTTTTTGGTGCCCTTCAGCCGGTTCCACTCGGCGAAGATATCGAAGCGGCGGATGGTTTGTGCGGGTGTAGTAGTAGTTGGATTAGGCATACAGCGCTTGGTTGGGTATACACCATGGTCAGGGCGGCCGATGTCAGCGCTTGGCGCATATTCTTGTCGGATGCCGGGCACGCTGCCTGGTCCCTCGGTTAGTCACCCCAGCCGCGCGTTGGCAGCCGTGTCCTCAAGGGCGCGCACCATGCGGGGTGTTGCCGGGTTAGAACCTCCGTTCTATACTCCTCCCACTTTCATTCGACCGATTCAAGGAGAATAAGGGCATGATTCACAGCAATGTTGGACACTTGGTATTTATGATCGACGGCGCGAACGCGGACTTCTACAAGGACCTCCTAACCTTCATGGGCTGGAACGTCATCGCCGACTACCCAGGCATGATCGGCCTATCCGGCACAAACGGCACCAGCCTGTGGTTCTTGGGCAACGCAAAGCCGGTGAAGAACGACTACGATGGCCCGGGTCTCAACCACCTGGCGCTCAGTGTGCCAGCGCAAGGCGATGTGGATGTGGCAGCCGGCTATCTGAAACAGAAAGGGATCACCCATCTGCATGAGACGCCGCGTCATCGCCCGGACTTTGTTCAAGAAGCAGGACACACCTACTACCAAGTGATGTTTGAGAGCCCGGATCGCATTCAGTTTGAGATCGTGTATACCGGGCCGAAAGCGCCGTAGTGCGTGCAAAACCCACCGGCCGAAGCGCTCCATATAACTGGGCGTCCTCCGGCGTGGACGCCGAGTGGATGTATCGTGACGATGGGCGCGTTTCGAGGGCTACTTTCATGGAAAGACCACGAAAGCCCTCCAGCGATGATTAGCGCAATGCTTGCCAGGACAAGATGCAGGCGATAGACCGAGATATTCAACCAGGCCAGGCCGCTTACGCTCGCCACAATTCGTAGCGTCTGAACACCGCCCGGGCGCTGCCTGAGATCGGCTCGGTGCATAGGGCCGATTGCCCAATACCCCGATCCGGTTCACAGAACAGCACGAACCGGATGCCGGCCAAGCTACAGCGTGTGGCCGCCTCACGTAGAGCCTGCTCGGAGTCGACTCGAAGCACGACTAGGTTGCAGGGCTCGCCCGGTTGTTCAAATACGCGCCCAGCCTCGAGACACGCGTGGCCTACTTGGACGAGCTGATCGGCCAGCGGTAAGTCGGTGCGCACC
>Ga0075021_10001779_pt1 | contig 11160 bp, 7 predicted proteins | sample ColStrG_CSR_2012_FD_72749 | JGI IMG/M metagenome (GOLD analysis project Ga0075021, IMG submission 72749) | Freshwater sediment microbial communities in response to fracking from Pennsylvania, USA - Cold Stream Run_MetaG_CSR_2012 | ecosystem: Environmental > Aquatic > Freshwater > Creek >... | reverse complement strand
GGAATCCCGATCCGCGAACCATGCTGTTTTTTGGTGGCGCGGACCAGGGTCTTGGCAAGGAAGAATTGCGCACGCTCCGTTCCCGGCTGTACCAGCTGCGCGAGCGCAAGCCGCTGAAGAAGATTTTGATTACCAGCGCGCTGCCGAAAGAGGGCAAGAGCTTCCTGGCCGCGAATTTGGCGCAGGTGCTGGTGCAACAACGCGGAAGACGAGTGTTGTTGATCGACGCGGACTTGCGGGCGGCGCGCCTGCATCAATCCTTTGGCACCTCGGCGCAACCTGGCCTCTCCGACTATCTTCTCGGCGAAAAGGACGAGATCTCGGTCGTGCAACAGGGCTCGATGGAAAACCTGTTCCTGATTCCAGGAGGGCAGCCCGTCACCAACGCGCCGGAATTGGTTGCCAATGGAAAGCTCAAGACCCTGATGGGCCGAATGGAGTCGATGTTCGACTGGGTTCTGGTCGATTCGCCACCTGCAGCGTTGGTGTCGGACGCGAGCCTGCTGGCGAATTTTTGCGACGGCGTTCTGATGGTCGTGCGCAGCAACGCCACGCCCTCCGAGGCGGCACGTCGCGCACGCTTGGAGTTCGCGCCAGAGCAACTTCTGGGTGTTGTGCTCAATGGCATTGAGCCGAAGTCGAGTTCATACGCTTTGTACAACTACCCTGCCTATGGGCAGCCCGAGGTCAAGAAAGGCTAGCGCTTGATCCGCCTGTTCAATGTTTATTATCCGGTCCGCACGCTGGTTCTGCTGGTGGGCGAGGCTCTGATCGTTTGGACCTCGTTTCTGCTGGCGACCGTGCTGCAATACGGTCCGGATAGCTGGCTCACGCTCAATGAGCACGACGGATACTACAAGATTTTAGGTGTCACTGCCATTGTCGTGGTGGCCTCGTATTTCTTTGATCTCTACGATCCGGCGCAATTCGAGGAGCGCGGAGAACTGTACTTCCGCCTACTGCTGGTCCCGGGACTGCTGGCCCTCTTGCTGGCAGTGATTGGTTTTCTTTACCCGCCGTTGATGCTCGGCAAGAACGCCTACCTCATCGGGCTGGTGATCTTAACCGTTTCGTTATTTGGTTGGCGTGCTGCCTACCATTGGTTGGTTCGCCGGGATTCGTTGCAGGACAGCGTGTATGTATTAGGCATCGGCGATCGCGCGCAGCGCTTAGTGCAGGGTCTTCGTCAGCGTTCCGACTTGGGCATGCGCGTTGTGAGTTGGACCGGCGAAATGGAAGGCCCGGTAAACCGCGAGACGCTGGGCGCGCATCTACTGGACGCGGTTCGGCAACAGAAAATTCACCACGTTATCGTTGCTCTGGCGGATAGCCGCGGGAATCTGCCGGTGAAAGAGCTTCTGCACCTGCGCCTGCAGGGCGTGAAGATTGAAGAAGCAACGTCTTTGAACGAACGTATCTCGGGAAAAATTGAAGTCGAGCACCTTTATCCTAGCTGGCTGATCTATGCCGACGGCTTCCGCTTTAGCCCCGCTTTCATGATGCTGCGTCGTGTATTTTCCTTAACGGCGTCACTGCTGCTTTTGCTCGCGATTTTGCCCGTAATCCCGCTGGTCATCCTGGCAATCAAGCTGGATTCGCGCGGTCCTCTGCTCTACCACCAGGAACGCGTTGGCCGCGGTGGGCTGGTCTTCTTCTGCTATAAGTTCCGCACCATGCGGCCTAATGCCGAAGCCGATACGGGTCCGACCTGGGCCGGGGACGACGATCCTCGCATTACGCGAATTGGCAAATTTCTCCGCAAGTCGCGGCTCGATGAAGTTCCGCAATTGTGGAACGTATTGCGCGGCGACATGGCATTCGTCGGCCCGCGCCCCGAGCGGCCGGAGTTTGTTGAGTGGCTCACCAAGGAAATTCCGTACTATCCGGTGCGCCACGTGGTCAGGCCGGGAATCACGGGCTGGGCGCAGGTTCGCTACCGCTACGGCAACACCGTGGAAGACGCCAAGGAAAAACTCCAGTACGATCTATTCTATATTAAGAACGTTTCCCTGGGCCTCGACTTTCTTGTCATGTTTCAGACAATCAAGACTGTTTTGTTTGGACGAGGCGCGCGATGAAATGGATCTTCTGGCTCTCCGCAGCGCTGGTTCTCTATTCCTACCTCGGCTACCCGGTTTGGCTGTGGATCCGCGGCCGGTGGAAGGTCCGCCGCGTGGAGCGCAGCGCGTTCACGCCGTCGGTTTCAATCGTCATGGTGGTTCGCAACGAGCAAGAGGCACTTCCGGGAAAGCTTACGAATTTGACTTCCATGGACTATCCGCTCGACCGCACGGAAATTCTGGTTGTGAGCGACGGTTCTACGGATGGAACTAATGCGATTCTCGCGGAATGGCAACAGCGTGGCGCGATCCAGTCCATTGTGTTGACGAACCAGGGTGGCAAAGCCAATGGCCTCAATCAGGCTCTGCCTTTGGTGCAGGGTGAGGTCATTGTGTTCACCGACGTCCGGCAGGTTATCGAGCCTAGCGCAATCCGCAGGCTGGCAGAAAATTTCGCCGACGCCTCTGTCGGCTGTGTCAGCGGAGAACTCATGCTCGGCGATCCAGACAACGGGGAGAGCTCTCGCGGCATGGGACTGTACTGGCGCGTGGAGAAAAAAGTGCGGGAGTTGGAGTCGCTCTCCGGGTCCACCATAGGCGCGACCGGTGCGCTCTATGCCGCTCGCAAGAACCTGGTAGTAGAGTTGCCGGCCGACCTGATTCTGGACGACGTGTTCGTGCCCATGAGCGTCCTGCGCAAGGGGTTTCGCGTGGTGTTTGATCCCCGCGCCCGAGCTTGGGACAAAGCCGATCTCGGCTCAGGTCGGGAATTCTGGCGCAAGGTACGGACTTTGAGCGGAAATTATCAGCTAGTGGAGGTCGCTCCGTGGCTGATGACCCGGGAGAATCCGGCTCGGTGGGATTTCGTTAGTCACAAGTTGTTGCGGCTGTTTGTGCCGTTTGCTCTCGCCGGCCTCTTGGTGAGTTCCACCTGGCTCGGAGGCTCGTTTTATTTGACCTGTCTCGCCGCGCAAATCGGATTCTATACGCTCAGTCTGTTGGCGGCGGTTCCTGCGCGACTTGGCCTGGTTGGTCGGCTGGCGGACGCAGCTCTGACATTCGTCTTGCTGAATACCGCTGCCGTCGTCGCGTTTCGAAATTTTGCCCTTGGCCGCAAGACGGCTTGGGGACGATAAGGCTCATAATTCATGGCGACAACCGCGCAAGCTCCGCTGAGTTCGTTTCGTAAGGCAGTCGATCGCCCGACCCTTGCTTACGGCGCGCTCGTCGCTTTTACGATTATCTACTACACGCGGCCGGAGGACTTTATTCCCGGGCTGGCGCTGGTTCCGCTTAGCAAGATCAGCGGCGGAGTTGCTCTGATCGGACTGCTCGTCAGCCTGGGCGCTAAGACCAAGCCCGCGGTACCCATGGCAGTGAAGGTCCTCCTGCTCCTTTTCGTACAAATGATACTAGCCTCGTTATTTGGTGTTTGGATCAAAGGCGCTTTGATTGACACGACTTTCGACAAGTTCTCCAAAGGGGTCATCGTCGCAGTTCTGATTTCGATGATTGTGACATCCGTAAAACAGCTACGAACTTTGTTCTATATTCAGGGGGCATCGGTGGCTGCTGTCGCGGTCGGCTCCATTCTGGTGAATCACGGCAAGTTTGATCGCCTCTACGGAATTCAGGAAGGCATCTTAAACAATCCCAACGACTTAGCGATCAACATTGCCATCAACTTTCCAATTTGCGTTGCCTTCCTGCTGGCTGCGAAAGGAGTATTCAGGAAGTTGCTTTGGACTGTTGCTTTGATCGGGATGTTGTACGCCGTGTATGCCACCTACTCGCGCAGCGGGCTGATTGCCATGGTTATGTCTGGGATCATCTGCTTCTGGGCGTATGGCATAAAGGGCCGGCGCGTCGGGATTCTCGTGGGTACGGCGCTGCTCTTTGTGGCGGCCTTGGTGGTGGTCGCGAGTTCTTCTGCGTACCGAGCCCGAATTGTCAGCCTCTATGCCGGCAATATAGCGGAATCTAAAGATCGAGGATCCCTGGAAGCGCGGTCCGCGCTCTTAAAAGAAAGTTTGCGGCAGGCCGCGCTGCATCCGCTATTTGGCGTTGGCCCGGGAAACTTCCCGCAGTTTAATCAAGGCTGGCAAGTAGCTCATAACACCTACACCGAGTTTGCGGCCGAGGCTGGAATTCCGGCCTTGAGTCTATTCCTGCTGGCGCTGGCAGGGTCGTTTCGCAACATCAGGAATTTGCGGAAGTCTCCCGGCTACCAAAAGGACGTCACGGTGCGACTCTACACCGACGCTCTATGGGCCAGCCTGGCGGCCTATATGGCGGGGGCGGCGTTTTCCTCTACCGAATACAACTTATTTCCCTATTTTGTAATTGCTTACACTTGCGCACTCTATCGTATCGGCTATAGCCCTGCATTTGGCGAAGTTGTGCCTGAAGTGAAGAAGAATCCATGGACGCGCTTGACTGGGCCGGCGGGTGAGTCGGAAAAGCTGGCATGGACTCGCTAATGCTCCTCGAATCATGCAATAAGCCTAATTCCGACGAAGTCTACGGGGAGGCGCTGCTGTGTGCGGAATAGCGGGAATGGTAGGCCGCCACGACGAGCAGGTGCACTCGGAGCAGGTTCACCGCATGTGCCAGACTATCGTCCATCGCGGACCAGACGACGAGGGTATTTACGCGCGCGGCCCGGTGGGTCTCGGGATGCGGCGTCTCAGCATCATTGATCTTTCCGGCGGGCGCCAACCCATCCACAACGAAGACGAAAGCGTTTGGGTGGTCTTTAACGGCGAAATCTACAATTTCCCCGAACTGCGGCAGGAACTGGAAGCGCGCGGCCACACCTTTTACACTCACAGCGATACGGAAGTCATCGTGCATCTCTATGAAGAGATGGGTGTGGAATGCTTCAAGAAACTTCGTGGCATGTTTGCCATTGCCATCTATGACGAGCGCAAGAAGTCACTGTTTCTGGGCCGCGACCGTCTGGGCAAGAAACCCCTCTACTATGCCGAGCACGAGGGCAGACTCTATTTCGGATCCGAAATAAAAACCATTCTCGCTGTCGCGCCGGAATTGGCGGAAGTCGATCCCTATGGCGTTCTCGAGTTTTTCTACTTTGGATACATTCTCGATCCGTATTCCTCGTTCAAGAAAATAAAGAAATTACCAGCAGGCCACTGGGTCGAATTTCAGAGCAGCCGGGTAAATGGGCCCCATGAATACTGGGATATTCCCATTTACGGTAACCATCATCCGGCCAACGAAGAAGAATGCCTGCGGGAACTCGAGGAGCGGCTTGAGGAAGCCGTTCGCATCCGGCTCATTTCCGAGGTCCCCCTCGGCGCGCTTTTAAGTGGAGGGGTGGACTCCTCCATAGTCGTTGCGCTGATGGCTCGCGCAAGTTCGAAGCCGGTCAAGACATTTTCCATCGCCTTCAACAGCGAAAAATTCAGCGAATCGGCGCATGCCCGCGCTGTGGCTGAGCGTTTTGGGACTGAACACCATGAGCTGGTTGTGGAAGCTGACGTTGAGCAGACCATTGACTACCTGACCAGCACGCTCGAGGAACCCTTTGGCGATTCCTCGATGATCCCGACTTACCACGTTTGCCGAATGGCGCGCCAACACGTCACCGTTGCGCTTTCTGGTGACGGCGGCGACGAGCTCTTTGCAGGGTATGACCGTTATCTAGTGGGCATGAAGCGCCAGGGATTTAACCATGTTCCGCGCTGGCTCGGCCGCGCCTACCGCAAGCATATTCACGGCTTGATGCCCGATCGAGCCTACGGTCGCAATCTGCTCTGGAACGGCTCTCTCTCCGCCGGGGAGCGCTATCTCGACTCGGTCTCCTACCTTCCGGGATTGGATCGCGAGCGCGGGCTTTTCTCGCCCGAGTTCGCGGAGGCGGCAGCCAAGCTGGGGAGCCCATTGGAACAGGGAACATTCTGGCACGATTACGGCCCCGCGAATGATCCGCTGAGCCGAATGCTGCATGTGGACACCAAGGCCTACTTGAATGGCGACATTCTCGTAAAAGTGGACCGCATGAGCATGCTGACTTCGCTTGAAATGCGATCTCCGATTTTGGATCACAAATTCGTGGAATGGGCCGCGAATCTTGCGCCGGAATGGAAATTCCGGAACGGAACGCGCAAGTACATTTTAAAGAAGCTGGCAGAACGCGTGGGCGTCCCTCCCGAGGTCATTTACCGTAAGAAGCAGGGCTTCCAGCTGCCGATGGTGGATTGGATGCGGCAGGGGTTGAAGGATGATCTGCTGCAAATTTTGACCGAGCCTCGCACAACGCAGCGCGGATATTTCAATCCAGCCGCCGTCCGCAAGCTGGTGGACGAGCACTTGAGCGGCCGCCGCACCCGCACAGGCGCAGTGTGGTGCCTGCTGATGTTTGAACTCTGGCATCGCAATTTCCTGGAAGCGCGAGGCTATAACCCGCAACCGGAAGGCATGCCGTTCCTTTGCCCGGCGGAGAGTAGATCAACGAGCACGTCGCGAGCCGGAACGGAGCAGGAGAGCGTTGTGGGAGGGCGCGCGTGATTCCCGTCGCAGCCCGTGAAGATACCAGCACCGACCCTGTTCTGACGAAAGTTCCCCTTACAGAACATCTCGGAAATATGGGCCAAGCGGCATCTCACAGCGCGAATCTGTTTCTGATGACCAACAGCGGAGACACTGGTGGCACCGAGCGCCAGTTTGCCGTCATGGCGGAGGCGCTGAGCCACGGCCCGTTCCACGTTGACACCGGTTGCATCAGGCGGCGCGGCAGTTTTTTCGACAATCTGCCTGAAATTGAAGAGTTCCCGCTCGGCGGCAGTTTTCTTTCCCGGCGCGCTTTGCAAAGCGGGTTTGCACTAAGGAAGCACCTGCAGCGCAGAAACGTCGCGGTGGCGCACGCCTTTGATTTTTATACCAACCTGCTGCTGCTGCCAACCGCTCGGCTCGCGCGAATCCCCGTAGTGATCGGCAGCATGCGCCAATTGGGGGACCGCCTGAGTCCGCGCCAGACAAAAATGCTCACCTGGGTTCTGCGCACCTTTCCGGATCGCATTGTGTGCAACTCCCGCGCGGCGGCGGATCGTCTGCTTGAGCTGGGTGTATCTAGTAATAAGCTGGCAGTGATTCCCAACGCTCTTCCAGAGGAATGCTTCGATTCAGTCGCGCCCGTGCTTCCAGCGAGCGACCGACTGCGCGTGGGCCTGGTCGGTCGGATGAATGAGAGAGTGAAAAACCAGGCCGCGCTGCTGCGTGCCGCAGCCCTCGTGCTTCCGGACATTCCTAAGCTGGAGATCGTTCTCGTCGGTGACGGGGCGCTTCGTCCGGAGTTGGAGAGGCTGGCTGCGGATCTGGGAATTGCCGGCAACGTGATATTTCTCGGCGAGCGTAGAGACGTTCCCGCCGTCCTCGCCTCGCTCGACGTCAGCACGCTGACGTCCCTTTCGGAAAGCATGCCGAATGCGATCTTGGAAGCGATGGCGGCTGGCCTGCCGGTGGTTTCAACCCGAGTCGGAGGCAGCGCTGAGGTAGTTCGGCACGGCGAAACCGGGTTTCTCGTCGACTCCGGCAATGACTCCCAGCTCGCTGAAGCGTTAACGATGCTTTTGCGTAGCGAGCCTCTGCGAAAGCAATTAGGAACTCGAGGCAGGGAAGTGGCTCGATCGCAGTTCGGAGTCGCAACGATTCAAAAGCAGTACGAAGAACTCTACACGGAAGCATTGCGACAAAAACGCAGCTCGCTCCCGTCGTCGGTGGCCCCATGAATGGACCAATGAGCGGCCCGGTGACAGATCTCGCGGCGCCCAAAGCCATCACGACTCACAGCAAAGCGCCAGTGTTTGTTCTCGGTTGCGTTCGCTCGGGTACCACTTGGCTGTACCACATGCTTCTTTCGGCAGGGAACTTCGCGGTTTACCGCACGGAATCGAACGTCTTTAACGTTCTGGAACCGCGGGCCGGCGACCTGAGCAGGGAATCCCATCGCCGAGGGCTGCTCGATCTCTGGCGGCCGACCCGCATGTTTCAGCGTTCGGGTCTAGACATGGCTGCCATTGAGCCGCGTATCCTCGCGGAATGCCGCAATGGTGGCGATTTTCTCCGCATCTACATGGAGGAAATTGCGCGCCAGCAAGGCGTCGAGCGCTGGGCGGACTGCACGCCCGAACACATTCTTTACCTCGATCGGATTCACCAGACCATCCCTGACGCATTGGTGATTCACGTCATTCGGGATGGCCGCGACGTAGCGCTTTCGACCGAAAAGCAGAAATGGATTCGCCCTCTTCCGTGGGACAAGAATGGCGAGCTCGTGGCGGCTGCTCTCTTCTGGGAATGGATGGTCAGGCGCGGGCGCGATGCCGGCCGCAGATTGGGCGCCAGCTATACCGAAGTTCGCTACGAGGACCTCGTCTCGAATCCACAGGAAACTCTCGCGGGTTTGAGCGCGTTCGTCGGGCAAGAACTCGACTACGAGCAGATTCTTAAAGTCGGCATCGGATCGGTGAGTAAGCCCAACACCTCCTTTTACTCCGACAAAGGCGAAACGGGCTTCAGTCCGGTTGGGCGCTGGAAACAGGCTTTACCCGAACGGGCTGCTGCCGAACTCGAAGCCGCGCTAAGCGAAACTCTGACAGAACTGGGATATCCGCTCTCGGCAGGCCAACTGCAGGGCCTGGATCGGACACGACTCAAGATACGCCGCCGCTTGTATCGTACGTACTTTGAAACAAAGCTTTTGCTGAAACGTCAAAGCCTGCTCGCGCCAATGTTGGTTCCGCGCGATCTTTCCTGGCTCAGCTAGTCACAAAGAAGGGGGGTAACAAGGTTGGAAGCACCCTTGAGAAACGCGCCAAAGATCCTGCACGTCGGCAACTATCCGCCGCCGTTGTGCGGATGGGCTATTCACCTCAAATTGGTGGTCGAGGAGATGCGCCGGCGCGGCTACACCTGCGAGATTCTCAAGATCAACGAAAATCGGGAGATCAAGAGTTCAGACTATGTCGATGTCCAGGGCGGCGTCGACTATTTCTTCAAGCTCTGGCGCTACGCTCTCCGAGGCTACCAGCTAAGCATGCACGTCAATGCGCAGTCCAAGATTGGTTACCTGCTGGCTCTGGCTGCCATGATCGTAGGCAGGATGGTTTTCCGTCCGTCCTACCTGACGTTCCACGGCGGCCTGTCGCAGATGTACTTTCCCAAGCGCGATTCCTTCAAGCTGCGCAACGCATTCTGGCTGCTGTTTACCCTGGCCGGAAAAATCACCTGCAACAGTGAAGAAATTAAGCAGGAGATCGTGAAGTACGGTGTTCCACCCGAGAAAATAAGCGCTATTTCGGCGTTTTCGTCGCAATATCTGGACTTCGAACCGAGCGTCTTCGATGCGGCCACGGAAGAATTTTTCCAAAAGCACTCGCCCGTGATCTGTTCTTACGTTTCCTTCCGTCCCGAATACGAGCTGGACATTATGCGTGACGCTATGAGCCGCCTCCGACTGGAATACCCGAAGGCAGGCTTCGTTTGGCTCGGCTTTCCAGGAAAAGAAATGCCTCGTGCGGAGGAGTTCGTCCGTTCGTGGCCCGTTGAGGAACGCGCCAGCCTTCTTCTGTTAGGCAATCAGGACCACGATGCTTTCCTGACTTTGATGACCCGCTCCGCCATTTTCTGGCGCACTCCAGCGTGCGACGGCGTCTCCGCTTCCGTGCTCGAAAGTCTAACCCTCGGGACCCCGGTCGTCGCCAGCGAAAACGGGCGCCGCCCCACCGGCGTTGTTACCTACCGCGAAACGGATGTAGCCGACATGACCGCCAAGTTATCGCATGTTGTTGCGCATTTGGAAGAAATCAAAGCCTCGCTCAAGAGGCAGATGGAAGCGGAAGGCAAGAGCAAAGATAAAGTCGGAGAGAAAGTCGATTGGCTCGTCGGGATTCCTTCTTCCACGAACGCGCCCGCAAAACCCGTCGCTGTGTCCTAGCCAGAAGAGCTACTTACACCTGATCCGTCAAACTCTCGGCGTAGTCCGTAGTCTCGGCCTCAATCACTTCCTTGCTCGCCAGATCTCCCACCTCGTACACGCGTCCGCTGCGAACTGCCCAGAGAATCCCCACACCGTAGACCGCCATCGCAATCACAATCTCCCCGGCAAGCGGCAGCAGGTGATGCACAGGGAACCAATGTCGCAGGCCGAGAAGTACAGCCACCAGAGGCGCGGTAAGGGCCAGAGGCAGGACGTAAGCCTCGCGCAAGTAGGTTCCGATGCGCACGCCCAACATGCGCGAAACGTAGCGAGGAATGAAATAGGTAGTCGTAAAACTCAGCGGAATCGCGGTCCCAATCGCATCGCCAATTACCCCCATGCGCCGCACAAGCGCAATGCTCAGCACCAAATTGGCCACGCCCTCAATCGATGTAATCCAAGCCAACGTTTTATGCTGCGCCATGCCAAAAAGAATTCGAGGGCTCGCCGCCTGGCAAAGAATGAGCACAGTCGGTATCAACAGCGTGACCATGACCGGGTAACTTCCTGCCACATAGCGGCGGCCTACCCAAGCTTCGATCACTGATTTTCCGAGAATGACCAAAATGGCCGCCACCGGAAGAATGATCAGAGCGCAAGCCCGGTTTCCGGCAACAAAAATCTTGCGCAGGCGGTTGCGATCTCCCTTCGCGTCGGACTGGCTCGACATAGGCACAAAAATCTGCGCCATGCTGCTAACAACCTCAGTGGCATAGTCCACCAACCGACCGCCATTGTTGAACTTCGTAATATCGGCCGGAGTCAGAAACGTACCAATCACCAAGACGTCCGTCTTAAATCGCAGCTTGTAGGCAACCTGAATGGCAAAAGTGACGCCGCTATAATTCGCCATTTCGCGGAAGACGCTCCAATCTGCATACTTCCAGCTAATCGGAAGCGGCAGAAGTCGGAAGACCAAAATGGCTCGCGCGATCGCCACCAGAAGGGGCAGAAGAACGGTGATCAGGCCGACCGTAAGCAGCCCGTACCCGTGGCGCAATGCCAGCACCGTCAGAGCCGCCCGCAACAGCATGGCGAAGACGTTCGTAAAATTCAGCAGGTAAAAGCGCTGCAAGCCCTCAAGAATCCCGCCAAACATGC
>Ga0075021_10001778_pt1 | contig 11164 bp, 10 predicted proteins | sample ColStrG_CSR_2012_FD_72749 | JGI IMG/M metagenome (GOLD analysis project Ga0075021, IMG submission 72749) | Freshwater sediment microbial communities in response to fracking from Pennsylvania, USA - Cold Stream Run_MetaG_CSR_2012 | ecosystem: Environmental > Aquatic > Freshwater > Creek >... | reverse complement strand
GCCTTGAGGCGAGCGCGCTTGCCTGACTGCGACTCAACCGAGAAGACCTTCATCGCAGTCAACACAGCGTGCTGCCGCTCCTTGCGCTTCGACCGTTCGATGACGGGATTGCCGTCGTCATCCTGCGTCTGCGTCTCAGCCACGACAATGACGTCCTTGTCGTGAGCCGTGAGGTTGTCCTGGCCAGCGCTCAGAGCACGCTCGACTTCTGCGTTGCGCTGCTCCTTGTCCTTCTCCGTCCGCATGGACTGGTACGCCGCCTTGCGCTGCTTGCTGCGACTGCCTTCCATCTGAGCCATCGAGTGCTCCTGGGTTCAACGAGTGGGGTAGGGTTCTACAGGTGATGATGGAGTGATGTCAAGTGCTCTTTCAGACTCAATCATAATGTGCTTTTCCATCTGGTGTTCTGATGAAGCCATGGAAGTCACCTTCAGCTTTGGCCATCCGACAATAGCGAAGACAATCGTCGTTGCATTTGTCGGCTGCTTTACGCAGCTGAATGCAAAGCTCATCCATGGCTTTGATGTATCGAGCATCACGCGTCATATCAAGACTTGAGATGGCTTTCAGCGCGTCGTAATGCACAAGTCCTTTCCAGTAAGCCGCCACACCTAGCTGTCTTGATGTAAGCTTCTTTGCTTCTGTCTTCTTTGTCTTCATCTTTTTCTTGGTCATATGAGGTCCCATGATCTACCACTCTTTCCTTCGATGTCAATTGCGTGCCCCTTGTGCATATAAGGCATCGCTGAAGCAAGCAATTCCTCTGCTTCCTTCTGTCGCTTCTTAGGCACTTGGAGTCCGCCGAAGTCATGGACCTGAAGTATTGGACCAGACATCGCACTCCAGCCACGATATGGACACTCCTTGACGATGCGCTTCATGCCACGGTTCATGATGGAGCCAGCCTCACCTTGAATGGTGTGGTTGGGGATAGCGGTGACGTCCAGGCCTCCAATGAAGAAACGCTTGCGATGGTCGAGGATGGTCGTCACAAAGCCATGACTCTGCCAGTTGTGCACAGTCATCTTCTGCCACTTCTGCGTCTGAGGATGGAACTGATGCCAGTTGTTCCACCACATCTCGCAGTCCCCAGGCTTTAGGTCAGGGAACGAGCGTGATCCGTCTGGGTTACGGTCTGCCGACATTGTGCGGTAAAGTTTATCGAGTTGCCCACCGTAAATTACGAGGAAGCAGTTCGAGACGAGTTGTCCTGACACAGTGAAGCGTCGTCGTGGTCCTGCGTTTATGATGTCGTAGACTCGAACCATGCGGCGATTTGTCGCCACGTCTTTCTCTTTTCCTTGACTGCCTGACGCGCTTGCTGAAGCACTTGCTCTCTCGTCTGACCCAATCGTAGCAACTTGCAGACATGTTTCTCGCTGTAGGGCCACTCTTCCTGTTTGAAGATCCACGACTCTGGCAGCTTCGTGCATCGTCGATTCATGTTGTTCGTTCGACTGGTCACGAAGCGAATGTTCCCAGGCTCGTAGTGACCGTTGTTGTCTATCCTGTCCATCTGAAGTGACTTGTCTGGATTCAAGTGTTTCAGCACCCATACCGTCGCAGCATGAACTGACTCGAACTTGAACTGAATTCCGCGTTTGCCGTAGTCCTCCCAACTTGCATAGTTCGGATTCGTGCAACGCTGATTTGCTGCATTCATTCGAGCGTACAGCCACATCGGCAATCCGTCCCTGTCGTAGTAACACTTTCGACATGACTTTGTTTTGCCTGACATCAGATTGTCCAAGTACACTTTCCGCTGTGTCTTGCACTTCGAACATTCCGCTACGACGAAGCGATAGCGTCCATCTCTCCAAGCATGTGATGTTGTCTTCCACGAACCGAAGAGCGTTCCGACCTTCACCAGTTCGGGCAAGAAGATCGCCTCTGCTGGAGGCCTCACCAAGTTGTGACTTTCGCCCATCTTGAGTCCAGACTTCATGATCTGCTGTCGCGCTGAGTCCGTCATGTTCAATGACCTCCTTGATTCCTTGATAGACAACTCCATCATGGGAGACCCACTCTACTCCATCCCATAGAAGGTCGCTATTTAGAATTTGCTCTATTGGAACCAGCCCTCTAGGGGTCAAAACCAAAGAACCTTCAGCGATGCAGAAGCGCTTAGCAATTAGGCGTTTATACTTCTTGACGTTCTTTGGTAGCGCTTGGATGCGCTTGTACCACTCCATCAGGTCGCCTGGACGAGCGCTCATCATCGAAGCGAAGTTCAGTGCGTGCGGATCAAGCTCGTCTTCCTTACGTCCTGAGTCAGGGTAGATAGCTTGCAGCAGCATCGTATCGTTCGCCTGAATGGCGTAGAGACGAAGCTCGATGGCGGCGTAGTCGGCACCAACCAGCACATGCTCATCATCACTCCCAGGTGTCCCTGGTGCCTCAACCATCGAGCGAGTGTTGATGATGCCTTGCTGACTAAGCAGGTAGATTTGAGCCTTGTGGGCTGGGTTCTTTTCGTCGAGTGTAGCTATCTGAGCCTGAGCCTTGTGGTACAACTCCACGTCATAGACGACACGCTCAGGCCAGTTCTGCACTGCTGGGCTTGTAGACCATCGACCTGTGTTATGGGAAACGAACCCCCCAGACCAGAATGCGTGTGTCTCTGGAATTGTTACATCGCGCATCAAATGCTGCATCGTCTCTTTGACGACAGACTCTACCTTAAGCCACAGTACATTACCTCGTCGAACGTATCGAGGTCTGTGTCTGTCTCCTGAACGCTGAGGCACAGATGCAGTTTGCCCTGTGATAGCACAAATCAAATCAACGTCGTGTTGCCCTGTAACAACGCAAGCCCAACGTTGAGGTGATTCAGGAGCACGCCTATCAGAAACAGCAGCAACAATGCCTCGATTCAGCAGAAGCATCTGCATTTCACGAGCAAGCTGTTCTGTGCCTGTATAAGTCCAGATTGGTGTAATCTCGTCAATCAAGTTGACGTTAGAGTCCAGTGCACAGCCTTTGATATACGTCGCGATGTACTCCCAAGGGCAGGACAGCAGCCATTCTGGTGCCTTTTTATTCTCAATACGACGACCAAACCCAACATCTTGAGCCCACGTAGCTAAAGCCACTGAGGTGACATAAGTCGTATCGCTGTCTTGGTGTACGTGTTCATCACCGAACAAGCGAGTCATGACTTGCTTTACTTCTTGTTGTACTTCTTTCTTGCTGTTCGAGATACGGATAGCGAACGAGCCATTACTGTTATGCAGTGATCCATCAGCAGTGTACATGCCGGCAAACAACGCCAAGTCTAGTGTCACGTTTGTCGGAACATGCAGTCCAGTCTTGAATCTATTTCCTTGTGGTACGAACTCACGCACTTGCAGTGTTGGAATTCGCTGACCCCAAGTATTCATGCCGAAAGGTACTTTAAGGTACTCGTTTATTTGTACTTCATCGAGTCTGCGCCACGCCTCTACAGGTTCAATAGGAATTGTCGGACGTGTGCCGTCAGGCCTACGAGGCCCTACCTTAAACATCTTTCCCTTAATTAGATTCGAACCGAAGACGACTCGATGGTGAGGAGTACCTGTCAGCTTTAATCCAAGTGTTGTTTCAATGGTATAAGCATCACACATACCCGAGTTCACAAAGTGACTGACGACTTGATTGCACTGTCCGTCATTCAATGTGAACTGTGCAGATGCAGGTACAGACGTCTTATCTGTACCGAAGCCTGGAATAGCTCCAATCTGTCTTGGTCCGTCACCTGTAAGCACCCAGGTGTCGAGTGTCACGCACGGCGTGATGTGAATCTTCCAGTTAGGGTGCAAAATGGAGAGATTCTTGTGAGAGCCATGACTCTCAGTGAGGATGTTTCCCTTCTTGCGGTGAGTGTCAACAAGCTCACCTGTATCGGTGTCGTACTTGAATCCAATGTAAGTGCCCTTGCACTTCTCTAGGCCTCGATACCAGAGGAGTGAGTCGATGAACTTGCGCGTCTGCTCATCTACACCCAAGTCGAGAAGACGCAGCAACGACATCTCGTTCGTCGAAGCCATCGCGACGATGGTCTCTGGGTCCTCCAAATCGATGTCTATCTCGTCGTTGTTGGCAAGTTCAGCCCACTCACTACCGTCTGTCGCGAAGGGAGGTGAGAGCTTCTTCTCTAGGTAGAGGTACTTGCTGACCTGCTTGAAAGCGTTCGGATTGAAGTCGTCTCTACCGACGATGCTCTTCACTTCAGCTGCACGAGCCTTAGAGGCTGAGTTCAGCTTGTGAAACATGTCCATCCGTCGTGTCTCGTTGATGTTGAGACCGAGGATGCCCATGTCGCGAGCAGCAGGAGCAAGCTCCATGTCGGTGATGTACGACTCAAAGCCTGTGTCTTCCAGCTTGCTGAGGATGTACGGAACAAGCCTCATTTCACCGAGGACGTCGCACCCACAGTAGTAGTGAAGAGTGTAGTCATCTACGTTGCTGACTGACTTGTGATCTGCGTCGTCCTTCCAGCGAGGAGCCTCAAAGGCACGGCCAGCAACAAAACCCAAGTCATGAGGCAGTTCGGAATGGTCGGTATTATGATGACCTACCATTGTGTTGCCGTAGAATGCTGGACGTCCACCTGAACGAGTTACGAGTGTATGATTCGGAACAACAAAGCACACAACTCGTGATGTAGCTTCAGGTCGTTTCTGAAAGCTACCATTCTGATCCTGCTCTCGGTCTCTCATCCTGATTTCAACTTCAGGAGGAAGATCTCGACGCATGTTAACGCACCAACACTCACCGTCACGAGCGACTGTCGCAGGTACACCAAGCGACAACGCGAGAGCCTGTACTCCGTCTACCAGTCGCTTTGACATCGAGCGGTAGACAGTCATGACTTCTACTTCAGAGGCGTCACCGAGAATCAAACCATCAAACAACGCTCGACGCAAATTCGCTGGAAGCCGAAAAACCCATGAAGGAAGGCTTCTATCAACTGACTTTCGACCGAACCACTGAACGAAAGCAGCCGCTACCTCTTTGTCTGGATGCACCCACCTTGTTTCAATACAGATGTGTGAACGCCACTCTTCATTTTTCTCGTAACTATAGAATTTAAGTTCAAGTGGCTGTTGAACTTCTTGGAGTAGCTTGTACGCCCGTCCATCCTGCATTTGAGAAACAATGATGCGATACGGCTTTTCTTTGTGAAGTCGAATCGTTCCGTCAGAAATAGCTACACCAAGATATTTCAGCAACGTAGCATCAAGCTGAATATTGTCTTGTGTGACAGTTGTTGCTCCGTCTGGTTCTGCGTGACAGGCACGAAGAACGTCACCAGAATCAGGAGACTTAGAGAGTAGCTGTTCAGCTGGAGTGAGGCTCCATTCTCCTCGACGTGCTGCGGATCCACGGACAACAGGTCGAGACCAGATAGTGTGTTTCGGTGTAATAACTGCACGAGTGTGTTTTGTTTCTACCTCGTACATAGCTCCAGTGCGCTGCTTATCAACGCGAAGCTGATACGGCTGCCACTGCATCGTCCCATCAGAAGCAACAGTCGCAAGTTGATCTGACGCAGTCACGTCATCGTACTGCAACCAACCACGCTCAGTCAGAAACTCTGTCTCTGAATCGAGATAACAATCAAACCAAGTCTTGAGTCTGTCTCTCATCAAGTCTTGAGAGAGACAAACTCCTGTATCGAAGAGCAAGTTGTGACCAGACAGCGGAGCAATGTCGAGAAGCTCACGCAACATCCGCACGACTTCAAGCTCTGTATTGTGTAGCCACCATGGTTGCCCGTTCATGTGGCGCAACGGTACAACGATGATGACCTCCTTTCCGTCAATGACCGCACCAAGACCAATACAGCGTACGCGTGACTGAGTGACGATGATACCGTCAGTCTCAATGTCCACTGTGACGAGCGCTTTAGAGTCAATCATCGCTCGCAAGACATTACGAATGGTGTCGATGCTTGGCTTGATGATGAACTCAGGTCGAGTCCAGTTGATGCTTCCGCCTCGCTTCGCGATGGTCGCAGCGCGCTGCAAGTCGGCACGCATGATAGGCACGAAGGTCGGGTTGCCGTAGATCGTGAAGCCTGGGTGCAGTGACGCCAGCAGCACTCGTCCATCAGCTGCGATGACAGGAGAACCGTGCTGCTTCTTCAGCGTTGCGACTCTGGACTTGCCTGCTTCAGCCTTCGCTCCTGCGTAAGGCAGATCGAGGTAGTGCGCGACAGCTTTCAGTGACTCGCTGCCAAGAGAAGTTATGACTTTCGCGCCTGAGTCAGCGATGTCTCGTGCAAGGCGAGGAGCACAGCAGTCTTGAGGCGTGATGAACTCAGGGAGCTTGATTCCAGGCTCACCCTTCTTTTTCTTGGGTGCCTTCGCCTTGATTTCCTTGCAGCGCTTGTCGTGAGCCCGTTTGAGTTCAGCGGTGTACGGCAGCATGTGTCCGCCTGGAGGCCGACACAGGATGGCTGTAGTGATGCTGAGTTCAGCCTGAGAGAGACCGCCCTGCACCATCGCGTCGTCTACGAGGCTGCGCGGTAGCCCTGACAGCACTGAGCCGTTCTCAACGTCAGCTGTACTTGGCGACTCGTTGACGAGGATGAGCTTTGACTGCGGCTTCAGTTCAACAGGTACAGGTCCTTGTTTACAGCCATGCAGCGGGCACGAGGCGCACTTTGCGCCCCGCGCTGCCGCTGCTTGATGCGTAGGAAGGACTGTCGTCACTTAGCGACCAAGAGGTGTCAACAATGTGCCTTGAAGTGAGACTTTCACAGCAATGGTTGCTTTCATGGGCCGAGTGTACAGTTCCCACTCAGTGCGCGTCTGCTTGACTGCTGGGAGCTTGTAGCCATGGTAGTCAGCGTCTTCGACCATTTTCTTCGGCCAGTCAAGACTCAAATCAGTGATGACTTGCTTTGTTCTATAGTCAGACGTGGTTGCTTCTTCCCAAGGCACAGGATCAAGTGCGAGCTTGACGTTGATGTCATCCGTGTCTGAGAGATTCAAGTCGTACACCTTTGGATCATCCTTGAACTGCCGAAGCGGTCCCCAAGCAAACGGCTCACGGTTGTTGATTTGAAGCTTCAGCACTCCAAGCAGCCAAAGCACATCAACCATGTCGTCGCCGCTCCAGCGAAAGACTTCGACTGTGACTTTGCTTACCTTGAGCTTGTCGTATGAACGAATACGCGTCACTTGGTAGCAGTTGGTGAGATTCTCTCCCTTACCAACGATGTCTCTGAAGAAGGTGTACTCGTCGTGTGGTGACTTCGGAGGCAGTGCAATGAGCACTGTATCGTAGATTTCACCAGGGCCTTCTTGGTTCTGCTGAATGAATTGATTAAGCGCAGGAATGAAGACTCTGCCTGGATGCCCTGGAACTGGAACGATGTTTGGAGGTGATTCAGGAATGTATGGGTTCGGCCCACCAAGGTAATTGTTGTCAGGCTCTGCCGTATTTCGCTTGATGATTCTATCAAGCAGAGTCGGCTTCTTTGCAGCAGCCATTACTTCCACCAGATATGCGGGTAGATGCGAGGGTGCTCTGACTTGCTGCTGCCCTTCGACCAGACGAAGAAGCCATACTCACTCGACTCCGTCTTGCCGTCAGGAGTGAAGCTGGGACGCTCTGCGATGGGGTGAACGCTGTGGAGAGGGTAGTGAGGCCAGAAGTCCCTGGCTCTGTCCTGCGAGCCCAGGAAGGCCATGCGCAGCAAGAAAGCGATGACTGTGCCGTTGTTGGATACTTCGAAGCTGTGCTTGATGTGTTCGACAGCGACGTTGTAGGGAAGGTTGCCGACGATGAGATCCAGCTGTTTCTTTGAGAACGTCCTGGCTTCTCTCCAGTTCAACCAGTCACTATTGGTGACTTCAGTTGCACCTGCTGCATGTAGCTTGTCGATGCACTCAAGTCGAATCTCGTTCACAGAGATGAATGCCTTAGGCCACACCTCTTTCACTGCTCGAACGAACGCACCTTCACCTGCCGAAGGTTCGACCACCAAGAGAGGGTTGACTGCCTGAGCCAGACGCTTGCAACAAGCAAGCGCGAGAGCATCAGGTGTGAGGTAGGCGTCGTAAGCGATGCGCTCAGTCATGACTTCTCCTGTGCTGCAAAGAACGGCGACTTCATCTGTACGTCTCGGTTGCGTTCCAGTGCGCGACTACAGTTCGACGAACCTGAATGAATGTAGTGTTCTTCGTAGTGGCCTGACCAGGGAGTGTGCTTCTCGCACCATCCTCGATCTACTCCATAATAGCTCTCTGCATGTGTGACTGGCTCATCACAGTCCATTGCAGTTGAGACGTGGCAGCGAAGAGCCATGACTCACGCACCCTTGAAGGCTTTGATGGCTGCCGTCATGCAGTGCTCGATAGTCGCGTTGGTGTAGCCTTCTCTTTGGTAAACACCATACACCATGTTGAGTTCCTTCAACGGAACGACGACTTGAAGGTCTGCTGGCACTTGAACATTGGTCTCGACGAAGTAGTAGCTCGTCACCTTGCGCTCAAGAGGCTTGACCTTCGGACGAGCGTTGAGCTTGTCTTGATTCAGCTTCATGATGCCGAGCAAATCCATCAGCTTCGACTGGCCGAACTCGTACATGGTCGCAGCGGTGCGTTCACTCATGGCAACTGGAGTGCCAAGCAGAGCCATGAATCCCTTGAGGTAGTACAGCACCAGAGCGCGACGGAAAATCATGTCCTTGTCTTTGCTGTGGTAGCACTGCTTCTTGACTGCCTCAGCGAGTCCAGCAGCAGCATGTCCGAGAGCCTCAATGATGCCTTCTGCGTCTTCTCCAGCAGCTTCCATGGCTGCCTGAACGACGAGAGGATGAAGCTCGACGCCCCAGAAGTGGCAGAAGATGGTGATGTAGAAGAAGCAGTCACCAAGCTCACTGTTGAGACTTTCTTCAGTCACGCTCGGGCTGATGACGCACTGGTAGGCCTCTTCAGCCTCACCTACGAGCCCCAGGACAGCGTTGCAGAGGTGACGCTCCAGAGGCTCAGACGGCGCGAGACCCCAGCGAGTGAGCGTCCAGCGCTGGTAGTCTTGAAGTTGTGACTCGAACGCAGGACTGCTCGGCGAGAAGACTTGACCAGTGAAGCCTACAGGTCCTGCATCCAGCTGTACTTTGAGTTCAGGAGGAATTGGAACTGGCTTTCCATCACCGATGATCTTCAATTCAGCTTGGTAGATGTCATCATTCGAATGAAAGAGTGCTTGAACAGCAGGCTGAGCACGAACCTCAGGACCGTAGGGACTGCCAACGAAGTCATGCTCATGGCGCTCAGTCAGTCCGTTCTCCTTCTCGTAGTCGCGAATCTGACGCAGCACGTTGTCTGCATCCTTGTGCCGCTCTGTAGCACTCTCCTTGTTGCCGTTCTCCCACTTTTCGTTGGCTGTGTTTCGACTCCACCAATACGAGCGCTCCAAGTCCTGAAGCTTGATGGGTCGCTGAGGAGTCGGCTTCAGAGGTTGTTCAGACTCAGGAGCAGGTACGACGACGAACTGTCCTTTTCCTTTGCAGGTAGTGCAGTCGTCTCCACCTCTGTCAGCACCATGACCATCACAGTCACCACACTCCAGAATTTCAGGAGTCTTCTGTCCGAAGCAGCGCTCCCAACCAGCACTGTATGCGCTTCCACCGACAGCGACGCTGAACTTCTTCTCCATGAACTTAGTCATGACTTCCTCTTCTCTTTTTCGTTTTCTTCGACGCGAGTCCAGCGTGCGCCTTGGTTGGTTGCGTAGACAGCCTGTCCGTAGCTGATTCCATGCTTCTTGGAGAGCTTGTAGTGATCCTGACCTAGCTCTGTCACCCATTCTCTGTACAGTTGCTTGTAGTATTCTCGTCTGTCTCTCACAGTCATCAGCTTGCCGAGAACTGGAGGAGTCGAAGGTGGAGGTTGAGGTGCACGCGCAACGAGTCGAGCGATGAGTCTCAATCGACGCTGCTCGAATGAACTTTGTCGCTGCTTCGCATTACGACAAGTTCCACAGAGCCCGTCAGTATTGTTCTGCCTGAGCTTGTTGCCACACTCACACGGCTTTTTCGGTTCTGCTGGAGGCTGACGCTTGTTCAGGTCCTTGGGGCTGAGGTTGCGCATGTACGCATCATGAGCCCAAAGTTGCTCTCGCTCCTCACGAGTCATGGCTTTGGTTTTCCTGATCTCATAAAGAGAGCAAGCAGCGCTGAGCAGGGCGGACACAGCATACCTGCGTCACCTTCACCATTGTGTGACTGAGTCCAACCTTTGACGATGTACTGGTCGCGCTCTGCTTTGGCTCCCTCGGCTCGCGGAAAGACAAGCCGCTGGTTGTCTGCGAACGCCAGGAAGTAGAGAGCCTGTTCAAGCGTCGGTTCTGGAAGCGGAGGCTTCGCACCGCAGCGCTGACAGTGGTTGTACGATCCCATGTCAGTCGGCAGACCGATAGTTACTCTGAAGCGAACATCAACGACGTAGCTCAGAAGCGATTCACCCCCAGGCGACGGCTGCTCATCAACACTCAACAGCTTCGCGCTCTGAAACATCCGCGTCGGATGATTTCCGACACCATAGAAGCAGCCGAATAAGTCAGTCATTGCTTTGGCATCTGCTTCTTGAGGAACTTGATGAGCTTCGGAAGCGTCGGCATGTTGTGCTTCATCAGGCCGTCTGCTTCGTTCTCGACACACTCATCCCATTCTTTGAGAAGTGTGATGAACAAGTCGTTCATCTCAGTGGCTGACTTCGCCATCCTCTTCATGTCTGAAGCGAAGGGGTCTTTTTTCTTTGTTGCCATGGTAGGCCTCCCAATGTTGGTGGGAGACCCTACCATAGCTGTACAGGCATTGTCCAGCACTAAGACGTTACAACATGTCGTAGCTTGGACCTCCGTGTGTTGCTGATGTTCTCTTCGGAATGCCTACTTCATCTGCAACACGACGCACAGTTGCAGCTGAAACACCGAAGCGCTGTCCAACAGCACCGTAGGTCATGTCTGGGTTCTTCAGAATGACTGCGACGATGCTCTTGTTTCGCTCAGCGAACCTGTCGCGGTGGATCGCTGATTCGGCATAGGCCTCAGCAGGAGTCACGACTTGGCTGCCTGCATCGCCTTCGCGTCTGCGATGGCCTTGTCGATGCGGCGCTGCTCCTTGGACTTCTTCGCCTCGGCAGGCGTCTCGCCTCGGTTCACAGCCCTGCAC
>Ga0075021_10001776_pt1 | contig 11170 bp, 9 predicted proteins | sample ColStrG_CSR_2012_FD_72749 | JGI IMG/M metagenome (GOLD analysis project Ga0075021, IMG submission 72749) | Freshwater sediment microbial communities in response to fracking from Pennsylvania, USA - Cold Stream Run_MetaG_CSR_2012 | ecosystem: Environmental > Aquatic > Freshwater > Creek >... | reverse complement strand
GCCTGGCAGCGCCTTTTTGCTCGCAGTGGAGCACAACGGGCGCGTGTTCATCGCCCAGTCTTTGGACCTGACCGTTGTATCGGTATTCATAGGCATACTCGTTCCACAGCAGATTTAGGCCGAGGCTACAACCGATCTCAATCATCGTCAGTGGCTGCAGGTGAAGTCGTTTCGAGATCACATCAAACGCAGGCAGTAAGCCAGTGCAACGTTGGACTTCATTGGTCTGCACTCTCCGTTCGCTAACCAGCTTGCGGATCGAAAAAGCATTCGCCAGACAAAATGCCCGGAAGTGATCGTAGGCGCCGCTGGGAGCTTTTGGGTGATCGGTCAGGCTGGCGTAATAGTCCCTCAGTGTGGACTGTGACCCACTCAGAAGCAAGTAGTGAACCGCGCCAAACAGCAGATTCGATACCTGCTGTGAAAGGTCAGCCCCGGCCGTAAGTTCAAGAATCTCGCGATCCTCGGCCACATGCATCGAGAGGTAGGCATACAACGGTGACGAATTGACGGACTCCGCCCCGTAAATATTTTCGCCATGCCATTTGAAGCGCTTTGAAAGCGTAAGCGCATCAGACTTGGATTCCATCACTCGCGATTGATTCTAGAGCAGGTTTCCAACTTGGATACAGACCCCAAACATGTGCTGGCAAACCAGCGCACGTCAGCTGGCAGCGGACGGAGCTGGACAACCCCGGCTCTGCCCACAAATTGCCCGCAACTATCAACCCGGATACCGAACGTGACCGCGATAGCAATTGTCCTACACCAATTTCCCACGCGGCTGATTGTCCACTGGCGCTGCCAGCCGACAATAGTTGTGTTGCAGCTTACATGGCAGGCAGGAAAGGCCATAACAGTTGGCAACTCAGGAGGTTAAATCATGGACATGGCAATGAGGCTGGACGAAGGCATGTCGCGCTTCGTCGAGCGTAACTGGTGGGTGCTTTTGATCCGCGGCCTGGTCAGCGTGGCGTTCGGCGTGATCGCATTTCTCTGGCCCGGTGCGACGCTCACCACACTGGTGCTGCTGATCGGCGCCTGGTTTTTCGTCGATGGCGTCTTTAGCGTCATCGGTGCGATTCAACATCGCAGCGCCGATCGGCAATGGTGGTTGCTACTGCTGGAAGGGTTGGTTGGCGTGCTGGCTGGGCTAGGCGTGGTGTTCCTCCCCGGCCTCAGCACGCTGGCGCTCTTGTATGTCTTTGGCGCATGGAACATCATCACTGGCATCCTGGAAATCGCCGCCGCCATCCGGCTGCGCAGGGAGATTCAGGGCGAGATCTGGATGATCCTGGGCGGCTTGCTCTCGATTGTGATCGGCGTATTCGCGTTCATCGCACCCGTGATCACCGCCCTATCCCTGGTGCTGGTGCTGGCAGTCTACGCGGTCCTGTTTGGCATCATGATGATCGTGCTCGCATTCCGGGCACGAAGTTGGGCAGGCTCCCATTCGATGCCACCAACCCCTACACCGGTCCACTAAACAACATGAACCCGGCCATTGTGGCCGGGTTCATGCTTTGTATCGATATTTCGCTGTTGGCTTACCCAACGACCTCGATATTGTTCTTGCCCCCGTACGCGTCCCACCAGGCGTGCGCCCCATGGGCCAATGTGTCGTTCAATGCGGTGATGTTCTTGACGCCCTTATCTTCCAGCCAAGCCTCGAGCGCGCTGGCCCCACCCTGGGCATACACGGGGATGCCATCCTGCCAGGTAGCCCGGCCGCACAAGACGCCGGCAAAGTTTGTGCCCGCCTCGGCCGCCCACTGCAACGACTCGATGAACACGGCGTCGGTCACGCCTGCGCTCAGGTAGATAAACGGCTTGGTGGCGACGCTAGCGGCGTCTTTGAACTGGCGTATGGCGTCAGCCTTGGTGTAGACGGCTGTGCCACCAAAAGCCCGCGAACCTTCGACATACTTGATGTTGAACGGTATCTCGACCTTGAGCACATCGACCCCGTAGCGCGTCTTGCTGAACTCGGCCATATAGCGGGTGACTGCATCGGGTTTCTTTTTCGCCAGCGCCGCATCGTCTTGGCCATCTTCGTAATAAATTGGCTCGAGGAAGAGCGGCAAGTCGTTGGCAGCGCACTCAGCGCCGACGCGCTCGATGAAGGCGTGCTTGACAGTGTTGATGGCGGCCTCGTCATATGGGTTGTAATACAGCAAAATCTTGATCGCATTCGCGCCAGCGTCCTTGAGGCGCAAGACGCTCCAGTCGCTGAGCAGATCTGGCAGGCGGCCTTTCACATTCGCGTCGTAGCCGGTTTTCTCGTAGGCCAGCAACACCCCGGCGTTGGGTGCCTTCTGTTTGAGTGCAGGCAGGCCATATTCGGGGTCCATCAGGATGGCGCTGGCGTGTTTGGTCAATACCTTGGTGATGATCGTCTTGAACTCGGTCAAATCAGCGTCGCTGGCGCTTGCATTTGCGCCACGCGCTTTGGCGATGCTCTTTTGAAGCGAACCGCGTTGATCCATTGCGGCGGCAGCGATGACGCCCTTGTCATTTGCGCAGGCATTGATGCCATCGAACTTGCCACGGGTGATGATGACTTTCGACATGATTTCTCCTCGGGTGGGAAATAAATGGTTTAGATGCACCGAGTTTAGCGCATATTGGTGGCAGTCTGCTACCATTTCCGCCCATGCGCCGCTTAACTGCCATTGCCGCATCGCTGTGCCTGTCGATTGCTTCCATAAGCACACCAGACTACATCCACCTAGCCGCGGCCCGTGTCCCACAACTACCGGCCGCCCGCGCCTACTCACTTGGCGATTCGGCCATCGACCAGACGTGGTTGCCCAAGCGCGACCCAAACCGTCGTATCCCATACCGCCTTGAAGGTGTGCTGGCCATGCCCGATGGCAATGGGCCCTTTCCGGTCATCTTCGTCCTGCACGACGCTGAAGGGGGCTGCTTTCCCGACCGCAGCCAACAGGACATCGTGACCGAGACGTGGCCGTGTTTACCGGCCGAAGAAACCCGCAGCGACATTGGCCTCAGTTATTTACTCAGCAATCTGGCCGCGCATGGCTATGCGGCGGTCGCCCCCAACCTAAACGTCGTGTATGCCCACGCCTACGGCGCAGTCGCGGCCGAGAACCGCCGCTACCCAAGCGTGTTCGACGCCCATCTGAGGGCCCTCAGCGACGCAAATGCATCTGACACCCCAGCACTAAACCAGCTCCAATCGCTCAAGGGCAAGCTCGACTTGGCGCACATCGGCATCATCGGCCACGGTCAAGGCAGCTTGCTTGCGCTTGACACGGCCCGTGCTCGCACGGCCAAGCCTCGCACTCGGCGCGCGCCCCCACCCCAGCCGCTGATCGGCGCGCTGTTGGTCGCACCGGTTTATGCGCCCGACGGCGACGTGGATCAACCGCTAGGCGTGATCTTATCTGAGTGCGACGGCTTAGTGCCTGACGCCAGTGGTCAAGCCTATTACGAAGACGCCCGCCAGGCGAAGGACCGCGCACACTTTGCCGCCTCGGTGTATGTAGTGGGCGCGAACAGCCGCTACTTTAACAACGCCGCCAATAGTGATGATGCACAAAAAGTATCCAATGTGCCCGGGTGCGCATCCGATACGGACCTATTGTCGCGCGAGGCCCAGCGGTCGTTTCTAGCCAAATATGCGCCCGACTTCTTTGATGCCTCCCAAGGTAGGCGCGAGGCGATGGCCCGGGCCGGTTTGGACGCAGGTGGGACGAGTGTGACACGGGTATATAACACACCGGTGCGGACGGCCTTTGCGCCACCCACGGCAACGCGCCTGGTGGTCGTCCAGCCCCGCAGCAAAGATGAGCTGAGCAACAACGGCGCGGCTGGGTTTACCAAAGCCGAGGGTGCGGCCCGCGCCGACATGTGCGACAGTCGCACGTCCTGCGGCCGCTGGCCGGTGGTACCAGCCAACCCAGCCATGGCCCGGCTGTCCTGGACCTCTTCGACCAGTGCGACCTGGACCTCGACTTTAGGTGACCGGGATACACCCACCAATCTGTCGCAGTTTGCTGTCCTGCACCTGCGTCTCGCACCCGACCCGAGCGACGTGCTCAACGCCGAGCGCACACCGCTTGGGCTGCGGATCACCCTCACCGATGACCGTAACAAGACCGCGTCAACGACGCTCAGCGCGGCTGATACGCCCGCACTTGCCTATCCGGCCGGCAAACCAGATGCGACGTCGTTTCGCTGGCTGGGTCATAGCTTTCTGAGCTCGGTGCGCGTGCCGCTGACTAGGTTTGACCCTATCGACTTGTCACGGGTGACGGGGCTCAAAATTGAACCGGTCGGTGGCCCAAGCGGCACGAGTGGCTCAGTCTTTATCGCCGACCTCGAATTCCTCAGACCGTAGGTCAGCCTTGCGCCTGAGTAGCGCCGCCTCCGTGCGCAGGCCGATGCGGCGCGTGCGCTCGCCCCGGCTCTCGGGTGAGCTGGAGCCGATATAGGCCGAGGCACCCAGAAAGCGGTGAAATACGTTGTCCCGTATGGATGTGATGGGCTGACCGATGGTGCGGTTGAGCAGGCGTGTCAACACCCAACCCACGGCCACGCACGCCAGTGCCGGGAGCCATCCCAACCCAAATGCCGCTTGCACCACGACGAGCGTGCTGAGGAAACTCCAGGCATACAAGATCCGGGTGAAGATCAGGCCCAGATAGGGTATGAAGATCAAAAAGCCAAACACGAATGGCGCGCTGCCAAGCAGGATCGCTAAGGCGCCGATGCCGATCGGTCGCGCCACTCCAAACGCGACCACGGCCACCAGCCAAATCATCGTCGACCAAAGGGCGGTGTTGACGACATAGATGGCCGCATTGACCAGCAGGCTGAGCATGAAGCGCACCTTGGTCACCCGGTTCATGAACAGCACCACGCTTTGTCCAGCGAGCAGCGACACGCCGGCCAGAAACGACACGGTGAGCAACACCCCAATCTGCACCGGTGTGGTGCCAACGTAGAGCGCAGCGCTGGGGTCGAGCGCCAGCGATTTGCGGATGGCATCGAACACCGCGGCCAGGAAACGTAGAATGGCGTCGATGCACCGATTGTATCGGTGCACCTGAGTGATCTTTGAGCCCGTCTCGCTGCAGAACGGTATGTGTCTCTGACGACATCCCTTGCGGAGGGCTCAGGCTTCGGTCGTATGATCTGAGCGCTCTTAGGCGACCGCGTCACGCCCGCTCAAAATGACGCAAAGTGATGCGCGGACATGCCACACGCATGTATCCCGGAACCCACCCTTCTGAATCCCATCCGCCACCCGGCCCTGAATCACTGTCTTCAGCGTGGCACAACCCAAAACATATGACGAAATCTCATACGTGGCGTGCCCTCGTGTGGACCGCCATAGCAGCCGCGGCCCTCATTGTGGCGAGCGTCCCGAGCGCGTATGCGCAGGATCCCGCACCCAGTGGCGCTAGCAGCACAGTGCGCACATCCGCTTTGATGTCAATCCGTTCGGCCTCGGGTGCAAAAACCGACCGCATCATCGTCAAATATCGAGCCCCGTCCCTCCACACGGGGGTGCCAAACACCGGCGCCTCAGCCGACACAGAGGTCATGAGCCGAATGCAAACATTGAACACGGCCGCAGGCGAGCCGCTTGCGTTTGTGCGCGCGATGGACAATGGCGCATACGTGCTGCGGCTCGGCGCTCGCAAACCCCTCGAGCAGGTGCAGGCGTTGTCACAGCGGCTCGCAGCACTGGCCGGCGTGGCTTACGCCGAGCCCGACAGGCTGGCATTCCCGACACTCGGGCCAAATGATCCATTGTTCTCGAGTCAGTGGCACTTGACCGCGCCGGACAACACGACGTTCGGCATCAACATGCCTCATGCCTGGGATATCACGACGGGTTCTCAGGCGCTCACCATTGCCATCATCGACACCGGCTTCCGCAACCATGCCGACTTTGCTGGGCGCATCGTGCCCGGCTACGACTTCATCAGTGATCCACTCGTGGCAAACGACGGCGACGGGCGCGACGCTGATCCGAGCGATCCAGGCGACTGGATCACCGCGGCTGAATCGGCCAGCGGCTATTTTGCTGGTTGCCTGGCCGAGAACAGCTCCTGGCACGGCACGCACGTCACCGGCATCATCGGCGCGAATGGCAACAATGGGATCGGCGTCGCAGGGATCAACTGGCAGTCAAAGCTATTGCCGGTGCGCGTGCTGGGCAAGTGCGGAGGCTATGCATCAGATATCGCCGATGGCATCCGCTGGGCGGCTGGGCTCAGCGTAACGGGTGCACCGGCCAACGCCAATCCGGCGCGCGTCCTCAACATGAGCTTGGGCGGACCTGGTCCATGCGCGACGATCTATCAGGACGCGATCGATGCCGCAACAGCCGCGGGTGCCATCATCGTGGTGGCCGCTGGCAACGAAAATGCCGACGTGAATACGTCGCAGCCGGCCAATTGCAACAATGTGATCGCGGTCGCGGCCACGAATAGGTCTGGAGACCGCGCTTCCTACTCTAACTCAGGCAGTGGCGTTGCCATTGCGGCGCCGGGCGGGGAGGGTGGTGGGAGCGCTCAGACGGCGATCCTGTCCACACTCAACACCGGACTGACTACCCCTGGCAGCGATTCATACGAGTCTTACGCGGGCACGAGCATGGCCACACCGCAGGTGGCTGGCATCATCTCGCTCATGCTGGCGGTGAAGCCGACACTCACCTTCGCCCAAGTGCTGTCGCTGTTGCGAAGCAGCGCCACGACCTTCCCAGCCGGCAGCAGTTGCACCATCACCATTTGCGGCGCAGGCATCGTCAATGGCGCTGCGGCAGTCCAAGCCGCAAGTGCGTTTGGCGTGCCAACAGTGACACGGACACCCGTTCCAGGGGGTGCAGCACCAAACGCGACATCGACTACTGCGGCTACGCCAACACGGTTGCCCAGCGTAACGGTAACGCCCAAGCCTACCGTCACAGCAACTGCCACGGTCGGGCCAGGGACCACACCCAGCCCATCACCGATCCCGACCGCCACATCGTCCCGGCCCACACGTCCACGCGCCTATCTGCCGGTCATCGTGCGCTGAGTCGCGCGGTGACCGGGTATCACTTCTTCAAGACCGGCGCGCCATCTTGCTGTGTCGATGGTGTTGTGTGATGCGCTACTCATCTCACTCACCGTTACAAACCGGTAACCAGTGTCGCGCACCAAGCGGATGACCGCATCCGCCAGCGCAGCCACATTTGGGCCGGTCGGCATGCCCTCATGCAGGACGATGATGGCGCCCGGTCGAAGATCCCGCCGCACTTGTGCCAGAGTTTCATCAAAGGTTTGGTGCCAGTGAAACGGCACGCTGCTCCACATCACCGGCCGCAGGCCCGCCTGGCGCAGCGCTGTGAGCGTATGGGGGGTGAAGATACCAAACGGTGGGCGCACATCGGCAAAACGCGCTGGCATCGCGCCAGTTGCCACAGACAATGCCCGCTGCAATTCAAGTAGCCCACACACAAAGGGCCGCAAGCGCTCGTGCAGGAAGGGCTGATGCACCATGCCATGCAGGGCGATCTGATGCCCTGCGGTGATGACCGCGCGCGCTAGGGTCTGATTGCCATCGAAGGCCGTGCCCGTATTGAAGAATGTGGCCCTCAGCCCGTGCCGCGCCAGCACATTCAGTAAGGCGGGCGTGTCATTTGGATGCGGGCCGTCATCAAAGGTCAAGGCCACCTCGGCCCGCCCCGGGTCGCCAAGCCACAGCGCCTCTGGGAAGCGCTGGCTGAGCACGCGGTGTAGGACCGGCAGCGTGCGCGAATAGCGCCGCGCCAGTCGCTCGTAGGTTGTCCAGTGTGTGTTCGTCATCCTATGTCAACGCCCAACAGTTCAGGCGTAATCGCGAGCGTTTGCACACGCTCTAGCGGTCTGTTTCAACTCATGTAGTTGAAATGGCCTGTGTGCCATGCAGTTCCCGCATCACCCCGCTCACAATCTCGACGGTGCGCTCGGCATTCGGTGTGCCATCGGGCAACTTCGCTGAGCGGCTAAAGTAATCGCCCCAACCCATGTGCTTCATCGGCCCGGCGTCGATGATCGTGATCTTACCCTTGCGCAGTGCGCGATTCCAGGCCGAACGTTTGAAGACCGGCCAACGCCCAGGAAATAGCCATTTACCGACATTCTGAATGTTATCAACCGAGCCTGACAAATGGGTGAGATGGGATACGGAGAGAATGCCTGGGTCGTCAGTCAGCACACCGCCGATGCTGACGATGCTGACTGGCTGACCGAGCATCTGCAGCAAGAACGGCGCCGCGCCTACGCTCACCTGACCGCCACCGCTGATACACATCAGCGTCACCGGTTTATGACCCTCGGGGGTATACCCTGCCCGCAACAGACCACGGATCACCTCTTTTGCGATACCGGTGCTATAGACCGGGCCATACCGCGGATCAGCCGACACTGCCACTTGCGTGAGATTTCGGAACTGGATGAAGTTGTAAAGCCAGCCACGCACCTGCTGGTGGCGCAGGTGGTCGATCCACTGCCACACGCCGGCGAACAACCGCCGGCCATTCAGCGGCTCATTGGTCACGCTAAACGGGAAGACATCCCGCACGATGGCAGCTTCGGGCAGGTGCGCTTGCAACCGATCCAGAAAGGCTTCTTCCTTGTCCGGCCGCTCGTCGCCGGTCAACCGGCCAACACCACTCAAATAGACGATATAGTAACTGGCCTTTGGCTCCGGCACGCGCACGGTCATGTCCAGTGGCGCGTCGGGCGCAGACCGGTCGGCACCCCAACCAGCCCACCAGCTCAGCGTCTCAAACGGGGCAATGAGCGCCAGCGCGGCGAATGCCAGGGCAATAGCGCCGATGAGGGTGATAATAACGGTGACGGCCGACATGGACCAAGCGATTGTAATCAGTCGCGCTTGCTCATCGGACTAGCGCTATCGGTCTTCAGACCGTCAGCCCACCCCGTTGGGCATATCTCGTCCATGATGCGAGTCGTTATCGGGTAGCATATAGCGAGTGAAGAACGCACGTTAGCAGTGCACCTGGTTCAAACGACGATCGGTGACGAGTCGGTATGGCAAACATGTGCCGCTTGACACACTGCGCTGCCACGGCCAGGCAAGATTGCAAGATCAAGTCGTTAGTGGAGTATAAGGGGACAAGATGCCCAGTTTTATTTGTGTCACATGTGGCAACCAGTTTGCCGCCACCGCACAACCGCCGCATCACTGCCCTATCTGCGAAGACGACCGGCAGTATGTCAACCCAAGCGGTCAGGCGTGGACCACGCTTGACGAGCTGCAAACGAGTCACCACAACATCGTGCGTGCACTCGAGCCAGGATTATGGGAAATTGCAACCCAGCCCAAATTCGGCATTGGACAACGGGCGCTCTTGGTGCGGGGTCAGGCGGGCAATGTCCTATGGGACTGTGTCAGCCTGATCGATCAAGCCACAATTGAGGCAGTTCAGGCCCTGGGTGGGCTGTCAGCGCTCGCCATGTCGCACCCCCATCTATTTGGCAGCATGGTCGACTGGAGCCATGCCTTTGGAAACGCCCCGATTTACCTGCACGCCAGCTTCCGAGAGTGGGTGCAGCGGCCTGACCCCACCTTTCGCTATTGGGACGCAGAAAGTCATGCACTCGCCGGAGGGATCGGCTTGCAGCGCTGCGGCGGTCACTTTGACGGTTCGTCTGTCCTGCACTGGCCTGATGGGGCAGACGGGCGCGGTGTATTGCTCAGCAGCGACACCCTGTATGTGACACCCGATCGCCGCCATGTCACCTTTATGCATAGCTATCCGAACTTTATCCCACTTGACGTACCCACAGTCGAAAGGGTCGTCGGGGCGGTGATGCCGCTCCAGTTTGATCGCATCTACGGCCATTTCGATAACCTGTCTATCGAAACCGATGCCAAAGCGGCGGTAGAGCGATCGCTGGGGCGATATAAGCAGGCCATTGGTGTTCGCAACTGACGCGCAAATGTTTCGACCCCACTCAATCATAGCCAAAACCACATGTCTACCATTTCACAATCAGATAGGGCGGCGCGCTTCCAGACCCTGCACACCGGCCCACGCGCGTTCGTCATCCCAAACGCCTGGGACGGAGGCTCAGCCCAGGTGTTGTCCAGCTTGGGGTTTGCTGCACTCGCTACCTCCAGCGGCGCATGTGCTGGTGTGCTCGGCAAGCGCGACGGTCAAGTGACACAGGCCGAGGCCCTGGACCATATCCGTGGCATCGTAGCCGTGACAGACCTGCCGCTCTCAGCCGATCTTGAAAAATGCTTCGCCGACGCGCCCGAGGGTGTAGCCGAGACCATACGACTGACCGCACAAGCGGGCGCCGTTGGCGGCTCAGTAGAAGATGCGACCGGCGATCCCAGTCACCCACGCTTTGCCTTTGACGACGCGGTCGCGCGCGTCGCGGCGGCCGTTGCGGCAGCGCGAGCCCTGCCCTTCCCGTTCACCCTTACAGCCCGCACCGAGAACTTTATCAACGGCTTCCCTGATCTTGAGGATACGATCCGGCGGCTCAAGGCGTTTGAGATGGCCGGCGCAGATGTCGTGTTCGCGCCGGGCTTGCCGGATTTGGCTGCGGTGCGGGCCGTGTGCTCGGCCGTCTCGAAACCGGTCAACTTCATGGTCGGCATCAAGGGCAAATCCTTTAGCGTGGCCGAACTGGAATCGGCCGGCGTGCAGCGCATAAGCCTGGCATCGTCCCTGTATCGTGCGGCCATGACCGGCCTGCTTGATGCCGCGCGTGAGGTGCGTGAAAGGGGCACCTTTGACTATCTGGATCAGGCACTGACCACGGCCGAGCTGAATCGCGCGGCCGGGCGCTAGTCTTTCATATCCAATAGGTCACAAAAGCAAGCGTGGCTTCAACTGGTGTTCATCCGCACCACATCGTCGCTATTGGGTTGAACGCAGTCATGCTCGCCGGGGGAAGGCGGCCTCCGGCCAGTGCGGCTTGTCACTATGCGCCCGCCTCGCCTGCCAATCGCTATTGTGCCTCTGTCATTGTCCAGCGCCCTCACATCCTATTTGTAGTGCCAGCGTTGCAGCAGGCGATGCGATTACACTTCTAGATATAGGTGACGTAGGCTGGCGCGCTTTTCGAGCCGTTGACAGCGAGCAGAATGCTGGTCGCGTGAACATTAACATCGGACCCACCCGCACCGT
>Ga0075021_10001775_pt1 | contig 11174 bp, 5 predicted proteins | sample ColStrG_CSR_2012_FD_72749 | JGI IMG/M metagenome (GOLD analysis project Ga0075021, IMG submission 72749) | Freshwater sediment microbial communities in response to fracking from Pennsylvania, USA - Cold Stream Run_MetaG_CSR_2012 | ecosystem: Environmental > Aquatic > Freshwater > Creek >... | reverse complement strand
GAATCCAGCACATCGACAAGAAGTTGGCCGGCCGGATCGTTTACGTTCACGAAGAAATGGCTACCGGAGAACTTGATGGTGCGGGTAGTCAAAGTGCCTTGCGTGCTGCCGGCGTCCATCGAATAGAAGCCGTCGCGGCGTAGCGTTGCTAAACCGGTAGAGAATGTCCCGTCCAGCGGCTTTTTCAGGGTGCGGCCCGAGAAGTAGAACCAGATCTCATTGCCGACGACGAGGAAGCTGCCGCCAACCGACTGAGTGTTGTAAGCGTTCCAGGTTCCCGCCGTGTTGCTGGCGGGAATGAAGGCGCCCGTTGGCCCAGAACTGCGCGTGGGTCTTACCCAACTGAAACCGTCTCTACTGAAGCCGACACCGAGTTCAGTCAGAACGGGACCGGGCAACGTATAGCTGCTGTAACCGACGCCGGGATAGAACCAGCTAAACATTCCGAGGAGGACGCTCTCATAAGCGGCGCAGTCTAGCGTGTACAGCTCGGGCGGCTGTCCGCCCGGGTTATTGAGGTAATAAGGAGGATCGTGATCGTCGGCGCCAGTCCAGTAAGTGTTCTGGGGATTCGATGGCGTCCAGGTCGCCAAGTCTTTGCTCTCGGAATAGAACCGGGCGCGTTTCGAATAGGCGGCTTCATAGGGTGTTGCCGGGAAGCCGGTTGTGCCGCGATCGCTATTCACCCAGACGCCGCGGAACGGGTTCCAGAAGAATGTGGTCCGGTCGGACAACGTATTGATGTCGTAAGCCTGCCGCGCCGACCAATGGATGCCGTCAGCGGAAAAATAGACATACACCTTCAGCGCCCCGGCATCCACCTGAAAATTCTTGTAGCGGCGAGTGGGGTCGGACTCCTGCAAATCGAGCCATACCGTGTCCGCGCCTCCGTTGATTACAACGTCTGAATTAGGAACCAGCGCGTCCGAAATGGACGGCTTCGTCCAATGGACGCCGTCAATTGAATAAGCGTACTGAGTGTTATTCGGGTAGTCGGTATTGTAGTACCACATCTTGTATTGCTGGGTCGCCGGGTCGTAGAACGTGCCACTGCTGATGGGAGTTCCGGGAGTCAACACCGGGTTCGGATAGATGGACGGCTGATGTTGCGAGCGCAGCAAGGTGGTTTGGTCAATCAAAAAATCATCGACGAACAATTGGCGGCCCACATCAATCGGAATAACTCTTGGGGGGTTGTTGATGTAGTAGGGCGTCCGCATGATCTGGGTAGGCGTTGTCGGCGGCGGGAAATTGTTCGGCAGGGCGATGCCGTTGTAGAGTGTTTGGCCGCCCGCCGCGGTGGTTACCGTTCCGCCGTAGAGCGCCGCAATCTCCGACGTGCTCAAGGCCCGGCTATAGATGCGGGTTTCATCGATCGATCCGGTAAACGGGTTCGAGTGCGTTAAGACGCCGCCAGCTATTGTTACTGGTGGAGTAAAGCCTCCCTGGGAGGTTGTTAGATAGTACACCGAGCTAAGGCCGCCATCGACATGGAAGCTGACGTCCTGGCCCGCCCTGATGATGACCGCGACATGGTGCCATTGGCCGTCATTGATCTTGTGAATGCCGTCAACGATGAGTCCATTGGTTTGGATATTGGCGCCTCCAAGCTGGAGCGCCAGATAGCCCGCGGCATTCGTCTCAATAATGTAACCGTCTTCCGATCCAGACAGATCGTATTTGGAAATCAGCGATTCCGTGCGGCTGGCATTCGTGGTGCGTATCCACATGGCAAGCGTGAGATCGCCAACCATGGCGGGGCGCAGATCCGGCTGGGTGCGAAGGTAGCCGCTGACGCCGTCAAAACTGAGCGCCTGGCCAACCTTCCCGGGCACCGGCGTTACACTGCCGTAGACGGTGAGGTACAAATTGTCGCCCGAGGTGTCCGAAACGGTACTGCCGGAAATCGTAGCCGGTTCAAAAGTCCAATTAGCCACAAGCGAAGCTGGCGGGGTGACTCGCAATGAAACCGTGACAGTCTGCGGCGAGCTAAGAACACCGGCGCCGCCCGAGACGATAATCGTGTCGGAATAAGTGCCGGCGGCCAAACCCGTCAGATTCACGTTGACTGAAAGCGTGCCAGGCGCGGATCCGGTGCTCGTTGCGAGCGTCAGCCAAGGTTGAGAATGAGTGGCCGACCAAGTTAACGCTCCTCCTCCGGTATTCGTGATCGTTACGGACTCGGGCGACTCACTGGGATCTCCGGTCGTTCCCGAGAAAACGAGCGTCGGCGTTGAGAGATTGAGCACAGCCGGCGGGGTGGCGAGATTCAGAGTCACAGGGATGGTCTGGGGCGAGGCGCCGGCGTTGGCGGCCGAGACGGTAATCGTGTCGGTGTAAGTGCCAGGCGCGAGACCGGTGGTCACTGCGCCGACGGTGACGTTGCTGGGCGCGGCGCCCGCCGTCGCGGAGAGCGTCAGCCAATTCTGGCTATGCGTGGCGGTCCAGTTCAGGACGCCACCACCTGAGTTGGAGATGGCAATACTTTGGGCAGCTGGATTGGCCGCGCCGGCGGTGGAGGAAAACGTCAATGGCGGCGTGGAAAGTTGAAGCACCGGAGGCAATACCGGCGGGCCAAGAAACACGCCGCTCACCACCGGGTTCAAACCCGTCAAAACCTTGATCTGGATCAGCACGTGGCCTTGCACATTCCAGGTGGCATACACGCCATTCGCAAAGCTCGCGGCTGTTTGGGTATCGAGAACCGCGTTGCTGACGGCGTCCGAAATGGTGATGCGCTCGCTGCGGCCTTGATTGTCGAGATCATAGAGGTAGAGAGCAATTTCGTGGAGCTGGCCGTCGGTCAAATTCACATCGAAGGTGAAACTCGAGCCGCCATAAAACGTCGAGGCGATCCGGTCGGTAGCGGAGCCGCCTTTCAGAAGAGCTCGGGGATCGGCGGTCGAAGCGACCCATGTGTAAATGTTCACCGCGGGCGACGTAACCGTTCCGTAAGAAGGCGGGCTGGTTGAATCGTTCGGAATGTAATAACCGTTTTGACCGTAGACTCCTTTCCAATTGCCTTGCGTCACCGGGTCGAAGCCCAGGAAAACCGATCTCGACGATCCTTGACTGACGACCGTAACAGGAACAGCGGCCGACGAGGCGTGCTGGCCCAGCGTGTCGGTGGCAATGGCGCTCAGGCTGTGAGAGCCGGAGGTAGCCGCCCAGATAGTGCTGAAGGTGGGGCCGGCACCCGAAACCGCCGTACCCAGGTTCGAGCCATCCAACTGGAATTGAACCGAGGATAAACCGGCGGGCGCCGACGCCGTAGCGGTAATGGTAACCGATCCTGAAACGGTGGCATTGGCCGCCGGACTGGAGATGCTAACGGTTGGTCCGGCGGGGACACCAGAACCGGCGACGGCGCTGAAGAATATTCCGGAGATCACCGCATTTGAGCTGCCGGTATTGGCGACTCGTATGAGAACGTGTCCCTGGATATTCCAAATAGCGTAGACCCCATTGTGGAAGTTGGACATGCTTTCGCTATCTAGCACGGTGTTGCTGGCGGCATCCACGATAGAAATCGTTTGAGAGCGGCTGGTTGAATCGAGGTCCAGGCAATACAAAGCGAGCTGATGAGAGCCGCCCGTAAGATTGAGGTCGAAATTTATACTCGAGCTTGAGTAGTAAGTGGAGGCGATGCGATCGGTAGTGGAGGCGCCCTTGAGCAGGGCGCGTTGGTCGGCGCTGGACGCCACCCAGGTATAACTGTTTGCCGCCGTTACCGCAAAATTCGCATATGAAGGCGGTGAGTTTGAGTCGTTGGCGATAATGTACCCGTCTTGGCCATACACGCCTTTCCAATTCCCCATGGTGGCGAGATCAAACTTAGAGAAGGTGGCACTCGCGGCAGTAATGACCACGCTGTTGGCCACAGTAACCGAGACGCCGCTTGAGGTGGTCTTCTGCCCCAGCGAGTCAGTGGCGATTGCCGAGAGGGTATGAGGACCGTTGGCGGCGGAAGTCGTGGCCCACTGGGTCGAGAAAGACGGACCGCTCCCGCTCTGGAGGGCGCCGAGATTCGATCCGTCGAGCAGGAATTGGAGGGAAGCGATAGCCGCCGTGGAATTGGCTGTTGCCGTGACTTGTACGGAATTTGAAACGGTCGAGCCCCCCGCGGGGCTGGTAACGCTAACGGTTGGGGGCGGAGTTGTCTGCACCGTCCCGGCTCCGCCGAAGAAGAGACCGCTTACAACCGCGTTTAATCCTCCCGTGAGAGTGATTTGCAGCTTGACGTGACCTTGCAGGTTCCAGACAGCGTAAACGCCGTTGTGGAAGTTCGCAAACGTTTCCGTATCTAAGACAGCGCCGGTATCGGCATTCAGAATGGAAACGGTTTGGGTACGGCTAGTGGTATCGAGGTCTAGCGCGTATAGCGCGACTTGATGAGATTGGCTGTCGGTGAGATTGAGATCGAAAGTGAAGCTGGAGCCGGAGTAATAAGTGGACGCGATTCGATCAGTCGCGGACGCGCCCTTCAAAAGGGCGCGCGGATCCGTGGTAGAGGGGTACCAACTATAAAGACTTGGGCCGCTGGTAGTCAACGCGGCGTAGGAGGGCAGATTTATAGAATCGTTAGCGATAACGTAGCCGTCTCCGCCGTACACTCCCTTCCACGATCCCTGGGTAGCGGAATCGAATTTTACGAAAGGACTAGACCCGGTTTGGGCGGCATTGGATACGGTGACCGTCACGGGGCTTGAGATCGCCGATTGCCCGAGCGTGTCCGTTGCGACCGCGGTTAAGGCATGCGATCCGTTTGACGAGTTGACAGTGCTCCATTGGGTGGTGTACGGGGCACTGGAAACCGCGGCTCCTAGGGATATGCCGTCCAACTTGAACTGGACGTTATTGATGCCGACGGTTGAGGAAGCGGACGCGGTCACCGATAAAGATCCCGAAACCACTCCGGGGGCGGGGCTAGTAATGGTAACCGTGGGCGGCGCAGTGCCCGTCGATCCGCCCGCGCCAAAGAAAATTCCGCTTACGGCGGCGTTCAATCCACCGGTGTACGTTACCTGAAGCGAAACGTGTCCGCTGACGTTCCATACTTCGTAGACGCCGCCGGTAAAGTTCGAGAGATTCTGAGAATTCAAGACCGCGCCGGTGGACGCATCGGTGAAAGAGATTTTTTGCGAGCGGTTGCCATTGTCCAAATCCAGGCAATAGATTGCGATCTGATGGATTTGCCCGTCGGTCAGGTTCAAATCGAAGGTGAAGCTGGACGAAGTGTAGAACGTGGAGGCAATTCTATCGGTTGTGGAGGAACCCTTGATGACCGAGCGCGGGTCGGTAGAGGAGGCAACCCAGGTATATGGGTTTGCGCCGCTGCTCGTGACGGCTCCATATGTGGGGGGGCTATTCGAATCGTTGGGGATAATATATCCGCCTTGACCATAGACACCCTTCCAGTTACCCCGCGTGGTGGTATCGAATTGTTGAAAAACTGCCGTATTTACGGCAGCAGACGCGCAAATCGACGCGCACGCGAAAAGAAAAAACAACCGCATCATCAAGCCCCTAACTGACTCTAAAAGTCTGGCCGCTACCGAGTCAAGTCAAATGTCCCTGAAAAAGGTGAATCTCGGCCGACAGAAGTTTTTGTATACGAAACGCAGCCAAGTACCATACGATAGCTAGCGCGGTTGCACTTTCAGAACATCTTTGGCGTCGACCTTCGAAAACTGCATGGGAAAGCTATTGCCGTAGTAGTAGGCCTGCCATTGATCTTCGAAATGAACGGAGGACACAAAACCCGATTCACCCAATACCAAGTTTTGCACGGAGCGGTCAAAATCCGCCAAATCTACGGCCATACGCTCCGATGGGCCCAGAATAGGCGTGGTCTGTTTGACGGTAGTGGAAGAGCCGCTCATTTCGAACGGGCCGGACTTGCGCTGGTAGGCGATATCGAAAAGCCACTCCACCGGCGGCAGGCGCTTGACGATGGGATGCTCGAACTTCCAGTGCAACATCTGACCCCAACGCCAATTGGGAAGCGCGCTGCCCATCGTCTCGCGGCCATTGTCGAGAGCGCGCGAGAAGGCGGACACAAGCCATTGGTCCCAGTTGTCGTTCGGAACCCAGCCAGACGCGCGGGCCCGCAGCAGCGTTTCCAGCACTTGGGGACGAGGCAGGACATCGGGCAGTTCCTTCGCTTTGGGAAGCAGCAGCTTCAGCAGCGACAGGCGCAGTTCATGGCTTAGCAATTCGGCGATGGCGGGGGCCGCTTGCACGCCTTCCATTTGGCCGTTCCAACCCCGCAAGACGCTAACGGCTGGTCCCATTAAGGCGTTCGCCGACGGGCTGCCGAGTTTGGCGTAGGAAGCAACCGCCTGTTTTGCCAGGAAAAGATCATAGCCGGAATAGACATCTTTTTGTACCGCCAACATGTCGTCAACGGTGAGCTTGGGCTTGGCTGACAGCAGCGCGCGAATCTGGCGCACCCGGTATTCATCGGCAAAGCTGCCATCGATACGGTAAGGAAAGTCGTTGGGAAACGGGTTCTGATTGGCGGTGGCGACGATACCGGAAGCGGGGTTGTAGAGGCTGGGCAATTGTTCAAAAGGAATGTAGCCGTCCCATTCGAACTGGCCGGAGGCGCCGTCGAGCGGCACATCGCCATCGAAGTTATGGCGGACGGGCACGCGCCCGGTAGCCTGGTAACCAATATTGCCCGCGCGGTCGCCGTAAACAAAGTTCTGCCCCGGCCCCCAGAAGCCGCTCAGCGCGGCGCGGAATTCGCTCCAGTTCTTGGCTTGGTCAATCTGGAAGAACGGAAAGCCAAAGCCCTCGGCGGCGGTCCAGCGCACGCTGTAAGACTTGCCGTTTTCGCTGAACACCGGCCCGTGGCGCGTCACCCAGAGGTTGAGCTCTAGCGGTTTGGCTCCTTTTACGGTGATGACTTGATGGTCAAGCCGAGCCTGCTCGATCTTGCCCTGGAAAACGTAGCGGCCGGTACGCTGATCGATTTGCTCGGCGTATACGTCCATCACATCGGCTTGCAGGTTGGTGACGCCCCAAGCGATATTTTCGTTGTGTCCGGTGATTACGCTAGGTACGCCCGGCAGAGCCGCGCCCGAAACGTTCAGCCCGGGCGCCTTCAGATGCACCAAATGCCAAGTGCCGGGAACGGTATAGCGCAAATGCGGATCGTTGGCCACCATGGGTTTGCCACCGGCGGCATGCGCCCCGGAAACGGCCCAGGCATTCGAGCCGGGGTTAACGTTGCCACCGTCCGAGGGCGGGAACAGAATGTGGAACTTCGCGGCATCGGCGCCCATGGCGAGAATATTTCCCTTGGCGATTTCGGTGGAGAGGGAGTCGGTGAGATCGCGGTACATCAGGAGCCCGACGAGCATGGAATCGGTGAGGGTCCAGGGACGCGGGTCGTAGGAGTGAAAGGGGATGGAGAACTCGAGCGAATAGTCGCCCCGGTGGGTATCGATGAAATGGTTCACGCCGCGGGCATATTGCACCATCAGTTCACGGTCATGCGCCGAAAGGCGCGCAACATTCGCCTCCGCCATTGGCCGCATGCGCAGCGCGCGGGCGCGTTGGTCGAGCGTCACCGCGTCCGGCCCGGCGAGTTCCGCCAGTTCGCCGGCCGCGTAGCGGCGCAAGCCGTCCATCTGCCACAATCGATCTTGGGCGGTGGCATAGCCTTGCAGGAAAATGGCGTCTTGCCAAGAGGCGGCTTCAATATGCGGAACGCCGCGGGCATCGCGCGCAATGGTGGCGGGAGCGGAGATCGGCGCGGAGATTTCACCACTGGTTTTTGGCAGCGGGCGGACGGCGAACCAGTAAACAAAAGCCGCGAAGAGAATGGCTAAGAGGGCAAGGCTGATGTTAACGATGCGCACGAGGCGGGAGAGCACCACCCGATTTTACTCTGCCGCGGAGCCGGACCAGGAGGTCCGGCGCGGACGGGGACGTCCGCCCCACCTATGGGCATAAAATTCCTGCTTTTAGTGCTTATACTGGCCGCGAACGGATTCTTTGCGGCCGCTGAAGTCTCGCTCGTTTCGGTGCGCCAATCGCGCCTGAAGGAACTGGCGGAGCAGGGGCAAGCGGGCGCGCAAAGCGCCCTGAACCTGCTGGCGAATCCCGGCAGGCTGCTTTCCGTTACGCAATTCGGCGTCACGCTGGCGAGCCTTGGTTTAGGCTGGGCGGGCGAAGACACGCTCTACCATTTGTTGCGCGATGCGCTGGTGGGATTTGGATTGCCAGTTTCGCCAGTGCTGCTACACGGCGCGGCGTTTGCGATGGCGTTTCTGGTGATCAGTTATGCGCACGTGATTGTGGGCGAAGTGGTGCCCAAGAACCTGGCGATTCAAAATGCCGACCGTGTCGCGGTGCTGGCCGCACCCGCCTTGCTGATTTTCTACCGTCTCTCACAGCCGCTGGTGGTGGTGATTGAACGGTCGGCCGAAGTCATTCTGAAGCTGCTCGGCTTGAGCAAAGGGAACGAGCGCGGCGGGCATTCCACGGAGGAGCTGAAATACATTGTTCAATCAAGCAGGCGCGAAGGGCACTTGCAACAGTTCGAACAGGACGCCATCCAGCGCCTGATCGAGCTTTCCGACTATTCCGCGCGCGAGATTATGACGCCGCGGCACAACATTGTTTCGCTGCCGGTGGACGCGCCGTTGGATCAGGTGCTGGCGGTGATGTCGGAGAACAAGTTTTCACGCATTCCGGTATACGAAGACCGGCCTGAGCAGATCATCGGTATTGTGCATTACAAGGATCTGATGCGCGTGTGGGATGAGCGCCGCTTTGCGCACGATAGCCGCCGCGCCACGCGGCCGTTCCGCTTGCGGCGCTTTGTACGCAAGCCGGTGGTGGTGCCTGAAACGAAGCCGCTCAATCAATTGATTGACGAGTTCCGCACCAGCCACACGCACATGGCCTTGGTGGTGGACGAATTCGGCACGATTTCGGGTTTGGTCACTCTAGAGGACGTGCTGGAACAAGTGTTCGGCGATATCGGCGATGAGCACGACGCGGTGCGGCCCGAACCCGCCAGCGGCGAGAAAGCGCTGGATCTGGAAGGCAGCACGACCATACGCGATCTGGAAACACGCCACAATGTTGCCCTACCCGCCGAGGCCGGCTTCGAGACGCTGGCGGGCTTTCTGCTCTTCCAATTCGGCCACATTCCCAAGGAGAAGGAACATGTGGAATACGGCGGCCGGCGATTCACCATCGCCAAAATGGACCGCAACCGAATCGCGAACGTTACCATAGAGAAACTCGATCCGAAGCCGCAGGTAGAATCTAGCAAAGAATCTTGACGACAACGCGCAAATCGCAGCGGCTGGCTTATGTGGCGCTCGCGGCTGTATGCGTATTCTGGGGAACGACTTACCTAAGCATTCGCATCGGACTAGAGACACTGCCGCCGGCTTATTTGATCGGCATTCGCTACCTGCTTTCGGGCAGCATTTTGCTGGTGGCGGCGATGCTGGCGGGAATCCCGCTGCCGCGCGGCCGCGAATTGTGGCTGACGGCGCTGTGCGGGGTGACTTGCATCGGCACAGGAAATGGTTTTCTGGCGATGGCGGAGCTTTACATCCCGAGTGGATCGGCTGCGCTGTTCTATACGACGGCGCCGTTCTGGATGGTGGGAATAGACGCGTTCCTTCCCCATGGCAAAAAGCCGCTGGCAGGGACGATGGGCGGCTTGGCAATCGGCATGTTGGGGGTGGCGTTCCTCATTTACCCGGCAGCGATACATGAAGGTTTGAGCGGCAAAACGTTGAAGGGGTTCTTGCTCATTCAGATCAGCGCGGCGGGTTGGACGCTGGGATCGCTGTTGCAGAAGCGCGTGCATTCGCAAGCGCCACCGTTTGTGAGTGGAGCGGTGCAGCAGCTTGCCACGGGAGTTGTCTGCGCTGCTTTGGCGCTGAGATTTGAAAAGATGCCGCCGGTGGTAGGGACGCGCGTACTGTTGGCGTTAGGGTATTTGGTGGTGTTCGGATCGATTGTCGGGTACAGCGCTTTTATATATACGGTGAAACACTTGCCCGTAGCGATTGTTTCGATTTATTACTTTGTGAATCCGAGTGTAGCGGTGTTTTTGGGCTGGGTGTTTTTTCGGGAGGCGTTTGGTTTCAGGGCGGCGCTGGCCATGGGGATTATTTTTGTGGGGATCGGGATTGTGAGATGGAGTGAGGGGGCGAAGAAGGTGCCTGATTACTAGTGTGGAAAGCTGCGGCGGCGTTCCGGCAAAGGCCTCGGGCCGGTGTCACACAAGATTGTCAAGATCTACCTTGAGCGCCGACGCCAGTTTTTTCAGCGTCCCGATACCACCCTTTTTGTGTCCCGCCTCAATCGCCGCAACCATCGAGCGGGACACGTTGGATGCTTTCGCCAGATGCTCTTGAGTAAGCCCTCGATACTCTCGCCAAATCTTAACCGTGCTTTCACCGGCGGTGCGGCGGTCGGCGATTTCCAGCGGAATCAGTTCATCTTCGCCACGTTCAAGGCGTGCCTTTGCCGTGTCATACGCTTTTACATCGGCCAGCATCTCCACATCCTCTATAAGCTTTTTCATCTGGTCCATCGGCAAGACTGCAAACTCTTTACCGCGCCTGACGATCTTTTCAAGCCGCATTAATAGATTTCTCCTCTCGAACCCAATTCCAAAACCAACATCACAAGGCGGTCGTCTTGGAGTTCGTAGATGACACGCCATTCGCCAACTCTCAGCCTGTAACCGTCGCGGCCCTGAAGTTTCTTGAGGTTGTTGTTCGGCATATAGGGGCTTTCCGCAACGTCTCTTATCTTTGCCAAGATCCGCTTCCGCCAATTAATCGGGAGCTTGGCCAGAGCCTTGTCAAATGATTTAGTCGTAACAACAAAGTACATCCGTTAGTTCTTGCTGCGATATTGGACAGAATCGAATTGTTACCCAAAGAAACAATCATATCAGGTTATGCCACGGCGAACAAATCCAATTGCATGCCTGGCATGCCGATCTCGCACAAATCCCGCCGCGGTCTCGCCGATTCGCTACAACAGTCAGACACCGCCCGCAAAGCGGGGGGCTTGATGAGTTGGGCCGCCTCAAAGGCGGTTGGTCCGCAGAGTTAGGCGTCGCGCGAAGCGCGCCTTATTGGTTGATTCAGAATTGCCCGCCTGCTCCATCCGCTGCATCCTGCTCG
>Ga0075021_10001774_pt1 | contig 11175 bp, 7 predicted proteins | sample ColStrG_CSR_2012_FD_72749 | JGI IMG/M metagenome (GOLD analysis project Ga0075021, IMG submission 72749) | Freshwater sediment microbial communities in response to fracking from Pennsylvania, USA - Cold Stream Run_MetaG_CSR_2012 | ecosystem: Environmental > Aquatic > Freshwater > Creek >... | reverse complement strand
CCTTCGATACGATCGCTATTCATAGTCTGTGTCTCCTCTTTGTTTCTGAGTCCCGTTGCGTTCCAAATGGCAACCCTCCAGATGAGGGAGTCGCTGCCGCTTAGAAATGGCCGAGCGCCTAATTGTCGTGCCCACCGCCACCGGGTCGCGGCTCATTGCGGTTTGGCTGACGGCCTTGCTGCCGCTGCTGTTGTTGCGCCTGTCGCTGGTCAACTCGCTGGCTTTGTTGCTGGTGTTTCTGTTCGAGTTGCTGCGTCTGCTGCTGGTGTCTCTGCTCGACTTGCTGGGTCTGTTGCTGGCGCCTCTGCTCCGCTTGCTGATCTCTCGCCGGACGGGCATTCTGTTGCGTCTGTCTCTGGTGATCTTGCTCTTGTTTTTGCTGCAGTTTCTGATGGTCCTGATTCTGTTGTGTATAGAGCTTCTGCTGCTGCTGCTGGAAACGCTGATCCAATTGAGAGTTTCCCGTATCCCGAGGCGTGGGCGCAGGATGCGACGGAAGATCTCTTGCATGCGACGCCGATGGAGGACGCGGAACATTGTTCTCCGGACGGGCAACAGGCGCATTCACTGGACGGTCAGCCGCGCGACGGTCTGCAGGATGATACGGTCCCCCGGCTTCCCTTGCTGGAACAGCGTTTCCGCGAAAGTCTCCCGGCCTTCCAGTCGCAGCAATCGGAGGCTTTCCCTGATTCGCCGCTGCCCTCAGTTCCGGGTTGCCGCGAGCCGTTTGCTCATGCTGCCTTTGCGCAGCCACGGCTTGCACATGCCGCCCATTTCCTGCATTCTCTTCTTCGCGGGTTGGACGCCTTTCAATGCCGCCGTTTCCACCGTTGTAACTCACATGGTTATTGGAGTTGTTGTTGATGATCGTCGTGTTATACGTGTTGTGAATATTGGTGATGTTTACGTTGTTCGCCTCACGGTTATAGAAGAAGTGATCGTGATCCCATCTTCCACCTTCGTAGCCTCGACCGTAATAGCCGTAACCGTAGTTAATCCCACCGTAGAAGCCGATTTCGGAGCCCCAGTAGCCTTCGTGAAACAGGTACCCATTGCCGCCCCAACCCCAATACGGGGGAGTCCAGAGGTAGCCGACTTCCGGTGCTTCCACCCAGGTTCCAGGAACCCAGTAATAGTCGTCTTCGCCGTAAGCCCAATAGCCGGGCGTCCACAAGTATCCATCGCCGGGGCAGAGCGGCTGCTCGTAAACCGGCAGCGCAGGCGGACCAAATTCTACCGATATACCAATTTGCGCGAAGGCTGACGTCGAAATCACGACGAGCATCGCTGCAAAACACAACGATCGAAGGTACGATATGAAGCGCATTTGTTCTCCTTGTTTCCCATCTCGAACTGCGAATCGCAACGCCTGAATTAGCCAGACTCGTTTTCGCGATCCAACCCTCGCGACCTCAGGATGAAGCAACGAAATACGAGTCGCTGCTCCGTCCGCACGTACAGGGCAATCACAGGATGACAGCTGAGGTTGCCCGCGTCTGAGCAACATAGCTCACATCCAATTTCTCGGTTCATAGACTGCTTCTTAGTGCTTATTCTGAGCAATTTTGAGCAGTACCCCCGCACCGCAGGGCGTACACCTCTAGGGTATGGCTAGAAGCACCGTGCTCTGCATACATCGGAATCCATCTCAGCTCAGCTTGCTGGCAGAAAACGGCTTCAAGCTTGTAACCGCTACCAACGGCCACGACGGTCTTCGCATCTTCAGTTCGCAGGCTGTGGATGCGATTGTGCTCGAGTACCACCTCGGCTTCTTGGACGGTGTTGTCGTCGCCTCCGCGATTAAACAAGCCCGCCCCAAGGTTCCGATTGTCATGCTCGTGGATAGCTTGGAACTGCCTGAAGGCGCGCTCAGATCGGTGGATGCCGTGGTCGCCAAGTCTGATGGGCCTCATTTTCTGTGGGCAGCAGTTGATTTTGTAGTGAACGTTAAGCCCAGCCAGCTTTTGGACCAAGCGAGAAGTATTCCGGCGGGAGCGGCCCCCCCTCTCATCTCGCCGCATCTGAACCAAACGAGTGGGGAGCCTACTAGTGAAGTTGAACGTGCCCCCCGACGGAGACGCAGAAAAGTGTCTTAATCGGGAAGCCTAAATGCATTTACCTTGCGAAATCAGGTAGAAACCGGATGCCCTCAGCAAGATTGCCTCACTAATATGACGAAATGGGATAGGACGAATGCACACAATCTCGATGTCTAGCTGCTCACATTGCAAGAGTAACCAGATCTGCGTTTCCCAGCCCAAGAATTGGCGGGAGAAGATGGCAGTCTTCCTCTTGCTCCGCACCGTGCGATGTCAAGGTTGTATGCGACGATTTTACCGCCCTTTTTTTGTGGCCACGCCACTTCCACCGGGGAGAATCCTGGATTGGAAGAGAATGCCTCAGCGCTCATTTGCAATCGGGGAACAGGACAAGAACCACTCGGCATAGTCTGGTTCGCGATCTACTGAGCAGATGCTTGTCCCGACGAAGGGCCCTCGAGCTCGCTGACTGGTCAATTTTGACCATTATTCCGCAAGGATTTCTTCGATCCTTACAAGGGATGCTGTTCTTCTCATTTTGGAGTTGTTTTATAAACGCTCTGGCCAATTTAAGGACAAATGTCACTGCCTAACACAATATTTCCCAGCGGGGCTCTGGAAGTGGTAGTGCCGCAACCGCGGCTCGTTGGGAGCGTTACCACGGCTCCCCGACCGCAAGCGAAGCCGTCCCTGCCAAGTCGAATCGCCGTAATTGGGACCTATCTCCCACGGCAGTGCGGGATTGCCACGTTTACCACAGACCTATGCGCTGCGATTAGTGCGGAGTACGGTACCGCGCGTTTACTGGCGCTTCCGGTCAACGACACGGCCGAAGGATACGACTACCCCGATCGCGTGCGCTGGTCGCTGAAGCAAGACGACCTCGCCTCGTATGCAGAGGCGGCAGAGTTCCTGAACTTCAACAACATCGACATGGTCTGCCTGCAGCACGAATACGGGATTTTCGGTGGAACCGCCGGAAGCTACATCCTCGATTTGCTGCGAGCGCTGAAGATGCCCGTAGTGACGACGCTGCATACCGTCCTACGCGAGCCCAATCCGGACCAGCTGCGGGTGATGGAGGAAATTACCAGGCTATCCGACCGGATCATCGTGATGAGTCAGCTTTCGTCCCAATTCCTGCAGGAAATCTATGGCGTTCCGGGCGAGAAGATCGACATGGTCCCCCATGGCGTGCCTGACCTGCCTTTTCTTGATCCCAATTTTTATAAGGACCGTTTCGGCGTTGAAGGCAAAGCCGTACTTCTGACCTTCGGATTGCTATCTCCGAACAAAGGCATCGAGAACGTCATACGGGCAATGCCCGCCATTCTGGCGAAGCACAAGAACGTCGTGTATATGGTCGCAGGTGCAACCCATCCGCACATTCTGCGCCGCGAGGGGGACCACTACCGGGCGAGTTTGCAGGCACTGGCCAAGGAGATGGGCGTGGAGGAACAAGTCATTTTCCACGACCGTTTCGTCAGTCCTGAAGAAATGGCGGAGTTCATCGGCGCCGCCGATATTTACATCACGCCCTACAGGCACGAAGCACAAGTGGTTTCTGGAACGCTGGCGTATGCGCTGGGTGCGGGCAAGGCAATCATCTCGACACCTTATTGGCACGCGATTGAATTACTGGATGATCGCCGCGGAGCGTTGGTGCCATTCCAGAACCCGCCCGCGATTGCCAATAAGACGATCGAACTGCTGGATACACCTGCTCTGCGCCACGCGATGCGGAAGCGCGCTTATCTGTTTGCGCGGGATATGGTCTGGAAGAGCGCTGCCCAGGGATATATGGCAAGCTTCGCGCGGGTGCGCAGCGACCGGATGGAAATTCCGCACGTGCAGTTTTCTTCGGTTGCAATTGCAAAAACCCTGAATGAGCGGCCGAAGCTCAGGCTGAATCACGTCAATGCACTCACGGACGACACGGGAATCATGCAGCACGCTATCTTCACCATCCCCAATCGATCCGAAGGCTACGCCACGGACGACAATGCCCGTGCGCTAATTCTTACGGTGATGCTGGAGAGACTCGGCGATCAACTGGACGTTCAGCCTGGAGACCATCCGGGATTAGAAAGCATGACGAATCCTGATTGGCCGTTCCGTTACCTTGCGTTTTTGGAACACGCCTACAATCCGGAGAAGAAGCGGTTTCGGAACTTCCTGGGTTACGACCGCCGTTGGCTCGAGGAGCAGGGATCGGAAGACTCTCACGGCCGTTCCTTGTGGGCGCTGGGTACAGTACTCGGACGCTCTTCAAATCCTGGATTGCGCGGAGCCGCTGGAAGGGTATTCGAGTTTTCGCTGCCTGCCGTTCTCGAGTTCTACAGCCCACGCGCTTGCGCTTACGTATTGCTCGGTCTCCAGGAATACCTTCATTCGTCCCCTGGAGACCGGGACGCCCAACGCATTCGCTTTGCACTCTCGCACAGACTGCTGGACATGTATGAATCGATCCGTCGCCCCGACTGGAAGTGGTTTGAGAATGTTGCGGCCTACGGTAACGCGAGAATGCCACAGGCACTTCTAGTTGTCGGATCGGCGTGCGCGGATGATCGTATGGTCGCCGCAGGGCTGGAATCGCTGGATTGGCTGATGGCGGCACAGCGCTGCCCGGTTAAAGGCCATTTTGTCCCCATCGGTTCGCAGGGGTTCTATTTGCAGAACGGAGAACAATCCCGCTTCGATCAACAGCCGATTGAGGCGGCTGGCGCGGTATCCGCGTGTCTTGAGGCGTATCGCGCGACGGGAGATGATCGCTGGCAAACGGAAGCATGGTCGGCGTTCAACTGGTTCCTCGGAGATAACGATCTTCAGCTTTCCCTGTATGATGAGCAAACAGGTGGTTGCCGGGATGGTTTGCATCCCGACCGCGCGAATCAGAATCAAGGCGCGGAGTCCACGCTCTCCTTCCTGATGGCGCTTTTGGAAATGCGCTCTCTCCAACAACCGCAAAAAACTGCCCCATAGTTCGATGGAAAGGCTGAAACGCTACATGAGCGCTCGCGAAACCACTCTGATCAATGTCGACGATGGGCTCAACCCGCCCTTGCTGGTGCGTCATCCTGCTAACCCAATTCTGACGCGCAAGGACTGGCCCTATTCGATCAACAGCGTATTCAACGCCGGTGCAACGTTGCTGCCGGACGGAACAACGCTGCTCCTGTGCCGCATTGAGGACCGACGTGGCTTGTCGCATCTCTGCGCGGCACGCTCCGCCAACGGAGTGGACGGCTGGGTGATTGATCGCGAGCCGACCCTGATGCCGAGTCCGGACCACCCGGAAGAGATTTGGGGTATCGAAGACCCGCGCATTACGTTTGCGCCCGAGTTGCAGACGTATTTGGTGACGTACACGTCTTATTCGCGAGGAGGCCCCGGAGTTTCTCTCGCCCTGACTAAGGACTTTCGCACGTTCGAGCGCTACGGCGTTATCATGCCGCCGGACGACAAAGATACCGCGATCATGCCCCGTAGAATCAACGGATACTGGGCGCTCATTCATCGCCCGATGACGGCGCTTGGAGCCCACATGTGGATTTCCTACTCGCCCGATTTGCGGCACTGGGGCCGACATCGCCTCATGCTGGAAGCGCGTCGAGGCGCCTGGTGGGATGCCAACAAGATCGGCTTGTCTCCGCCACCGATCGAGACTTCGCGCGGCTGGCTCGTTCTCTATCACGGAGTGCGGCACACGCCGTCAGGCTGTCTCTACCGCCTGGGAGTTGCGTTGTTCGACCTGGAGAATCCGGAAAAGTGCCTGCTCCGCGGCGATTCCTGGATCTTCGGTCCGGAGGCTGACTACGAACGCCACGGCGATGTCGATGACGTAGTGTTCCCATGCGGATACACGATGGCTCCCGACGGCGACACGATCAATCTCTATTACGGCGCTGCCGACTGCGCAATTGCTCTAGCCCGGACCAGCGTGCAGGCGCTCTTAACCTGGTTGGATACGAACGGCAGTTTCGATCGCAGGCGCGAGAATCAGTGAAGACGCTCCGTTGGCTCCTTCGGCTGCCTTTCGCCTGCCGTCACCGTGAACTCAGTCGCGTGTTCACGATCGAGAAGCATACGTACAGGGTGTGCTTCGCGTGTGGAGAAAAACTTCCATATTCCTGAGCCTGTATACGCCCGGGACAGCCCCAACGGGACGAGTTCGCCGGACAACGCCAGGCAGGCTAGCGTTGCAACTTGGCCTCCGCGTAAGTGAGCTATCTTGCTCAGACATCACACTGCAAGCCTGTCATTCTTAAATCCTGAGTGTGTAGACAGAACGGCGAACGCTGATTCGCTGACTCTCGTTCTTCGGGTGCTGTAGGTTCGGGGCAGGAATCCCGGCTACGCCGAGGCGGCCACATCCAGCCAGTCAGCATTCCTCATCCGTGAGCGATGCCGCCTAACCCGGCGGCGGGACAGTCCTGAACTCTTAGCGACTCTCGAAAATTCAGACGCAATAACCCCTCAGGCGGATCGAGGTGGCCGGTCGCGAGACCAGAAGGATCAACAACGTGCCTCTCATCCAACTTGTGGAAGTTCTCATCGTAGTCGGGGTCCTGCTGTGGCTGGTGAACCGCTTCATCCCGATGCAAGCCACGATCAAGTCGATATTGAATGCGGTCGTGGTCATTGCCGTGGTTCTTTGGATTCTGAATGTCGTGGGACTGTTTCATTCCATGTCCCGAATCCGTATTGGAAGTTAAAAAAGCTACGCCGCGCCATCACTTGCGCGGCCAAGTCTTCAAAGCAGCATGGCAGACATCTGCCTCTAAAGGAGCAATTTTGAAAGTTCAAAGTTTATTTGCTGTCGCAGTTACTCTCAGTTTGAGCGCTTTCGTTCAAGCCAATGCCCAATCCGCAGCCGTCACGCCGTCGCCGATGTTCCGCGTGAATGTCACCAGCCGCAGCGTGCAGGCGATCAATTACAAGCATCGCAGCGGGGCCACCAAGGTGGATTTTGCGGGCACCGACTTGATGCCTTCCGCCAACGGCGAGGCCAAGGTCGCGAGCAAACGCGGCAGAATCGAAATCGAAGTTGAATTTGCCAACCTGCAGAAGCCAACGACTTTCGGCACAGAATATCTGACCTACGTCTTGTGGGCGATTTCGCCCGAAGGCCGCGCGGCGAATCTGGGAGAAGTCCTGCTCGGCGACAACCATCGCAGCAAGCTGGATGTAACTACCGACCTGCAAGCCTTCGCAATGATTGTGACGGCAGAGCCCTACTATGCGGTTCGACAGCCGAGCAATGCTGTCGTTCTCGAAAACAGTGTTCGCAACGACACCAAGGGAACCACTGAGGCCGTCAATGCGAAGTACGAATTGATGGAACGCGGCGGGTATCTTCCTACGGGATATAAATTCGACCCGGTGATCTTGAACACTAAGTTACCGCTGGAATTCTTCGAGGCGCGCAATGCATTACGCATCGCGCAATCTGAAGGCGCGGAACAGTATGCCGGCGACAGCTATCAGCACGCTGTAAAGTTGATGGACCAAGCGGACGGTTACGCTACGCAGAGCAAGGTGCAGAAAAAGCCGTTGATCGCTGTGGCGCGTGAAGCGGTGCAAACGGCAGAAGACGCTCGCGCGATCGCGGTCAAGAAGATGGACGAAATGCGGCAGAGCGACGAACGCCGCAATTCCGCGAATGCCCTGGCGAAATCGCAGAGTCAGACGGATGACGCGATGCGCCTGAAAAACCAGGCTCAAGCCGACACCGCAAGAGCTCAAGCCGACAGAGCGCAGGCCGAGTCTGCAACGATCAAGGCCCAGTCCGACAAGGCGCAGGCAGACTCCGATGCGGCGAAGGCTCGCAACGAAACTGCGGATGCTCAATCGGCGACTGCCAAGGCGAAGTCCGATATGGCGGACAGCCAGGCGTCCTCAGCCAGTGCACTCGCAGCCGCGCAGGCGGATGCGGAGCAGTCGCGCTTGGCGGCCCAGAAGTCCGAATTGAGCGCACAACAGGCGGATGCTGACAAAGCCGCAATGCGTCTCAAGCTGTCCGAGCAGTTGAACTCCATTCTGCAAACGCGCGACACCGCGCGTGGTTTGATCGTCAGCATGTCCGACGTGTTGTTTGATACTGGCAAGTTTTCCTTGAAGCCGGGCGCCCGCGAGAAGCTGGCGAAGGTGGCTGGCATCCTGCTCGCCTACCCTGGTCTGAACATCGCAGTCGGCGGCTATACAGATAACGTCGGCAGCGATTCCATGAACCAGACTCTGTCCGAAAATCGTGCCGGATCGGTCCGCGACTATCTGGTGAATCAGGGAGTGCTCACGGCATCAGTTTCGGCGACGGGCTTCGGTAATACTCTACCTGTTGCATCCAACGACAACTCCGCTGGCAGGCAGCAGAACCGTAGAGTAGAACTGCTCGTTTCGGGTGAAGCGATCGGCAAGCAGATCACCACCACCACTGGAAGTTTGCGCTAGAAGGAAGACCCAGGGCTCCTCCTCGGAGCCCTGGGCTTTTCTGTATCAACCGTTTTCCAGATCACTTGGCTGGGGTCCACTCGGAGCGATACGGCGCGTGTGAGCAACTCTGGGAACGAAAAGCAAGTTCAGGAAATACCACGGATAGCAGGAGAGCGTTGGTAGCGCTAACGGGAATCGAACCCGTGTTTTAAGATTGAGAATCTCACGTCCTAACCCCTAGACGATAGCGCCACAGATGTGTGGACTCTTCAAAGTATAGCAAAGGAGCGCAGCTTCGCCGATGCAGCCCACTGCGCTTTCCCGGGTGCTGAAACCACAAGGAAGCCTTGCATCGGCTCCCACCACGAGTTCCTCCGGGACGAGTCGCGGCGCCATCCCTCAGCCTAACCAAACCGGCCCCAACGTGATATCTTTCAACCATCTCGGGTGATTCAATTGGGGTGGGACGAATGAAGACACCGCACCGTATCGCTTTTCTGACCCTGCTCGCGGCGCTTGCTATCACCACGCTTTCGACAACCGTGACCGCTCAACAGCCTTCCACCGCCACCGCGACAAACGACTCCGGCCTCGCTCCGATTCTCCACTATATTTCTTCCGGCTGGGATACCCTCACCCGCTCGATGACCTCCTGCGACAGTCTCGTCGACTCGAAGATCAAAGCTGCGCCGGTGCTCTACCTTCCCGCCGACTTCCCTGCTCCCGCCGCGGTCCAGAAGCTCCACGCCGATTGCGGAGTGCAGATCGAACACCTGCCCGCCGTCATTCACGGCCCCGGCACCATCGATACGCGCGAATTTCACCCGCACGGTCTTCTGTATCTGGAAAACAAATACGTCGTTCCCGGCGGCCGCTTCAACGAAATGTACGGCTGGGACAGCTACTTCATCATTCGCGGCCTCGTGCGCGACGGTCGCGTCGACCTCGCCCGGGGCATGGTCGACAACTTTTTCTTCGAGATCGAACACTACGGTTCCGTCCTGAACGCCAACCGCACCTACTACTTCAGCCGCGCCCAGCCTCCGTTTCTCAGCTCGATGGTCATGTCGGTACTCGAGGGCGACAGCCGGACCCGGCACGAAGATCCGGCATGGTTGGCCAAAGCCTACGATTATCTCTCGCGGGACTATGAAATGTGGACCCACGATCCGCATCTCGCGGGCAACACCGGCCTCTCTCGCTACTACGATTTCGGCCACGGCCCGCCTGCAGAGGGATTGCAGGATGAAAGCGGCTACTACCGCAAGGTCACTCAATATTTCCTTCTTCATCCAGAACACGCGTCCGGGATCCTCGTCGAAAAACCATCCGACGGAAACTCAGCCACGCCGGTCTTAGGCTCCAGCTATTCCGTCCAGGTCTGCGACCAGCCGACAACTATGGCTCGCCCCGAGTGCGAGCCCGCCCGGAGCGTCAGCCTCAGCGAGGACTACTACAAGGGCGACCGCGCTATGCGCGAATCCGGCTTCGATATTTCCTTCCGTTTCGGACCCTACAGCGCGGCAACCCACCACTTCGCACCGGTATGCCTCAACAGTCTCCTATATAAGACCGAGCGCGACATGGAGCAACTTAGCCAACGCCTCGGTCGAAAGGCCGACGCGGCGCTCTGGAAAAAACGCGCCGAGCAGCGTCAGCAAGCCATGCAGAAGTATTTCTGGAACGAAAAAGCGGGACTCTTCTTCGACTACGATTTTGAGCACGGCCAGCAGTCCACGTACCGCTACGCCACAACGTTCTATCCTTTATGGTCTGGGGTGGCAACACCCGAGCAAGCCAAAGCGCTTGCCGGGAATCTGGCCATCTTCGAGCGCCCCGGCGGCCTCGCCATGAGCACCGAAGAAACCGGCGTCCAGTGGGATTTCCCCTACGCATGGGCACCCCTGCAACTGATCACAGTCGAGGGCCTGCGCCGCTACAATCTCACCGCCGACGCCGACCGCCTCTCCTACGAGTTCCTTTCCGACGTGGCCGAGAACTTCCGCCGTGACGGCACCATCCGCGAGAAATACAACGCAGTCACCCGCTCCGACGAAGTCAACGTCGGCGCCGGCTACCATGCCAACGTGATCGGCTTCGGTTGGACCAACGGCGTCTTCCTCGAATTGCTCCACAATCTTCCACAGAGCGCTGTCGAACATCTCGCCAAAGAACAGGAAATCGCAGCGAAGTAAAGCGCACGAATCTTCTCCGACGAAAATCGTAAAGCCAATCGCGCACGCCGCCAAACCCTGCCCGAATCGCCGGCTTCGCGGGTTTGCAACCCGCATCTATAAGGACCATTCCCAACCCGGCGCGACCAGTGCCGATCCGGAACTGCGCCTTTTTGCGATGACAAAAATTGGCAGGTACCCCTCCGCGTAATCTCCGTGGCGCCATTGTCCTTACGTTACTAAGCGTGCTTCCCGCTTGAAAACACGGCAATTAGAAGCAGGTCCATTCTTACCTAGGTAACTTCGCGGATTGGTGCGGCAAGTGCAATGATTTAGCCCGAAAGGTCGCGAAAACGACCAAGATTTCAAAGCCTAACTAGAGAGAGAAGAGGGGACAACTTTCAATGAAGAAACAGAAGGGTTTTTCACTAATCGAACTGCTGATCGTGGTCGCGATCATTCTGATCATCGCCGCGATTGCCATTCCGAACCTGCTGCGCGCCCGTATGGCCGCCAATGAGTCGGCTGCT
>Ga0075021_10001773_pt1 | contig 11177 bp, 9 predicted proteins | sample ColStrG_CSR_2012_FD_72749 | JGI IMG/M metagenome (GOLD analysis project Ga0075021, IMG submission 72749) | Freshwater sediment microbial communities in response to fracking from Pennsylvania, USA - Cold Stream Run_MetaG_CSR_2012 | ecosystem: Environmental > Aquatic > Freshwater > Creek >... | reverse complement strand
ACACCGGCCTGCTTGCGCCGCTCATCACTCGGTCGATTCCAAATCTGCAGCCTGCCTTCGACGAATTTGCAGCAGCCCTCAAGAAGCGAGCCGAGTCCGGAAGCTAAGGAGCGGAAATAGCAAAAGTAAAAATGAGCGGCGGCAGCAAAGATGCTCCGTGAAAGCTCAAGACGCCCAGCGGGTCCTCGGAGTACGAAGCCTACCGGGACGAATCACTCGATCCCCCGGCGCTGGTCGTGAAAGTGGGCAAGACCGAGTTGTGGTACCACATAAACCATCCGTATTGACTCCCACACGCTTTGTCCTTCCCCTGCATTCCCTGTCCAATCTTGTACTTCGGTACAGTAGTTTCCATGCTCGCACCGGGTCATAGTTTCGTATAGGCGATCCGGCCTGTGTGCGCCGGAATTCGGTTCTTCTCTCTATGCGCAAACTTCAAAATCGTACCTTGCGAAAGTCAATGCCATTTTTGCTCTTGGCTGCAGCCACGGTTTTGGCTGGTTGCGCCGGAGTGACGAAAACCTCGTCGAGTTCAAACACGAATACGCCTCCCTCGGGATCGGGCGTGACGGTGACGGTCTCCCCGTCGAGCGCAAACGTGCGCGCTGGCGCGACGCAATCTTTCAGCGCCACGGTCGCGGGATCGTCGAATACTTCCGTGACCTGGCAGGTCAACGGAGTCGCCGGCGGCAACGCTGCCGCAGGTACGATCAATTCGTCAGGCTTGTACGCCGCGCCTATGACGATCGCTGGCTCCAACATGATGACCGTGAGCGCCGTAAGCTCGGCGGATGCAACGGCCTCAGGCAGCAGTTCCGTGACTTTGCAGAATCCTGTGCCGGTCCTCGCCGGCATCGCGCCGGCATCGGTTCCCGCCGGGTCGTTCGCGATTACGGTCAACGGCGCGGGATTTGTCAGCGGCGTGGAGGTGCTCCTCGCAGGCGCGCCGCTGGCAACGACTTTCGTGTCATCGACGCAGCTCACTGCCACGGGAAGCGAATCATCCGCAGGAAATTTTGCGGTCGCCGTGATGAACCCCAATCCGGGGAGCGCTACATCGTCATCCCAAAATTTGCAGGTCACGTCGACTACCGGAGGGAATCCGCCGCCGAGCTGCAGCGGAATGAGCCTTGGCCAGAGCGCCAGCCTCAACGGATTCCTGCCGTTCCCCGCCGACAATCTGTGGAATAAGGATATTTCCGCCGCGACCGTGGACCCAAATTCCGCCGCCATGATCAGTTTTATCGGCTCCGGCATTGGCTTGCATCCGGATTTCGGCTCGGGGCTCTACAACGGATCGAGTATTGGCATCCCGTATCTGGTCGTGGGCTCGCAGCAGGGCATGGTGCCCGTCATTTTTACGGCGTATGGCAGCGAGAGCGATCCCGGTCCGATGCCGATTCCGGTAACCGCGAATATCGAAGGATATCCGGCGCCCGGCAACGGCGACCGGCACGTTTTGGTGCTCGACAACAACAATTGCTGGCTGTACGAGCTCTATAGTTCCTTTCCGAATGGCGCGAGCTGGAACGCCGCATCGGCCGCTGTGTGGGATCTTACTTCCGACGAGCAGCGCCCTAACACGTGGACCTCGGCAGACGCCGCAGGCCTTGCGATTTTCCCGGGCCTTGCGCGTTATGACGAAGTCGCCGCCGGTCACATCAATCACGCGCTGCGATTCACGCTGCAATCCAGCCGAGCCGCTTTCGTGCCGCCCGCGTCGCACTGGGCCGCAAATTCATCGAACGCTTCCGCTGCACCGATGGGAGCGCGCCTGCGCCTCAAGGCCGGCTTCGATATTTCCTCATTTTCCGCGGCGAACCAGGTGATCCTCACAGCGCTGAAGAAATACGGAATGATCATGGCGGACAATGGCTCTTCGATGTACGTCAGCGGCGCGCCAAACAGCCGCTGGGACAACAACGATCTGCACAATCTGGGCAGCGTCACGGCCGCGGATTTTGAGGTCGTTCAGATGAATCCCATTTACACGGCCGCGAATGTTCCCACCGGCGCGAGCCCTGCGATTGCGAGCTTCAGCGCAAATTCACTTTCGGTTTCCGCGGGGACTCCTGTCACTCTGAGCTGGAACGTCAGCGGCGCATCCTACTTGATCGTATCTCCGGATCTCGGCGCGGTGCGCGGCACGAGCGCGGCGGTTTCGCCGACGCAATCGACTGCTTATACGATGTACGCCACCAATGCGTTTGGGCGCACGACCGCCACAGTCAATGTTACGGTGCATTGAGTAGGACGGGCTTCAGCCTGTCTGGTTTTGAATTTCGTCATCCCGCAGAAAAGCAGACAGGCTGAAGCCTGTCCTACTTAGTGCGTCATCGCGTAAATCACGTAATTCACGCCGAGGCGCATTCCCAGGTCGGAGTATTTTTGCGGGTAGCCCGGAACGTTCGACCACTCCCACGAATCGCCGATATCAGAGTTATACGAAATGGCGACCATGACGCGGCCGTGGTCGTCGTAAATCCCCATCCAGTGCGCGTCGATCCCGCCGTTCTTGTATCCGAGGCCGAGATGCTCGGCGCCGGGAACGCGGTACCGGTCATCGAGATCGAACATGGTGTGAAATATCGGATCGTTGTTGGGAATATCCACGATGGGCCGGTCAGGAAACGCCACCCTGATGCGTTCCAGAAATACTTGCCACTCGGTAGTCCCGTGGAAATCGTCGGCCATGAAGAAGCCGCCGCGCAAAAGATAGTCGCGCAGCTTCAGCATCTGCCGATCGGTCGGTCCCCATTCGCCCACCTGCACGGCGTACAGAAATGGCCAATTGTAGATTTCGTCTTCGTTGTCCAAATTCACGCATTCTTCGACGGACCGCGTGTGAATGCGTGTCAACCGGCGAACCGCCTGGGAAAAGGCGCGGTCCGCCGGAGGATAATCCTGCGTCCACAGGGAAAGTCCCTGCCGCCAGTCGCCGTCAAAGCGTCCGCGATAGCCGTCATTCCATCCCGGCGGATACATCATCCTGGCAAACGCAAATTCTGTTTTTTCCTGATAGTCGGCGGGAAGCGGTTGGACGCCGTACTCAACGGAAGGATATTCGCGGAAGGGAGCCTGATAGGCGTAGGCTACGCCGACCAGAAGAAACGCGCATCCCATCAGCCACCAAGCCTTCAAAATTCGCATGGCCGTTTTCCTGAACCGAGAATATCACGGCTCGCGCAGCGCGGCACTCTCGCATGGCCGCCAGGCCACTCGCGATCGCCGCATTTGGGGGCTCGGTGCCAAACCGAGATTGAGCCGGACTTTTAAACAGCGCCGCCGAGGACGGCCCACGCTTCGCACTGCACGGCCATCGTGCCGGCGAAGTGGTCGTAAAGCATGGTATGCCGCGCGGGGCGCGAATGCGGATCGGGGAACATCACGATCCAGTGCTTGTTCACTTCGGCGCGGATATCGGGGCGTTTAATCCACACGGTTACGCGGATCACATCCTCGGGCGAGGCGCCCGCCGCGGCAAGAATCGTTCGCAGATTAGCGAACATGTGCCCGCATTGCGCTGCCGTGTCCTCGGGAATTTTGCCCGTGCTCGTGTCCGTGCCGGACACGCCTCCGGTCGCGACGATATTTCCGATGCGCGAAACCGCCGGAATCGGATTGGCGTGGCCGAGGCCCTCGATGTCAAACGATTGTCTCTTGCCCATGACGGCGGAGTTCCCCCATTTCGCGGGCGCAACCGCGCCGCTCCCCAGATTGTTACTCAATTTGTTGTTCCGTGGCGACACAAACAGCTGCCCGCCCAAAAAGCGGGCGGCCTCTACAAAACCATCCGCCTCAGGGCATCTCGCCTTTGTAGCGGCCGTTCCTTCCCGCGCATTTCGGGAAGGAACGGGCACCGTATGGCCAATGTGCGCCGCCACTGTTTTCGGCCGACCCGCGCGACGCCCCTGGACCTCCGAGAATTTACCGATTGACACGCGCGGCGTACCCGAGCCAGATTTGTGCCACAAAAATCACGGGAGGGTGAAATGAGACTACGTAATGTATCGCTGGCAATTGTCAGCGCAATCGTTTTGAGCGGCGCGGCGTTTGCGCAAAACGTGCCGCTACAATTTGTCGTCAGCGGCAAAGCCGCCGAACAAATCCAGGATTTCACCACTATCAATCTGGCAACGGCCGAGCGCATCGCCACCACCTGCGAGCAGGCCGCGACCGCGGAAAACGTGCAGATCAGCGTCATGGTGCTCGACAATGACGGCAATCACGTCTACATGGATCGCATGGACGGCCAGGGCTACCTCAACATCATCACGGCGGACATGAAGGCGCGCACCGCGCTTTTAGAACGCGCGCCCAGCAAGAACGTAATGAATCTCGTGACCCAGGATCCCAACCGGGAACTCGAGGAAATGCGCCTCGGCTTTTTTCCAAATTCCGGCGGGCTTCCCATCGTCGTGAACAAACAGATGATCGGCGTGGTTGGCGTCGGCGGCTCCGCGCCGCGCGTTCCCGTTTGGAGCGACGAAATTTGCGCGCACAAGGCGCTCGTTGACGTGATTGGGCCGTCGGTCGAGCCGCTGGTGCAGGACCTGCCGCCACGCGCGAATCCCAATCCGGGCACAGCGCCCGTTCCGCGCTTCGCCACCGCTCAGCCGCCCAAGTCGAGCCTGCCCGCGGAAGACGTCGTCGTCGGCAAAGGCGCGAGCAACGTATTTGACGGCAATCAAATTTCGCTCGCGGCAGCGAAAAAGATCGCTCGCGGATGCCGTGACTGGGCGGCCTCCAAGAACGCCACGATGTCGCTCTACGTCCTCGACAACGCCGGCGAGTTCGTTCACATGGAGCGCATGGACGGGCAAACGGCCATCGGCCAGAAGGCCGCGCTGCTCAAGGCCCAGACGGCGCTGAAGACGCGCCAGCCCACCTCCATTGTGGCGGCGCAGTTGAAGAATAATCCGGGAGGCATCCCGCGCTTTCTCGTCTATTTCGATTTATTCGATGGCCCCGGCGGGCTTCCGATCGTTGTTGACGGCCAGATGATCGGCGCCGTCGCGGTCGGCGGTTATCCGAGCGGCAATGAGGAGTGCGCGATTGAAGGCTTGAAGACAGCATTCGGCGAACACGTTACCTTGCCTGTCTATCCCGCGGCGTCCGGCGGAGCACAGTAGAGAAGTCTTGGAATCGCGTCAGCGCAGGCAGCAACGAATCACACATCGAGAGAGAATTTTCAGGGGATGAAATCCATGAAGAGGCCCAGAGTGACGCGAATCCTGGCGACTTTATTTGCCATCGCAATGATTGCTGGCGCGATCCTGGTGAGCAGAAAAATTGTCGTGCAAGCCCAGACCAAGCCGGGCTACGGAGTTGCGGCTCTGGCCGGCGAGCGCGTTGGCCAGGACGTGGACGGCCCATACGAGGTCGATCCAAACTGGCCGAAGCCGATCAGCGCGTTGCCCGGCCACGAAAAATGGACTTGGGGAGCGATGGAAAGCGTCTTCGCGGAAAATCCGAATCGCGTTTTTTTGCTCGAGCGCGGCGAAATTCCAAATTTGAAACGTCCCGAAGAAGTTCCATACCCTTCAGTGGGACCGAGCCTCTCCTTTCCGGTTTCTCAGGTGCCGTGGCGCAACGCTTCGGTGGGACCCGTTACCGCCGCAGGAAATCCCGTCTGGCAAGGAAAGCTTGGCGTAGATGCCCGCTGGGAGCACTGCATTGTAGTGGTCGATGCGCAGGGCAACATCATTGAAGACTGGACGAAATGGGACAAGATGCTTCGCCGCCCGCATTCCATCACCATCAATCCGTACGATCCGGAAAAGCATGTCTGGGTGGTGGACGATCAGGGCCACGCCGTCTATGAATTTACCCATGACGGAAAAGAATTGGTGAAGACGCTGGGGACGCCGTACCAGTCCGGTGAAGATGATGCGCATTTCAACCGGCCCACATTCATCAATTGGCTGCCCGATGGCACGATGTTCGTAACCGACGGCTACGGCAACACGCGCGTCGTGAAATTTGACAAGGATGGAAAATATCTGATGGCCTGGGGCCAGCCGTCCACGCCGCCGGACGACACTCGCCCGGGAACTTTTCATGACGTGCACGGCGTCGTCTTTGATCTTCCCCGGCACCGCGTCCTCGTCACGGATCGCTCCGACCATCGCATTCAGATTTTCGATGAAAACGGAAAGTTCCTGGATCAGTGGACCACGGGAAAACCGTCCACCCCGCAGTACCTTTATAAAGCCGCGGACGGTTTCCTTTGGATTGCCGACGGCCTGACCGCCAAGATCATTAAATTCGATATGGACGGCCATCTCCTCTATGAGTGGGGCAGTCAGGGCGATTGGCCGGGCGCGCTTTGGAACGTGCACGGCATGAGTGTCGATCAGGAAGGAAATCTCTATCTGGCGGAAGTCAATAACGGCCGTGCCGAAAAATTCCGTCCCCGCGCCGGCGCAAATCCCGCGCTGCTCGTGGGCAAGCCCGTCTATTCCGCCTGGAAATAAATCGGCACGCAGAATTATTTTTATTGTTTCGCCGCAAGTCACGATCCATGCCTGCTTTTACTGCCAGTCGGGCGGGACGCGTTTAGTAGGACAGCCACTCCTGGCTGTCCGGTTTTTTCCGCGTAGGCGCGTCCGCGCCTTCACCGTAGCCCGCAACCCCAGAGAGCCAGGAGTGGCTGTCCTACTGCAGGTTGCCGCTTATGCGTTGCGGTGCGATAATTCGGCGACACGCGAGAAGCGGCGCGGAGGGGGAAGCGATGGGCATTCGAGATAGTTGGGTGGAGAAGCGGCTGGCGGAGACGGCGGCGGCGAACGGGACGCGCAACGTCTCGCAGATGCACTACGCGCGCAAGGGCGTGATCACGGAAGAAATGGAGTACGTGGCGCGGCGGGAGAAGATCGAGCCGGAACTGGTGCGCAGCGAAATCGCGCGCGGGCGCGCGATCATTCCGGCGAACATCCACCACAAGTCGCTGGAGCCGATGGGAATCGGAATCGCGTTCAAATGCAAGATCAACTCGAATATCGGGAACTCGGCGACAACGTCGGACATCGCGGAAGAGTTGAAGAAGCTGCATCACTCGGTGCACTATGGCGCGGACACGGTGATGGACCTGTCGACGGGCGGGGACATACCGACGATCCGCAAGGAGATCATTAGTGCGTCGCCGGTGCCGATCGGGACGGTGCCGATTTATGAGGCGCTGTCGCGAGTGAAGCGCACGGAGGATTTGACGATCGGGCTGATGCTGGAAGTGATCGAGGAGCAGGCGGAGCAGGGCGTGGATTACATGACGATTCACGCGGGAGTGCTGCGGGAATTTGTGCCGATGGTGCGGAAGCGGATCACGGGGATCGTGAGCCGGGGCGGGGCGCTGCTGGCGCACTGGATGAACACGCACAAGCAGGAGAATTTTCTGTACGAGCATTTCGATGCGATCTGCAAGATATTCAAGAAGCACGATGTGAGTTTTTCGCTGGGCGATGGATTGAGGCCCGGATGCTTAGCGGATGCGAGCGACGAAGCGCAGTTTGCGGAGCTAAAAGTGCTGGGGGAGTTGACGAAGAAGGCGTGGGAGCACGACGTGCAGGTGATGATCGAAGGTCCCGGGCACATTCCGATGGATCAGATCGAGATGCAGGTGAAAAAGGAAATGGAACTGTGCCACGAAGCGCCGTTTTACACGCTGGGGCCGCTGGTGATTGACATTGCGCCGGGCTACGACCACATCACGAGCGCGATTGGAGCGGCGATGGTCGGCTGGCACGGCGCGTCGATGCTGTGCTACGTGACGCCGAAGGAGCACCTGGGATTGCCGAACGCGGAAGACGTAAAGCAGGGAGTGATTGCGTACAAGATCGCGGCGCACGCGGCGGACGTGGCGCGGCACCGTCCGGGAGCGCGGGACAGGGATGATGCGCTGTCGTACGCGCGATTCCTGTTCGACTGGAACAAACAATTTGAGTTGTCCCTGGATCCAGCGACGGCGAAGGCGATGCACGACGAAACGCTGCCGGACGATTTCTACAAAGACGCAAAGTTCTGCTCGATGTGCGGCCCAAAGTTCTGCTCAATGAACGTAACGCAGCTGGCGGAGTCAGCGGGCGGGCAGGACCAGACGGAGCGCCAGCAGAAATTCGTGGAATTACTGGCAAGGATCGAAAAGTAGGACAGGCTTCAGCCTGTCAGCTTTTCTGCTCGAGCGCCAAAGCTGCATCCTAACAACGCAAAACCAGACAGGCTGAAGCCCGTCCTACCCAGAAATGCCCCAACCATCCGACAACGAAGCGCTGCGCGAAGAATTCAACCGCTGGGCCGAAGCCGGCCGCGGCGAAGGCATGGAAGAAGAGCATCTCCCCATCGTCCTGCCGGTCCTCGATCAAATGCGGCTCGCCCGCGATGAAAACGTGCTGGACGTGGGCAGCGGCACGGGCTGGCTCGTGCGCCTGCTTGCCGAGCGCGTGCCCGAGGGCCGAGTCATCGGCATGGATATTTCCGACGAGATGGTCCGCCGCGCCCGCCGCAATTACGTCGACGTGGAAAATGCGATGTTCGTCGCCGGCAGCGCCGATGAAATCCCCTGGGACGCCAATTTCTTTACGCACGCAATATCCGTCGAGTCCGCTTACTACTGGCCCGATCCGGCGAAAGGCCTGAAAGAGATTTTCCGTGTGCTGCGAGAAGGCGGCATGTCGTGGATCTTGATCAACTACTACCTCGAGAATCCCCATTCGCACCAGTGGAGTAAACACTTTGCCATCCCGGCGAATTTGCTGAGCGCCATGGAATGGGAGAGCCATTTCCGCGACGCGGGCTTCAGGGACATTTCGCATCGCCGGATTCCAGATCCGACTCCCGCACCTGAATCGTACACGGGCAGATGGTTCCATGATGCAGCTCAACTTCGCACCTTCCGTCAAACGGGCGCACTGCTTGTTCACGGGACAAAATGAAGAGTGAGGTTCCGAGGAAATGGAACACAAGTACAGCGTAATCCAAGCGTTCAAAGCAACCGAACCTATCTCCGGACGTGAGCGCCAGTTCGGACCGGGGGAAATAGTCCTTTTTCACACGGGGCAGGCAGGTTCGACCATCACAATCGAGGTTGACAGCTCGCTATATCTAGTAGAGCGCTCGATTTTCAAAACGTGTTGCCGATTCAAGAACGAGGGATCCCTAGCCTAAGAATCCGCGTGTCGACATCAACTTGAGATTCAACTTCCTGCAAGGAGTGCGAGCTATCCGAGTGGCTGGCAACGCCAACCAATTGGCTTCACTCGGAGGGGCCTCGGGTGTATAAGGGTGCCGTCCGAGAGGACAAAACGGAAATCCCGAATCGTACTCGCCCAATCGGAGAAAAACATGTCGCACATCTTTAAGCGGTCATTGTTGATACTCGTTCTCGCTCTTCCTTGCAGATGCAGTCATTTGCTCGCGGCCCAAGCAGGTTCCAGCACCACCGGCTCGGGCGCCGCCACTTCAACCGCCAAGACCATTAAGAACCCTGGCGGCGGCACGATCATCTACGGCCCGCTTTCCGGCCAGCTCACACCGCAAGCGGCCCTTGGCGAAACGCTAAAGAGGGTCGACAACGACTACGGCGACAAGCCGCAACTCGGAAAGGTGCTGCAAAACCAAGCCGGAACCATTTGGGAAGGCTTCTTCACCGTCAACGACAAAAAGCAGGGCAACACCCCTATGACGGGCCTCATGATCGTCTACGCGCCGAAGTCCGGGAACGCGGGTGGAGCTACATTGATCGACACCACTGCCAATTTTCCGAAGTCGGCGAATTCGATGCTGCAGAGCCTCGTGCAGGCAGTTACAAACAATGCGAAGGCTGCGCAGAACGTGCCCCGAGGCGGCGCTTCCGCTGCAACCGCCAACGTGCCGTCCGCCCCTGCGCAGAACGCGTCACAGGGCGGCGCTTCCACTGCAACGGCCAACGTGGCGACCGCTCCTGCGCAGAAGCTCACGCCGTACACATTTCCGGATGGCTCAGGCTCGGTCGGCCTGCCGCCCGGATGGACTGCCACCCGCGCGCAGCTGGGCGACGTAAGTGCCAAGGGGCCGAACGGCGAAAGGTTGCGTTTCGGCATGCCCATCTCCGTGCTGGATCCCGATCTACCTCAATCACGTACGCTCACAGGCTTAGCACGCCAGAATTATGTCACCGTTCGTTATAACCAGGATCCTGCCACAATTTTCCAGCAAGCGACAAATCAGCTGTTTCAAAAGGCGCGCACGCAGCCGCCGACGTTTACCTTCAAGCAGACCAAAGACTTAGGGGGGACGCAGTCGGGGAAAAACTACATGCTCCTCGGCGATGTTGATCGGCACGATGGCTCGGGCCCGCAGACTACCGTCGTCCAGGTCATTATATCGGCCCCGAACCCGCAGTTGCTGGGCAGCTACCAGATGACGGTCCTCCAAATTACCGGGCCGCCCGAAATGATGCAGCAGGAAGTGGCAACAGACGCCGAAATATTCTCCAGCTACAACCCCAACGCGAAAGTCATCGTTGGTGCCGCAGTGCAGGGACTTCAACAAATTCAAGCGCAGGATCGCGCCAACGCAGATAATTTCAATCGACAAATGGCATCTATGGATCTACAGTCGCAGGGCATGTCGGATCTACTTCGCGGCCAAAGCGTGTTCCAAGACAACGATACGGGCGCCCGTTACCGCGGCCCGGACGACTTGGCCAGCGCGCTTCAGAACGCAAATCCGAATCGCTTCCAGACAGTGCCGCTCAGCCAATACATCCAGGGCGTAGATTACTAATAGGCTAAAGGCCAGCAATGGGCCTCCGGTTCTTCTCCTTGGTCGTGCCTGGTAAGTCGAATATCGCTAACTGGCCCACATCCGGTGTTTGACTCGCGTTGCCGGGGATGGATATACTCCACCTTCCGAACGGACAAGAGGAGACCCATGGGCGTTCTCGATCAGCGGTTTGAAAAGAACTTCATGATTTCTTCGGTGGACTACGTGTTCAACTGGGCGCGCAAGTCAGCCATTTGGCCGCTGACGTTTGGCCTCGCGTGCTGCGCCATCGAAATGATTGCGACGACGACTTCGCGCTTTGACATTGCGCGATTTGGCGCCGAAGTGTTTCGTCCTTCGCCGCGGCAATCGGACCTGATGATCGTGGCCGGCACGGTGACGCTGAAAATGGCGCCGGTGCTGAAGCGCGTGTGGGA
>Ga0075021_10001772_pt1 | contig 11178 bp, 10 predicted proteins | sample ColStrG_CSR_2012_FD_72749 | JGI IMG/M metagenome (GOLD analysis project Ga0075021, IMG submission 72749) | Freshwater sediment microbial communities in response to fracking from Pennsylvania, USA - Cold Stream Run_MetaG_CSR_2012 | ecosystem: Environmental > Aquatic > Freshwater > Creek >... | reverse complement strand
TTTAACGCCGCGACAGGCACGGGAGCCGGCGAATTGACTCTTGCCAACGACGCTCCCGCGGGCATACACGATGCGGCGACGCTAACTCTCTTCTATGACGTATTTTCGGTCAACCCTGGTTCTCCCAATTTCAACTCGCTTGCGGATTATTTAGGAAGTTCGGAAGTCTCGCAATCGGTATCGCTCACTGTGGCGGCGGTTCCTGAGCCCGGCGTATTTGGTCTGTGCGGTGTAGGTCTCATCCTCCTGGCACGTATTCGTACCAAGGCGTTAGCGCGGTGGAGTTGAATCTGCCGTCGGCCGCAGGGGTTGTGGAAAAGTTTTCGATGCCGATTCCATTTCATCGCCGCTCGCATATCGGCGCGAAATGAGGAACGATAATAGCAGAGAAGGCCAGCAGCCCGCTGCTACGAATTTAGCCAACCACCATTCGATAGTTTCGTAAAGACCCTCGAGCAGCGGGGTGCTTCGCTTCCCAGACGAGGCGCATCGCCATTGCGGTTGAACAGAAACACGGCGCGGTCGTGTGGATGCTTTTGAAATAGAGTGCGTGCAAATCTTCTAGCCGATTCATCCGCAAGCGGCTAGGCAGTTCCGCCAGGCGCTGTATCCTTCGGGCCGCAAGAGTGATCCCGCGGACAGCGGGATGCTTTTGGAGTTGCTGATCCATTACCGGGATCGTCTGCAAGCCTTGCAACCGGAAGACGACGTCACGCGACGCTTAATAATGTTGGTGGAACAACGCCGCTACTGATTAAGAGCGAAGCGCTCAAGCAAACTTTCGCCTAAAAACGACCCGACATTCAAGAGATTCTACTGACTAAAAAAAAGCGACAACGAAACCGGCCTGGTCGTACCGCCAAGCCAGCCGGAGGCTCTAGCCTCGGCCATCCGTGCGCTGTTGCGAGATCCAGACCGTGCTATGCGTTTGGCACAGCCGCCTGTTCTCGCTACACCGCCTTATACACGGCTGAAAAAATGGTTGCGGAAATAGATCGCTGTTTCAGTTCAGTCCTCAAATAAATGCGTTCCGCCAAAATTTCTCAAAATAGTTTCGTTTCCTCTTCATCGCCGTCCCCCCGCCAACAAATGGAATTTCATCCTCGGACGTCACCCAAACAATCGCGCTATCCAAAGTCGGCAGTCCAAGCCACTCGGCCACAGCGTCCCTACAACTCGCACGCCAGCACATCGGACCCTCCGAAAAACCGCCAAGTTCGGAACTCAACGATCCTTCATCGTATCGCTTTACTCTTAGTGAACATTTCGTGGCACGTTGTCGTAGCATAAACTCTTCAAAAAGTACTTGGAAAGTCTCAAAAAGTCGCCAATGCCGCCTTCATTTTCGCTGTTTCTTCTTGTTCCTCCTAGCCTCTCTCCACCTCTGGTTTCCCGCCCATCACCACAACAACAACTTTTCAAAATAAATCTTCTCTCCTGTAATCAACCACTTAGCCAGACTTTTTTCGTTTCCCCGTTCGCCCCCATGTTCGAATCGAGTTGGAAATACCTTTATGGCCACTCCCGCTCAACTCGAAGCTAATCGCGCGAACGCGCAACTCAGCACCGGCCCGTCGTCGCCGGAAGGCAAAGCGAAATGCTCTCACAACGCCCTCAAAACCGGCCTCACCGGCCGCACCATCCTCCTGCCAACCGATGATGTTGCCGCCTATCAAAACCTCATTGCCCTCATCGAAAAGAAGTTCCAACCCGAATCCGACGAAGAAAAACTCCTCGTCCAATCCATCGCCGACACCGAATGGCGTCTCCTCCGCATTCCTACTCTGGAAGCGGGCATCTACGCCCTCGGCCGTGTCGAACTCCCCGGCGAATGCGCCTTCGAAGCCGACCCGCTGGCCCGCGCCGCCATGATCGAAGCGCTCATCTTCCGCACCTACCGAAAAGATCTCAACAATCTCGCGCTTCAAGAGAGCCGCCTGAACAAACAGCTTGAAAAACACCAAGCGCAACTCCAAATCCTGCAGGACGACCGCGAACGCCTCGCCAGCCCTCACCGCCACGCCGCGATGATTGCCTTCAACAGCGCCCGCAACAAAAAAGAGCCCTTCAACGCCGCCGAATTTGGCTTTGAATTTTCAGAAGAGTATCTGGCGGCCCGTTGGGAGGTCTTCTACGCCGACCGCAAGACCGTCTTGCTCGACTTTGACCGCGCTTGGAAAGCCAAAATGCGCGCCACAGCCGCCTGAGCGATCAAAAATCATGCGTACGACACGACGCAAACCCGAACTGCGCCCAAGAGCTTTGTGCGCGATCTCCCGCTACATTTACGGTTTGAATCGTCCCGCTCAAAGCTTTAACGACTTGCTCGTTTGGCAAAAGGCTCACCAGTTCGTACTGGCGGTCTACCGCCTCTCGGGACTTTCCCAAAACAAGAGACCTATGGATTAACTTCGCAGCTTCGCTGGGCCGCAACGTCCATTCCCGCCAACATCGCGGAAGGCTCTCTCGAAGAATGCCGATATTACCTGATCCTCGCCAACGATCTCGGTTACTGCGAAACCGGCCACCTCGCTCCCGCTCTCGATGAAATCAGCCGTCTGCTACTCGCCTGTGCCCCGGGCTCTCCTAACTCCTTATCTCCCCTTGGGATAAAATCGCCCCAGTGCTCAGCCACTCAAAAGGCCCCGCTCAGCCTTTGCTCGACCTCACCATCGGCCAACAACTCGCCGAGACCGCCAGCCGGTGGCCCGGCCATGACGCCGTTGTTTCGCGCCATCAGCAAACGCGCCTGACGTGGGCGCAGTTGTTACGCGCCGCCGACAGCGTGGGCCGCGGTTTGCGCGATTTAGGGATTCGCGAAAACGACCGCGTTGGCATCTGGGCGGTCAATTGCCTGGAATGGGTGATTGTTCATTTTGCCTGTGCTCGCGCCGGCATTGTGTTGGTGAACGTCAACACATCCAGCCGCACGCACGAGCTGGCCTTTATCTTGCGGAAATCGGGGATGAAAGCGCTGTTCCTGCACGAGGCCGATGCGCGCGCCAACTATCTTGAGATTCTGGCGGAGGCGCGCCCGGGCACCGCGCTTGAACACGTGATTTGTTTCGGCAGTACTGAATGGCGCCGGATGATGGAAGCCCCCGCCGGCGTTTCGAGCAGCGCCGCGCAAAACGACGTTTTCAATATTCAATACACCTCCGGCACCACCGGCTCGCCGAAGGGCGTCCTGCTTACCCACAGAAACTTGCTGAACAACGGGCTGCTGATTGCGCGCGCGTTGCGCTATACGGAACAGGACCGCATTTGCGTGCCGGTGCCGATGGCGCACTGTTTCGGCTGCGTGATTGGCACCATGTCGGCGCTGGTGAGCGGCGCGGCGCTGCTTCTGCCAAGCGGCTTTTTCGACGCCGGAGCAGCGCTCGCCGTCATCGATGAAGAGAGAGCCACCTCTATTTATGGTGTGCCGACAATGTTTATTGCCGAATTGCAGCATGCGGATTTCGCGCGCTCCAGCTTGAAAACGCTGCGCACCGGCATGATGGCGGGCGCGCCGTGCCCAGTAGAGATCATGAAGCGCGTGATTGAAGATATGCATTGCCGGGAGATGTCAATCGGCTACGGGCTGACGGAAACGTCGCCGGTTGTGACCATGTCCGATATCGATGACAAGATCGAGCGGCGGGTACACACTGTTGGCAAGGCGCTGCCATGCACGGAGTTGAAGATCGTGTCGGTATCAACGGGCGAGACGGTAGAAGCAGGGGTGCAGGGCGAGATTTGCACGCGCGGCTACATGCTGATGAAGGGCTACGACGGCGAGCCGGAGGCAACGGCGCGGGCCATCGACGGCGAAGGCTGGTTCCACACGGGTGATTTGGGCTTGATGCGGGACGACGGCTATTTCAAAGTGACGGGCCGGGCGAAGGACATGATCATTCGCGGCGGCGAGAACATTTATCCGCGCGAGATTGAAGAGTTTCTCTACACGCATCCCAAGGTTGCCGAAGTACACGTAACGGGCCTGCCGGACGAACGGCTGGGCGAGAAGGTACTGGCTTGGATCAGGCTGAAAGCGGGGGAAGCGGCCACGCCGGAAGAGATCAAGGAATTCTGCAAAGGCCGCATCGCCCATTTCAAGATTCCGGAGAGCCTGCGCTTTGTGGAGGCGTTTCCGATAACCCTCAGCGGCAAGATTCAGAAGTATAAGATTCGCGAGAGCGAGATCGCCGCCCAGGGCTTGGAGCGCGCGGCGAACGTAGAGACGGCTTGAGCTACCGCTTGCCCAAGTACTGTTCAAACCAAGCCAGCGTTCTGCGCAACACATCCAGGCGGTTCTTGGCATCGCGGAAGGAATGCCCTTCGCCCGCGTAGACCACCAGTTCCGACGGCACGTTCAGTGTCTTGAGCGCATGCCAGAATTCGAATGACTGCGGCGCGGGGCATTCGCCGTCGCGTTCGCCGACCACTACGAGAGTCGGCGTCTTCACTTGTTTGATAAACGTGATGGGCGAACTCTTGGCATAGACCGCGGGATCGTCATAGACCGACGCTCCGAAATACGGAATCATCCATTCGTCAATGGAATTTTGCCCGTAGTAGCTGTGCCAGTTGGCGATGCCCGCGCCCGCTACCGCCGCGCTGAAACGTTGGGTCTGGGTCACCGTCCACATGGTCATGTAGCCGCCATAGCTCCAACCGGTGACGCCGATGCGGCTTTCATCGATAGGCGCTTTCTTCACCACCTCGTCGACGCCCGCCAGGATGTCGCGCAAATCGCCGCCCCCGAAATCTTTCACATTCGCCTTGGTGAATTCCTCGCCGCCGCCGTAGCTGCCGCGCGGATTGGGGAAGAACACAAAATAGCCCAAGCCGGCCATCACCGACATATCGAAATGCGAGCCCGGCCAGGTGGCCGCGCGCATACCCGCCGGGCCGCCGTGAATCTCAACCACCAGCGGATACTTCTTCGCGGGATCAAAGTGTTCCGGATAAACCAGCCAGCCCTGCACGCGGTTGCCTTCGCTCTGCCACGTCACACTTTCCGCCCGCCCCCAATGCGGCCGCTGCGCCGCGTTGGCCCGCGTCACCTTCTTCCAATCGCCGATAGCGCCCGCCCACACTTCCGGCGCATTCTCCCAGGTGCTGCGAATGGCCGCGCTGGTAAGCCCGTCTTTGGCGAGCGCGAAGTTCGGGTAATTGCCGTCTTGATGAAGCGTCTCAGGCCCTTTCCAGATCATTTCGGTTGCCCCGTCGGCAACGTGCAAAGTAGCGATGGCGCCGCCGCCGTCCACGTCTTCGGTAAACAAAATCTCGTTGTTGCCGCGCCAGGATAGCCCGCTCGCCGAGGCCTTCATGCCAGGCGTAAGGCTCTTCACTTCATCGCCGGACCACTCGAAAATATCGCCGCCGATGAAGCCTTCATCGCTCATCAGCCCTCCGATAAAAGCGATGGCCTTGCCATCGGGTGACCAGCGCGGCACGGCGATCTGCAGCTCCACCGGCGGAGTGTAAACGAGCTTCATTTCCTTGGAGAGCGCATCTAGCGTGTAGAGCTTTGCCGTCCACCAATTGTTGTCGGCGGGCCCGGGCGCCGCGATCACCGCGAAGCGCTTGCCGTCGGACGACCAATCGTACTCGTAGATGTTCAATTCCGGCGGCGACAGTGGCGCTGGCTCAGCATGGTCCGCAAGATTTACCACGGTCAAACGCTGGTTATGCTGTTCGCCGCCGATGACGCCGGTCTGCGCGGGGACCGCTTCTAACGGGCCGCCACCGCCGCCGTTCGCCGCGCACAAATACGCCAAGGCCGCGCCATCCCAGCGCCAGCGGACATCCGTGAGATAACCTTTTGGGCTGGCCAACTGGCGAACTTTTCGGGAAGTGGCGTCGGCCAACCAGATCTGATCCTGATCGCGCAAGAATGTGAACCGCTTGCTGTCTGGCGACCAAACGACACTATGTTCGCGCGGCCCAGCCGCCGAATCGCCAGACGTGATCCGCGCTGGCTTCGCGGCTGGAGTCGTTCGATCAAGCAGATAGATTTCCGTATTGCCGCTATGATCTTCCGCCGCCTGAACCCAGGTCAACCAATGGCCGTCAGGCGAAATGGAGACACCGGAAAAAGTCTTCACCGCTTCCAGTTGCTTCAAGACTTCGTCAATCGTGGAAGCCTGCGCGCACAACGCCAACGTAGCGGCGAGGACTATTTTGAACATGACGCTCCCAGCTTAACGCGTGGAAGGCAGGTGTTCGTTCTTGCGATCGCGTTCCTCTTGGTCGCGGGCGCGCTGTTCGCGCTCCGCCACCAATTTCTCATAGGCGGGAATTTGCTCGGCGGTGAGAATGGATTTCACCCGTTCAATATGCTCTTGCTTGAGCTTAAGCATCTGCGGATGGTAAGTCTCGCGAACCGCCCGGGTCTTCGCTCTCGTGTCGTGCAAAATGGCTTCGAGCCGCGTCACTTGCTCCGGCGTTAGCTTGAGGCGGTTCTGCATTTCCGCCATGTAACGGTGGCGTACCGTCTCAGGAGACTGAGCGTTCACCGTACTGGCTGCGTAATAGCGATGGCCCAATGCGCCGACCGCCGCCCCGCCGCAAAAAAGCAGCGCCGCGAACGCGGTTGCGGTCAGTTGATTGCGCTTCATAAGCGGTTCCCCCCTCAACCCTAGCGGTTGTTGGCGGCGGGAGTCTCCTCGTCAGCGGCGGCGCCGCGGATGTTTTCCGTGAAGTCGGTGTTCTCAGCGTTGTGTTCCGCCATCAACGCATCGGTATAGTTAGGCGCCTGAACCAAGCGGTTCTCAAACGGCGGCATAAAATTCAAAAACACCAGCAAGAGACACATCGCGGCGCACGCCGTTACCGTTGTCCGGGCCAGTTTCTGAAAGACAAACCAGAATGTGTGCCTGCTCTCGATGCGCCGCCAGATCTCGGGCATGAAGTTCGCGCCCGGCTCAACCTCCGGGCACGCCGCACGGTAAGCCTGGAACAACTCATCGAGTTTTGAATCGCCGTTCATCGTCCTCCTTACAAATTACCATCCGCCGTAGCCGCCTTGTGGGCCTTTAAAACCCGCTGCCGCGCCCGAAACAATCGTACTTTAAGGGCATTCTCATTGACGCGATAGATCTTTTCCAGTTCCTTCAACGATAAGCCCTCTACCTCTTTCAGAGTGAGGAGCAGGCGGTCTTCGTCAGACACATGCTGAAAAAGCGCATCCACAAACTCCCGCACTTGCCCTTTCTGCCGGTCGTCGCCATCGCGCCGTCCGCTGGCCAGAAAGTCCGCCATCATCACCTGCTGTTCGCTCAGATCGGCCATGCGCGATTCGTTCCGCCGCTTCGCCCGCCGCAAATAATCATAAGCGGCATTCACCGTCAAGCGGTACAGCCAAGGTTCAAAAACTTCCGGCGTGCGGAGTTGGTCGAGGGAGTAATAGAGCCGCACAAAGACTTCTTGCGCAACATCTTCCACGTCTTCCGGCCGCCCAATCAGCCGCGAAATCGTGCCCATGATCCGCTTGCGGTAGGCCAGCACCATATCGTTGAAGGCCGCGCCGTCCCCGGCGCGCGCTCGTTCGATTACGTCTTGCTCTACCAGCATGTCCGGCTTTTGATCGCCGGATGGTTTTCGCCGTCAATCAATCAGGCGCTCCAGCAAATAGTTAGGTTACACGGTCGGGCGATTTTACGTTCAGCTTGTATGATCGAGAACAATCCGCCATTGGCCCCTTTGGCGCTCAAAAACCAGGCTGAAGATGCCGCTTTTATCGCCGCCGCCCTCCGTAGAACGTTGAAGGTGAAAGGCCCCGGTGACGAGCGCGACATGGTTGTCTATCTTCCTTATTTTCAGATCGCTGAACGTCAAATGTCCCATCGCGGCGGGCGAGGCATAGGCGCGGCGATAGCGCTCTTCGACATGGGCGCGGCCTTCGGTCACCGCGGTCCCCACAAAAGTGCAGTTTTCGGCATAGCCGAGGACGAACGCCGCTATATCGCCGCGATTCCAATCGTCCACCTGCTTTTGGAGAACCCAGCGGATGGCGGTCTCCACGCGGTCTTCACCCGCCGCCAGGGCCGGCGCCAGCAGCAGGGCCCATCCCAAGATCACAACACTCTTACTGGTCCGCATACAGTTTCACCAGCCGGTAGAGAAACGTCCGTCCCTCATAAACGGACTTGACCCGGATACGCTCGTTCAGACCGTGAATGTTGCCGCCATCGGGGTCCTGAAAAAAGCCCGAGATCCCATAGGTGGGGATGCCCGCCGGATTCAGGAATTGCGCGTCGGATGCGCCGGGCTCAAGGGCCGGAACCACGGGGACGCCGGGCCACATCTCATCCGCCAGTTTCTCGATGGGCTTCAGAATTCGCGGCGTCAAGGGAGTAGGCTCCGCGACCGGTCCCCGAACCTCGGGAATGACGACCGCGACCGCGGGATCGTCGACGATCTTCAACAACTGCGCCTGAATAGCGGCGCGCGGCACGCCGGGAAAGATGCGGCAATTGATGTTGGCGCGCGCCCGTTGCGGCAAGGCATTGGTAGCGTGGCCCGCGGAAAGCATGGTTGCCACGCAGGTGGTGCGCAGCATGGCATGCCAATTCCGGTCTTTGTCCAGAATGGCGACCGAAGCAGCGTTATTTGGATTCGCGACAACGGCCGCCATGGCGAGGCCAGCCTCACCGCCGACGACCTTTGACATGCCGGTGAAATAGGCGCGGTTCGCGTCATCAAGCTGAACCGGAAACTCATAGTGGCTGACGCGATCGACAGCGCGCACGACGTGGTAGATGGCGTTATCCGGCACGGGACGCGAACTATGCCCGCCGGGATTGGTGGTCTCCAGCACGAAATTCTGGGATGTTTTTTCGGCAGCCAGGATTCCGAGTGCCACCCGGCGACCCTGCGCGTCAAGATCGCCGTCGGTGCCTTCAGTCAGAGCAAATTCCGCGTCAATGGTTTCGCGTGCGTTCTTGACAAGCCACCCAGCGCCGTTCAAGGCGCCGTTTGTTTCTTCCCCGCATGTCAACGCCAATTTAATGGAGCGCTTTGGCCTAAACCCCTCTTCACGGAAGCGGACCAAATTGTCGACCCAAACCGCGGCCTGGGCCTTCATATCGTTGGTTCCTCGCCCGTAGAAGTAGCCATCCTCCTCAATCATGGTGAACGGATCGCGCGTCCAGTCCTCCCGCTTGGCCTCGACCACATCGACATGGGCGAGCAACAAGATAGCCTTGGCGCTCGGGTCCGAGCCGTGAAGCACTGCCAGCAAGCCGCCTTCTTTGGGATGTCCGTCAGGGACGAACAAGCGCATATCCTCGTCCGGATAGCCGACTGCCTTGAGTCGCGCGGCCATACGCTTCGCAGCCAAGGTGCAGTCACCGCTTGAAAGCGTCGTATTGGTTTCGACGAGTTCCTTGTAAGTCTCGCGAAACCGCTCGAGTCCTTTGTCGCCAGACTGGGCGTAACCCGGGCCCGCGCCGAGCAGCACGGCACTCGCGGCCAGCGCCGGCAACCCCAATCTCAAGGCTGGCAAATCGAGTCCCCTCTTACAGATTACTCACAGTAATGGAGCCGTCTCCGGTGCGCAGCACCAATGCCGGGCCGCCGCCGTTGAGCTTGCCTTGGAAGTTGTGCTCGCTCTTGCCGCTGTTCATCATCACCGGCAGGTTGAAGTGGATGCTGCCGTCGCCCGTGTGCGCTTCCACGTCGGCCGCCAGATTCTTGGGAATGCGCAGGCGCACCGACCCATCGCCGGTTTGAATCCGCCATTCGCCATCCAACCGCGACCCTTCCTTCACTTCCACATCCACCGAGCCGTCCTGCGTGTGCAGTTGCAGCTTGTCGAAGCGGCCGGCGACATGCACGCTGCCATCGCCGGTGTGGGCATCCAACGCGCCGTCGAGGTCTTCGCCGCGAATGCTGCCGTCGCCGGTATCGGCGCGCAACGTGCCGCGCAGATTGCGCAACGTGATCGAGCCGTCGCCCGTGTGCAAATCGCCCACCAGCTCGCGCGGCACGCGGACTTCAAGGCGAATACTATGATTGCCGAGGCTCCAATGCATGGGCGGGACTTTGACTTCAATCTCCACTTTGTCGCCCATCTGGCGCTCTTCCACGCGAATGCCGGCGCCGCCAATGGCCCAGCCAACGGTTGTCAGGCGCGCATCGATGGAGCGCTCGTTTCCCGCTTCCACGATGACAGCGGCATCGCCCGCCGAAATGCGCAGTTCCGGTTTGCCTGAGACATTCCAGTGTTTCGACCATTCATCCGCCCAGGCCCCTTGCGCCGCCAAGCCGAGAGCGGCTATTGAAAAAAGCGTTCGTAACATGCTGACTCCTTATCACTTCGATACGCAAAGGGTGTGGGGGATGTTCCGGCGGGATATTTTTACGAAACGACTTGGGCGGTTTTACCAACGAGCCGATGTTCGTTTTTCAAATTGGTGCTAATTGAGGCGCGAACTCGTGCTTGGATCAGTTATGTTGGAGACAAAGGCAAATCAGCCGTGATTATCGAACGTCCAGAAGAGCTTGGGCGGCCCAAGCTATTAGCGCGCTGAACGCCACAGCTTTTGACGAGGATGGGGATGATCCCAATTCGGATGTGAAGTATTGAAACCACGTGGAAGCATCGTCTTGCTATTCATCGGGCCGATCCGGCCACGGAGGTTTTTGTCAATAGTTCGGGGCAGCATCCGGTTGTGGATAATCGCGGCTACCCCTAGTATCAAGAAACTGGCAAAGCCAGTGTCAGCGTGCGATCCGTGTAAACGATGGAGGAGAGCGTTGCATGATGCAGCCCGGTGGAGAGAAGTGATTGCGTCTGGCATTCAGCGCCTAAGCGGAGCTTTGCTCATCCTGGTATGCTCTCTGGCGGGACAGAACCTGCAGTCTGGGCTCGGGAGCGGAAGGCTGAATGCGCCGCCGCGGGCGAATGTGCCATCGCGCAGGATCTACAACACGGTGGGCGGTCCGGTGGCGACGCATCAGTTTTGGGCGGCAAAGAACTGGTACGCGCAGGGGATTGTGACGGGAAGCGGGCCGTACACGATGTTTCCGCAGCCGTTGGGTGTGCGGATCACGCCCGGGGGATTGACACTGGGTTTTTATAACAATGTGATCGCGCAATCCACCTATTTTTATCAGCCATATGAGCCGGACCTGACCTTAGGGGTGGCGGGGCTGAATGCGGCGAGTATTCCGGTGAGTCAGGCCACG
>Ga0075021_10001771_pt1 | contig 11180 bp, 12 predicted proteins | sample ColStrG_CSR_2012_FD_72749 | JGI IMG/M metagenome (GOLD analysis project Ga0075021, IMG submission 72749) | Freshwater sediment microbial communities in response to fracking from Pennsylvania, USA - Cold Stream Run_MetaG_CSR_2012 | ecosystem: Environmental > Aquatic > Freshwater > Creek >... | reverse complement strand
GATCACGCCGTATGCGCGACCCGCTGCCGACATCGGCGTGCAGACGAGCGTCGTGATCCCCAGCTCTCTGGCGTAGTCGGCCGGCAGCGCCTGGTCGATCCCCTCCGAGACGACGATCACCTGGTCGGCACGGAGCGCCCGCTGCGCGATCGGGGTGGCGGTCAGAGTCGGCCGCAGCGATGCGAGCTGGGCTGCCGGTGCGCCGTGAGCGCCGACCGCCCGCACGCGACGACCGTTCGCGTCGGACATGAAGATCGCGGCGCGGCGCATCGTCGTCAGCCGGCAGATCGCCTCGCAGATCCGGTCATAGAACTCGGTCGAGGAGGGGTCCGTGTCGATGTCGGACAGCAGCTCGACGAATACCTCGAGCGGTTCGACCCCCGCGAACAGCGCCGGGGTGCGCGCCGCGCTCACCGCGCCTGCGCCGCCAACGGCAGCTCGTGTACCTGCCGGACCTCGTACAGCGTCGTTCGCTCCGCCGCCGGGCGGCCTGCGCCGTGCGCCGCCCCGATCAGGTCGGCCGGCTCGAGCCTGACCCCGTGATAGCTGCCGGCCATCCGCGAGATCGACTCCTCCATCAGCGTCCCTCCGAGGTCGTTGACCCCCCAGCGCAGCGCCTCGGTCGCGAGCTCGAGCCCCATCTTCACCCAGCTCGCCTGGAGGTTGGTGATCGTGGCGCCCAGCGCGAGCCGGAATACCGCCGTGTGCTTGAGGTTCTCCTCCGGCGAGATCTCCTGGACGCCGTGCGTTCGGCCCAACAGCGTGTGGAACGGGACGAACGACAGCGGCACGAACTCCGTGAAGCCCCCGGTCCGCTCCTGCAGCTCCCGCACGACGCGCATGTGCTCGGCCAGCTCCCACGGCTCCTCGATGTGGCCGAACATCACGGTGACGGTGGAGCGCAGGCCGACCGCGTGCGAGGCCTCGATCACCTCCACCCAGCGCGCGACCGGCAGCTTGTTCGGCGAGATCCGCTCACGCACACCGTCATGCAGCACCTCGGCGGCGGTCCCGGGCGTCGATCCGAGCCCCGCCGCCCGCAGCCGCTCGAACACAGCCCGCGGCGACAGCCCCGAGACGTCGCACATGTGCGCGACCTCCATCGGCGAGTAGGCGTGGAGGTGCAGCTGTGGCGCCAGCCGCTTGGCGAGCACCAGCCAGCGCTCGTAGTCCTCGAGTCGCCAGTCCGGGTGGATCCCGGACTGGATGCACAGCTCGGTCGCGCCGAACTCGACCGCCTCCTGCACGCGGCTGGCGAACTCCTCCTCGGAGTGCTCGTAGGCGTCGGGCGAGCGCCGCGCCTGCCCGAACCCGCAGAACGCGCAGCCGACGACGCACACGTTCGAGACGTTGATGTTGCGGTTGACGACGAACGTCACCGTCTCCCCCACCAGTGTCTCGCGCAGCTCGTCGGCGGCCGCGCGCAGCTCCTCGATCACCTCTCCTCGCTCCTCGGCGAACAGCGCGGTCAGCTCCTCGCCGCTCAGCCGCCGCCCCTCGACGGCGCGGGCGATCGCGCGGCCGGCGAGGTCGGGCGCGACGCTCAGCTCGCGGCGCCGGCCGCTGCCCCGCCGCGGGATGAACGACCAGTAGTTGCGCTTGATCACGTCGAGCACCGCCGGGGACACCCACTCCGGATCGATGTACTCGGAGTACACGCACAGCCGCTCGCTCAGCGCATACCGGTCACGTTGCAGCGCCCGGCGCACCTGCGACGGAGACGGGAACGGGTGCTCCGGCGAGATGTGGTCGCCGTTCGCCGACAGTCCGCCGAGATCGGTCGCCCCGGAGGCGACCAGCTCGGGCCACCAGTCAGACAGGTTCGGCGGCACCTGGATGCCGACTCCCGGAAGCAGCTCACGGGCGCTCGCCACCAGCTCCCGCATCTGCTGCAGCGTCACCGGACACGACCACGCGGGCGCGTCGCGGACCGGGGCCGACGCGACGCCGGTGCGCCAGTACTCGCGCGCCGTAGCGTCAGCGATCTCGGCCGGCTCACGCCCGTAGTAGCTCTGGTGTGGGACGAAGTTCTGAAGGATCAGCTCCTGGATGTGGCCGTACTCACGATGCACGGCCGCGAGTTGCTCGAGCGCCAGCAGCCGCTCGTCCTCGCGCTCACCGATCCCGACGAGAATCCCGCTCGTGAACGGGATACGCAACTCGCCCGCCGCGCGGATCGTCTCGAGGCGTCGCTGCGGATGCTTGGTGGGAGAGCCCTGGTGGGCGACCAGCTCGGCGTTGACCGACTCGAGCATCAGCCCCTGCGATGCGGTCACCTCGCGCAGCCTCGCGAGATCCTCGCGCGCGAGCACGCCGAGGTTCGTGTGCGGCAGCAGGCCGCGCTCGAGCCCCCGCTCGCAGACCCACACGACGTAGTCGACGAAGTCGCGGAACCCGATCTCGGCGAGCCGCTGCGCGACGCCGGCGTTGACCTCCGGCCGCTCGCCGGTCAGCACGAGCAGCTCCTTGGCCCGATGCCTTGACACCGCGCGATCGAGCAGCGAGAGCACCTCGTCGGGCTCGTGCAGGTGCGGCTTGTGCGTCGCGAACGCGCAGTACTTGCAGTAGCAGCGGCACGTCCGCGAGAGCGACAGCGTGATGTTGCGGCTGAACGTGACGCGCCGGCGCATTCGCGCCAGTGATTCTACGGAGCGCCGCCGCGAGCCTGGATGCTGACGGCTTCCTAGGGCTGCCGCCCCCCCTGACAAGGCAGGGCGGGGCCTCTCGCACGCCCGGCACGCCGGTCGCCGTGAGCGGCGCATGCCGAGCACGCCGGCCGTTGTGAGCCTGGGGCCAACTACCCTTGCCGGCGATGCGCCGCCTGCTCGCAGCCCTCGGTCTCGCCGCGCTGCTCGGGGCGTGTGGGACACATGCCGCAGGCCCGGGCGTTCCGAGCGTCTCGCTGGTGCTCGACTTCACGCCGAACGCGATCCACGCCGGCATCTACGAGGCGATCGCTCGCGGCTACGACCGCGACGAGGACGTGCATCTGAGGGTGATCGTGCCGTCCGCCACGACAGACGCGGTCCGGCTGCTGCTAGCGCGTCGCGCCGATTTCGCGATTCTGGACATCCACGACCTGGCGATCGCACGCGAGCGCGGCCAGCCGATCGTCGCCGTGATGGCGTTCGTGCAGCGGCCGCTCGCCTCGGTGATCGCGCAGCCGGCGATCACCAGCCCAAGCATGCTCGACGGCAGGCTCGTGGGAGTCACCGGCGCTCCCAGCGACCTCGCGGTGCTCCGCTCGATCGTCACCGGCGCGGGCGGCGACCCGCGCCGGGTACACACCATCACGATCGGCTTCGACGCTGTCGCCGACCTGCTCGCCGGACGGGTCGCGGCGGCGACGGCCTTCTGGAACGACGAGGGAGTGACGCTCGCCCACGCGCGCCCCGGCTTTCACGTGTTTCGTGCCGAGGCGTATGGCGCCCCGCCCTATCCCGAGCTGGTGCTCGGCACGACCGACGCCCTGCTGCGCGCCGAGCCGCGGCGCGTCGCGGCGGTCGTGCGGGCGCTGCGGCGCGGGTACGAGGCGGTTCTGCGCGACCCGCGCTCCGGCGTGCGGGCGCTGGTCTCGCTCGCGCCCGGGCTCTCCCCCACGCTGGTCGCAGAGCAGCTGCGCGCCGAACTGCCGGCGTTCCTGCCCCCGGGCGGCGGTCGCTTCGGGACGCTCGACACGGCCGTGTTGCGTGATTGGGCCCGCTGGGAGCGGCGGTTTGGGATCGTCTCGCGCCCGCCGGACCTCGGCGCGATGTTCGACGTCGGGGTCAGTTCGGGCCGCTCGCCGTAGCTCCGCGGCCCTCGAGCAGCCGCTGCACGAGCGCCGCCCCTTCGCGCGCCATCCTCGAGCGCGGCACGACGATCACCACGCCCGCCGCCAGCGCCGCCGCTCGCACCTCCGCCTCGACGTGCGAGTAGAACGCGAGTGTCGGCAGCCGCTGGATCGCGGCCGCCGCGGCCCGCAACCGCTCCGGAGCCTCGGCGGTCAAGTCGACGATCAACGCGTCGGCGCCGGTCAGCTCGGCATCGCCCGCGGCCGACACCAGGCGGCAGCTGTGACCGGCCGCCTGGACCGCGGCCTGCACGGCCGAGCCGAACAGCAGGTCCGGCACGAATGCGATGACCTGGGCCACCGCTGCTCGCCTACTGCGCCCGCAGGCGCTTGAACTCCTCGCGCGCCGACTCGGGCCGTCCCCACATCTGCACCACCTCGGCGCGCCCGGTCCGGACCTCGCGAACCGCCAGCTCGCCGGCGATCCCGGTGTCGTCGAGCAGGGCCAGCGCCCCGTGGACCGCAGGCGTCGAGGCCGCGTGGCCGAACCTGTGCGCGACCAGCAACCGCCAGTGCCAGTCATGCCGCGAATAGGGTTGTGCGTTGCACTGCACCAGCAGCAGCGCCGCGTCGATGTAGCGGCGTTCGTCGAAGATCCTCAGATCCAGCTCGAGGTCCGTCCAGTCGTCGGGCAGCGAGTCGACGATCTCAGTGAAGGTTGGTGCGAGCGCCATCCCGGCGAGAGGCTAGCGCTCGAGGCCTCAACCCTGCAGCTGCGCCACGAACGCGTAGAGCACCATCGCGCTCAGCACGATCGCGAACGCCAACAATGCCCACATCGCGGCGCTTGAGCGCGGTGTCAATCGTCGCCGTGCCACCGGGCGCGAGGTGTCCGCGACCAGCTGCTCGGGCTCCAGGGCGGCGATCAGCTCCTCGTCGCTCACGCGAGATGCACCGCTGCCAGGAACGAGTCGATCGCGTAGGCGCTTCCGCACAGCCCGATGAACGCGGCGATCGCGATCGCCAACCGGTTGGCAAACACGGTGTTGGCCCATTCGCCCATCAATTCCCGGTCGCTTGCGAGCAGGATCACGAACACGAGCGCAACCGGCAGCAGCACGGTGGCGAGCACGTTCGCGTTCAGGACGATGGACAGCAGCGGCGCGCCCGGGATCAGGATCACGGCGGCGGCGATCAGCGCGGCGCCGAGGCTCGCAGCGCGGAACACGAGCCCCTTGCGGCCCGAGTTGTTGAGGCTGCGCGGTGCCCCGATGGACTCGCCGACGGCGTAACCGGTACTGGCCGAGATCGTCAGGATCGCGACTGCACCCGCCTCGATCAGGCCCAGCGCGAACACCGCGCCGACGGCCGCGCCCGAGCTGCGTGTGAGCGCGGATGGGAAGCCGGCCCCTGACAAGCCGAGCACGCCGGCGCTGCCGTGTCCGAAGAGCGCGGCGCCGGCGATCAGGGCGCCGATCCCGAACACCGCGGCCAGAACGCCGCCGAGGACCGTGTCGTATCGCCCATGGCGGAGATCGGCCGGCGTCAAGCCCTTGTCGGCTGAGGCGCCCTGCTGGAAGAAGATCATCCACGGAGTCACGGTTGCCCCGATCGTCGACGCGATCAGCAGCAGCAGCGTGTTGAGGCTGCCGCCCGGCAACGGCGAGAAGGTGGCCGCGGCGCGGCCGACCTGGCCCCAATCCGGCCCGGTCATGATCGCGGCGAGCAGGAACAGCCCATTGAAGATCGCCATCCCAAGCACGATCCGCTCCCACCGCCAATAGCGGCCGCCGCTGAGCGTGAAGGCCACCAACGCCACGCCGAGGAATGCCGCCACGCCACCCCCAACGTGAAAGTACGCCAGACCAACCCGGATCGCCACGAATTCCGCGATCAGCGTCACGACGTTGGTGAGGATCAGGGCTCCGGCGCTGAGCCACCCCCACAGCGGCCCGAAGCGCTCGAGCACCAGCTGACCGTATCCCCTGTGGGTGACGGCCCCAAGCCGCATCGTCATCTCCTGGACCACGATCGCCATCACGAACGTCACGATGATGAACGGGAGGAAGAAGCCGAATCCGTAGCTCGCGCCGCTGGTTGCGTAGGAGATCATGCTCGGACCGTCGTTCTCGCCGAGCATCGCGAGGACCCCGGGGCCGATCAGAAGCCATGCCAGATACCAGCGGCGACGGTGATGACGCGCGTCGCGAACGCGGACGCGATCGCGTGACCGCGCGAGATCCTCCGCGGTCAGCGGCGGATGCAGCGCTACCGTGCCGTCAAGCCCGATCGGCACCTCAAATGGCGGCGGAGGCGGCGGGGTCACGGCGCCAGCTCGACCCGCATCTCCCGGGCGAGCATCCCGCCGAGCACGTGCACGTTGTCGCCGAAGCGCACGAACAGCGGCCCGTCGAACGGCTGCTTGTCGATCACCTCAAACTGATCGCCGGGGGCGATTCCGCGCTCTGCCAGGAACCGCAGCATGTCGGGGTCGGAGTCGGAAACGCGCGCGAACGTGCCGCGCGCACCCGCTTCCAGCATCTGAAGGCTGGTGGTGGGTGCGTCCTCGAGGTGGAGATCGCGCGTCGGGATCGGGTCGCCGTGCGGATCGTGCGTCGGATCTCCGAGCTTCTCCGCGATCAGCTCCTCGAGCTCCTCGGACAGCACGTGTTCGAGCACCTCCGCCTCCGCGTGAACGCGGTCCCATGGCACGCCGAGGCTCTTGACGAGGTACAGCTCGAGCAGCCGGTGGTGGCGCATCACCTCCAGTGCGACACGGCGGCCCTCCTCGGTGAGCGTGACGCCGCGGTAGGGCTCGTGGTCGACCAGACCGAGCTCGCCGAGCCGCTTGACCATGCCCGAGGCGGACGCGGCGGTTACGCCCAGCCGATCCGCGATCGCCGTGGTCGAAACGCTGTTGACCCCACGGTCCTGAAGGGCGTAGATCGCCTTGGCGTAGTCCTCGATCGTCGAGGACACCGAACTCGATTCTCGGGCGTCACTCACAAGAAATTATGGTAGGCCTAACTTTTCCCTCTGTCAAGATCCGCAGATGAGCTTCGAGCAGGATTACGACGCGATCACGCAGGCGTGTGGGCTGCTTGACCGAGCCGAACGGGGCAAGCTCGCGCTCACCGGATCAGAGGCCAAGGCGTTCCTCCAGGGCCAGGTCACCAACGATGTCGAGGCGCTCGTGCCGGGCACTGGCTGCTACGCGGCGTTCCTGACCCCGAAGGGCAAGCTGCTGGGGGACCTGCGGATCCTCGACGCGGGCGACGAGCTGCTGCTCGATACCGAGCGCCTCGCGCTCCAGGGCCTGTTCAACATGATTCGCCGGTTCTCGGTCGGGTACGACGTGGAGCTGCACAAGCGCACGCTCGAGTCCGGTCTCGTGTCGCTGATCGGACCCGCATCCGAAGCGGCGGCACGCGCGGCCGTGGCGGGCGGCGACGCCTTGCCCGGTCCTCAAGAGCACGCCCACGTCGAGCTGAGCGTCGGCCCTGCGGCAGTGTCGGTGCGAGCGATCCGAACCGACGTCGGACTCGACCTGCTCCTCGACAGCCGCGACCATGACGCGGTCTGGGCCGCACTGCGTCAGGCTGGTGCCCGCGAGGTGACCGACGAGGCGGCTGACTGCCTGCGGATCGAGCTGGGGCGCCCGCGCTACGGCGTGGACCTCGACGATACGGTGATCCCCCAGGAGGCGGGGCTCAACCAGCGCGCGGTGTCGTTCACGAAGGGCTGCTACGTCGGCCAGGAGACGGTGGCGCGGCTGTTCTACCGCGGTAAGCCCAACCGTCGGCTGTGCGGGCTGCGGGCACGGGGCCCGGTGGCGCCGGGAGCGGAGCTCAGCTACCGGGATCGCGCCGCCGGGCGCGTGACCAGCGTGGCGCAATCGCCGCGGTTCGGCTCGATCGCGCTCGCGTTCGTGCGTCGCGAGGCGCCCGATGGAGCGGTCGTGTCGCTCGCCCCCTCGGTCGAGGCCGAGGTGGTCGCGCTGCCCTTCGCCTGAGCGGTGGTGATGCTGTGTGCGGCGGTGCTGTGTGCGGCGGCGACGCGGTCCCTCGCGCCGGCAATGAACTCGCTCAGCCGGCGCTCGGACGGGGCAGGGTCCAGCGCCAGCTCGGGCAGGTCGGGGTGCGATGCCATGTAGGTGTGGATGATCCTCAGCTCGTCGACCTCGTCGGGCGGCAGGTGCGCGCCCAGCTCACCGACGCGCCCGGCCCGTGACAGGGCACCCGCGGTCCGCGCTCCCAGCTCCCCGACATCGTCGGAGAGCTCGCCGAAGTCGACAAGTCGTCCGCCGGCGATCCACAGCGCGTCGAACCGCAGCGCCGTCGGGTGGGGCGCCAGCACGAGCCGAGGGCGGGCATGGGTCGCCGCCAGCACGCCCTCGACCCGTTCGAGGATCGAGCCCAGGCGGGTGAGCCTGCGGCGCAGAGCCGCCGCGCGCTCGTAACGCTGGTCGGCGGCCGCGGCGCGCATCTGCGACTCGACGTGCTCGAGCAGTCCCGCCCGCGCGTCGCCCTCGCCCAGGAACAGCCGCATCGCACCGTCGAGCGCTCGGCGGTACGCATTCGGATCGAGGTCCCCGAGGCACGGGGACATGCAGCGTCCCATCTGTCCGTACGCCGACGGGTGCTCTCGCCTGGGAAGGGCCCGGCCGCAGTGGCGCAGGGAGAACAGCGACTCGAGCTGCTCGACCAGCTCCCCCACCCACCGCCGGCCCTTCAGCGGACCGATGTTGACTGCCCTGCCGGCCGCCGGGGCGCGGGACACCTCGAGCACCGGGAAGGCGATGTCGAGCCGGCAGCGGATGTAGCAGAGCCGGTCGTCGGCGGCGCTCAACCGAACGTTGCCCGGCGGTCGCAGCTGCTTGATCAGGCGGTTCTCGGTGATCAGGGCGCCGAGTTCCGAGCAGGTCGCCTGGTAGTCGACGATCCGCGCGTGCGAAGTCCATGCGGCCCGTTGCGTCGAGGGCGCGAAGTGCGCCCGAGCTCGGGTGCGGATCGAGACTGACTTGCCCACGTACAGGGCCTTGCCCCGCTCGTCTCGGAAGATGTAGACGCCGGGATCGGTCGGCAGCCCGTCGAACTCGAGCTCGAACGGGAGCCGGTGGGTCATCGCCCACTCGCGGCCGCGGCGGCGGCCCGGGGCGCTGGCGCGACGACGCGCGGGCGCGACCAGCTTGAGCGCGTCGGCGACGGTGGCGGCGTTGGCGCACAGCCTGCCGAACAGCGCGCAGAAGATCCGCCCGCACGTCTCGGCATCGGCCAGCGCGCGGTGCGCGAGGCGCACCTCGATCCCGAGCGCATCGGCGAGCGCCGCCAGGCGCCGCTCGCGCTGCAGCGGCAGCAGCGAGCGGGCCAGAGCCGCCGTGCAGATGACGGGCGCCTCCGGCCAGTCGAGACCCACGCGGGTGAACGCCTGTCGCAGCACGCGACGGTCGAAGGCAGCGTTGTGCGCCACCAGGACACGGCCCCGAAGCATCCGCTCCAGCGACACGAGCACCACCTCGGGAGCGGGCGCCCGGTCGATCATCTGCTGTGTGATCCCGGTGAACCGCTGGATCCCCCGGCCAAGCGGCATGTTCGTGCGGACGAGCGACTCGAATGTGTCGTGAAGCTCGCCGCCACCGACCAGCACCGCTCCGACCTCGGTCAGCTCACATGCTTCTGCGGACAGGCCGTTGGTCTCCGTGTCGACGGCGACGAACTCGGTTCCGAGGAGCGGCTGGTCCAGCAGGCTCATCCGAAGCTTGATACGCGTACCCTCGGACGGCTTGGGCGCCGTGTTGCATTCAGGTTGGGAGCCGCATTGCAACCGCAACAAACGGCGCCGCCGACCGATCCTGCAGATAGGATCGTCTCGTCTTCCAGGAAGGAGCCGCCGTGACAGGAGCCGCAACCGACACCCAGCAGCTTCGCGAACTCGAGGAGGACGTGCGCCGCGCTTGGAACGAGTACAGCGAGCAGCTGCGTGAGCTCAACAGCGAGGCATACGAGCAGGCCGAGCACGAGTGCTGGGCCGAGCTGCAAGAAGAGCTGAAGATGCTCGAGAGTCGGCGCCGCCAGCTGATCGGCGGGTGAGCCTGGGCAGCGGTCTCCTCGCACCGGCGGCGGCGACGCTGACCGCGTGCGGGCTGGTCCTGTGCGGCTGCGGGACGGCGCCGCAAGCCGCTCGACCGGCGCCACCGGCGCCGGTCGACATGAGCGTCTATGTCAGCGCGCGCGCGGTTTCGGTCTCTCCCGCCGCGCTCGGCGCGGGACCGGTTCGCCTGCTGATCGCCAGCGAGGCGCCGATGGCTGTCATGGTCCTGGTCGTACGGCGTGGTCCGATGCTGGTCGCGCAGAGCGGCGCGATCGCGCCGGGCGCAAACCGGCAGCTGTCGGTCGAACTGCGCCCCGGCGTCTACCGGCTCGCCGCACTCCGAGTCGCCCACAGCCAGGCACAGCTCGCGCTTCCGAGCCCGATCAGACCCGCGCACGTGCTGGTCGGCGCACCCCGCGCGAGCTCGGGCGACGCGCTTGCGCAGCCATAACGGCGTCGACAGACGTCTGCAGCCACAACGGCGTCGACAGACATCTGCAGCGCATAGCGGCGTCGACACACGTCTGAACCCAGTCCGCCGCTCTCGTTTGCGCTTGCGCAATTTGCACGCTTGTGCAATACTTGCGTGCGTGCAAGCAACTTTCGATGTCGTCCAGTCCGGCGAAACGAGGCCGGGCGCGGGCGGTCTCGCCAACCCCGGGGATCTCGCCACCGGAGATCTCCACACCGGAGATCTCGCCTCCAGAGATCTCGGCGCCGATTTGTACGCGCTCGTCGTATTCCTGCACAAGAACTGCAACACCGACCTGTTCAGAATGGTCGGGGAACTCGAGCTGACGCTGACGCAGATCAAGCTCCTTCAGCACCTCGAGGGTGCCGGGCACGAGCTGACCCTGAAGGAGGCCGCGGAACTGGTGGCGGTCTCGCTGCCTGCGGCCAGCCGGACGGTCGATGACCTCTTCCGCCGCGGCTACGTGCTGCGCCACGAGGACACGGAGGACCGGCGAATGAAGCGGGTCAGCCTGACAGACTCCGGTAGAGCGGTGTTGCTCAGACTCAACGCGGCGCGACTGCAGGGTCTCGAGCAGTTCACAGCGTCGCTGGAGGACTCCGAGCGGGCCGCCCTCGCGAACGCGCTGCGCAAGCTGCTCGCCCACGAACGTATCGCCGCATGCCGACCCACAGGAGACAACGTTGACCGACAGGTTCCTGGCCCATAGACATCGCCTGATCACCGACGAGAACCGCCGCTGGTGGACGCTGGGCGCGATGTGCTTCGCGCTGTTCATGATCATGCTCGACAACACGGTCGTGAACGTCGCGCTGCCGTCGATCCAGCGTGACCTCAACGCCACGC
>Ga0075021_10001770_pt1 | contig 11180 bp, 14 predicted proteins | sample ColStrG_CSR_2012_FD_72749 | JGI IMG/M metagenome (GOLD analysis project Ga0075021, IMG submission 72749) | Freshwater sediment microbial communities in response to fracking from Pennsylvania, USA - Cold Stream Run_MetaG_CSR_2012 | ecosystem: Environmental > Aquatic > Freshwater > Creek >... | reverse complement strand
ATTCGGCTTCTTCCAAGCGCATGCAAGCCGACGTTCAGCGCAACGTGAATCAGGAAGCCCGCATCGAGCAGGGCGTGAAGTCCGGCAGCCTCAGCGCGAATGAAACGGCGAAGCTGGAGCGCGGCCAGGCCCATGTGGATCGCAGGGAGGCCCGCGCCGGCGCCGATGGTCGCGTGGGTGCGCGCGAGCAGGCCGGCATTCAGCGCACGGAAAACCGGCAGAGCCGGCGGATTTTCCGCAAGAAGCACAATTGATCCAGCGGGCGGCTGCGCTGCCCAACATCGATCCGGCGGCAAAGCCCCTGCTGACGCAGGGGCTTTTCTTTTGGGGCTCATCTACACTCGCCGACTGGGATATCTTGCAGGAACGGAAAAAGCGGGGAATATATGAGCAGAGTCGTTGTCGCGGGCGAAGTGGATTTTCCCGCTGAGAATCGGGCGGCGGTGCTGGCGGGCGCGCGGCAACTGATCGAAGACGCGCTGGCCGAAAAAGGCTGCCGCCATTATGCCTGGACCGCAAGCCCGCATGATCCGCGCCGTGTGCACGTATTTGAAGAATGGGACACGGCCGAGGACCTCGCCGCCCATCTGGCCGGCTCCGCCTATTTCGGCATGCTCGCACACCTGTCCTCGTACACGATCCTGGGCGCTGCGACGCGAAAATACCGCGTCGATCTGGTGGAACCGGTTTATGGGCCGGATGGCGTGGCCACCGCGACGTTCCTGACAGCGCTGAAATGAAGACCTTAAGATCGGGCCTCGCCGCCCACGCGGTATCCGCGCGACAGCACCACGGTCGCGGCCATGTCGCCCGTGACGTTGGAAAGCGTTTCGAAGGTGTCGGGAATCAGGCCGACTTACCGCAATTCGGCGACGAGTCAGCGCAACCGTATGGCGATAAACATCAACAACAATGTGAGTGCCTGAAAGCCGACGCGGGCCCACATGAGCGGCGTGCTGAAGCTCTCATCGGTCGCACCGCCCCCGGACATCGTCAGGACGCCCAACAGCATCGCAGCCACCGTAAGAACCATCGCGACAACGACCACAATCAAGAAAACGTCCATCGTTCGACTCCCCCCAAGAAGCTTTATGTACGCATCTTAAATATTAGCATACGTTCTTTCGAAGCGCGGAATGCGGCGCATGGAGGCGACGACGCCGGCCAACGCTTGCAGAGCGCCGCGAGCGGATTTCTTGAGGAAGCGAACTCCAAATCCACGTATGCTGCGTCGCCGCATTAATTTATTGCAGTGCGATACACCGATTGGATGAACATCTGAATGCGCACCGCATCTTCCAATGCGTCATTGCCGGTGGGATACTGGTGTCGGCTGGGATTTTGCGAAATAATTTATAAGCTTCGCTGCGTTAATGTTTGGTTGAAGAAAATTCGTTCATAGGCCGCCGTCAAAAACGTCGCCGGGGAAGCCATGAAATGCATTTATTTCCTCTCGCCTTCGTTGGCCACGACCGACCAGGTGTCCGCAGACTTGCATGCGGTCGGTGTCCAGGATTTCTACCTGCACGTCATTTCCCGTGACCAAGCCGGCCTCAAGCGCCATCATATCCACTCGAGCAATTACTTCGAAACGCTCGATATCATACGTGACGGGTTCATTGGCGCGGCGCTCGGATTCCTGGTTGGAATGGCGGGCATCGGATTGCTCATTTACGCAAAGCCCTTCGGCGATCATGTAGTACCGTCGTTCGTTTACGCGATACTCGTGGGTGTCGCCTCATTGTTCGGCGCCTGGGAAGGCGGCCTTGTCGGAATCGACAGCGAGAATAAAAAATTGGCCCAGTTTCATGATGAACTCGTGGCCGGAAAGTACCTGATATTGGTCTATGTCCGCAGGCATCGGGAGCCGGTTGTGCTCGAGATGATGCGTACGAAACATCCGGACGCCGAGCTGGTGGCGATCGATTCGCACTTTGTGAATCCGTTCAGCACCGTGAAAAGAATTTCCGAAACTCCGACATAACAGGTTTGATCCGCGCGGGATAAGTTCGCTCGCAGGGGGTCTTAGTGATACTTGGATACGCAGTGATCCTTTTGGTCATCGGCACGGTGCTGTTTCACTTCTTGAGTCCCTGGTGGTTTACGCCGATTGCGTCCAATTGGACGATGATGGACCAGACGGTCAACATCACTTTCTGGGTCACCGGAGTTGTGTTCGTCGCGGTCAATTTTTTCATGGCGTATTCGATCATGCGCTACCGCCATCGCGAAGGAATCAAAGCGCACTACCAACCGGAAGACAAAAAGCTCGAATGGTGGCTGACGATCATAACCTCGGTCGGGATTGCCGCCATGCTTGCCCCGGGTTTGGCGGTCTGGGCCAAGTTTGTCACGGTGCCCATCGGAGCGTCGGAGGTCGAAGTCGTCGGGCAGCAATGGAACTTCAGCTATCGGTTTCCCGGAAAGGACGGCGTGCTCGGCACGACGAATGTGCGCCTTGCAAGTCCGGAAAATCCGTTCGCCATCGACCCCAATGACCCGAAAGGCCAGGACGATGTACTGGTATCCAGTCCGGAGTTGCATTTGCCCCTCGGCAAACCGGTGAAGATGCTGTTGCGTGCCAAGGACGTCCTGCACCAGTTCGCGGTACCGCCGTTTCGGGTCAAGATGGACATGGTACCCGGCATGGTGACCTATTTCTGGCTGACCCCTACCCGCACAGGAACCTTCGATGCACTCTGCGAGCAGTTATGCGGCGCGGCGCACTTCACGATGCGCGGGCGCGTGATCGTCGATGAGGAGCGGGACTTTCAAGCGTGGCTCGCCACGCAACCGACATATGCTCAGACACGCACCGCGGCAGCGGGCGATGTCGCGGCTGGCCAGGCGATCTATGCCGTTTGCAGCACCTGCCACGGTGCGCAAGGAGAAGGAAATCCGCAATTGAACGCGCCGAAGCTGAGCGGTCAGGCGGGCTGGTATCTTGCGCAGCAATTGCAGGACTTCAAGCTCGGAATCCGCGGCGGGATCGGGCAGGATCAGTACGGAAGACAGATGGTCGCGTTCGCCGCAACGCTTCCCGACGACGCCGCGATAAAGAACGTCGTTGCCTACATCGCGTCCCTGCCTGATTTAGCTCCGCAAGGGTTGGTGACCGGAAATCCCGCGAATGGCAAACAGCACTACGAAACATGTGCGTATTGTCACGGAAGCGGCGGCCAGGGCCTGTGGTCGACGAACGCGCCGAGGCTGGCGCACATGAGCGACTGGTACATGAAACGTCAGCTTCAGAATTTCAAGCAGGGCGTTCGCGGGGGTCATCCGCAGGATTTTCGCGGGGCGCAGATGGCCGCGATGGCAAAATCACTGGCGGACGACCAGGCGATTGATGACGTCCTCAAGCATATAGATTCGCTATGAGGCGCCGGACGACCTAAAACTTCCCGACGCAAGATCACCCGCTGAACTCTCGGAGATTTCGATGGCCTATGTTGCAATTGCCGATCGTGATCACGCTCATGCAGGCCATGAGCCGCAGAGCTTTCTGACCAAGTACATCTGGTCTCAAGACCATAAAGTCATCGCGATTCAATACACGATCACGGCGATTGCCATCGGTTTGGTCGCCCTCACGCTGTCGGTGCTGATGCGGCTGCAGCTCGGATTTCCAAACAGCTTTTCACTGATAGCTCCGCAGAACTACTACCAGTACATCACGTTGCACGGGATGATCATGGTCATCTACCTGCTGACGGCGTTGTTTCTGGGCGGCTTCGGCAACTACCTCATTCCCCTGATGTGCGGTTCTCGCGACATGGTGTTTCCGTACCTCAACATGGTGAGCTATTGGGTGTACCTGCTCGCCGTGCTGGTTTTGGTGGCCGGCTTCTTCGTGCCGGGCGGAGCGACCGGCGCAGGTTGGACGCTGTATCCGCCGCAAGCCATTCTCTCCGGCACACCCGGCGCACGTTCGGGGATCGTCTGCATGCTCGCATCGCTCGCCATCTTCATCGTGGCATTCACGATGGGCGGCCTGAATTACGTGACGACCGTGCTGCAGGCCCGTTGCCGGGGCATGACCATGATGCGCATGCCGCTGTCGGTCTGGGGCATTTTCATGGCGACCGTCCTGGGTCTTCTTGCTTTCCCCGCCTTGTTCGTATCCGCGATCATGATGACTCTCGACAGCCTGGCCGGCACCAGCTTCTTCATGCCGGCGATCTCCTCGATGGGGCAACCGTTGGCCTACAACGGCGGCAGCCCGCTGTTGTTCCAGCACTTGTTTTGGTTTTTCGGACATCCGGAAGTCTACATCGTCGCGCTGCCGGCATTCGGCATCGTGTCCGATCTGCTCAGCACGCATGCAAGGAGGCATATATTCGGCTATCGCATGATGGTCTGGGCGATTCTGGCGATCGGCTGTCTCAGCTTCGTGGTTTGGGCGCATCACATGTATGTGAGCGGCATGAATCCATACTTCGGCTTCTTCTTCGCCACCACCACGCTCATCATTGCCGTACCCACCGCGATCAAGGTCTACAATTGGATACTCACGCTTTGGCGCGGCGACATACATCTTACGGTGCCGATGTTGTTCGCCATCGGGTTCATTTTCACCTTCATCAATGGCGGCTTGACCGGTTTGTTTCTCGGCAACGTGACGGTGGACGTGCCGCTGTCGGCCACCTACTTCGTGGTCGCGCACTTCCACCTGGTGATGGGCGTGTCGCCAATCCTGGTCGTGTTCGGCGCCTTGTACCATTGGTACCCGAAGATGACCGGGCGAATGCTGAACGATACTCTCGGCAGGATTCACTTCTGGGTCACGTTCGTCGGAACGTACATGATCTATCTACCGATGTACTACCTTGGCATCCTCGGTTTGCCGCGCCGCTATTACGCCTGGGGCGAAGCCATACAATTCATCCCGCCGTCGGCGCACACGATGAACAAATGGATCACGATATCCGCCCTGTTCGTCGCCGCCGTGCAATTGGTGTTCTTGTTCAACCTGGTCTGGTCGATGTTCAAAGGCAAGCCTTCGGGCGGCAATCCGTGGCGTGCCACGACGCTCGAATGGCAAACGCCCGACACGCCGCCCAGGCACGGTAACTGGGGCGAGAGGCTCCCCGTCGTTTACCGCTGGGCCTACGACTACAGCGTGCCCGGCGCCAAGGAGGATTTCATCCCGCAAAACGTTCCACCCGACAAATTGACGCCGGTCGGTTATTCCCACTAGGCCGGCAAGCTCACAATCATGAATATCTGGGTTGCATTCGGCGCTCTCATTGTCGGAGTGATCGTTTGGTTTTTCCTGATCAAACACTTCAGCACTCGATCGTGGGAGCGGCACGGCTCGAGCGTGCACCTGCGCCATGCGCGGGGCGATGTCGGTGAAGTGAGCATTCCGCCCGCTCGCATCGCCTTGTGGGTATTCCTCGCGGTGATCACGTCCCTGTTCGGGCTGTTCATCTCCGCGTACTTCATCCGCATGGGCCATGGGCATGGCACGGCGCATGGCATCTCGGATTGGCACCCCATCAGCAAACCGCCGATCCTATGGTTCAACACGATGATGCTCGTCTTGAGCAGCGCCGCCATGCAGGCGGCGCGGCGCGCGGTGAAATTGAATCAGCGCGAGCGCGTCAGTGCCTATTTGTTCGCGGGCGGAGCATTCGCCGTATTGTTTCTCGCCGGCCAGCTTGTCGCATGGCATCGGCTCACGGATTCAGGGTATGGATTGACCAGTGGACCCGCGAGCGCGTTCTTCTATGTTCTGACCGGCGTGCACGGCCTGCATTTGCTCGGCGGACTCGGCGTGTGGCTCAAGACGGCGGCCCGCATTCGCGCGCGCGCGACGGAGCTGATCGCGGTGCGCTTGAGCATCGAACTGTGCACGGTCTATTGGCACTACCTGCTGCTGGTATGGCTGGTGATGTTCGCTTTGTTATTGTCGACCTGACGACAAGGATTTCATATATGGCACAAGAGGCATCGATCGCGGGACAGCCGGCGCCGGTGGTGGGCCTGGATGGCGTCACCGCGGATTGGTCGGGCGACAAACAGGTGTTCCCCGTGCCCTGGGGCAAGGCGATGATGTGGATCTTCCTGCTCAGCGACACGTTCATTTTCACGTGTTTTCTGACCTCGTACATGCACGTGCGGATGTCCACCACCTCGACATGGCCGAACCCGAGCAAGGTGTTCTCGCTGGATATCGCCGGTCACAACGTTCCGCTGCTGCTGATTGCGATCATGACCATGGTCTTGATCACGAGCAGCGGGACCATGGCCATGGCGGTCAACTATGGCTATCGACGCGACCGCGCCAAAACCACCGCTTTGATGCTCGCGACGGCGGCCTTGGGACTGACCTTCGTCAGCATGCAAGCCTTCGAGTGGACCAAACTCATCCTGCATGAAGGCGTGCGGCCCTGGGGCAATCCCATGGGCGCTCCGCAGTTCGGGTCCGCGTTTTTCATGATCACAGGCTTTCATGGCCTGCACGTCTCGGCCGGCGTGGTTTATCTGTGCGTCGTTGCACGCAGAGTGTGGACCGGATTTTATGACCGTAAGGGCACCTACGAGACCGTGGAAGTCACGGGGCTTTACTGGCACTTCGTCGATCTTGTCTGGGTGTTCATTTTTGCATTCTTCTATCTCTGGTAAGGGCAAGGGTAAGTATGAACGACGCCACCGCCTCGCAAACCGTCCCTGAGCAAACTCCGCAGGCACACGCCGATCAAGGGCATGCCGAAGGTCAGCAGCACCCGATTCGCATTTATTTGTGGATCTGGGCGCTGCTGTTCGTTTTCAGCACCTTTTCCTATTTGGTCGATTACTTTCAGCTTCACGGCATGTTGCGATGGTCGCTGATCATCCTGTTCATGCTGGTAAAGGCGGGCTTCATCGTCGCAATCTTCATGCACATGAGGTGGGAGCGCCTCGCGTTGAAGTTCGCCATTCTGATACCGCCGCTGTGCCTGCTCATTTTGATCGGCCTGATGGCGATCGAGGGCCAACATACGTTCGTGACCCGTTGGGGGGCGTTCGTCCGATGAACGACATGCCGATCATCGTGTGGGCGTGGGCCATCATCGGTCTCGCCGTATTGGCCGCGATGATCGTTTCCGTCTTTTCGGTTCGCGCGCTGCCTGCTGACGGCCCCTCGACCGTCAGCAGCAGCAAGATGACTGAGGTTGTATGGGCGCTGGTGCCGATCGCGATCATGCTCGCCACCTCGATAACGGTGTTGAGGATGAGCGAATTCGCCCCGGTGCCCGCTGGGGTTTGCTCGATCCAACCCTTTGCAAGCTGCGGCACCGTGCAACAGACTGCCACGGCCGTGCGGATCGCCGCGGCGGGCGCCTTGCCTCCGGCCCGATCCGCCATCGCGCCTCACCCCTGAAGGGGTCGCCACGCGGGCGATATTCCTGGCGAGGCATGCCTCACGCACGCGTCGATCAAAGTGATACCGCAATTCGATGGTGGCGCGCCCGACTGGATTCGAACCAGTGACCTTCGGCTTCGGAGGCCGACACTCTATCCAGCTGAGCTACGGGCGCTACGTTTCGGGGACGTGGATAGTACTCGTCCGATTCAATAGACGTCCAGCGTTCCTCTGTTTGACATCGGGAATGCTCGATCCCGGCGATATTTCCAAGCTCGATCCGCTGTCGCTATACTACCGCGTTTTATTTAACCTACGCGCGGCGGGAATTCGTGTCCAACAAACCAAACTCCGATACCCATTTCTTCAACTCCTTCAGCCTGGTACTGGGAATATTGGTGGCGATTGCAATCATTTTGATTGCCCTGGCCCGCGTGGTCGGCACGGACGCTCAGGGCAAAGCCATCGCGATCGACCCGCTCGTGCTAAAAAAGGTTCACAACAACATCGAGCCCGTGGCTCATGTGGCGATCGGCGGCCAGGACAACAGCGCGCTGGCGAAGCTCGATGGGGCGGCGGCGCCGGCGGCCGATTTGCCCGCCAATGGCGAGCAGGCGTTCCAAAAGATCTGTTCGGCGTGCCACGCGCAGGGTGTGGCCGGAGCGCCTAAAGTCGGCGATCACTCGGCTTGGGATGCCCGCATCGCCCAAGGCAAGGACGCTTTGTACAAGCATGCCATCGCCGGCTATCAGGGCGGCAAGGGCCTCATGCCGGCGCGCGGCGGCACGAGCTGGCCCGATGAGACCGTCAAAGCCGCCGTCGATTACATGGTGTCGCTGAACAAGTAAGCCTTGCGCATCCGCGGTCCGGACAGCTCGCCATAGAACGAACTCCCGTGCCGCGAGCGCGGATTCGGAGATCCGGCCGTCCGCCGCCGGGATGCCGATCGCGATCGGCGGATCGAATGGGCGGCCGTCCTTGGCGCATCCAATTGCGGCCCGGGGTGCACGCCCCGGCCGTGTCTAGATTTTGGCTTCCAGTTCCTTCAGGCGGGCTTCTAGCGCGGCGAGCTTCGTCTGGGTCCGTTCAAGCAATGCCGCTTGCACATCGAACTCCTGCCGGTTCACCAGATCGAGCTTGGCAAGCTGGGATTGCAACACGGCCTTGAAGTTGCCTTCCAGTTCCCGGCCAACGGCGCGTACCGATTCCGGCACCGAGTCCGCCAGGCGTCTCGACAAGTCGTCCAAACGGTTGCCATCAAAAAAAGTCATATCCGGCTCCTAAAAAATCCGCTCCGCGATAATGCGCTGCAATACGCCGATTGCGCCAGTTCAGTGCGTACCGGGCAAATCTGGGACGCTAACTCATTGATTCATAAGAAGCTCCAGTCTGGCACGGAAGCTGCAAGAGCTAGATCATAGAGTACCGGGGTGCATGCCGAGGTGGGTGCAGGTAAGGGGTGACTTTAAGGACAAATGCATGAAACTGATTACCGCCGTGATCAAGCCTTTCAAGTTGGACGAGGTGCGGCAGGCGGTAGCGGACATTGGCATTCAAGGCCTCACCGTGACGGAAGTGCATGGCTACGGCCGTCAACGTGGGCATTCAGAATTTTACCGCGGCGCGGAATACGTTATCGATTCCCTGCCGAAGGCGAAAATCGAATTGGCGGTCGATGATTCGATCGCGGAGCAGGTGTTGGAAGCGGTGTGCAACGTGGCGAGAACTGGAAAGGTCGGCGATGGAAAGGTCTGGATTCTCGAACTGGAACAAGTGATGCGGGTACGGACCGGTGAATCAGGATCTGACGCCCTATGAATTTGACGAGCGTGGCGGCCGCTAACGGCCACCACGCTCACGGAAGGATTTACGTTTTTGGAGCATCTCGCGCCGGCAAGCCAGCCAACTCCCCCGTCGGTGCGATATCCCGGCGGCACGGGCCCAAAAAACCCGTGCCGTTTTTTATTACATCGCGCGCCCGGCGCAAGACGCGTTCCGTATATACATCAATAAATGTTCACTGGCTATGCTGCAACGCCGCATTTTATTCGATTCATTCATCACAGCGGGCTTCCCGCACTGTTAAACTAACTTTCGAGTCCCGTTTCTCAAGGAGTTTGTGCGCATGAAAATGGTCGTTGCCATCATCAAACCGTTCAAACTTGATGATGTGCGTTCTGCACTGGCCGAGGTTGGTATACAGGGAATTACCGTGACCGAGGTCAAAGGTTTCGGCCGGCAAAAAGGTCACACTGAGCTTTATCGTGGTGCCGAATACGTCGTGGATTTTCTGCCCAAGGTGAAACTCGAACTCGCCGTGGACGATGAGCAAGTGGATCGCGTCGTGGAGGCAATCACGGGAGCGGCCCGGACCAGCAAGATCGGAGATGGAAAGATTTTCGTCCTGGATCTTGGACAGACGGTGCGCATCCGCACCGGGGAGTCGGGCTCTAGCGCTTTGTAATCTTTATAGCGAGAGGGTTGCCCGTATGAAACGCGTTCTGTTGTGTGCAGCTCTGCTGGCATGGTCCGGATTGAGCGCGGCCGCCGTTTACAAATGGGTCGACGTGCAAGGCAAGGTGATGTACGGCGACCGCCCGCCCGACGGCGTGAAGGCTGAACTCGTGACCTTGCTGGGCAATCACGTGCCCGGGCCGGCCCCTGCTCGGCCAAGCGATTCAACCCGCTCCATACGTTCCTCCTCGAATTCCACGAACTCCTCGAAGCCGCCGGCCCTCAAGGACGACGCCAAGAAGGCCGTCGAACAAGACGTCGCAACGGCCAAGGCCAAACAGTGCGCGGACGCTCAGGAGCGTTACCGGAAGCTCATCGAGGGCCGCCATATCTACAAGGAAGGCAAGGCAGGCGAACGCGAATATCTTTCTTCCGAGGAAATAGACTCCGAACGCCTGAACGCCAAGCACGACATCGACACCGTTTGCAACAGTGCCACTTGAGCGCGCGTAGCGCGTTTCTTCCATGCAAACCGGAATGATCGGACTCGGCGCCATGGGCATGCACATGGCGCGCAACCTGAACCGTGGCGGCTCCCTCGCCGGTGTCTGGAATCGTACCGCGCACAAAGCCGCAGAACTCGCCGCAGAACTTGGCGTCAGAGCGTTCGCCTCTGCCGCTGAATTGGCGACGCATTGCGAGGCGATCGTCATCTGCGTGTCGGCTGACGCGGATCTGCGCGGCGTCGTGACGGCCATGTTGCCGAACATCAAGTCCGGATCGCTGATCATGGACTGCTCCACGGTGAGTGCCAACACCGCGCGTGATATGCATAAATTGCTCGCCGCCCGGCAGGCATCGTTCCTGGACTGTCCCGTCAGCGGCGGCGTCGAGGGAGCCCGGCTGGCGACCCTCGCAATCATGGTGGGTTCGGACGAAGCCGCGTTCGAGCGCGCGCACGGGGTCTTGAAGCATCTGGGCCGCACGATCACGCGCTTCGGTGCCTGCGGTGCAGGCCAGGCGGCCAAGGCCACCAATCAGATCATGTGCGCCGGCATCATTCAGGTCGTCGCCGAAGCCATGGCCTTTGCGAAGGCCGAAGGCCTGCCGCTGGATGCGCTCATTGAAACGCTGGGCAAGGGCGCAGGCTCGAGCTGGTATTTCGTGAACCGCGCGCCGTTCATGGTGAAACAGGAATTCCCGGCCGGCTTTCGCGTCCGGCTCCACGACAAGGATCTGCGGATCTGCAAGGAAATGGCGGCGCTCAACGGCGCAACCCTGCCCTCCGTGGAATCCACGCTCGCGCTATATGAAAAGCTGATCGCCCAGGGACACGGCGATGAGGACATCTCCGCCGTTTTCCGGCTCACATCGA
>Ga0075021_10001768_pt1 | contig 11192 bp, 11 predicted proteins | sample ColStrG_CSR_2012_FD_72749 | JGI IMG/M metagenome (GOLD analysis project Ga0075021, IMG submission 72749) | Freshwater sediment microbial communities in response to fracking from Pennsylvania, USA - Cold Stream Run_MetaG_CSR_2012 | ecosystem: Environmental > Aquatic > Freshwater > Creek >... | reverse complement strand
GCGTGGCTACGGGCACTCAGCGTCGATTCGAGGGAGCCGGGAGCGTGGCTTGCCGTCGTCGGGGAGCTCATTTCCGACTCCGCAGGAGGTCGCGTACCTGTGCGACGTCCTTGTCCCCCCGCCCGGACAGATTGACGAGCACGGTGGATCCTGCAGCGATGTCCCCCCGTCGGGATGCATCGATCACCCATGCCAGTGCATGGGCCGACTCGAGTGCAGGCAGGATCCCCTCGGTGCGGGCCAGCAATTGAAATGCCTCCACTACCGACTCGTCGCCGGCCGCCACGTATCGAGCCCGGCCGAGAGCGGCCAGAAAAGCGTGTTCCGGACCGATACCCGGATAGTCGAGTCCGGCGGAGATCGACGTGGCCTCTAGGATCTGGCCGGCCTCGTCCTGGATGAGCGCACTTCGCATTCCGTGCAGCACTCCGGGGATCCCGGTGGTGACCGCCGCGCCCCCGGCGGCCTCGACGGCGACCAGGTCCGAGGAGGTGGCGTCGGCGAAGCCGGCAAAGATGCCGGCGGCGTTGGAGCCACCTCCGGCACAAGCCACCACGACGTCAGGATCGGATCCGTCGAGAATCTGTCGGCATTGGCGGCGGGCCTCGTCGCCGATCACCCGCTGGAACTCCCGGACCATCCACGGGTAGGGATGCGGGCCCATTACCGAACCGAGGCAGTAGTGGGTGTCGTCGACGGCGGCAACCCAGGCCCGCAATGCCTCGTTCACTGCGTCTTTCAGGGTTCGGCTACCACTGGTGACCGGGATGACCGTGGCGCCCAGCAGTTCCATCCGGAATACGTTGAGTTCCTGGCGCTGGGTGTCGATCTCGCCCATGTAGACGATGCACTCCATCCCGAAGAGGGCGGCTGCAGTGGCTGTGGCTACACCGTGCTGACCCGCACCTGTTTCGGCGATGAGCTTCCGCTTGCCCATCCTTCGGGCCAGGAGCCCCTGGCCGATCACGTTGTTGAGTTTGTGCGATCCCGTGTGGGCAAGGTCCTCCCGTTTCAACAGGAGGCGGATGCCGAGCTGCCCCGATAGTCGGCCGCACTCGGTCACCGGAGTGGGCCGGCCGCCGTAGTTGTGCAGTATGTCGTCGAGTTCGGATCGGAACGCTGGATCCATCCACGCATCGCGGAAGGCTGCCTCGAGTTCGATGCAGGCCGGCATGAGCGACTCCGGGACATAGCGGCCCCCGAATTCGCCGAAGCGCCCGGTCGGGCCGGGGTCGCCCATGATGATCTCCGTGGTCATCTCGTTGGTCATCGTCAGTTGCTCGCAGTCCGGACTCGGTCAGATGGCTCCAGGTATTCGGAGCCGCGGATAGGTTCGCCTAGTCGGCGGCGAGGACCGTCATTCGTGGTCCTGCCAATCGAAGAGGTCGTCGGCACCTCGGTGGCCGGCGCCCGTTCCGGATCCTCCGTCGCCGACGGCGTCCGCACGTTGGGCCGCGACCAATTGGCCCGCCTGCCGCGCCGCTTGGACGAAGTCACGGATCTTGCCGGGATCCTTCACCCCGGGCGATGACTCCACACCACTGGACACATCGACTCCCCAGGGGTGCAGGTGGAGAACCGCGCCGGAAACGTTGTCGGGGCCGAGACCGCCCGAGACCATCAGTCGGTTCGGATCGACGACTCCCTCCGCCAAACGCCAGTCGAACAGCTCCCCAGAGCCAGGATTCGGTCCGTCCACCAGCATGGTCTGGGCACCGTACTCGGCGAAGCGTTCGATGTTGCGGTGCCCGGCGGGGAATGCCTTGATCGTCCAGTTGAGGCGATCGGCCACCCAACGGGTGTCTTCGGCAGACTCGAAACCGTGCAGTTGGACGGCGCGTAGGCCGATCAATCCGGCGATCTCGACAACCCGGCGCGGAGATTCGTCCCGGAATACCCCCACGGTGACGGTCTCGCGGGGCAGCCGCTTGACGATATCGGCCACGGCTGCCGGGGCCATCTGCCGGGGTGACGGGGCGAAGACGAAGCCCACTGCCGAAGCTCCCATGCCCACAGCCAGCAGAGCATCGGACTCGGAGGTCACGCCGCAGATCTTGACGAAGAGGTCCGGAGGATCGATCGGTTCGACGGTCATGACCGGACGCCGAGCAATCCGTCCACCGCCGACGATCGGTCGGTCGACCGGACCAGGGTCTCCCCGACCAGGACCGCCGAGTACCCGGCCGAAACCAGGCGCTCGACGTCAGCGGCGTCGCGGATTCCCGATTCGGCCACGGACACCACACCATCGGGAATCCGCTCCCCCATCCGCAGGGCCCGGTCCCGATCCACGTCGAATGTCCGCAGGTCCCGCTGGTTGACGCCGATGAGTCGGGCGCCGACGGCGAGAGCCCGATCGAGTTCCGCATCGTCGTGAACCTCCACCAGCGGAGCGAGGGCAAGAGCGCGGGCGAGGTCGAGGAGTCCGGCCAACGCTGCGTCGTCCAACGCGGCCACGATCAGGAGTACGGCATCGGCACCCATGAGGCGGGCATCACATACATCGAGCGGACTGACGGTGAAGTCCTTGCGGAGCACGGGCAGTGCACAGCTTGCCCGGGCCAATTCGAGGTCGGCTCGACTGCCCCCGAAGAAATGTTCGTCGGTGAGGACCGAAAGGCACGATGCCCCACCGGCCTCGTAGTCGCAGGCGAGAGATGCCGGGTCGAGCGTCAGGTCGAGATCACCCTTGGACGGCGATCGACGCTTGATCTCCGAGATCATCGCCATACCCCGGGCCGCTCGTCCGGATTCGATGGCGGCCACGAAGTCTCGTGGGGTGGATGCTCCAGCCTCGCTTCGTTGGAAGGCCAGGTGGTCAAGGGCTGTTTCGGTCATCTGGGCGACATCGCGATGGTCAGCCGCTGCTGCTGCGCGATGAGCAATGAGTATCGAGTCGAGGTAGGCCGGCATGACACGGCCAGTCTACTGGCGGGGAACACGGTGCCGACGGCTGCTTGGGCCATGTCCCACCCGCACACTGTCGTCGACCACGGCCGGTGTCCTCACACTTCCTTCATGATGGTCTCCCCGCCGGCGCGGACGGTGGCAGGCTGGAACGATGGCGAACGGCGAAGTCGGTGTTGTGGTGATCGAGGACGACCACCACATCAGCGATCTCGTGGCCATGTATCTGCGCCGTGACGGATTCCGGGTGGTGCAGGCCGACGATGCCGAGCGGGGCCTGGCCGCCATCGACCGAGAGTCCCCCTCATTGGTCATCGTCGACATCGGACTACCTGGTCCATTGGACGGACTCGATGTCTGCAGGAGTCTGGTGGCCGCCACGCCACCGGTGCCTGTGCTCATCCTGAGCGCCCGCGATGACGAGGTCGACCGCATCCTCGGCCTGGAACTTGGCGCTGACGACTACGTGACCAAGCCCTTCAGCGCCCGTGAGCTGGTGGCGCGCGTCCATGCCATCCTGCGCCGCACGTCGGCGCCCGTCACCGGGCACGGAAACGTGGTCGTGGAATTCGGAGCGGTGACCGTCGACCGCGGCCGTCGCGAGGCGAGTGTGGGCGGGAACGTGGTCCCACTGGCCACCCGTGAGTTCGACCTGCTGGCGTTTCTGATCGACAACCAGGGTCTGGCACTGTCCCGACAACAACTGCTCGATGGCGTGTGGGGCGCGGACTGGATCGGCGACGAGCGGACGGTCGACGTCCATGTCCGACAGTTGCGCAAGAAACTCGGAACCGAATTGCCGCTCGCCACCGTGTGGGGCATCGGCTACCGCCTCGCATGAGGGCTTCACCCCGATCGGTGTGTCCATGAGGCGACGCATGACGATCGCCATCATCGCCCTGGTGGTCGCCACGGTCACGGTGACCAGCATCAGCAGCTACGTGCTCATCCGCAGGGCCACCATTTCGACGTCCCAGCGGGAGTTGGCCGGCGAGGCCAGGGCCATCTCGAAGACATTTTCGAATCGGGCCGGACTGACAAGGGCACTGTTCAACAAGGACCTCAAATTCGTGACCAGCGCCGGTAACTTCACTTCGGTGCAGTTCGTTCTCCTCGCACCTGACGGAACGATCAGTGCACCACTCGCGTCCGGGCTCTCCCCCGCCCAGATCAACCCCGTCGCCCTCTTGGCCGGTAGGCAGGTCACCAGTCACACGCCGGCGCTACTGGCCTATTCGGCCGTACCCACGCCCTTGCAATCCGCCACAGATGGCACACCCGTACTGGTAGTGACCCGCCAGATCCACAACCTGGTCAACGGAGTCCGCTACTTCGGTCTCATCGGTCTCGGGGCCGTGCTCGCGGCCGCTCTGGTGGCCGCCGCCCTGGCCCGCAGGTTCACCCGCCCGGTCGTGGCCGCCGTGGCCACCACTCGGAGGATCGCTTCGGGTGACTTGGACGCCAAAGTGCCTGTGGGTGACCGTCCGGACCCCGAATTTGCCCAATTGGCCGATTCGATCAACTCCATGGGCGCCAGCCTGGCCCGGGCTCGAGATCAGGAACGCCAGTTCCTGTTGTCCGTGTCTCACGAACTCCGGACTCCGCTGACGTCGATTCGTGGCTATGCCGACGCCGTGCTGGACGGGGCCACCGACGACCCGCAGGCTGCAGCCGCCATCATCAGTACCGAGTCCCGCAGGCTCGAACGCCTGGTCCAGGACCTGTTGGATCTGGCCCGCCTCGACGCCGACCGGTTCACGTTCGAACTCCGCACCGTGGACGCCGCCCTGGTCGCCGCCCAGGTAGTCGACGGATTCCAACCCAGGGCGGCCGAACTGGGCATCACCCTCTCGATGGCTCCCGGGTCGGACCAACCCTGTCTCGTCACTTCCGACAGCGATCGACTCGGTCAGGTAGTGGCCAATCTCGTCGAGAATGCTTCGTCGTTCGCCGTCGGGCAGGTCGTCGTCGGGCTGTCCGGTGGCCCCGGTAGACCTGTGCTGTGGGTTGACGACGACGGCCCGGGTATCCCCTCAGACCGGCTGACACGGGTATTCGACCGACACTTCACGACCGATCGCGATACCGGGCCACGGAGGGGGTCCGGCTTGGGACTGGCCATCGTCGCCGAGTTGGTGGCTGCAATGGGTGCTCGCGTACACGCCGAATCACCCGTCGGTCCTGGCCGGACACCGGGCACACGCATGGTGGTCGAACTACTGGCACCCCGGTCGACAGTGAGCACGTCAGGGCCAGAAATACGGGGCTCGACCGAGATTTCTTGATCGTGGAGTGCGGGAGTGACATCGCTAACCCTCAGGTGGAGATTGAGCCTCGACTACTCATCGAGGGTTTCCGGGCCCCCGGCCGGATGTCGGCCCATGGTCAGAGTGCGACCGTCTTCCAGTAGGAGCCGTCGAGCATCCCGACCAGGGTGTCGCGGTGGATGATCAGGCCGTCGACGTCGTCCGGCGCAGCGGCCTCGCCGAAGTGGATCGAACGTTCCGTCACCCGGCGCATGATGACCCCGTGCCGGATGGCGGCATAGGCGATATGCCACTTCAGATCCCCCGTAGAGTGCCCGGCCGCCTTTGCGTAGGAGTTCCGGACGTCGACCGGTCGGAACATGTCCGGCAGGCCCGCCGCTCCCAACTGGACAGCGAGGTCCTGGAAGAAGAGGTGCAGGTAGCACATCCACCCGAGATCGACCTCGGGTGGGGCCACCGCCGCCATTTCCCAATCGAGGACGGCCACCACCTTGTTGTCACGGAACATCATGTTGCCGATCCGGCCGTCACCCCACGACAGGGCGTCCGGGCTGCTGTCCGTGGGCAGATTCTCGGTCAGCCAGGCAAAGCAGTCATCGAGCAGCGGAGAGCGACTGTCTCCCACCACCCACTCCAGATAGTCCTTCCATTGGTTGAGACTCCGCTCGAGCGCGGTATGTCCGGGCTGGTCGAGTTGGAGGAAACCGAGGTCGTGATCGACTGGAGTGATCGAGTGGATGCCGGCCATGGCGTTGATGGCTGACTCCTGGATCGTCTTCCGGTCCTCGTCCGTACCGTCGAAGACCCAGTTGTCCCCGAACGTGTACGGCAGCACATCGGGCGGCACCAGTCCGTCAACCCGGTCCATGACGAAAAATGCGCCGCCCAGCACCGCCGGATCCGGCTCGAACCAGTGTGTTTCGGGGATGGGCACTTCCGAGTGGGCGGAAACCAGACGCATCACCCGGAACTGCATGTCGAGGTCATAGGTGGTGAAGACCGGGTAGTCGGTTGCCGGAGGTTCCACCCGGGCTACCAGGCGCCTGGTCACCTCGACTCCGTCTTCGGTCCATGCCACGTCGACCAGCAGCGTCTCCGAGGACATCCCGTTGCTCTCGGGACTGGTCAACTCCAGCACCCGGGCACCGCTCCCTTCGGGCAGGGTGGCCTGCAGCCATCCCTCGAACTGGGAGCGCATCGCCCCGGGGTCCCGGGTCGAGGTCGTGATGTGCTCGGCATCCATCTCCACATTGCCGTCCGGGCGACCACCACTCGGAGTATCGGTCGTCATGTCGTTTCCCCCTTGATCCAGGCTGCGTCCAACCGGATCCTCACCGGATGCAGCCTTGCGTGGGGCAACGTAGCGCGTCCGGGACGTCCACCAGGACCGTCAGGCCGAAGGGAGGGGCAGTTGGTGGGCCTCGGCATGTGCCTCGCCACCTTCCCAGCGAATCACGACCGTCTCGGGCGGCTCGATCCGACGGTGCAGGGTGGCGAGCGCCACCGCCGCCCCACGCTGTTCGGACCAAGCCGCCGAAGTCACCGTCCCGACCTCGTGCTCCGAATCCATCGTCCACACCGTGGACCCAATTGGGGGTCGTGCCTTGCCGGACACGACCAGGCCGCGCAACCGGCGGGCCACCTTGGAACCGCGTGCGTCCAATCTCGCCACCAGCTCCTGACCGGTGAAGCAGCCTTTGGTGAACGACACCGTACGCTCCACCAGACCCACTTCAGCCGCGATCGTCGACTCGGTCACCTCCCGCCCACCAACGGGTACGCCGGCTTCGATCCGTGCCGACTCCCATGGCTCCTCGTCGCACGGCACGACGTCATCAGGCAACCACCGGCCGAGCTCGGGATCGTCGACCGGCCGTGGACCGAGCAGATCCATGCCCGACCAGTGCGGCCAATCGACGGTCAGGGCCAGAGCCGGACCCTCCCCCACGTCGAAGGTGGCGGCTGCTGGACCCCGAATGGACAGGCACGACCAGTCGAGTGTCGCGATTTCGACCCGGGTGCGCAATCGGAAGCGCTGCAGCCGGCTGATGGCGGCGCTACCGCACCCGACGTCGGTATCGAGGACGAAGGCCTCTTCGCCGGTCCGGCTGATCCGGATGTAGGCATCGATCTTCCCCTGAGGACTCAACAACAGCGCCTCCGTCGCCATGCCCTCGGTCAGTCCGTCGAGATCCTGGCTGCACTGGCCCTGCAGATAGCTGCGGGCATCGGGGCCGGTAACGGACAGCACGTCGCGTGGCACCACCCGTGCCACCGAACGTCCCGTCATGAACGTCCCGCCGTGCCGGCGGCATCGACTCCGTCGGACACCGAACGTGCGGTACGCGCCATCGCCACGGCCGAAAGCATGGCGGCCGCCTTGTGGCCGCACTCGGCATTTTCGGAGGCCGGATCCGAGTCGGCCACGATGCCGGCTCCGGCCTGGACCGAGGCCCGACCGTCCGGTGTGACCGTCATCGTCCGAATGGCAATGGCGGTATCGAGGTTCCCGCTGAAATCGAGGTAGCCGACCACTCCGCCGTAGACGCCCCGTTTGGTGGGTTCGAAGTCGTCGATGATCTGCATGGCCCGGACCTTGGGCGCCCCCGACAGGGTGCCGGCGGGAAGCGTGGCCCGGAGCACGTCGATCGGTCCCATTCCGGGGGTCAAGCTGCCCGACACCTGAGAAGTCAGATGCATGATGTGGCTGTAGCGCTCCACGACCATGACCTCGTCGACCGCCTCGGTACCGAAGCTGACCACCCGGCCGACATCATTGCGGGCCAGATCGATGAGCATGACGTGTTCGGCCACCTCTTTCGGATCCTCCGCCAACTCGCCCTCCAGCCGGAGGTCCTCCTCCGGTGTGGTGCCGCGTGGCCGGGACCCGGCAATTGGACGGGAGATGACGGTGCCATCCCGCAGCCGGACCATGGGCTCAGGCGAGGCACCCACCACGGTGACTTCGGGAAAGCGCAAGAAGTAGAGGTAGGGGCTCGGGTTCACCAGGCGGAGCACCCGGTAGACGTCGAACGGGTCGGCGCCGAGTTCGGCGAGGTCGTAGCGTTGGGACAGCACCACCTGGAAGACGTCACCGGCCAGAACATGCTCCTTGGCCGCCTCCACCGCATCCATGTAGAGGCCGTCCGTCATCGTCCGGGTGACATCAGCGGGCGGAGCCTGTCGGGGTGGTAGCAGTCGGGGGGACTCGGCGGTCGGCCGCACGCAATCGGCAGCCAGTTCGTCGAGGCGCGTCTGGGCGGCAGTGTGGGCAGCATCGAGTTCGTCGTCACTCCATGCCGGGTCGACCACGACGTTGTCGATCAGCACGACCCGCTGCCGCCAGTGGTCGAACGCAGCCAACTGGCCGATGACCGCCAGAATGGCGTCGGGCTGACCAAGGTCGTCGTGAGGCACATCGGGAAGGTGCTCTACCTCGCGGACCACGTCGTAGCCGAGGTAGCCGACCAGTCCGCCGTGGAGCGGCGGTAGGTCAGGGAGGTCTGGCGAGTCGACGGCGTCGAGGATGGACTCGAGGGCGGCCAATACCCCATGGTGGCCCGTGACCCCGCCGCCGGCCAGATCATCGAGATCGAGTGCCCCCCGGGTCGTGACCTCATGTCCCTGGGCGACGAGGGTGGCCAGCGGGTTGCGACCGATGAAGGAGTACCGGCCCCACCGTTCACCGCCTTCGACGGACTCCAGCAGAAAGCCGGTGCGGTCACCCGTGCCGACGATCTGCAGGAAGGCGGCGACCGGGGTCACGGTATCGGCGACCAGCTCACGCCAGACAGGGACGATCCGATGGGCGCGGGCCAACTTCCGGAAGCCATCGGCCCCCGGGCCGACCGGGCCGTTCACGATTCGATCGACATCGTGGCATCGACCTCACCGATGGACCGGTAGAAGCAGCTCCGGCTGCCGGTGTGGCATGCGCCCGCACCCTCCTGGTCGACCGTCACCAGGAGGCAATCGCCGTCGCAGTCGTAGCGCACACTCCGCACGTACTGCCGGTCGCCCGAGGTCTCTCCCTTGCACCAGTACTCCTGGCGACTGCGACTCCAGAACCAGGTCCGTCCCGTCTCGAGTGTCTTGCTCAGCGAGTCTGCATTCATCCAGGCGAACATCAACACGACACCGTCGGTGGCGTCCTGGACGATGGTGCCGACGAGGCCGTCGGCGTTATAGGTGATCTCCGCCAGGTCGTCCGCCGTATATGGGATAGGCGTGGCGACAAATTGGGCGGAGGTGGCGGCGGAGGTGGTCACAGAAGCTCCTCATGGCGAGAGATGTGTCGTTGACGGTCTGGTGGCGGTCGTGTGATTCGTTTCCTGATGGCGCCTCTCCGAGGGCGGCTCAGAGATACAGGCCGGTTCCGCCGTCGAAGCGGGTGGCGGCCACGGCATGGACATCCCGCTCACGCAGGATCACGTACTCCTCACCCTGCACCTCGACTTCGAAGCGATCTTCGGGATTGAACAGGACGTTGTCGCCCACCTTGACCGATCGGACGTGGGGCCCCACGGCGACCGTCGTCGCCCAGCTGAGGCGTCGGGATACCTGTGCGGTGGCCGGGATAAGAATGCCGGCCCGGGACCGTCGCTCGCCGTCGGATTGGCCGACCTGGACGAGGACCCGATCGGCCAGCACATTGATGGCCAACGGGGAACTGTCGCCTTGCGACCCGTTGACCGGGGCATCCGAAGTAGTGGTGGCCACTCCTGCAGGCTATCGCAGCCCGATCGCCGTCCCGACGGGAGTTGCCACGGGTGCGACCGGTTCAACGGGGTCGATCAGTGTGCAGGCCCTGACTCACGCGACCGTCACGCCGGGCCGCACGGGAACACCGGCCGCGGCCAGGTGCGCCTTGGCCTCGGCAACGGTGAACTCCCCGAGGTGGAAGATTGAAGCAGCCAGTACGGCGTCGGCTCCACCCTCAAGTGCACCTTCGACCAGGTGGTCCAACTCCCCCACTCCGCCTGAGGCCACCAGCGGGACCGGGCAGGCCAGGGCGATGCTCCGGGTCAACTCCAGATCGAATCCGTCGCGGGTGCCATCCCGATCCATCGACGTAACCAGCAACTCGCCGGCCCCGAGTCCGCAGCACCGCTCAGCCCAGGCCAGGACGTCGATACCGGTACCGGAGCGACCTCCATGAGTGACTACCTCCCAAGCCAGGGTGTCGGAATCAATCCTGCGGCGGGCATCTATGGCCACCACCACGCACTGGGCACCGAACTCGGAGGCCAGCTCGCCTATCAGTTCAGGTCGGGCCACAGCGGCGGAGTTGACGCCCACCTTGTCCGCACCGGCACGCAGCAGCCGGCGGGCGTCCTCCACGGCCCGCACCCCTCCCCCCACCGTGAATGGGATGAAGACCTGCTCGGCCGTGCGGGCCACCACATCGACCATGGTCCGACGGTTGTCGGCCGAGGCGGTGATGTCGAGGAAGACCAGCTCGTCGGCGCCCTGGGCGTCGTAGCGTGCGGCCAGTTCCACCGGGTCGCCGGCGTCGAAGAGGTCGGTGAACCGGATGCCCTTGACCACCCGGCCGTCGTCGACGTCCAGGCACGGGATCACGCGGACGGTACGCACGCTGCCACCCCCTCCTCCACCGTCATCCGGCCGTCCACCAGGGCCTTGCCGGTGATGGCCCCCGAGAGCCGGCGGGGTGGTCCCACGTCCACCGCCACCTCGAGAGCGGCCAGGGCCACGAGGTCGTCCACCGACCCCACACCGCCGGAGGCGATCACCGGTACGTCGGTCGAGGCCAGGACGGAGCGGAGGCCGTCGAGGTCGGGGCCGGTCAGCATCCCGTCGCGTTCGATGGAGGTCACGACGACCGCGGCCAGTCCGGACCCGGCCACTTCGGCGAGCAGATCGCCGACGGTGCGTCCCGAGCCCTCCGCCCATCCGCGCACGGCCACCTCGGTGCGCCCGTCGGGGGTGCGCCGGTAGTCGAGGCCGAGGGCCACCGCTCCCGGGAAGGCGGCCGTGGCCCGCCGGACCAGACCGGAG
>Ga0075021_10001767_pt1 | contig 11192 bp, 8 predicted proteins | sample ColStrG_CSR_2012_FD_72749 | JGI IMG/M metagenome (GOLD analysis project Ga0075021, IMG submission 72749) | Freshwater sediment microbial communities in response to fracking from Pennsylvania, USA - Cold Stream Run_MetaG_CSR_2012 | ecosystem: Environmental > Aquatic > Freshwater > Creek >... | reverse complement strand
GTGTCATGAATCTCGTGGAGCGAATCAAAGGGATACTGCTGCAACCAAAATCGGAATGGCCGGTAATAGAGCGTGAGCCAGGCGATGCCGGTTATCTGTTTCCGAATTATGTAGCGATCGTCGCCGCTATCCCGGCGGTATGCACATTTATCGGCACGTCGATCATCGGTATTGGCGCATATCGTGTCGGTATCGGTCTCGGCCTTGTACGCGCTGTCGTCGTTTATGCTCTCTCATTGGCCGGCGTTTTTGTTGTTGCCTATATTATCGACTTTCTCGCGGGCACGTTCGGCGCACGAAAAAATCCCGATAACGCCATGAGGGTGTCGGCTTACGCGCCAACCGCCGCCTGGATTGCTGGCGTATTCAACATCATCCCGGCATTGGCTTTCCTGGGAATACTTGGCCTGTACAGCCTCTATCTGCTGCACATCGGCATCGCAGCTCTGATGAAACCCCCGGCGGACAAGGCTGTGGTCTATACGATCGCGGTCATTGTCTGCGCGATCATCGTCTGGATCATCATTTTTGGCATCACGGCGATGCTGTTCGGCTTGTAGCCGCAGGTCAAGGCAATGCCTTGAGATGCCGGATCGGGCGGCCGGGCGCGATAGCCTGAGCCGCCGCGACGATGGCGTTGGCGTCAATGCCATAGTGTCGATAGAGATCGGCGAGCGATCCGGTTTGACCAAAATGCTCGACCCCGAGTGGACGCACACGATGACCCGCAACGGCGCCAAGCCAGGCGAGTGTCGCCGGGTGCCCGTCGAGTACGGTGACGATGCCACAATGCGGTGGCACATCACCGAAGAGCCGCTCGATGTGAGAGCGCGCATGTACGAGGCCGCGCTCGCGCGCGCGCTGGGCCGCGGCCCACCCCGCGTTGAGCCGGTCAGCAGAGGTTATTGCGAGCAAGCCGACGTCGCGGCGGTCCTCTGCCATAAGTCCAACAGCTTCGATCGCTTCCGGTGCAACTGCGCCGGTGTAGGCAACGACGACCTGGCAGTTAGGCCCAGGTTTGCGCTGCCAATAGGCACCATCGACGATCTGTTGGCGTAACTCCGGCGTCATTTGCCGCTGAACCTGCTCCACCGGCCGTGTTGATAGCCGCAGGTAAACGGAACCGCCAGTCTCATCGCGAAGCCAGTTGCGCTCGGACGGCGCTGCGTCGCCGTCCTTCTGCATATATAAAAAGGCCCAATTCATCACGGCCGCGAGCTCGTCGACGTAGGCAGGCTCGAAGCTGGCCAGCCCGTCCTGCGCCAGCCCGATCAACGGCTCGGCAATCGATTGATGCGCGCCCCCTTCGCCCGCCAGAGTAATGCCGGACGGCGTCGCGACAAGGATGAATCGCGCGTCCTGGTAGCATGCGTAATTGAGCGCATCGAGGCCGCGCGCGATGAAGGGATCGTACAGCGTGCCGATCGGCAGCAGGCGCTCGCCGTTGATGGTGTGGGACAACCCGAGCGCCGAAAGCAGGGTGAAAAGGTTCATCTCGGCAATGCCGAGTTCGATGTGTTGGCCTTTTGGTGAGAACTCCCAATTGAAAGTCGATGGAATGTGTTCGCTTTTGAACGTGTCCGCCATGGCCTGGCGTGCAAACAGGCCACGCCGATTCACCCATGGACCGAGATTGGTGGACACGGTCACATCCGGCGATGTGGTCACGATATGACGCGTGAAGGCGCTATCGCTTCGGCCGATCTCATTGAGGATCGCGCCAAAACCCGTTTGTGTGGACATCACCGGCTGGATAGTGACTGGGAGGTTGTCCGGCACGTCGAGCGTCGGTGCGCTGAGGCGCCGTGTACTGCCGACCGCGAATGGAACGCGCTCGAGGAATGATTGCAGGCGCTCGGCCGCGAGTGGCAGGCCCTCGAATTTGTCCCATTCGTGGCCGGGGCGCACGTCCATGGCCTGGCGGAACGTTTCCATCTGCTGCGGCGTCATCAAGCCGGCGTGATTGTCCTTGTGACCAGCGAAGGGCAGCCCAAAACCTTTCACCGTATAGCAGATGAAGCAGGTCGGCTTTTCCGGGTCGGCGTCGTGGAAGGCTTCGAGCACGGATGGCATGTCGTGCCCACCGAGATTGTTCATCAGTGCAGCGAGTTCGCCGTCACTTCGCCGCTCGATCAGCCTGCTGGCGTCGCCCTGGTCGCCGATTTCGTCATTGAGCCGTTTGCGCCAGGCCGCGCCGCCTGCGAACACAAGCGCCGAGTAGAGCTGGTTCGGACAATTGTCGATCCATCGGCGCAGCGTCTCGCCGCCTGGCTCCTTAAACGCAGCGCGTTGGAGCGAGCCGTATTTCAGAATGACAACGTTCCAGCCGAAGTTTTTGAAGAGCTCTTCGTAACGCGCCCACAGGCCTTCGCGCACCACAGCGTCGAGGCTTTGACGATTATAGTCGATGATCCACCAGCAATTGCGGAGCCCCTGTTTCCAGCCTTCCAGCAGAGCTTCAAAGATATTCCCCTCGTCGAGCTCGGCGTCGCCGACCAGGGCCACCATACGGCCTTCCGGCCGATCAAGACCCCAGCCATGCGCGCGCACATAATCCTGCACGAGTGACGAGAACAGCGTCTGCGCCACGCCCAGGCCGACGGATCCGGTGGAGAAATCGACGTCGTCGGTGTCTTTGGTGCGTGACGGATAGCTTTGTGCGCCTTTGTAACCGCGAAACGCTTCCAGGCGCTCGCGCGTCTGCTTGCCGAGCAGATATTGGATGGCGTGGAAGATCGGGCTGGCATGCGGCTTCACGGCGACGCGGTCCTGCGGTCGCAGGACGTCGAAATAAAGTGCCGTCATGATCGTCGCGAGCGACGCACTCGATGCCTGGTGACCGCCAACTTTCAAACCGTCGGAGCTCTCGCGCAGGTGATTGGCGTTGTGGATCATCCAGCTCGCAAGCCACAGGACCTTACGCTCGAACGCGCCGAGGATTTGCAACGTGTTGCCATCCATCGGGCTTGCGTTTGTGGTGCTCTTGGGCATCGGTGTTTCGCCGCGAATATCAGCGTTTGTCGTTAGCCAGATTGGTGTTCTTGTCGGGCGCTTCGAGAACCGTTTTGCAGGCCGGCGGCAGGTCGGCGAGCATGACTGGCTTCGGCGGTTTTGACGGTTTTGACGGCGTGATCTGCGGGCGCAGCACCTTGTCGGAGAACCAGTAGTCGAGTTCCTTGGCGCCGCAGCCATCGCCGCCGGGCACAGGCGGCTGCGCGCGGCAGCTTGGTGAATCAGCCGGGCAGCGCAGACGTACGTGGATATGGTCGTGGTGGCCGAACCAGGGGCGCACTTTCGCCATCCAACTGTCGTGTGCCTTGTCTTCGACGCGACACAATTCTTTTTTGATCGCAGCGTTCACCAACACGCGCTCGACCTCGGGCTGCTGGGCAGCGGACTTGATGAAAGCGACGTGCTGCGGCGTCCAAGTCTGCGGGTTGAGGTGTTTCCAGTTGTCCGATACGAGATTGATTGCGGCTATTTTGTCGCGCTCTTCCTTTGTCAACACCCGGTCCGGCATCGGCATGAACCAGATGTCGACGTCGAGGCCGATCTGATGGCTGGCATGGTCGGATGGCGACGGCCCACCCCGCGGTTGTGACAGGTCGCCGACCATGATGCCCTTCCAGCCGGTGGCTTTGGCTGCCAGCGGCGCAAATTTTTCGAGGAAGTGGATCAAGCTGGGATGACCCCAATTCCGGTTGCGCGATAGTCGCATCACTTGCCAGGTCGGGCCGTTGACCGGCAATTCAACGCCGCCGGCGAGACAGCCACGCGGGTAGTAACCGATTGCCACGGCCTTCCCTAGCGACGGCAGTTGTTTCTCGCCGAAAAGCTGTTTGGCCGGCAGGATTTTTTCTTTTTCTTCTTCGGTCTTTGCCGGTTTTTGTGGCGGTAGCGGTGCCGCCGCTGCAGTCGCCGGTGTCTGCGCAGCGGCGGTACGCGCGGCGACCGCAAGGGAGCCGGCGACTGCGAAGAACAAGACGAGTGAAGTCATAATTCGAGCGAACATGACGTCTCCGATCCAACGATTCCGTCTTCGCTAGCAGAAGAGGCGTATACTAGCATACCTGGGGCGAAAAGACGGTCGCAGGAATCGGGTTCCGTACGCCGGACTACACGTCCACCTTCAGCGCGGCGATGAACGCTTCCTGCGGAATGTCGACCTTGCCGAATTGCCGCATGCGCTTCTTGCCTTCCTTCTGCTTATCCAGAAGCTTGCGTTTGCGCGTAGCGTCGCCACCGTAGCACTTGGCGGTGACATCCTTGCGGAAGGCGCGCACAGTTTCGCGCGCGATGATCTTGCCGCCGATCGCGGCCTGGATCGGCACCTGGAACATGTGCGGCGGAATCAGCTCCTTCAGTTTTTCTGCCATGGCACGGCCGCGGGATTCGGCGCGAGTTCGATGCACCAGCATGGAGAGTGCGTCGACCGGATCGCCGTTGACCAGCATCTGCAATTTCACCAGGTCGGCCGGCTTGTAGTCGGTGAGGTGATAGTCAAACGAGGCATAGCCGCGCGACACCGATTTCAACCGGTCGTAAAAATCGAACACCACCTCGTTGAGCGGGAGGTCGTATTTCACCATCGCGCGGTTGCCCACATAAGTGAGTTCTTTCTGCTCGCCGCGCCGGTCCTGGCAAAGCTTTAGCACTGCGCCGAGATATTCGTCGGGGGTCAGAATCGTGGCCCCGATCCAGGGCTCCTGCATTTCGGCGATTTGGGTCGGGTCCGGCATGTCGACCGGATTGTGAATCTCAAGCTCCCTGCCGTCGCGCAGTGAGATTTTGTAGATGACCGACGGCGCGGTCGCGATCAGATCGAGATTGAACTCGCGAGTCAGACGCTCCTGGATAATTTCCAAGTGCAGCAAGCCGAGGAAGCCGCAACGGAAACCGAAACCGAGAGCGGCGCTCGTCTCCATTTCGTATGTGAAGCTGGCGTCGTTCAAGCGAAGCCGGCCCATGGCCGCGCGCAATTCCTCAAACTGCGCGGCATCGACCGGGAACAGGCCGCAGAACACAACAGGGATAACCGGGCGGAAACCAGGTAGCGGAGTCTCGATCGGCTTGCGGTCGTCGGTGATGGTGTCACCCACACGTGTGTCGGCAACTTCTTTGATCGAGGCGGTCAACATGCCGATCTCGCCGGGACCGAGCTCGTCCACCGGCGTAAGCTTGGGCGTAAACACGCCGGTACGGTCCACGTCGTAGGCGGAGTTGGTGCCCATCATGCGGATGCGCTGGCCTTTCTTGAGCACACCGTCAACGATGCGGACCAGCACGACTACGCCGAGATAGAGGTCGTACCAGCTGTCGACTAGCAGAGCCTTGAGTGTGGCATCGCGGTCGCCTTTCGGTGGCGGCAGCCGGGTGACGATCGCTTCCAGCACTTCCGGAACGTTCAGCCCGGTCTTTGCGGAAATTTCGATCGCGTTGCTGGCGTCGAGTCCGATCACGTCTTCGATCTGCTGCTTTACCTTGGCCGGCTCGGCAGCGGGTAAGTCCACCTTATTGAGCACCGGCACGATCTCGTGGCCATTGTCGATCGCCTGATAGACGTTTGCCAAGGTCTGCGCTTCAACTCCCTGGCTGGCATCGACCACCAGCAACGAACCCTCGCAAGCGGCGAGCGAGCGGTTGACCTCATACGCGAAGTCCACGTGGCCGGGTGTGTCGATCAAATTGAGCACATAGTCCTTGCCATCGCGCGCTTGGTAGTTGAGCCGTACGGTTTGCGCCTTGATGGTAATTCCGCGCTCGCGCTCGATGTCCATGGAATCGAGCACCTGCTCCTTCATCTCGCGCGCCTCCAGGCCGCCGGTCAGCTGGATCAGCCGGTCGGCCAGGGTCGATTTTCCGTGGTCGATATGGGCGACAATGGAGAAATTGCGGATATTCTGGATTGGCGACGCCGTCATGTCGGCGAGATAACACCGGGAGTTCAAGGCGGCAAGGAGCCGAAGGTGACTACTTTCCTGCCCAGGTATGAGCGGGAAGGGCCTGTCGGTGCTCGCAGACTAGTACCGGTAATGATCGCTCTTGAACGGCCCAGTCTGCGGCACGCCAATATACGCCGATTGCTTGTCACTAAGTTTAGTCAGCTTCACACCGATCTTGTCGAGATGCAGCCGCGCGACCTTTTCGTCGAGCTGCTTAGGCAGTGTGTAAACTTGGTTCTTGTATTTGCCCGGGTTGGTCCACAACTCGATCTGCGCCAACGTCTGGTTGGTGAACGACGATGACATCACGAAGCTCGGATGTCCCATGGCGTTACCGAGGTTCACTAGCCGCCCTTCCGACAGCAGGATGATGCGTTTGCCATCCGGGAATTCGACCTCGTCCACTTGCGGCTTGATGTTGTGCCACTTCATGTTGCGTAACGACGCAATCTGAATCTCGCTATCGAAGTGGCCGATATTGCAGACGATGGCACGGTGCTTCATTTTCCGCATGTGCTCGAGCGTAATCACGTCCACATTGCCGGTGGCAGTGACGAAAATATCGGCTCGTGGCGCGGCATCTTCCATGGTGACGACTTCGTAGCCTTCCATGGCGGCCTGCAATGCGCAGATCGGGTCGACTTCCGAAACCATCACGCGACATCCGGCCTGGCGCAGTGACGCGGCCGAACCTTTGCCGACATCGCCAAAACCAGCGACCATCGCGACCTTGCCGGCCATCATCACGTCAGTTCCGCGGCGGATGCCGTCGACGAGCGACTCGCGGCAACCGTAGAGATTGTCGAACTTCGATTTGGTAACGCTGTCATTGACGTTAATCGCGGGAAACAACAGGCGGTCTTCCTTGGCCATCTGATAGAGCCGGTGAACGCCGGTTGTGGTCTCTTCCGACACGCCCTTGATACTGGCGGCAAGCTTAGCGAACCAGCCGGGCTTTTCCTTGAGTGTACGTTTGATAAGCGCGAACAGCACTTCCTCTTCCTCGTTGCTGGCACCATCGAGGAATTTCGTGTCGCCTTTCTCGGCGCGCAGTCCCAGGTGCACCAACATCGTGGCGTCGCCGCCGTCGTCGAGGATCATGTTCGGCTCGCCACCGTCATGCCATTCGAGAATGCGGTGGGTGTAATTCCAGTAGTCGACCAGACTTTCGCCTTTGACCGCGAACACGGGAACGCCAGCTTCCGCAACGGCCGCGGCCGCATGGTCCTGGGTCGAGTAGATGTTGCAGGAGGCCCACCGAACATCAGCGCCAAGCGCGGTCAGCGTCTCGATCAGCACCGCAGTCTGGATGGTCATATGCAGGGAGCCCGCGATGCGAGCGCCCTTGAGAGGCTGCTTGGGGCCGTATTCTTCGCGCGTTGCCATCAGGCCGGGCATTTCGGTTTCGGCGATATTGATCTCGTTGCGGCCCCAGGCGGCGAGCGAGATGTCCTTGACGACGTAGTCGCCGGTCTTGGCCTTCGGCTTGGCAGAAGCGGTCATAACGGTTCCTGACTGGTACGGGATGGTCTGGCTGGCCGTGCCTATAACAGGCCGGTGTGTACCTCGCAACGCATATATAAAGATTTCTTTATGTGAGTGGATGGACCGACGAATCAGTCCTCTTCGCCGAATCCGCCGGCGACTAGCTTGCACAAGGTTTCCACCGCCCTTGCCGCATCCTTGCCGATGGCCTTGATCGTGATGGTGATTCCGGGTCCGGCGGCCAGCATCATCAACCCCATAATCGAGGTGCCGCCAACGGTCTCGTGGCCGCGCGTGACAGTGATGGCCGCGTCAAATTGTTCGGCGGTCTGCACGAATTTCGCCGAGGCGCGGGCGTGCAGCCCTTTCTTATTGACGATTTCGACCTCGCGCACGACGGGGTTGTCGTCCGCTGAAGCGCGTGGGCTCATTTACCGTTGAGGACTCGGCTGGCAATTGTGCAGTATTTCCGGCCCGCTTCCTGGGCTGCAGCAACTGCGTCCTGCAGCGGGCAAATCTCGCGAATTTTGGCGAGTTTGATGAGCATCGGTAGGTTGATACCGGCCAAAACTTCGACCTTCGGCTGGCTCATCACCGAAATGGCGAGGTTGGAAGGCGTACCGCCAAACATGTCGGTGAGGATCGCCACACCTTCCCCGCTATCGACTCTTTTGACGGCCTCGAGAATGTTTTTGCGGCACTGCTCGACATCGTCGTCGGGGCCAATGGTAATAGCCTCGATCTGGCGCTGGGGGCCAACCACATGCTCCAGCGCTGAGCGGAACTCAATCGCGAGCCGCCCATGGGTCACAAGTACGAGGCCGATCATCCCTAACTCCTCGCGGGCGCTACGCTGCGCCGCACGAAAGGGCGCACATTCACGCCCATCTGAAGCCCCATTGCAAGGGCTTGCCTCGCTATATAAGCGCTCTGTTGCACTGCGGAAAGATGGGGCCAAAGGGGGGCTCGGTGCGTACGTTCTCGGCGGCGCAATCCTAGGCCCGGTATAGTTAATTTTCCTCGATCAGGCCGAGGGCGCGGGGGTAGCCCAACCAAAGGCCGCAGGTCAATTACCCGCAGGGGGGATACCTAGGGCCGCCAACACCAGCGGCAGTACTGCAATTCCCGCTGCGACTGGAAGCCGCGGTAACGTGACCCCTTGGATCAGGACCCTTGTGGCCTCCGCCTCGGGGTTCCGTGCGGCATCTCCAGCGGTGAGATCAACGACGAGCCCCACAGCCGCAATCGGTTCGAATTCCGTCCGCCGGATGCCGAGTCCATGGATCTCGATCAAGCCGCCCAGCCCCTCTGCCGGCCGGACAAGCAGGCGGCCTGTTCGCATTTCCAGGTACGCGCGATCGTCTGCAACAAGCCTGGCAAACGGCAGGTCACCTTGTCCGGCAGCCGTCACGAGGTTCCATGCGAGCGTTGATTTGCCGGAGCCGGAAGGCCCGCGGATCAGTATCGCTTTCGGGCCGACGAGAACGGCGGAGGCGTGGATGGTCGATGCATCGGCCGCCATCACATTGCCGGTAGCCGTACGACGAAGCGGGCGCCAAGCACGCGTGGCTCCTCGGTACGCCCGGCGAGGGTGAAGCGATTCTCGACTCGGATTGTGCCGCCATGGGCTTCGATGATCTGTTTGGAGATCGACAGGCCAAGACCGGAATTTTGGCCGAAGCCCTGTTCCGGCCGGTCGGTGTAGAAACGTTCGAAAATCTTGTCGAGCGCTTCCGGCCGGATGCCCGGTCCGTCATCGTCGACCAGAATCTCGACATCGCTTCTCAGCCGGCGGCATGTAATGCGCACGGTTCCGCCTGGCGGAGAGAACGAGCGCGCATTGTCGACCAGATTGCTGACGACCTGGCCCAGCCGAGAGTCGTGCCCTGGAACTTTGAAATTCGACGGCGGGCCGCCTTCGAAGGTTAGCGTCACACTGACATCGTCGGTTCGTATTTCGTTGGCAGCTTTTACAAGGGCGTCGAGCAATTTGGCGAGGTCGACCGGAGCGGCTTCCTGGCGTTGCAATTCGGCGTCGAGCCGGCTGGCGTCGGAAATATCAGAGATCAGACGATCAAGCCGCTTAACATCATGCTCAATAACTGCAAGCAAGCGCTGGCGGCTTTGCTCTGACTTTGCGACCGGCAGCGTTTCCACCGCCGAACGCAGTGAGGTTAGGGGATTGCGCAATTCATGCGCGACATCGGCAGCGAAGCTCTCGATCGCTTCGATGCGCGTGTAGAGGGCATTGGTCATGTCGCGCAGCGCACCCGACAAATCACCGATTTCGTCTCGCCGGCCGGTGAAATCTGGAATCTCGACGCGAGTGCGAATGCGGCGACGCACGCGCTCGGCGCCGTCGGCAAGGCGCCGCACAGGTCCGGCGATAGTGCCGGCGAGAAGCATGGAGAGCACGACCATGACACCGGCGGCTACGAAGAATACTTTGACGATGGCGAGGCGCTCGGCCTCCACCATGTCGTCGATGTCGGCGCCTTGCGTCGAGAGCATTAGTGCGCCGCGCACTGCGCGGAAGCGCTGTACCGGTACCGCCACCGAAACGATCACCTCGCCGCGGTCGTTGACTCGCACCATACTGGCGTGCGCGCCGTTGAGCGCCTGTGCGACTTCCTGGTAGCCCTTGCCGTTCTCGGGACCCAGCTCGTCGTAGAGCGGAAGGTCGCCACGTCCGAACCACCGGCGCAAGGCGATAAACGCACGTTCCATGATCCCAGGCCTTTCCGCGCTTGGCGGCGGAAGGTCGAAGCGGAGGACGTCGCCGCGGCCGTAAAGATTTCGGCTGTCGAGGATAAGAACTCCGTCGCGGTCGTAAATGCGCGCACGCGTCTTGGTTGGAGAAACAAGACGGCGTAGCACCGGCGCGACCCGCTCCGGATTGATCGGAAACTCGATGCCGGAAAGCGAATCGTCCGACGGGCCGTAGCTTTCACCGGCCTGCAATTCCAGCAACCGTTCGGGATCAATCGTGATGGAGTCGGTTTCGACGGTGGCGGATGCCGCGATCGCGCCGGCGATGATTTCGCTTTGCGTCAGCAAGCTCTGCACGCGCGCGTCGATCAACCCGGCACGGAATTGCGAAAGGTAGAGCACGCCGGTGACCAACGCGACCAGGCCGGCGAGATTGAGAAAGACAATGCGTCTGGTGAGGCTGGAGAAACTTTGCGAGATGAAGAATTGCCAGGCCGAGCGCATCACGCGACGTACTGCGCTGCCTTGCTTGGGCTCCGGACGAGCGCTTTCCGCGCCTGCCCGTTCGGCTTCGGCGTTCTGCGCGACAATTTCCGCGGTTCGATCGAGCACGTCGTTCAATCCAGCCGGGTTGACCGTGGGCCACTTAACTGGCGCATGATCTCTTCCGAAAACCGGGATCACGCGCGATCTGACCCCAACATTTTACCGCAAGCCGGGGCCCTTCGTCAGGCCGCTCTTGGCCGCGACATTAAGAATTCGTCATTCCTTAAAGCGATAACCGACGCCATACAGCGTCTCAATCATCTCGAAATCGTCGTCAACCACCTTGAATTTCTTGCGTAGGCGCTTGATGTGGCTGTCGATCGTGCGGTCGTCGACGTAAACCTGGTCGTCGTAGGCAGCGTCCATGAGCGCGTTGCGGCTTTTAACCACGCCGGGACGGGTCGCGAGCGCCTGCAGGATAAGAAATTCGGTGACGGTGAGGGTGACCGGTTCACCCTTCCACGTGCAGGTATGCCGTTCGGGGTCCATGCGTAGTTGGCCGCGCTCCAG
>Ga0075021_10001766_pt1 | contig 11194 bp, 7 predicted proteins | sample ColStrG_CSR_2012_FD_72749 | JGI IMG/M metagenome (GOLD analysis project Ga0075021, IMG submission 72749) | Freshwater sediment microbial communities in response to fracking from Pennsylvania, USA - Cold Stream Run_MetaG_CSR_2012 | ecosystem: Environmental > Aquatic > Freshwater > Creek >... | reverse complement strand
TGCCCGCCTCGGGAATTTTGCCGGCTTTGAATTTTTCCTCGCCCATCTTGGACTTCATCTGATCGAGGACCGACGCGGTCACGTCGCGCACCATCTGCGGCGTTACCGTCTCTCCCGTTTGCAGCTTCACGCCGTGCTTCACCCATTGCCAGTCCTGCGCGCGGGAAATTTCCGCTGTGGCGGCGTCTTCCATCAAATTGTAAATGGGGACGCAGCCGTTTCCGTTAAGCCATGAGGCCAGGTACTGCAAGCCGACGTCGATGTTCCACTTCAAGCCTTCCGCGGTGATCGTTCCCTTCGGAATCTCGAGCAGGTCCTTGGCAGTGACGGTCACCTTCTCGCGCTTCACGCCAATCTGGTTCGGCCCTTTCATGTGCTCGTTGAAAATATCCTTGGCCACGGAGACGAGGCCCGGATGCGCGACCCACGTGCCGTCGTGCCCGGCCTTCACTTCGCGCAATTTGTCTTCGCGCACTTTGGCCAGGGCCTTTTCGTTCGCCTCGGGATCGTTCTTGATGGGAATCTGCGCCGCCATGCCGCCCATGGCGTGAGCGCCGCGGCGGTGGCAGGTCTCGATCAGCAGCGCCACATAGGAAGCCAGGAAATGCTGCGTCATCGTGACTTCCGCGCGATTCGGGAGGATGAAGTCCGGGCGCTTGCTGAATTTCTTGATGAAACTGAAGATGTAATCCCAGCGGCCGCAGTTGAGTCCCGAGGAGTGTTCCTTCAATTCATACAGGATCTCGTCCATCTCAAACGCCGCCATGATCGTTTCAATCAGCACCGTGGCGCGAATCGTTCCCCGCGGAATTCCCAGGGCATCCTGCGAGAAATTAAAAACGTCGTTCCACAGGCGCGCTTCCTGATGGCTCTCCAGCTTCGGCAGGTAGAAATAGGGGGCCGTGCCGTGAGCGATCTGGTTCTTGGCGTTGTGGAAGAAAAACAGGCCGAAGTCGAACAGGGCGCCGGAGATGGGCTTGCCGTCCACCAGAAAATGCTTTTCGTCCAGATGCCAGCCGCGCGGGCGGACGAGCAGCGTTGCCGTCTTCTCATTCAGCTTGTAGCTCTTGCCTTCCGGGCTCGTAAACGTGATGGTGCGATCGATGGCGTCGCGAAGGTTGACGTGGCCGTCCAGATTGTTCGTCCAGGTCGGCGAGTTGGAGTCCTCGAAATCGGCCATAAAAACTTCCGCGCCGCAATTCAGCGCGTTGATAATCATTTTGCGGTCCACGGGACCGGTGATCTCGACCCGCCGGTCCATCAAGTCCTTGGGAATGGACGCCACGGACCAGTCCGCCTCGCGAATATTCGCGGTTTCGGGCAGGAAGTCGGGCAATTCTCCGCGGTCAAGCCGCGCCTGGCGTTCGCGCCGCTGCGCGAGGAGCTGCTGCCTTCGCCCCTCAAACTCGGAGGAAAGCTTCTTCAGAAATGCTACGGCTTCTTCAGTCAAAACCGTTTTGTGGGCGCCGGTAACCGGAGCGGTGACCTGAATTTCAATCATCGGACTTGCCATTGGACCTTAACCTCCCGAGAGATAGCTAAAACATGAAGGGCGAGACATCCATATTACCAGAAACGCGAGGAAATCAAAAAAACGGCGGAAATCGGAATGGGGCTAGGCAGGGTCGGCGCAAAACAAAAAATGCCCGCCCAAAATGCGGGCGGCCTCTACAAAACCTTACCTCGCAGGATGGTTTTGTAGAGGCCGAACCGTCCCGTGCATTTCGGGACGGTTCGGGCATCTTCGATTTCCAGGCCGGCAAAACAAAAACTGCCCGCCCGAAATGCCAGCGATGCCTTGTTCTTGCCGAGGCCGGCGCATCGACTTGGACTAAAATATCTCTATGGCCCCACGCTCTTTACGGCGGCCGCGACCGGCTCCGGCTCTTTCAACTTGCTCGGCAGCGGCACAGTGATGAGGAGGACAGCCATAATCGCAGTAATGAAGGCCAGCGCGGCACTGCCATAAAAAACGACAGTCCAAGTTCCCGTTTTCTCAAACAATAGCGCGGCCAATCCGCCGGCCAGCAGGGCCGCAACGCCCTTGGAACTGTACAGGAAGGCGTAGTTGGACCCGCTGTTGCGTATTCCGTAAAAGTCGGCCATGACGGCGGGAAACAGCGAATAGATTTCGCCCCAGCTGAAAATCACCAGCGCCATAAGTCCCACGAACCAAAAAGGAGAATTGCGTCCGAGCCGCAGCACGCTGACGAGCGCCACCGCCTGGATCGTGAACGCGATGATCATGGTGCGTTCCCGGCCGACGTTGTCCGAAACCCAGCCCCAGAATATCCTGCCCGCACCGTTGGCCAGCGAGTTGACGAACACAGCCAGCGTAAAGACGGCCTTGGCGATGCCCAGCGCGTCCGCCACGGAACCCAGTTGCGCCGTAACCATCAAGCCGCCGATGCCCATCATCAGCATCATCGCGTACAACATATAAAACTGAGAGGTGCCCAGCATTTCGTATGACTTGAATTGCTCGGCCTGCGCCCTCAGCTTGTACTTGCTGCCGGCTTTCTTTCCCGCGACCTGGGGATCGTTCGGATCGGGATTGACCATGAATTGAGAAACGAGCAGGATGATGATTCCCTGCCCAATGCCTGTGTACAGGAACGCTGACCGGTAGTTGCCCGCGCGAATGGTGTACGCGATGATGTACGTGAACAGCGCCGCTCCGGAACCAAAGCCGGCGGCAATTAGCCCGGACGCGAGGCCCAGCTTGTCCGGAAACCACTTCAGGCCGACGATGGTCGAGCCGCAATAGACCAGCGCGGCGCCAATCCCGGCGATGGAATACAGCACATACAATTGCGTCAGCGTCTGCGCATGGCCCATCCAGCCCCAGCCAACCGCGCACATCACAGCGGCAACGGACATGAAGAGGCGCGGCCCCAGCTTGTCCATGAATCGTCCGGCAAAGGGCTGGACCCACGTTTCCAACGCGATAAACAACGTGAAACCCCACTGCACGTCGGACAATTTCCAGTGCGTCGCGCCCATGATCGGCTTCACGAACAACGTCCACGAGTATTGCAAATTGGCGATCATGCACATCGCCAACACCGAGCCGATGAGCCGCACCCAGCGATTCATTGTCGATTCGCCTCCCAAGTAGTCGCGTCGTTGTGGGACAGCCACTCCTGGCTGCCTTTCGTTACGATGCTAAGTCTGGGCGGGGCCGCAGAGACAGCCAGGAGTGGCTGTCCTACAACGATCACACCCAAAATCCAAATCCGGCATTTGTGCAATACGAATGGCACATAGTATCAAATCTTGATGCAGACCAACGCAATTTAAGTCGGCAGCAGTGGTTCAAAAAACGGACCGGACTCCAGAAAAAATGAAACGGCCAGGCGCAGATCGCGCCTGGCCGTTTCCACTCGAGGGGGTAGATTACACTTTCAGGAGGCGCGGAAATTTCGCGGTGCTATTGTCAAATCCCGGAAAGACGGAATGCAGATTATTGTTCCCCAGGTGCCCGCCGATCACTTCTCCGAGAACGGAACGGAAATCGGTGGTAAGCGCAAGATCGCGGCCTTCGTTCAACTGACCCGGACCGAGCCCCGGCCATTTGCCGTACACTTTTCCGCCCTTTACCGGCCCGCCCATAACGAACATGCAATTGGCGTGGCCGTGATCGGTGCCGCGGTTGCCGTTCTCGTGCGCGGTGCGGCCAAATTCGGACATGGTGACGACAACCACATCCTCCATGCGGTCCCCCATGTCCTGGTGAAACGCCGCAAGGCCCTGCCCGAGGTCGCGCAGGAGATTGGACAATTGCCCTTGCGCGCCGCCTTCGTTCACGTGATTGTCCCAGCCTCCGGTATCGACGAAGCCTACTTCCATTCCGATATCGGCTTTCAAAAGTTGCGCGACTTGCTGCAGCGTTTGGCCAACGCGGCTCTTCGGATAATCCGCCCCATTTTCCGCCTGGAAACGCGATGGATCCGCCTTGCGCAGCATATCGATGGCTTCAAATGTTTCCGTGCCCGTGCCGCGCAGAACTTTGTCGACCGTCTGCGCGTACATCGCCTCGAAACCGCCCTGTACCGCCGTGGACTGGCTCATCACGCGAAATTGTTTAACGTCGGAAAGCGCGATGGCGGGCGCGGAACCTCGCAGTGTGAGCGGAAGATTCGGACCCATGGCCACGGCGCGAAAAGGAGTGGACTCCGGCTCGTTCATGGCGCTGACGGTGCGATTCAGCCAGCCGTCGTCCGTGGATTTCACGCCGGGCGTGCCGGACTCCATGAAATCCTGCGCGTCGAAGTGTGAGCGCGTCGTGTCTGGCGAGCCGGCGGCGTGAACGATAGCAAGCTGCCCGTTGTGAAATAGAGGGCCGAGAGGCGCGAGGCTCGGATGCAGGCCGAAGAAGCCGTCGAGGTCGACGGCCGTGCCATCCACGCCGTTCCGCGGTCTCTGAATCGCGATCGACGGGCGAATGCGGTAATAATTTTCTTCACCGAACGGCACAACGATGTTCAATCCATCGGCGGCGCCGCGTTGAAACACGACGATCAGTTTCTTTTTGTTCGGCATGGCCGTCGCCGCGACTGCACGGTGCAGGAACGCGGGGATCGTGCTCATCCCGATCATAGCCACGCCGCCGCTCTTCACGAAAATGCGCCGCGATATTTTCATGGTGGTTCTCCTTCCTATTGCAATTAGCACCCTATTCAAAAATGCAACCGGGCGTTGTAGCGCCCGCCTTCAGGCTGGCATCGCGCGTGCAAACACATGCCCGCCTAAAGGCGGGCGCTCCACTTCAGCGCCGCTGGAACTCGGGCGAGCCTAGAACCAACCCCGCAATCATTGCGACGTTCACCTGCTTCACCTTGTCGTCCAGCGTCGCCTGCAGGATTTGCGGATCGTCCATCTGCTTTTCCAGCGTGGCGCGCGATTCCTGGGACACTTGTCCGCCCAGCAGCAATCCAATCGCTTGCTGCAGCGTGGCGTGCGGGTCGACGCCCGTCTCCCCGCCGAACAGCGAATCGATATTCACCTGCGCGCCGCGCAGACGATTGGATGTGAGCGCGAGCGAAAAATTCATCCGGCTAAGCAGCGCGCCGGTGTTCACCCACGCGTCCGCCTTGTTGGAATAGCCAGTCGGCGGCTCGCACTGGTATAGCGGCTGGCCGATCCGCGTGGTCCATTGCACGAGAACGAGCGGGACTTCCGTTTCCGCGCCCACGGCTCGCGCGGCTGACGCCACCAGCTCAAACGGCGTCTTCACCTTGGCGCGATAGGAATCCCTCGACCAGAACTCCGGCGAATAAATCATCGCGCGCAGAACTTCGCGGATGTCCCCATCCGTTTTCAAAAATGTCTGGGCCATGCGGTCCACGAGCGCGTCGGACGGATTGTCGGAAACGAAGCGCTGCGCAAGCTCGAGCGAAATATGGTGCGCGGTGTGCGGATCGCGCGCCAGAATGTCGAGAACTTTTTCGCCGTCCTTCATTCCGTCCGCATGAATCTCGTGTCCGAGCACCGTCTTCGTGCTCGCGTCATGCAGGCGTTCCTCAAAAAAAAATCCCGGATCGCGCCGCGGCTGGCGGATGCTCCATCCCGTGAACGCTTTCGCGACGTTGATGACGTCGTCCTGCGTGTAGCCGCCATCGACGCCAAGCGTCTGCAGTTCCATCAGCTCGCGGCCGTAATTCTCGTTCAGGCCGCGTTCCTGTTTTTGTTTTGCATTCGCGTTGTTCGGATCATTGGGATTTCCGTTCGGCGGGCCAGGCTGCCCCTGCGGAAAACGCGGCCTGCCGAAGGGGCCGCCCACAGGAGGACCACCACGCATCATGCGCCGCTCCTGCTGTTCGTGTTGCAGCTTCTGCCATGCGATTGGATCGGCCGAGAGCCAGTTGTCCAAATAAAAAAGCATCGCCGGACTTTTCGCCGTAGCTTCCAGCAAGTCGCGAAACTTTCCCATGGCATGCGGACGGATCGCGTCGCGTTCGTACTCCGTGATCAGCCAGCGATCGGCGCCCTTGGACGCGAACACATTGAAGTGGTTGTACCAGAAATCCACCATCACTTCCTGAAGCTGGCGCTCGCTGAAAACGGCGCGCGTTATCTTGGCCATGGAAAGCTCGGCCACAATGCGCTGCGGCAGGCGAACCTGCTCGAAATTGATCATGCGATTGCCGAAGCCGCCCTGCCCTTTTCCTTGCCCTGTGCCCTTCGCGGGATTCGCATTCAGGTCGTTGTCCACCGCATCGAAATTCGGCATGTGCATGGCGTCTGCCGTTTGCATGTCGCTCTGGTTTGCGCCCTGCGCACTTTGTCTGTCGCTGGAAGGGTCTCCCGTCACTCCAGACTCGGTCGATGGCTGCATCGACGACTGCATGGCCGAGCGCATCTGCTCCTGCTGCTGCCGGCGATACTCTTCGACGGTTATCCCCTGGCGCTTTGCGGCCAATTGCGGCTCGGGAAATTCTTCAAGAAGTCTTGCCGAAGACATTTTCAGCGTGGGAAAACGTTCGAGGCGCGCGTCGAGGGCGGAGTCATCGATCGAATCAGGATGGAGTTGCCGGTCGATCCATTTTTGCAATCCCATTTCCTTGACGCGCTCCAGATCGCCCGGCCGAGGCCCAAAGCCCAGCCGATTGAGCGCCTGGAGAATGGATTCAACCTCCGTCAGCCCCTCATTCGGCAGGCCTTTTAGAACTTTTGAGGACTCCCCGGCATTTCCCTTGCCCGCGTTCTTGTCTGCCGCGGCACGAAGATACGGGACAGCCGAAATAGCGGCTGCCAGGAGAAAAGTGGCAACCATGCTAGCAAGAGGCGCAGGGATCGTCGCGGGTAAATCTGGTTTGCGAGGAGAAATTCTCTTCATTTTTTCGTCTCGAATTCGGAGAAATATCGCGGTTGGCGCCGCGAAATCACGGTTTCCTTGGCTCGCAACCAGTCTAACCCCGTGGGAAAAGAAAAGTTGCGGACGGAAAAGTGGCCGTGCCTATTGAGTATGCGGTCGGGGGCCGCGTCCCCGTATGAATCGAGGGTGTGGAGTGAATATTCGTGGGTCGGGAAAAACAATCAGCTCAGGCCAATCTGCCCGGCTTCGGGAAGTTCGGCACGCTCTCGGGCTGACCGGAACGCGTCGACACTCCAGACATCCTGCGGTTCATCGTGCCGCAGGACGAAATAGTCGCCGTCCCCTGTGCGGACGCGAAAATAAATCGCGCCGGGCGAATACCAGCGATCTTCGACATCGGTAATTTCAAAGGTATGCCCGCGCAGGATAAATCGGAGGGGACGCTCATCGGCTCGATAACCGGCATAGCATTCGACGCGCATATCGCCCATCGCTGCCTCCCGTAACCGAAGTCTGTGCTCTGCATTGTACTCCGATTTGGTAGGACAGCCACTCTTGGCTGTCTCTGCAGCGTTGCCGGGATTTTACATCGGAAAGGAAGACAGCAAGGAGTGGCTGTCCCACTACTGTTGAAGCGTCTCGGCGTTGTAGGCGGCGCCGATCAGGAGGATCGTCGCCGTCAGTTGCATCCAGAGCAGGAGGCCGATCGTGACGGCCAAGCCCCCATAGATCAAGCTGTAGGGCACCGTCCGCAAATAAAAACCTAACGAGATGCTCACCACCCACCACAGCACCGTGGCGACCTGCGCGCCGGGCAGATGCTCCTTCAAACCGTGATGGCCGGGGCGACCCAACCTGTAAATCACGGTGAGCACGATCAGAGCGATAAACAGCGAAACGACAATATACAGCCCGCTCCAGACCAATCGGATAAGCACGGGCATGGAGGAAAAATGCAGCATGCGGTCGCGCACCGTCCTGCCAAAAACGACCAGGCTGACGATGAGGATGGACGGAACGATGGTCGCGCCTAAGAGCAGCACCGCCCGCACGTTTCTGCTGATCGGGCTTAACTCGTTCCGGTCACTATAGACGATCCGAAACCCTTCCATCAGCAGCTTCATCATTTGCGTCCCGGCCAAAACCGTGCCGCCCAGCCCCAGCAAAACCCATTGCCAGGATTGCGTGTTGTGCCGGCCCAGAAAATTATTGAGGATGCTGAGAGTGCCCGGCGGAAGGACGATGCGCAACCGGTCAATGATTCCCTGAATCGCCTGGCGGAAGCCGGCCGATCCGGCCACCGCGCCCAGCACGACGAGAATCGTGGGAGAAAACGCGAGGAACATGTTGAACGCGACGGCTTGCGTCAACGTGATGCAATTCGGAAAGACACGAAGCACGGCGCGGGAAAAGCGATGAAAGAAATCTGTGGTTGTGCCGGAGCTCAATGTTTTCTCAACGTAAACCCCGTCAGGATAGCCTACTTTCGTTTCGGGGCATGCAAGGAAAATTTGAATGGGGAGCAATTGCAACCCGGTGGCAGAAAGACTGCCCGCCCAAAAAGCGGGCGGCCTCTACAAAACCGGGCGGCGACTCGCGAAAGCGGTTTTGTAGCGGCCGTTCCGTCCCGCGCATTTCGGGACGGAACGGGCACCTTCGCGGCCAAGGTGGTCTCAACAAGCATTTCTTTCGCCCGCGCCGTTCGCGACGGCCGAGCCTTCCCAAGCCACTCCGAGATTGACACGGAGCGCCCAATCGGTGTATCCGATGTGCTGCCGATCAATTTAAGAACGAGTTGAAAACGGGTCGAGACTTGGAAACGTTCTTTCCCTGAGTGGCTAGGAACGTTTCCCTTTGCATCCAACGATTTCAATTCGGCTCCTAAGGAGAATTTCAACATGGTCATGAATCATCTGCTCAGGGCCGGATTCGGCCGCCGCGGCTTTTTGTCCGGATCAGGCCTCTTGCTGACCGGAGCATTGCTTGGCGGGAACGAAGAGGCCAAGGCTGCGCCGGCGCCGCTTCCCGCAGCTCCCGCCGACGATCCGCAGGATAAGAACTCACTGCTCGAAGACCTCGTGACTGCCAATCACATCCTCCAGGATCAGGGGATCGTGGACGGCTACGGGCACGTCAGTGTGCGCAATCCCGCCAACCCGAATCACTTTTTTATTTCGCGCTGGCTCGCGCCCGATCTCGTCACGGTGAACGACATCGTCGAACTGGATTACGACTGCGTCCCGGCCAATGGCGAGACGCGCAAGCTATACAGCGAGCGTTGGATTCACGCCGAAATTTACAGGTCCAGGCCCGACGTGAAATCCATCGTCCATACGCATGCGCCGACGGTGGTGCTCATGAGCACGATCAACGAACCGCTGCTTCCCGTCTATCACATGGGCGGATTTATCGGCACGGGCTTGCCCACATTTGATATTCGCAAATCATTCGGCATGACCAATATGCTGATCAATGACGCGGCCAAGGGCAAAGCGCTCGCGCAATCGCTTGGCGACAAGCCGGCCGCCTTCATGCGCGGGCACGGCGGCATCACCGTGGGAAACAGCATCATGCATTCCGTCGGCCGCAGCGTCTATCTGAAGATCAACGCGGAATTGCACATCCAGGCCGGCGGCAGAAAAATCGAAACCCTTTCCCCGGAAGAAGCGCATCAGGCGGAAGTAGGAAACCAGGAATTCCCGAAGGACTGGGATCTCTGGAAGCGCTCAGTCAAGAAGAGTTAGTAGCGCCCCTATTGGTGCGGAAGCTGGTGGCGCCGGAATTTGTGGCGTTGGCATCTTGCCGGCGGGTTTTGATCACGTGCCAGCACTAAACCCGCCGGCAAGATGCCGGCGCCACAACCCGTGCTAGTCTGCCTTCTTCTTAATTAAAAAGCGTCCGCGGTGGTCCCCAAAGCCCCGCCCTTGTCGCGCAGCGCCGCCGCACGGTACACTCGCAGTGCAAACTCCGCGGAGGTGCGGCATGGCTCGAATCGTGCGGTGCGGTCTTATCCAGGCGCATTGTGAATGGTCGCCCACAAAATTTTCCCTTCCGCAAATCAAAGAAAACATGATCGCGAAGCATGAGAAGCTCATCGCCGCCGCGGCCAAAAAGAAGGTGCAGATCCTGGGTCTTCAGGAACTTTTCTACGGCCCCTACTTCTGCGCGGAGCAGGAGCAGAAGTGGTACGGCCTGACCGAGTCCGTGCCGGACGGCCCGACCGCGACCCGCATGCAAAAACTCGCCAGGAAATACGGCATGGCGATGGTCGTCCCGGTATACGAAAAAGAAATGACGGGCTTGTATTTCAACACCGCCGCGGTCTTCGATGCGGATGGAAAATATCTCGGAAAATACCGCAAGCATCATATTCCCCACTGCTATCCCGGTTTCTGGGAGAAATTTTATTTCACGCCGGGAAATGCGGGATACCCTGTTTTTGAAACGCGCTTCGGCAAAGTGGGCGTTTACATTTGCTACGACCGCCACTTCCCCGAAGGCGCGCGCATTCTCGGACTGAACGGCGCGGAAATCGTTTTCAATCCTTCGGCGACCGTCGCGGGGCTTTCCGAATATTTGTGGGAATTGGAGCAGCCGGCGCATGCCGCCGCGAACGGCTATTTCGTCGCCGCGTCCAACCGCGTGGGCATCGAAAAACCGTGGCAGATCGGCGAATTTTACGGGAAAAGTTATTTCTGCAATCCGCGCGGAAAAATTATCGCCCAGGCCAGCCGCGACAAGGATGAATTGCTCGTCGCCGACTTGAATCTCGACGAGATGCAGGAAGTCCGCGAAACCTGGCAATTCTTCCGCGACCGCCGCCCGGAAACGTACGGCGAGATCACGCGCACTCTTTCGCCAGGCGGCGCGGTTGCTGCGGATTGAAAGAGAACGTGATTCGTGATTTGTGATTCGTAAATCGTGATTCACGAATCGGGCACGAATTACGAATCACGAATCACGATACAAGGATTTCCCATGACCACCCAGCCCAAGCAGACGACGCGCAGCGAAGAAGTGATTCGCAAGCACAAGGAATATCTCTGGCCGGCGGTCACCAATTTCTATAAAGAGCCGCTGGTGGCGGACCACGCTTCGATGCAGCACGTGTGGGACGTCGAAGGCCGCGAGTACCTCGATTTCTTCGGCGGCATCCTGACCGTATCGGTTGGCCACGCAAATCCCAGAATTACGGGGCCGGTGAAGGCGCAGGTCGACCGGCTGCAGCATCTCTCCACTCTCTACCCGAACGAGGCAATCGTCGCGCTGGCCGAAAAAGTCGCGCAGATTACTCCGGGCGCGCTGAAATCCAGTTTTTTTACGAGTTCCGGCACCGAGGCCAATGAAGCGGCCATTCTGCTGGCGCGCATGGCCACC
>Ga0075021_10001763_pt1 | contig 11208 bp, 9 predicted proteins | sample ColStrG_CSR_2012_FD_72749 | JGI IMG/M metagenome (GOLD analysis project Ga0075021, IMG submission 72749) | Freshwater sediment microbial communities in response to fracking from Pennsylvania, USA - Cold Stream Run_MetaG_CSR_2012 | ecosystem: Environmental > Aquatic > Freshwater > Creek >... | reverse complement strand
GGCGCCATGGGTTCGCAGGGCCTTGATGCTTCGCGCCAAAGTATCGCTGCCGCCCACTTCAATCACGTGATCGACGCCTTCGCCGCCGGTGAGTTTGCGCGCCACTTCGTCCCAATTGGGCGCTGATTTGTAATTGATCGTCTCATGCGCGCCCAACTTCCGGGCGCGTGCCAACTTCTCATCGCTGCTGGACGTGATAATCGTACGCAGGCCCGCCACCACCGCAAACTGCAGCGCAAAAATGGAAACTCCGCCGGTACCTTGCAGCAAAACCGTATCGCCCGGTACCGTCCCGGCATGTCCGAACAACGCATGCCAAGCCGTGACCGCGGCACAGGGCAACGCCGCCGCCTCTTCATCGCTTAAAGAAGAGGGTGCAAGCACCAGACCCTCCTCAGAGAACACCGCGTATTCGCGCGCTAGGCCGTCGATGGCGCCGCCCAGCGCTGAATTCGCTTTGTCTTTCGAAGGTTGCCCTTCAATCCATTTCTGAAAAAAGATGGCCGCAACACGGTCACCCTTCTTCACGCGCGTTACGTCGGCGCCCACTTCCTCCACCACGCCGGCGCCATCGGAAAGCGGCACCAGTGGGCGCTTCAAGCGCGGGTTATAAGCGCCGCCAACCATCATGTAGTCGCGGTAATTCAGAGACGCCGCTGTCATCCGCACCAATGCTTGGCCGGGTCCGGGAACAGGCTTGTCGCGATCCACCAGCGCCAATTTGTCGATGCCGAATTCCTGTATTTCGAAAGCCTTCAAGAAGCTACCTCATGGCGCGAGCGCGCGGTGAACTCAATCAAGAGCTCCAGTTTGCACCGCGCCGCGCCGCCGTCGATGGACTCCGCCGCCATGGCCACGGCCGATTTCAGGTCGAGCGCTTTGCGCGCCACAAACAAAGCAGCGGCGGCATTGGCCACCACCACATCACGTTTTGGCCCTGGCTCGCCATCGAGCACGGCGCGAATAATGGCCGCGTTGGTTTCGATATCGCCACCCTGCAGGTCTTGGATGCGCGCCTCCGGCAAGCCGAAATCCGCCGGCGACCAACGGCCTTTCTGCACACCGCCCTCTTCGACTTGGAACACGGTAGTAAGTCCGGTGGTGGTGATTTCATCGAGCCCGTCGGCCCCATGCACCACGAACGCGCGGTCAATCCCAAGGCGAGCCAGGGCCTGCGCCATCATCTCCGCAGCCCGTATGGAAAAGGCCCCAATTAGTTGCACGCGCGCCCGCACGGGATTCGTGAGCGGTCCTAAAAGATTGAATACCGTTCGGCCCTTCAGCAACAGGCGCGCTTCCTGCGCATGTTTCACAGCGGGATGCAACAGCGGCGCATACAAAAACCCGATGCCCGTTTCCCGAATGCATTCGATGACTTGATCGGCCGGCAAATCGATCGGAACACCCAGGGCTTCCAGCACATCGGCGCTGCCGCACTGGCTTGAGATGCGGCGGTTACCGTGCTTGGCCACGCGCTGGCCCGCGCCGGCCACTACGAAGGCGGTGGCGGTGGAAACGTTGAATGTATTTGTGCCGTCACCACCCGTGCCGCAGGTGTCGAGCACAGGATCTTCCTCCTGCTGCAACTCCACCGGCAGCGCCATTTCGTGCATGGCGGAGGCGAAGCCCACCAGTTCGGCGACCGTCTCGCCCTTGCGGCGCAAATAGTGCAACACTTCCGCAATCCCCGCGGTGTCCATGCCGCCGGAGAGCATGCGGCGCATTAGATCGTGCGCTTCGATTTGCGTCAGATGAACGGAATTGCGAAACGGAAGATGAGACATTACTCGGCTATTCATTCGGTCAGGGCTTTGGTACCGCCAGCCACGACCCCAACCATACCGCGCCGTAGCCTAAGATCACGCTTCCAGCAAGGTAACAAAGGGCGGCGAGATGATGGCCGCCGCGCGCGTCGAGGTACGCGTCATATTCAAAACTCGAAAAGGTCGTATAGCCCCCTAAAAAACCCACCACCACAGTGAGCTGCCAATTGTGCGACAAGCGCAGGCGCTCCACCAGGACACCCATCAGCAGGCCAATCAAAAACGACCCGCTCACATTGATGCAGAAAGTTCCGATGGCGAAGTTCGCATTCGGGAAGCGCTGAACAATCGCCCTCCCTACAAGATAGCGCGCAAGCGATCCAGCGCCGCCGCCAAAGATGACGCAGAGGTAACGATCCATTTATTTAAGATACGGGGCGGGGGTAGACTGGCACGAGGAGCCGGGTCGGTACTGCTTGCAAGGCGCTACTATTGCGAGTTCACAACATTTATGTTGCACTACGGGATTGTTGTGATATTTGCGGCTAAAAGATGCGCACACCCGTCATCGTCGTCCCGGGCACCTTCTGGAAAAATATTCCGAGTTGGGCGCTGACCTACTCACCCGGCACCAAGCCAATCCAGGCTATCGCCAAGATATTTAGCGTCCAGCCGCTGCTCTTCGATTGGTCCGGCGCGAATTCCCCATACGAACGCCACTCCGCTGCGGACGAACTAACCAGCTTCATTCAGCACACCGGCCCGCTTGTTCACCTGGTCGGCTTCAGCCACGGTGGCAATATCGCCTGCGAAGCGGCCGCAAAGCTGAATAGCAACGTAGACCTCTTGGTAACGATCGCGACACCGGTCACCGGCAACTACCTCACCGGCGGCGCACGGCGGCACGTCCATCTCTACAGTCCGCAAGACAGAATGCAGATTTTGGGCGGCGAAGGGCGGTTCGGTATTCCCGCCATTGCGGCGCGCGAGTTTCCCGGCGCCACCAACATCGCGATTCATGGAATCGAGAGTGGCGATATCACGGGCTCGCATGGGAATATACTTTGGAGCGATGAGACGTGGCGGATTCTCGAAACGCTACACTAACCTTTTATGAAAATTCACGAGTATCAGGCGAAAGCGATCCTCGCCAAATACGATGTCCCGGTACCGCGCGGTGAAGTCGCTTACACGGTGGAGGAGTCCGAGGCCGCCGCCAAGAAGATTGGCGGCAGCGTGGTGGTCAAAGCGCAAATTCACGCTGGGGGGCGCGGCAAGGGCGGCGGTGTAAAAGTCGCCAAAGATGCCGAAGAGGCTGTAGCGGTAGCCAAGAAGATTCTCGGCATGACGCTGGTCACGCACCAGACCGGGCCGGAAGGCCGCCTCGTGCAGCGCTTGCTCATTGAAGAGACGCTGCCCATCGAACGCGAACTTTACCTCGGCATTGTGCTCGACCGCGACACCGGCCAATCCGTCTTCATGGCTTCGAAAGAGGGCGGCATGGATATCGAAGATGTGGCGCACAACACCCCCGAACTAATCCTCAAAGAGCAACTCATCCCCGGCCAACTTCTGCAGCCTTTTCAAGCCCGCAAGCTGGCGTTTGGCATGGGCATTCCCGCCGGCAGCGTGAATGCGGCCGCGGCCGCCATGATCGCGCTTTCCAAGGCGTACGATGCGATTGACGGCTCGCTGGCCGAGATCAACCCGTTCATCCTCACCAAAGACGGCAAGGTGTTCGCGCTCGATGCCAAAATCACGCTCGACGATAACGCGCTGTACCGGCACAAAGATTTGCTCGAACTGAGGGATCTGAATGAAGAAGATCCGCTCGAAGTGGAAGCCTCGCGCTTCGGGCTTAACTATATCAAGCTTGAAGGCAACATCGCCTGCATGGTGAACGGCGCGGGGCTGGCAATGGCCACCATGGACATCATCAAATACGCCGGCGGCCAACCGGCTAACTTTCTCGACGTGGGCGGCGGCGCCAATGCCGAGCAAATCAAAAACGCCTTTCGCATTCTCCTATCGGACCCCAGCGTGAAGGCCGTGCTTATCAATATTTTTGGCGGCATTCTGCGCTGCGACACGCTGGCCAACGGCGTGGTATCGGCGGCCCGCGAGCTCGGAATAAAGATCCCCGTAGTGATTCGCATGGAAGGCACCAACGTCGAACTCGGCCAGCAGATCTTGCGGGAATCGGGCTTCAACTTCACCGTGGCCGACGGCATGAAAGACGCCGCCGAGAAAGTTGTGGGGCTGGCAAAATGAGCGTACTCGTTAACGAATCGACTAAGCTGCTGTTCCAGGGCTTCACTGGCCGTGAAGGCACCTTCCACGCCGAGCAGGCCATCAAAGCCGGCACCAATGTCGTGGGCGGAACCACCCCCGGCAAGGGCGGGCAAACGCATCTCGACCGGCCCGTCTTCAACACGGTCGCCGATGGCGTGAAGGCCACGGGCGCCAACGCTTCGGTCATCTTTGTGCCTCCACCCTTCGCGTCCGATGCCATTATGGAAGCCGCCGATGCCGGCCTGCCCCTGATTGTTTGTATTACCGAAGGCATTCCGGTGAACGACATGATTCGCGTGCGCGCCTATCTGAAGACCAAGCCGGCTTCGCGCTTGATTGGTCCGAACTGCCCTGGCGTGATTACGCCCGGTAAGTGCAAGATCGGTATCATGCCCTGGCATATCCATAAGCCTGGGAATGTCGGCATTGTGTCGCGCTCGGGAACCTTGACCTATGAAGCTGTTGGCCAGCTCTCGCGGCTAGGGATTGGCCAGTCGACGTGCATTGGGATCGGCGGCGATCCCATCATCGGCACCAGCTTTACCGATGCCATCAAGCTTTTCAATGACGACCCCGATACGCACGCCATCATCATGATTGGCGAAATCGGCGGCAGCGCCGAAGAGACCGCCGCCGCTTACATCAAAGCGAATGTAAAGAAACCGGTGGTTGGGTTTATTGCGGGGCAAACGGCCCCGCCCGGCAGGCGCATGGGCCACGCCGGCGCGATTATTTCCGGCGGCTCCGGTAAGGCCGAAGACAAACTTGCGGCCATGGAAGGCGCGGGCATTGTCGTGTGCCCATCGCCCGCTGTGCTTGGCGAAAAAATGAAAACCGCTCTAGCGAGCAAATAGGAACTGAATAATGGCTTTGGAACGTACCTTCGGGATCATCAAGCCCGACGCGGTGAAGAACGGTCACGCCGGTGAGATTATCGGCATGATTCAAAACGACGGCTTTCGCATTGTCGGCATGAAGATGCGCCGGCTCGCGAAGCATGAAGCGGAAGCTTTTTACTTGGTTCACAAAGACCGCCCTTTTTATAGCGGTTTGGTGACGTTTATGACAGAGGGCCCGGTTGTGGTGCTGGCGCTGGAACGTGAGAACGCTATCGCGCGCTGGCGCGAACTGATGGGCGCGACGAATCCCGCGAATGCTGCGGAAGGCACCATCCGCAAACGCTTTGCGGAAAACATCGAGCGCAATTCGGTGCATGGTTCCGACGCGGTTGAGACCGCCGCGCAGGAGATTCCGTTTTTCTTCAGCTCGTCTGAGTTGTTGTGATAGAGAAAGCGGCCCAGTACGCGCAGACGTGTGCTAGGTAGAACTGTGAATGTCGCGCTTGCGCCCGAGTTCAAAAGTTCGCGGGTGTTCGTTTGTGAAGGGTTAGCAATTTCGGGAGATACCTAATTGCCTATCGCCCGATCAAGGAGGGAGTGGCCATCGAGCGGATCGTCCAGGAGGCCCAGGATTACCAGCGCGTTCTTCGCTGATCTTATCGATCCGCACCCAACTTTTCTTCCAACGCCCTTCGCGCACTCGCTAACTCGCCGTCCAACCGCTCCACCAACTCCGCCACGCTCGGCACCTCGTGAATCACGCCAATTCCCTGCCCGCAGCCCCAAATGTCACGCCACGCTTTGGCCTCCATGTTGCCGCCTGATGCGAAGTTCATCTTCGTCGGGTCGCTCTCCGGCAAATTCATAGGGTCGAGGCCGGCGCTCACCACCGATGGCTTCAGATAATTGCCATGCACTCCGGTGAACAGATTCGTGTAGACAATATCGTCGGCGCTTGAATCTACAATCGTTGCCTTATACGTATCCGTCGCATTGGCTTCGCGCGTGGCGATGAAGGCCGATCCGATATAGGCAAGATCCGCGCCGCAAGCCAGTGCCGCCAAAATCGCCGCGCCGTGCGCGATGGCGCCCGCCAAGGCCACTGGCCCGTTGAACCATTCGCGAATCTCTTGGATGAGCGCAAAGGGCGAGAGAGTCCCGGCGTGCCCACCGCCGCCGGCCGCGACCGGAATCAAACCATCTGCGCCTTTCTCAATCGCCTTGTGCGCGAAGCGGTCGTTGATGACATCGTGCAGCGTGATACCGCCGTAGCTATGCACGGCTTGGTTCAACTCCTCGCGCGCGCCCAACGACGTGATCACAATGGGCACTTCATGCTGCACGCATAAAGCAACATCCTGCTCCAGCCGGTTGTTCGATTTATGAACAATCTGATTCACTGCGAAAGGCGCGGAGGGCTTGCTGGGGTTGGCCTTGTCCCAGGCCGCCAGTTCTTCTTTGATGCGCTGCAGCCACTCGTCCAACACCGGCGCGGGACGCGCATTCAATGCGGGGAAAGAGCCGACGATGCCCGCCTTGCACTGCGCCAAAACCAGCTCTGGCGTGGAAATGACGAACAGCGGCGCGCCGATAACGGGCAGCCGCAGCCGTCCGCGAAGAACTTCTGGCAATGCCATATTAAACCGTGATCGTAGCGCCTTCCCGCGCCGCACCCGTAGCCGCGAACCAAGCCTGGGCCTCCGCCAGGATCTCATCCATTTCTTGGTCGCTGTGATTGGGATCGTGATGAAAAAGCAGCAACTGTTTTACGCCGGCGGCGGCGGCAACGGCGGCGGCCTCGCGGGGCGTGCTGTGCCCCCAACCGATGCGCACTTTGTATTCCGCTTCTGTGTACTGCGCGTCGTAAATCAAGAGATCGGCGCCCGCCGAATAATCGCGCAAGACTCTGTCCAGAGTCGCGTGGCCGTGTTCCAGGTCGGTGGCAATCACCACTATCGCGCCATCGGCCTCAATCCGGTAGCCCCAGGCACCCTGCGGATGGTTTAGTGGGAAAGCTTGCACAGCCAGCTTTCCGCATTGAACAACCGCATCGCCCATCTGCGCAAATCCGCAGCGCCCCGCTACCGCCTCAAAAGGCAGAGTAAAGAATGGGTTCGACATCTGGCGCTCCAGCCGCGTGCGTGTTTCACCTGTGGAGACGCCGGCGTGGAAACAGACGCGGCTATTGGATTGGATCAAGGGCGCGAAGAAAGGCAGCCCTTGAATGTGGTCCCAATGAAAATGCGTGAGAAAGAGGTTGATCTCCGCCACGCCGTCCGCGAGTAATCGCTTGCCCAGACGCCGGACACCAGTGCCGGCATCGATAATGACTCGATCGCCCGCGGCCGAACGCACTGAGATACACGTCGTATTTCCGCCATAGCGCAAATTGCCCTGCTCGGGAGTGGCGGTTGAACCACGTACCCCCCAAAACTCAACCGCCAGCCTCACTTCGCATCACCGGGAGCAACTAGCGGCGAGCGCTGCATTTCCTCCAAAGTGGCAGCTGCGGGAAAAGAGCGGGGCGGTTCGCCGAACGCCTTTTCATATTCGGCGCGGAACGCTTGCGGAATGCCGTCCACGAGCGGGCCATGAAGCAGTTCGGCCTTGGGTCCGACGGCAAAAAACATCTCCATTTTGCGCCCTTCTTTGATGGGTACCGCGCCGCGCGGCTCGCATTCAATGAAGCGCCCGACTTTCTCGTAGGTGGTTTCCGATAAATTGACGCAGCCCGGCGCTCCCGCCGATTCCATGCGTGCGGCAAAGTTGACGGTGTTGCCCCAAATGTCGAAGGCAAACTTGCGCACGCCCACTACGCCGGCGACGACCGGGCCGCTGTAAAGGCCCAAACGAATCTTCCAATTCACTCCCTCATCCGGCCCCGTCAGGCGATTCACAGCGGCGGCCATCTCCAGCGCCGCCAGCACGGAATCGACGGCGTGAGAGGCGCGCACATTGGGCAACCCGCCCGCGAACATGTACGCGTCGCCGATCGTTTTCAACTTTTCGAGCCCGTAGCGGCCGATGATTTCATCGAACACGGTAAAGTACTCATTTAACGACGTGATCAGTTCCTTGGCGGGCATTTTTTCGCTCGATAGCGTGAACCCGACAAAGTCGCTGAAGCAAACGGTGACATCGTCAAACGTGGCTGGTTTCACTACTTTGTTCGTCCGCAGCTCCGCCGCAATGGGGCCGGGCAGAATATTGAGTAGCAGCGCTTCGTTCGCGTCGCGTTCCTGACGCACTTCGGCGGTCCGTACTTCCACTACGCCCTCAAGCCAGCGATTTTTCTCCTTGAGCGCATTTAGGCGCCAGCGCAAGATGAGCCAGCCAGCGAATAGGAAGGCGGAAACGTAAATGAGCAAAGCCCACCAGGTGCGGTAAAAAGGCGGCAGAACCCGAAAAACCCAAACGGCTTCCGCGCCTTCCGTTCCATGAGGGTCGCGGACCCGCACATGAAACTGATAGGCGCCCTCCCACAAGTTCGTATAGTCTTTGTGCGTTTCCGTGGTCCAGTTCGACCATTTCTGCTCGTTGCCATCCAGCTTGAACTGATACTGCGCGGGCGCTTCGTAAGAAGGCGCGGCAAATTCAAAGCGCAATGCATTGTCACGGTGTTCGAGCGCGAGCGGCGGCGGCTCGGAATCGCCGTCGAACAACGGCGTCTTTTGGCCAATGACGGCAACCCGGCGCAGCAGCGCGCGGAGATCCTGGCGGCGCTTCTTGAGATCCAGCTTTTCCAGGCGGATGAGCGCGCCGCTTGGATCGGAGGCCCAGCAGGTCCCATCGGGGTCTAGGTAGATGGTCCAGAGCTCGTCCACCCCGGCTTCGATCAGAGGAGAAGAAAACGTACGCCAGCCGCCGGCGGAGTCCTTCTCCAGGAAGTGATGGTAACCGGTGCCGGTGATCCAGACGTTGCCTCCGGAATCTTCTCGAACCACCGAGACGGTCTTGCCGGCACTAGCATAAGGCGCGCCGAGTTCCGTATCGGGCTCGATGCGGCCAGCTTTTTCAGAAAAGCGCAAGAGGCCCTTGCCGGTTGCGAAAACGACGTGGCCGCGAAACAGGTAAGCATTGTTGGTGCCGGAAGGAACTCCGTCGGAGGAAGTGAAGGATTGGACCCTCGGCGACTCGCCGGAAAAGTCGATATGCCAAATGGAAACACCGGTGGTGGACCAGACGGTGCCATCGGCGTCTTCCACGACAGTACGGAATTCTTGCCCCTTAACGCCGACGGGCTCATCCGATTTCCAGCTTGGCCCGACGCGCCGCCATTTGCGCACGCCATCGAGCCCCGCTGTAAATAAAACGTTTGGGTCGCGCCGTGAAGGGCCGATATCGTAGACGGCGGTGGTTGCGGTGGCGAGTAATTTTTCCGCTTTGCCGCCCGAGATGCGGTAAAGGCCATGGTCGCCACCGGCGAAAAGTTCGTTGCCGTGAGCCGAGAGCGAAAAGACCTGCTCATGGAGACCGTCGATTTCGTCGAACGAGGGCTCGCTGGCGGCAAGAGCGCGCATGCGAAAGGCTCCACGGGTTGTGCCCACATAAAGCGAACCGGCGAAGCGCGCTTGCGCTGTCGGAGTACCGTGAATTCCTTGGGCTTCACCAAAAGTGGAGAGCCAAGGCACGAAGCGGACGATACCGTTATCGGTGGCAAGCCAAACGGCGCGTCCGCGGTCTTCGTAAATCGCCGTCACCCAATCGCTCGCCAACCCGCCTTCCTTGCGGATAATGCGTTCCAACTCACCCTTGCGGTCAAGCAGCACGAGGCCGCCGTTCTTGGTGCCCACCGCGATATCGCCGCTCGCCAATTGCCTAACGAAGTAAATTCCGCTCTGCTGGAGATAGGCGCTGGCTGCGTTTGGAAAGGGATCAATCTCGCTCAAGGCGAAATTGAACAGCGCTTTATTGGACGCAATCAGCGGGCGCTCACCCATGCCGAAGAGAACGGCGCCATGTACCAAGCCGGAATCGCCCGTTGGACCGGCAACGAAATCGTCGTTTTGGAGACGCCGTAGGCCAACATCGAAATTTGTGGCAAAGAGTTCGCCGTAAGCCGTGAAGATGCGGCCGAAGCGTTTAGTGGCTCGCCAAACCTTCAGTTGGCCGCTGTTGGAATAAAAGAAAATCTTGTAGCTGGTGCCGAAATAAACCCCCGAAGAGGTGGGCAAAACGTTCCAGACATCCAGGAAGTCGGCATCGGCCTTCGGCACATCTATGGGAACAAACCGCATGCTGCCCCGGGCATCGGGCTCAAGATAGCCGAAAACGCCTCGTCCGCCAACATAAATGCGCCCGCGCGCGTCTACCGCCAAATCGCGCACAGCCGAGCTATACGTTAGCCGGATGAGACGCCATGAGACGCCGTCGAACTCAAGCACTCCTTCGGTGTTGCCGAAATACATGATGCCTCGTGCATCCTGGGCAATAGACCAGTTCTGCGGACTGGCTCCGTACACCTTAGGAGAATAGTTTTGGAAAACGAAAGCGCCGGTTTCAGGGGGAAGAACAGCGTGCAACGGCGTTGTCGCGAGGGCCGCCAGGAACAAGCCGGCCCATCGCGGCTTCAGCCAAGACATAACTGCGGTTAGTGCGAGCGTTGTTTTCTTAATTTATAACCGCCGCCCAGGGCTAGCAAACCGAAAACAAAAACAGCAGCCGAGGCCGGCTCGGGAACGGCAACTACGACGGTATTGTTGTCGAGAGAATCGAACGTAGACGTGCCGTTTGTGCCATCAAGCGTGAACACAATCCCGACGTCCTGAAAGTTAAATGCCGGGGGGTTAAATACGATCGATTTTTTCAAGGGCAGGCCGGTCGCTTGCGTGCCAACTTGCAAGGTCTGCGGCGTACTCGCAGTGGGAATGGTAGCGAAGCAAAAACCGCTGAAAACGTACTGCAGGTCGTTACAGAAATACTCGGTGATCGTGACGTTTCCGCTAGGCGGGTCGAGCCCTAGATCGCCACCCGTAATTATTGGAGCGGGATCGATGAGGATGTTGTAATCGATTTCAAACTTTACTATCGTTCCGGCGCTTGCCGTGAAAGCCGTTCCGTCTGTCCGCGAGAACGAAAAACCTGTACCGGTCTTGGAAAGGCCGACGGTAATGTCGGATGCGAGGGGCGCATTGCTCAGCGGGTGATAGCTAAAAGTGTAATAGTCGAGAATGCCGATAGAACAGCCCCCGGTTGGGAAAGTGGAGCTTGAGACATAGCTGGCAAGCGTACCCGATGCGCAATTCGGCACCCCTGGAGTCGCAAACAACCCGCAAATAGATCCCGCGGCAAACAAGGCAAACAAAAGCTTACCC